>Ga0180435_10007822_pt1 | contig 10137 bp, 10 predicted proteins | sample SS_ome_3_FD_132467 | JGI IMG/M metagenome (GOLD analysis project Ga0180435, IMG submission 132467) | Hypersaline lake sediment archaeal communities from the Salton Sea, California, USA - SS_3_S_1 metaG | ecosystem: Environmental > Aquatic > Non-marine Saline and Alkaline > Hypersaline >... | reverse complement strand
ATGGTCTGATCTTACCGCATCCATGCGGAGGGTGCAGAGGAAACAGGAGTTTCATATCATGTGTTTCGGAGACGCCACATCCGGGATATATGAATAGAGACAGGAATTGGTTGTGGAATGCTTGTTTCAGCGTTTTATGGGCAGGGGTTTTCGGCAGGACCTTATAACGCTTTTTCCGGCCCATCTCCTGGCTGGAAAAGTGGGGCCGACTCTCTCTGCGCCCTCCGGATGGATGCGGACAGCCCTATTATCATCTCCCGATCCGTCGTGATGGGGCCCCTTAAAAGACACTGATGCCGGAAAAAGCGGTTGAGCAATCGGGAGACGGCATTGTTGTAATGGATTTTGAAGGACGCATAAAATTTGCAAATATGGCCTGGGCGAATATGCACGGCTGCCAGCCCGATGAGATGATGGGGAGTGAGCTGAAAAATTTCCACAGCGACAACCGCTCCTCCGATGCTGTCCGGACAGCATGCAGGCAAACCTTTTTTTATAATCGGACTCCCTTATCTTATTGCGCTTGCAGCAAGGGCACTAACTTAACAAATTCGTAACGAATCAGCACTCTGATTTTATTCTCAAGCTGGTAATATTGGGCCACCCTTTTTTCAGACAGCACCCCTCGAAATTTGGGCAAGTAGGATTTCAGGAGCTTTAACTCATCTTCCTTAACCGCCAGGTAATTATCCAGCATTGTTTTTGCATCCTCATCGGACATGGTTTGATATGTGCTGGAATAATCACTGACAAGCTTTAAAAAGCGATCACCCAATGCTTTGTTCTCTTTTTGATAGGCATCGTAGACCGGCCAGAAACCCGCCGCCTCTTTTTCTGTGAGCTTCATTGCGTCTGCAATGACCAGTTTTTTATCTGTGCGCAATTTTTCCCTTAGAATATCCGTTGTATCGGCAGCCTTATCCTGAGATATCACCGGAACAGCAGAAAAAACCATGAAAACGGTCATAACCAGTGTCAAACAAAACGCATAACGTTTCTTGCTCATTTGCATTTCTCCTTTATCTTGAATGGTATGGAAACGGCAAACAGGATCAGTTGCCGGGCAGAGAAAACAGCTTTCCGCATACCTTCCACTTCCCATTATCATTTATTACCGCAATAACTTCATCAATCTGGGTGTAGCCTTCCTGAGTGAAAAATGATTTTAATGGAGGTTTAACTTCACCCGTAAGCCTGATTTCAGCCGAAGATGCATCTTTTTTTAAGGTCTCCGCACGTGGACTATACAGCTTATCCCTCAGATAGAACATGCTGAGTCCCCGATCCTTGGCTTCTTCCGTTTTTATTTGGATGTATTTTTCGACGGTATCGACACCGTTTACGACTTTTCGATCGTCGCACAGACGATCCGCCATGGATGCATCGACCTTGAAATATGCGGTGGCAAACTCAATAACAGCTTTGCTTGGTGTATCTTTTATATCCGGAAAAATGAACAGCACCTGCAGTACGACCCCAATCATGACTGCGCTGATAATAGGTGCGGGTTTGATTTTTTGCATTTCGAATTCCTTTCTAGTTGTATAATCAGAAGACTGCCCATTTTGCTATAATTTCACGTCCTGTTACCATATAAAAAAAAGACAGGCAACCCTTTTGATAAAAAGGGTTGACCCTTTGTGTAAAATAATGCAACTGTTTCTGATATTTGAAGAGCTTGATATTATGCTTATTTACGCTGTTGCCGATATTCACGGGAAGCCGGAAAGGCTTTCCTATATCAGAAAAACAATCGCTGATCGGTCTCCGGATGTCTTGGTTGCGGCAGGGGATATTACAGGATACATCCATCCCTTTCCCACCATCAAAGCACTCAATGGTATGCCAATTCCCGTCATAGCTGTTCGCGGCAATACAGATCTGCCGGTGGTGGAAAAATTATTTGAGAGGCACCCCAACCTGTATCATGCACATCTGAACCACATACCAATACGGGAAAGAATATTTACGGGCATCAGCGGAACCGTTCCTGTCCCGTTCAGATCGAGAGTCCGCTTGAGGGAAAAGAGGACTCTAAATGAGGCGGCCTCCCTAGTGGACAAAACATCTATTCTTGTTGTACATCCGCCGCCCTGGGGTATTCTTGACGGGGTTTTGGGTAAGTTTCATGCCGGCAGCAAAGGGGTGCTCCGCCTTCTAAACGAGTCGGAGCCCGCCCTTTGCATATGTGGTCATATTCATGAAATGCCGGGCACCCAAATGTACAAGACAACGTTGGTGGTAAACTGCTCGATGGGAAGGGGCGGCGGTGGAGTAATGATAGAGTTGGGAGGCGATGGAAGGGCTCATTGCGAATTCGTATAAAAAAATAGCCTGATATGTATAAAGAAGTTGACAATAAAGATCGTATTTGATTGTTATAATCAGGTTTATTTGCCGAAAAATCATCAGATATACAGGGAAAACAGGCAAATAAGACCAGGCCGATATGAAATAAGGGCGATAAACCGAGTTGGCATAAACGTTGCTGCGGTTTAATTAAAATTAAAGACAATTAAGCAGCATGATGGCCAAAGCGTCGGCAACTTACAGGTCAAAAGAGCAACAAGCGCCAATGGATACCACGTAAAGCAGGACGGACACAAGATAGGAAACGCTACCGGTTATGCGAAATAACATCACATTTATCGTTTTTGGAAATACGGGCTCTACCATTCATCAGGCCACCGTTTCAAAGCCTGTGGTTATCACTTCCGTTGCAATCATCGCACTGTTTCTTTTTTCGTTCATAATGGTCGGCTACCAGTATATTGACCTTAAGCGGCATACGGAAGATGCGGAGTCGCTTAAGGCGAGGATTGCCGGCCAGGCAAGAGAAATTGTAAATCAAAACAAGCAGATACAGGTTTTTGCAGACAAAATCAATGGGTTGAAAGAAAATTTATTAGAGTTAAATGGCTTTGAGAATAAAATAAGGGTGATTGCCAATATCGAGAGGGCCGATGAAAGTGAACATCTTTTTGGTGTTGGCGGAACAAACCCTGAAGATATGAATGTCCGGATGTCAGCCCGGGAAAAACATAACGGGCTTGTTCGCGAGATGCATGACCAGGTCAAAAGCCTCAAGTTTGCTGCCGGTCAACAAAAGCAAGGCTTCACTGATCTGTTGGCCGGCCTGGAAACCAAACGAAATATCCTGGCGTCAACTCCTTCGGTGATTCCTACAACAGGCTGGATATCATCAAGGTTTGGAAAGAGAAAATCCCCGTTCACGGGTCTTATGGAACTGCATAAAGGTCTTGATATCGCCGGCCGTGTGGGTACGCCCGTCAAAGCAACGGCAGATGGTGTTGTGACATTCTCAAGGAAGAAGGGTCTTTTGGGCGAAGTTATTGTTATTGATCATGGCCATGGACTTTCCACCAGGTATGGCCACTGCCACAAACTGCTGAAAAAACCAGGGGAAAGGGTTTCAAGGGGTGATGTGATTGCAACCATGGGAAACACGGGACGAAGTACCGGCCCCCATTTGCATTATGAAGTAAGATTAAACGGAGTACAGGTTAACCCGGAAAAATATATTTTCAATATTTCCTCCCTAAGGGTTCTTGACAGTGCCGGTTAAAAAAAACCGATCCTCGATGCCGGGCCCTGATTGTCTAAAACAACACATTTGATTGTTCTAACCTTCAGTTTTACTCTTAATCATAATCTTCATCTTCATCTTTTTAAATTAAACACTTTTATTGATAAAAGGTAATTGTTACCATGACGATTATGATTTTTCAGAGGTAGTAGAGGTATAGCATGCAGTTATCAGATCAGCAAAGAGATGCTGTCGAACATATGGGAACACCTGCGCTGGTTATTGCAGGGGCGGGTTCGGGAAAGACGAGGACACTGACATCGAAAATCGCCCATCTTGTATCAAAAGGATATGAACCCGAACGAATACTGGCCATTACGTTCACCAATAAAGCTGCGGATGAAATGAAAAACCGGCTGGTGGATCTAACCGGGATTCGGATTTCCCGGTTTCCCTGGGTTCGGACCTATCACAGCGCCTGCTTCAGGATTCTAAAGGATCATTGTGATCTTTTGGGGTATCGGTTGCCGCTCCAGATTTATTCCGATTATCAGCAGAAAAAGATCTTGACCGAAATTGTCGTAGACCAGCTTAATCTTGATAAGAAACATGTGCCGTCAATTCTTTCAGCCATTTCCTTTGCAAAAAACTCAGGCGCGCCGGGGGCATATTTTGACCGACGATCCGCTTTAACCCGTATTCGGCTTGAAGATATTTATGCTGTTTATGAGAGGACGTTAAGGGAAAAAAATGCCGTAGACTTTGATAATATACTTTTATTAACGAGAAACCTCCTGCGTGACTACAGAAATGTCAGGAAAACATATCGGGATTTTTTCCAGTTCATTCTTGTGGATGAATACCAGGATTCTAATAATCTCCAGGAAGAGCTGACACGGCTTTTAGTAAAAAACGGAAACCTGTTTTGTGTGGGGGACGACTGGCAGGCGATCTACGGGTTCAGGGGCAGTAATGTGCGCCATTTTATGACGTTCACCGAAAACTATAAGGACGCAAAGGTATTCAGGCTTGAGGAAAATTACAGATCCATGCATGAGATCGTTCGTATATCAAATGACCTCATTGATTTTAATGACCAGCGGATGAAAAAAAAATGCTTTTCCTTAGAGGAGGGCGGTGTTGTGGAACTGCATGATTTTTTCAGTGAAGATGATGAGGCGGAATGGGTCTGCGGAAAGGTCGATGCCCTGGCGTCTCGGGGTACGCCATTTCAGAGAATTGCCGTACTTTATAGGACCAAAGCCTGCTCCCGTGTATTTGAAAAAGTGTTCCGCTCCAGACGAATCCCATACCGTATGGTGGGCGCAAGGGGATTTTTTGAGCGAAAGGAAATCCTTGATATAAACTGCTATCTGATAGCTTCGGTTTTCACGGATGACGATGTGGCATTCGGTAGAATATTGAATATCCCCAAGCGGGGCATTGGTCCGGGAACCCTCAAGAAAATTCAAGACGTTAGAGCGAGGGGCGTGAGTCTTCAAAAGGCGGCATGGAGGATGACGAATGAACATGTGTTTCCCAAAAAGGTCAACCATTCCCTTGACAGGCTGATGCGCTTGCTAGATGAACTGAAGTCGATGCAACCGGCTGATGCCATTCCATATCTTCTGGAGAAATCCGGCTACCTTGACTACCTGAGGCATTATTCCAGTACGGATGCCGACTATTTGACCAGGGTTGAAAATATTGATGAACTGATTTATTCAGCATCAAAGGTGGGAACGTTAATGGAGTACCTGGAAGAAGCGGCTTTGATTAAGGACGACCGGGGTGACGATGAAAACTCACCAGGGGTTGCTTTCTCAACCGTACACGCAAGCAAAGGCCTTGAATATGATACGGTATTCATTGTAGGTTGTGAGGAGGATTTGTTTCCGCACTGGAAATCCAAAGCCACAGACGAGGAACTCCAGGAAGAAAGACGACTGATGTATGTTGCTGTTACCAGAGCGGAACGAAATTTATATCTCAGCTATGCAATGTCAAGGAGAGGCCAGGTTACCTGCATGAGCCGTTTTCTGGAGGAGATTGACACATCAATTCACACATAAAACAGCCGCCATATAACGGGAGGTTCCTATGCATGAAGTAAAAGTGGATAAGGAGAAAAACCGACTTTACATTACTTTAGGTAAACTGGACAACGATGACGAAATTCAGACCGTTTTAAATAAGATTGAAAAGGCGTGCATTGAGCTTGAAAAGGGATTCTGCTGTTTGACGGATCTGCGTGAATATGAGGTGAGGGGGGAAGAGGATGAACCTTATATTTTTAAAGCGCAGAAAACCATGGTAAACGCCGGATTGGCCCATGTTGTGAGGGTGGTAAAACGGTTTGGCTATCTGGCACACTATCAGCTCGACAAAACAGCCGTTGCAGCAGGGTATCACGCAAAAAACGTGTTGACCATCGAAGAGGCTGAAGCCATGCTTGACGAAATATGTTAAATAAAAACAATATGTAATCAAACAAAACGGTGAGCTCTTAATAAAATCTTGTAACGGTCCGTTAAATTGTGCTATTATTTCAGATAATACTATCTGGTAGAGGTTCCGTCTCGGAAGCAATCTCTTCCTTAACTTTCTATAATATAAAATCAACAATTCATTCCTGGAGAGTATAGCTCATTTCTACTCTCCCTTGTGCACTCAATTTCCGCTTTAAGGAACACAATTAATGGAGGGTTAATATGGATGCGAAGATAATCAATCCGTTCATTAACGCGACGATGAATGTTATTGAAACAATGGCGTTTGTTAAATCCCGGCCTGACAAGCCCTATTTAAAAAAGGACAATGTCGCAAAAGGGGACGTAACAGGTGTGATAGGTGTAACCGGTGAAGCCAATGGGACCATATCCATCACGTTTGAAGAAGCCAGCATTCTTCAGATTGTTTCGAGCATGTTTTCCGAAGACATAACAGAATTGAATTTCGAAGTCGCGGATGCCGTGGGTGAATTGACAAATATGGTTTCAGGGCAGGCAAGGTCGAAGCTGGAGGAAGCAGGAAAAATATTTCATTCGGCAACACCCACCGTAATTACCGGCAGAAACCATATGATCGTCCATATTACCGACGGTCCCAAGATCGCCGTTCCCTTTTCAACCGATGCCGGCGGCTTTACCATGGAGATTTGCCTTGAGGCTTGAGCCGGTTGATATCCATTTTGTTTAGTTGTGGAAAGCTCTACCTATTTTTTAACATTTTATTACATGGGCTGTATCCACTAAACGTAATACAGCGTGTTCAACACATCCCTTTTCTACTCTTTCATAGGCCCTTTACACAATATAACATTTTGAATTTTAAATAATAATAGTGTCATCATAAAAAAACCTTCCCAAGTGTTTTTCTTTGGCCTTTTTATTGCAGGTAATTCCAGTAATTATAATCATTATGATGCATGCCATTGCGTCCAACATGATACGGATATAAAGCAGACAAGCGTGCTTCGCATAGCAAATGCTGATTGGCAGGATATGTCGGCGAAAAGGGCATGAAGCGAATTACATAACTATTGTGTAATTTGATGGACAGCATATGAAATCTTTTACATAGCGAGGGGTGTGGACATACGAAATGGGAAAACCAAGGGGCAGATTATTATTATCCATGCTTATGATGTCGCTGATTATATTCAGTACGACGACCATTTCAGTGCAGGATAACTGGTTTCAGCTTGAAAAGTGGAATGCATGTCATGACAACAGCGGTCCCCTTGACGCGGGTGATAAGGATAAAATTGGTAATGGCAATGGAGAGCAGAGTTTCACCATGGAATATTCAGGCCTGTGTATCAGGGACGAATTTCACGCGGTCATTCATCTGAATTCGGAAAATGGGTTTTCGGTGCCTGATGATTTGACACAGTACCGGTTAATGAAGTATGAAGGGGATATGCGAAAAGGGGTTTAACAAAGAACGCGATGACATATTACTAATCAGGGTGGCTGAAAAAGCCTCCGTAGTTTGCTGTTCGGGGTTTTTATGGAAGAACATATTGACAGATCAAATTTGATAGATAACGGCGGCCGAAGAACTGGCACCGACAGGCGGCAGTTCGTGTACACAAGCTACATACCTGAAAGAAGAGTGAACAAGGACAGGCGATCGGGCCAGGACAGAAGGAGATCGCCAAGGATGGATTAACTTACTTGACCTTCAGACAGCAAAAGGTTATTGCGACCATCATGATTATTACCCGCCCTTAGCACCAACTCACCACTCATCAAATATTTTTTCTAAACATTTTTTTCCCATTCCGTTTGATTTGACACCGGGTTTTCTTTCGGTTATGCTCTTATCATCAAGCAATGAGGATATCTACTCGCAGGGTTCTGTATGAAAAAGAGACATTCAGAAAGAGAATCTTCCGTCGATCGCAACTCTCAATTGTTTTCTTGGGGAGCGTCAACTGAGAACTTGGACAAGTTTCTTGAGTTTATAATTGAAAAAGCCGCCAGCATCATGCATGCAAAAGCCGGCTCCATCCTGATTTTGGATAAGGATAAGGGGAAGCTTTACTTCAAAGCCGTCACCGGCGATAAGAAAGAAGAACTTAAAAAGTTTGAAATTAAATTGGGGCAAGGGATTGCGGGAACAGTTGCCCAGACAGGACAGCCTCTTCTCATTATGGATGCCAATACGGATCCCCGATGGAACAGAGAAATCAGTCAATCCATTGGCGTGGAGACACAGTCCATCGTGTGTTCTCCAATGAAAATAGCGGATGAGATTATTGGGGTGGTGGAAATAATAGATAAACGGGGCGGCGGCCAATTCAAAAATGAAGATATGGATATTTTGTCCGAGTTTGCGGAACTCGCGGCCCATGCAATCGGGAACGCCAGGAAAATTGTTACCATAGACAGGGAAAATAAACGACTGCGGCAGGAACTGGCGTCAAAAGACAGGATTGTCGGTGAAAGCCGGATTGTCAAACGGGTGTTGACAGAGGCGGAAAAGGTCGCCAATTCAGATTCCACTACTCTGATACTTGGGGAAAGCGGAACCGGTAAGGAGTTGCTGGCACGTTTGATCCACAGGATGGGATCCAGGAAAGATAAGCCGATGATTGTATTAAACTGTGCGGCCCTCCCTGAGACACTATTAGAAGATGAATTGTTCGGCCATGAGAAAGGATCGTATACAGGGGCCGTAACCGGAAAAAGCGGAAAATTCGAACTTGCCGACGGCGGAACCATCTTTCTGGATGAAATAGGGGAGATGAGTCCCGGCATGCAGGCCAAACTCTTACGTGTGCTCCAAGAGGGGGTCTTTTACAGGGTCGGTGGCAACAGACCCGTATTTGTGGATGTAAGGGTTATTTCAGCAACCAACAGGGATATTGAAAAGGAAGTTGAAGACGGCAAGTTTCGCGAGGACCTATACTACAGGCTGAATGTGGTTAAAATTGAAATGCCGGCACTTAAAGACAGGAAGAGCGATATTCCTATTCTTGCAGAACATTTTCTTAATATTTATAAAGAAGAAAAAGGGCTGCCCCATCTTACCATCTCCAAACAGGCCATTGAAAAAATGGCCCAGTACGATTGGCCGGGCAATGTAAGGGAGTTTAAAAATGCCATTGAACGGGCGGTGGTCATGGGGGACGGCAAGGAGATCATGCCCGATGATTTGCCGATCCTATCCTCCAAAATGAAATATCCGGGGATGCAGGTCGGATTGACCTTGAATGAGGCGCTGAACCATTTTAAAAAGGAATTTATCCGCCTGAACCTTGACAGCACCGACGGCAACAGAAGCAAAGCCTCCAAAATGATGGGAATCCAGAGAACCTATCTCTCCCGGTTAATATCTAAATACAGTTTATAGGAACGCGCCGCCTTGAAACTATATGATACTTTACGCCGCATAAATGCAGGCGGCACGCTTCTTCCCACCTTAACAGGCTAGTCCTTTCAGGCGATGAAGTTGTCATTTAAAAGAAAATCCATGGGGCACAAAGACATACTTTTAAAAACCGAGTCGGCGGGCATACCTTCAAATCCGAATACGAATGCCGAAGGGTTTTGTCCGTTTATCTGGAAAGGTGCGGTGGCTGTAAGGTGGGACGGTGAGGTGAGCCCGTGCATTCCGTTAATGCATTCACATACATGTTATGTGCTGGGACGGGAAAAGACCATCAGGCGGTATGTTATCGGGAATATTAATAATGAATCACTAGAAGATATATGGGCAAAGGGCGAATTCACGGCGTTCAGAAAGCGGGTGCAGGAGTTTGATTTTTCGCCATGCATCCATTGTGACTGCATGCTGGCGGAATCCTATGAAGAGGACTGCTTTGGTGGAAGTCCGTTCCCAACCTGCGGGGATTGTTTGTGGGCGCATCGCGTGGTTATTTGTCCATAAAAGAAACCGGAAGCGAAACTACTTTAAGGAGAGTGAAGAATGCTGAATATGATAACACGTTTTTTCAATAAGCCGTCGGATCAGGAGGACGAAAAAGATTCCGGACATGATATTCAGGTGGCGACCTGTGCGTTATTTTTGGAAATGGCCCGGATTGATGAATCATTTACAAAAGAAGAGATGGAAGCGATTCT
>Ga0180435_10007820_pt1 | contig 10140 bp, 9 predicted proteins | sample SS_ome_3_FD_132467 | JGI IMG/M metagenome (GOLD analysis project Ga0180435, IMG submission 132467) | Hypersaline lake sediment archaeal communities from the Salton Sea, California, USA - SS_3_S_1 metaG | ecosystem: Environmental > Aquatic > Non-marine Saline and Alkaline > Hypersaline > Sediment... | reverse complement strand
CAACATTTTTGGCTTCCAGAAAGTCATAAAATTCTTGCATTATAATTTCCTTTTTCTGACGGTGTTGTAAAGAGACCAACTTGCCGACTTCTCTCTTTAAGTTACGAGGGGACAAGCTGTGTTGGGCAGCACGCACTCGAATTTGAAGTCTTTGCGAAACCGTCGATCTTTCAATTTTGTGGCGTCATCATTCGACGATTTCATTTATATCCGATTCGTTGATGCAATTCAGCGATAATATGATCCGAGGCAAAAAAATAAAAATCAAAACATGAACGCTTAAAATATTAAATATTGGAACAGGTTACCTATACGTCTATCATCTTTATATTGCAAGCATTACCCCTCATAAGTGAACGGGATCGACTTGCTTTTTGAGTCGTCCTACCATAGACATAGCATGTAAAAAATCCTTCAAAAGATCAATTCAATTAAATGGAATAATTAATTTTTATAAATCTGAAATGCTCACATGAAAGGGGGAAAGATGCCTGATACACGTCTACTATATCTCAGCAAAGCGGATGTGATTGCAGCCGGCGTCAGTATAGCCGAAATCATCGATTTGCTGGAAATCGCCTTTAAAGAAAAGGGCAAGAACAAGACCGAAATGCCACCCAAGCCCGGCATTCATCCCGGTGGCGGGGACAATTTCATCCACGCCATGCCAGCTTATATCCCGGCCATGAAAGCCGCCGGTATCAAATGGGTGGGTGGGTTTCCCAACAACCTTAAATTGGGCTTGCCCTATATCACGGGTATTTTGATTCTAAATGATGCCGAAACTGGCTTACCATTGGCAGTCATGGACTGCGTCTGGCTGACCGGTATGCGTACCGGTGCGGCTACAGCTTTGTCTGCGCGTTATTTGGCACGGCCTGATTCCAAAATAGTGGGCATTCTGGGATGTGGCGTTCAGGGACGCACCAATCTGGAAGCGTTAAAGACGTTGTTTCCCATCGAGCAGGTCAAAGCTTTTGATGTGGATGCCGATGCGGCAAACCAATATGCCCAGGAGATACGACTGCGTTTTTCGGTGGATGTGGACGTGGTGGCAGAACCAATGGCTGCCGTGCATGATAGCGATATCATCGTGACTGCTGGGCCTATCATGAAAACACCGCATGCCACCATCCAGGCGGGTTGGATGAAGGCCGGTGCCTTTGCCTCTCTGGTGGATTTTGATTCATACTGGCATCCGGCAGCCATGCATGAAACCGCCAAGTTTTGCACCGACGATACACCCCAAATGCTTCACTATAAGACCCTGGGATATTTCAAGGACACGCCCGAAATCCATGCCGACTTGGGCGATTTGGTTATAGGTGCCAAATCTGGACGCGAGACACCCGAGGAATATACCATGACCGCCAATTTGGGATTGGCCATCGAAGACATGGCCGTGGCCCCGCTGATCGTGAAAAAGGCCAAGGAGAAGGGGATCGGTACCTGGTTAAGTTTGTGATTGGGGCCAAAGGGTCGCGTTTAATATAATCGTGCATCACGATTTTATTTTGGCCATCTGATTTGACATTTTAGCTACAAAGTGGTTATATCCATTTCTTTAAATTTGAATTCTCAGTTGCAGTTCAACTGAGGCCCTTGGGTTAGCGTCTGAATTCGACAAGGCCTTTCACCTATCGGGTGAAGGGGTCAGGTCTCATAAAAACTTGCTCAATTGCCGTCCCGTTGCATTAAACGGTTGGCAACATTGTCGCGAAATATAGCGGCATCCAAATGCCTTTCAAAGACCGGGTTTGAATTGAGAAAAGAATACATAGACTGATTGATATGGCAGAACTGATACTGGAAAATGTTTCCAAGCGATTTGGTGGTTTGTTGGCAGTCAACAACCTGAGTATGAAGGTTCCCGAAGGTAAGATTCTGAGCCTCATCGGTCCCAACGGAGCCGGCAAAACAACCGTGTTCAACATGATTACCGGGGTCTATCCGCCCACTGAGGGCAGCATCTCCTACCAGGGCAAGGTCCTCAACAACTTGCGGAGTAACCGCATCATTTCACAGGGTATCGCCAGAACTTTTCAAAATATTCGCTTGTTCAAGTCCATGACGGCTCTCGAAAACGTCCAAGTGGGTATGCATTGCCGCACCAAAAGCGGACCCGTGCGCGCTTTATTGAAGACTCGCTTTGAAAAACAGGAAGAAATGGACATTGTCCGCCAATCTCAGGAAATACTCAGTTTTATCGGGCTGATCGGGCATCAGAATGACTATGCATCCAACCTGGCTTATGGCGAACAACGTCGCTTGGAGATCGCCAGAGCCTTGGCCTCAAAACCAGAACTACTGTTATTAGATGAGCCGGCTGCCGGTATGAACCCCAAAGAGACGGCCGAACTTATGGATTTGATCATCAAGCTGCGCGATACGGGATTGACCATTTTTTTGGTTGAGCATGATATGCGGCTTGTCATGGGGATCTCGGAGCTTGTCACGGTCCTCGATTATGGTGAGAAAATCGCTGAAGGAACTCCCAAAGAAATACAACAAAACGAGAAGGTTATTGAAGCTTATTTGGGCACAGGCGCCCTTTCAAAAAATAAGGAGAAAGAGAAGTAGTGCGAGCCATTGAAGGTAACTTGAACTGAAAGCAAGAAACGGAGGTGTATTATGAGAAAAGCTGGAATCGTTGCATTGTGTTTTATTCCAATCCTTGGTTTTCAGGGTGTGGTACTGGCCAAAACCCTAAAAATTGGAACGCTGAGCCCACTGACCGGACCGTATGCTCAGGATGGAACCGATATTTTACAGGGTGTTAAAACGGCTGTGGCTGTCTATGGCTCCCTGAAGGGCTACGACAATGTTGAGGTTGTTCCCGGTGACAGTGCCTGTGACGGCGGCAAAGCCACCATGGCAGCCAACAAACTCATCAATAGCGGAGTAGAGATCGTCATCGGTGCTTATTGTTCATCGGCCACCGAGCCGGCCCAGATTCCGCTTATGGATGCGGGTATTGTTCAGATCACCCCGGCGTCCACCAATGAAAGGCTGACGGCTAAAGGTTACAAGTATTTCTTCCGCATGCCGCCTCGCGATGACGTGCAGGCCTGGTCAACAGTCGAATTTTTGGAAAAGAAATTAAAAGCCAAAACCATCGCCTTGATCGATGACCGTCAGACCTATACAGCCGGATTGACTGCCAACATCAAGAAGTTTGCCGCTAAGAATAACATAGTAAAAATTGCCGCCCATGAATTTATTACCCCCGGTGACAGTGATTTTACCGCGGTACTCACCAAAATCAAACGCGTGGATCCGGATGTCGTCTACATGAGTGTATATCAGCCTGAGGGATCCAAGATGATTCAACAAGCCCGCAAGTTGAATATGCGTTCGACTTTTCTGAGTGAAGATGCGGTTTTCCATCCCAAGTTTCTGGAGGTAGCCGGACCCAATGCCGAAGGTGTCTACCTGACATTTGCTCAGGCACCGGATACACCTGAGCGGCGCGAGTTCATCAACACCTACAAAAAGATGTGGAATGCCAAGGCCGTCGGTTCCTACGCCTATTATGCCTACGATGCCGGCATGATGGCTTTGGCAGCAGTTGAAAAAGCTGGTACCACCACGGCAGATGAACTGCAACAAACCATCCGCAGCAATACCTGGCCGGGAGTTAGTGGTGACATCTCCTTTGATGAGCATGGCGACCGCAAGATTGCCCACATCGTTTGGATCGTTAAAGACAATGCTTTTGTACCTTACTGGGATCCGTTGACGGGTAACGATCTATAAATGCGAATTCCTGTGACACACTATGATTGTTTCAAGCTGGCCTCAGCTGACAACCTATGGCGGTGTCACAATTCAAGTGGAATTCAAATGTTTCATTGGGGTCATTTCAATGAACGCCCATCATCGACCACCGATACGGTCGGTGGTGGATGACCGTGATACGTTTCAATGCGCGGAACGGGTGCTTTGAGCGCCCGTTCCGCAGAATAAAATCATAGCCTATAGCGTTATCTCAGAATAAAATCTTGCTATTAGGGTCGGGATTTTTAGGGAAGGAACGAAAGATCGCACATGGACCTGTCCTCATTTATATTACAGCAGATCATCAATGCAATTTTTTTGGGTAGCATCTATGCCTTAATCGCCCTGGGCTATACCATGGTGTACGGCATCATTGAATTGATCAATTTTGCCCACGGCGAATTGTTTACGGCCGGTGCCTTCATTGGCGTAATTGTATTGACGGCCTTACAGCAACTTGGCTGGGTGGAAACCCACTTCGTGCTGACCATGATCATTGTATTCAGCATGGCCATGGCTTATGTGGCCGTTCTGGGGGTTGCCGTAGAGCATGTGGCCTATAAGCCCCTGCGAACATCATCGCGTTTGTCCGCCTTGCTCAGTGCTCTGGGCATGTCCATATTTCTATCCAACGGCATGATGCTCAGTCAGGGCGTGTCCGATCGCCCTTATCCCCAGGTATTCGGTGTCGAAGGCATCGAATTCATGGGCGCACGCATATCCAATGGCCAAATTTTCATCATGTTGCTGGCAGTGGCCCTGATGGTCAGTTTGCAACTTTTCGTGCACCGTACCCGCCTGGGCAAAGCCATGCGGGCAACCGCCCAAAACAAAGTCATGGCCCGTATCTTGGGGATCGATATCGATCAGACCATCCGTATTACCTTTATGATCGGTCCGGCGTTGGGAGCCGCTGCCGGCGTGATGGTGGGTCTCCATTATGGTGCCGTCCGCTTCGATATGGGATTTCTCTTTATGATCAAGGCTTTTGCCGCCGCCATTCTAGGCGGTATCGGCTCCATCCCCGGCGCTATGCTGGGGGGATTGATAATCGGCGGCATTGAAGTCATGTGGGCGGCCTTCCTGCCCAGTGCTTGGAAAGACGTGACAACGTTTACCGTGTTGATCCTGGTGCTCTATTTAAAACCAAGTGGTCTTCTGGGTAAGGGTTCCGCGGAGGTGCGTGTCTGATGATACAACAAGAACTGAAAAAACTGGTTGTGTATGCTTTTTTCCTGGCCGTCCTACTGATCCCCATGCTGGGTTTCAAGAGTACCACCTTCGAACCAGGCCGGGCTTTCAAAACATTGGGTGTATTCCTCGCCATTCTGGTTCTGAACATTATTGTTAAAGCCGTGCGAAGTCGGAAAAAAGAGGAAGACCTCAGGCCTAAGAAACCATGGGTCGAGAGTATTCGTGAACGGATCGAACGCTATCCCAAAATCTATACCTTGGGCGGTCTGCTGGCGGTTGCAGCCATATTTCCATTGTTTGCCGATAACTACATGATCGATGTGGGGATTACCTGTCTCATCTATGTTTGCCTGGGTCTGGGATTGAATATTGTGGTTGGTCTGTGCGGGTTACTGGATTTGGGCTATATCGCTTTTTATGCGGTGGGAGCCTATACGTATTCGTTATTGAATCTCACGTTCGGCTTATCCTTTTGGACGGCGCTACCCATTGGTATTGTTTTGGGCATGGTTGCCGGCTGCATCATCGGCTACCCCACCTTAAAGATGAGAGGGGATTATCTGGCCATCGTCACCCTGGGTTTTGGTGAAATTGTCCGACTGGTGCTGAATAACTGGGACTCACTTACCGCCGGTCCCAACGGGTTATTCGGCATGAAACGTCCGGCCCTTTACTACCCCAGTTTTGGCGAAGACGGTTTAGCCTGGGCGACATATTATCTGAAATCTTTACCCTCTTTGTATTATTTTATCTTGATCATTGCCATCTTGACCATCATCGGGGTGCGGCGCCTGGACAACTCCCGCATCGGTCGTGCTTGGATTGCCATTCGCGAAGATGAGGTGGCAGCGGAGTTATCCGGGGTACCGACTACCTGGATTAAACTACTGGCCTACGCGTTAGGGGCAGCCTTCGCCTCTGTTGCTGGCGCTTTTTTTGCAGCCAAGCTTAGTTATACCAATCCGAATTTTTTCCTGTTTATGGAGTCCTGCATTGTGTTGTGCATCGTTGTGCTGGGCGGGGTTGGCAGTATCCCTGGGATCGTTGTGGCCGCTTTTGTATTGATTGCAGCACCTGAGGTTTTCCGCGGGCTTGAAAATTACCGCATGTTAGCATTCGGTGGTATCATGACGACAATGATGATCCTAAAACCCGAAGGATTGATTCCGGCTACCCGTAGCAGACGCGAGTTACATGAAGACTTAGCAACGAAACCAAAGGATTGACATTATGGTAAAGTCCCAGGCCATATTAGAGCTTTCGGACATTCACACCTATTATGGCAATATCCATGCATTGAAAGGGGTTTCCTGCTCCATATCAAAGGGTGAAATTGCCTGTTTGATCGGCGCTAATGGTGCCGGCAAATCGACCACATTGATGACCATTTTTGGTGTTCAGCCTGCCACCCAGGGGGAAATCCTGTTCAAGGGAACGCCCATTCAAAAACTCCGTCCGGAAAAAGTGGCAGCATTGGGCGTGTCGCAAACACCGGAAGGCCGGCAGATTTTTCCACGCATGTCAACCTTTGAAAACCTGGAAATGGGCGCCTTTCTCAGAAAGGACAAAGCCGAAGTCCAACAGGATCTGGAATGGGTATTTAGCCTATTTCCGAGATTGAAAGATCGCATGAAACAGCTGGGCGGTACCCTAAGCGGTGGCGAACAGCAAATGTTGGCTATTGGTCGGGCCCTCATGTCACGACCCGAATTGCTGCTGTTGGACGAGCCATCGCTCGGGTTGGCGCCCAAGCTAGTGGAAAAAATATTTGAAACCATCCTCGAGATCAACAAGTCTGGTGTTACCATCTTTCTAGTAGAACAAAATGCCCACATGGCTTTAACCATATCCGGAACCGGGTATGTTATGGAAACCGGTCGGATCGTTTTATCAGATAAAGCCGCGGCCCTGCTGGAAAACGAAGAGGTTCAAAAAGCCTATCTGGGTGAATAAGTCCCAACATGAGAGCGTTGGGGCCCGTATGATTTCCGACCCATATCCATCATGAAAAGATCCAAACATGTAATCATCATCGGCGGCGGGGTTGTCGGCGGGTTCACGGCTTATTACCTGCTCGATAAAGGCTGGTCCGTCACCGTGGTTGACAAGGATCGCTTTGGTGACGGTGCCTCCAAAGGGAACTGCGGTTTGATTGTTCCCAATCATATCCTGCCCCTCAATTCTCTGGATAGCATCATTAAGGGTCTCATCTGGATGTTCAACAAAGATGCACCCCTGTATGTTAGACCACGACGCATACCCGAGCTGATTTTGTGGTTTAGCCAATTTGCATATCATGCCCGGCCTAAAAAGGTCCTGGCGTCAGCCAAGGGGCGGCATGCGCTGCTAGCGAGCAGTTTTCATCTGTTTCCTGAATTTATCAAAAAAGAAAATGTGGATTGCAGTTGGGCCCTGGGTGGGTCCCTGCATGTGTATAAATCGGAAAAGGCATGGCGTGGATATGGCAAAACAGACGCAGTTTTGAAAAAATTCAACACGCCGGCCGAATGCCTGGACCGAGATACAGCCCGCAAGTTGGAGCCCAGCTTGGCAGATGATATCTGTGGTGTCTGGTATTATCCTGACACGGCCCATCTAAGGCCTGAGCGCTTGCTATCTGAATTGCGGCGCATCCTGCAAGATCGGGGTGCACAGATATTGGACAACTGTCCGGTTCGGTCCTTTCAATCCCAAAATGGAGAGGCAACGGCCGTGCATACGGATCAAGGTGCATTGGCTGCGGATGCTTTTGTGCTATCCACAGGTGCCTGGTCATCCGCCTTTGCTAAGGTCTTGGGGTGTCAGTTGCCGATTCAGCCCGGTAAGGGATATTCCATCACCATGCAACCCCAACCGGTTTTTCCGAAAATACCCTGTTTCTTTGAAGAATTGCGGGTGGTTTCCACACCGTGGCCCGATGCCTGCCGTCTGGGTGGCACCATGGAGTTCAACGGTTGGGATAGCAATCTAAACCGTCGGCGGTTATCGACATTGACAAGTGGTTTGCAACATTATACCACCAGTCCAAAGCCAAGGGGCAGGCTGGACGAATGGTGCGGTTTCCGATCCATGACCGTGGATGGACTCCCGTTTATCGACTGGTCTCCCCGGCTCCAAAATGTTATGGTCAGTACCGGCCACAATATGATTGGCATCAGTGTTGGACCGGCCAGCGGTAAGCTGGTGGCAGAAGTCATGGACCAGGCCCGGCCGCATATAAATCCGCACCCATATCGACTTAAAAGAATGTAGAAGCTCGCTCAAAAAGGTTGTTGCATGATTAGCCATCCCTTCACATGGCTTCCCAGCCAGAGACATAAAATGGCTTTTGTGGTTCTGCTGATTATGACGATCATTGCAATGGCAGGCTTGCGAGTACTGGACGGTTATCTAAAGACCGGTGCCGCTCCGCATGGCATCGTATCATTTGAATTTGCCGGCAATCTATCTAATACCGAAACGATGTTGGCGTCCTGGGGTCCGCAGGCTAGGATTGCAGCTGGTTTGAGTTTGGGCCTGGACTATTTATTCTTAATTGCCTATGCTGGGGCCCTTGGATTGGGCTGTGTTCTGACAGCTAATTTTCAGTTCCAGCATTCGCCGATTGGGAGGGGCCTAGGCCATGCCCTGGCCTGGGGACAATTGGGGGCAGCTTTGCTGGATGCGATTGAAAATTACAGCCTGGCGCGAGTATTGCTCGGTGCTCAGACCGATCTGTGGCCGAGGGTGGCATACTGGTGTGCCGGGCCCAAATTCGGTCTTGTGGCGCTGGTTTGGTATATATAGTCATCGGTCTTATGATTCTAATCAGAATGAAAATGTGGTGATTCCGCCTGAAAAATATAAGGGCTAGCTTCAGGGATTTATCTGTCGGTCGTAAAAATTGAGGTCTCGCTTTTCTTTCAAATCGGAATGTTATTATGTCAGTCACTATATTGGGAGACTAGGGCATGCATAGGACAAACTGCGGGTCTATTCGAATATGGGTTTTCTTGATCCTTGTGATTGTTGTTAATACGCAATTTGCAGGTCTGGTATGGGGGCAGGAACGTAAAAAGGCACCACCGGCCGTCCCGGTCCAGGTATCTGTGGTGCAGAAAAAATTGATCCAAGATCAGATTGCCATTATTGGCACCACTGAGCCGCTGCGCCAAAGTGTGGTGGCTTCGGAGGTACCCGGCCTGGTGGAGGCCTTTTTGGTTAAGGCCGGTGATTTTGTGTCGCAGGGTACACCCTTGGCCGTGCTTGGGTCAAAAGGTTTGCAGTTGCGTCTAAGGAGAGCCCTGGCCGCCCATGCTGCAATTCAATCCAGACTTATCTTGGCTGAAAAAGAGCTGCAGCGGGTGGATAACCTGAAGCGCACGGAGAGCATTTCGGAAAAACAATATGATGAAGCCTTTCAAAACCACAGCGTGCTCAAAAACGAATTGTTAATGAATAAAGCCGACATTGATCAGCTCGAGTACGAAATATCCCAGAAAGAAGTTCTGGCCCCTTTTAGTGGTTATGTTGCCGCAGAACATACCCAGGTTGGGCAGTGGGTTCACACCGGTGGACCGGTGGTGACGCTGGTGGATATGAGCCGGATCCTTGTCAAGGTGGATGTACCCGAAGCCTATGCTGTAAACATCCATGCAGAAAGCATTGCGCGCGTAACCGTCGACAGTTTAGATCTTAAGCCTATATCCGCCAGTGTTTATGCAATGCTCCCCAAAGGCGATCCCAATGCACGCACATTTCCCATTCACATCCGAGTTCCCAATCCGGATAAGCGGATCAAGAGTGGTATGGCCGCAACCGTCTCCTTTCGTGTAGGAAAAAAACGGACACTGACTGTGCTGCCCAAAGACGCCATTGTAACTGCCGGTAACCGACGCTTGGTTTACGTGGTTGCAAAGGACAAGGTAGCACCTGTATCGATAGACGTGGTCGGATATCATGATAGTGATGCCGCCGTAAAAGGGGATCTAAAACCGGGCCAACAGGTTGTAACCCGTGGCAATGAGCGCCTACGACCCGGTCAGAATGTCAAGGTGGTTGACTGATGAAATTAGTGGATAGCGCCATAAAGAGACCGGTTACTGTGATGGTGGGTGCCATTTTGCTGGTTCTGTTTGGAAGTATTTCTCTTTTTCGGATTCCGATTCAGTTAACACCAAATGTGGATCT
>Ga0180435_10007819_pt1 | contig 10141 bp, 13 predicted proteins | sample SS_ome_3_FD_132467 | JGI IMG/M metagenome (GOLD analysis project Ga0180435, IMG submission 132467) | Hypersaline lake sediment archaeal communities from the Salton Sea, California, USA - SS_3_S_1 metaG | ecosystem: Environmental > Aquatic > Non-marine Saline and Alkaline > Hypersaline >... | reverse complement strand
GCCACCGAGCGCACCTTCCTCAAGGAAGACTCCAACGACAGGCCGCCCATCGACCTGGAGATCGTCCAGGCGCGCTCCACCGCCGCCGGCATCATCGAGGCCTCTAAGGACGCCGATCTCCTCATCCTCGGCGCCGCCCGCGAGGGCATCCTCAGCCAGCTCATCTTCGGCGAGAAGACTCGCTCCATGGCCCGCCGCGCGCGCTGCGCCGTGCTCCTGGCGAGACGCCGCCCCGGGCCGGGCCGGTCCCTGCTGCGACGGCTCTTTACGAAGCACACCTAAACCGACCCCGCGCGTCTCGTCACAGCTCGCGCGGGGGAGGAGGACGACGCCCATGCACATCCGGGAATTCCAGCAGCACATCGAGCGCATCTACTTCGAGAAAGACCGCGCCCGCGGCCTCGAGGCCGACTTCCGCTGGTTCGTCGAAGAGGTCGGCGAGCTCGCCCGCGCCCTCCGCCGCGGCGACCGCGCCCACCGCGCCGAGGAATTCGCCGACGTCCTCGCTTGGCTCAGCACCATGGCCAGCATCTGCGAGATAGATCTGGAGGATGCATCGCAGAAATACGTCAACGGCTGCCCCAAGTGCGGCCACACCCCCTGCGCCTGCGACTGACAGCGGTCCCTGAAATTGACGGCGGACATTCGACGCTGCCGAATGCTCGTCCGCCGGCCGTTTGGCGGGCCCGCTCCCTGCCTACCGCTCCGGTATCGTCGCCCCCCTAATGCACCGTCGGCTCGCCCGGCTCGACGACCATCGCACCCGGCGATAGCTCCACCCCGCTGTCCTTGCGCTGCTCGTCGAGCCGATTCAGCAGGTCCTCGTCGATGTAGATCGGCACCCGCGCCCGCAGCGCCACCGCAATCGCGTCGCTCGGCCGGCAGTCGAGGCTCGTCCTGTCGTCCCCGTCTCGCAGGTCGAGCGTGGCGTAGTACGTGGTTCCCTGCATGTCGCTGACCTTCACCCGCTCCACCTCCACCTGCACCTCGTGCAGAATCGACATGATCAGGTCGTGCGTCATGGGACGCGGTGGGCGTTGGTTCTCCAGATGCATGCTGATCGCCGTCGCCTCGGAAAGCCCCACCCAGATGAAGACCGCCCGATGGCCCTCCGTCTCCCTCAGGACAACGATCGGATTCCCCTTCCAGTCCAGCGCAACCGCCTCGACTCGCAGCTCTATCTCGGTCGACGCCATCTCTCCGGTGCCTTGACCCCTCTGGGACTCACAGCCACCCAAGCCTACAGCGCGCCACCCCAAAAGTCAACAGATTCGGCCCAGCCCCCGGAGCGCTGTCTCCACATCCGCCAAAAGGCGGCCGTGGGTGCGCTTGACAACGCCCCCTGCCTGGCGCTAATATACGGGGGCCACGAGAAGCAGCGGACCGTTTTCCCCCGAGCGAGGCCCTCCTAGCCTCGTTTGGTTTTTTTCAGGAGGGAAAGGCCGATGCCCAGCCGGAATCAGAGGCCGATACAGACGATTGGGATGGTCGGCGGCCTCGGCTTCGTACTTGCGCTGAGCGTCCTTCTCGGCGCTTTCGCCGGGCGGTACGTCGATCAGCGCTGGGGAACGGGGCCTTGGATCACCCTCGTGGGAACGCTGCTGGGCACGGCCGCCGGATTCTACGAGGTCGTGACGGTCCTGAGGCAGTTGGAGGGGAAAAGCAGCGGAGGCTAAGAAGGAAGTAGCGGTGGAGGTTGCAGAGGGGAGCCCTTGAGCCGTGAGCGAAGTGTCGAAGCGAATGTCCAATCGGACGGACCTAAGGATGGCGGAACGAGTGGGGATGTGGTCGGCGGCTGTGTATTCCCTCGCCGTTCTTGCCACGCTCGGCGCAGGTGCAGACAAAGCGCTCGGCCTCGCCATAGGCGGCGGTATCACCCTCGGCTTCTTCGTCCTCCACCTGGTGCTCGCCCGACAGTGGATCGCTCCCACGCGGCGGCGCTCCGCCCGCATCTACCTCTGGTTCGTCTGGCTTCTGAAATGGCCCGCCTCCGCAACGCTCCTCTATCTCGCCCTCACCTCCGGCTGGGCCGACCCCGTCTGGCTCTGCCTCGGCGCCGGCATCGTCCCCCTCGCGGCGACGGCTGTCGCCCTCTCACTGCTGCCCTCGACCCGGACTGGCGGCCCCGCCCCACAGGGGGTACAGTGATGCCGCGCCATCTGCGGCTCGCCGCCCTCGCCGCCAGCCTGGCCGGCCTCCTCGGCGCGGCGCCGGCCCTCGCCGCTGAGGAAGGGGGAATGCCGCACCCTCAGACGTGGCTGAACTGGATCATGTCGGTTGAGGTGGGCGGCAGGCCGCTCTTCCACAGCGAAGCCGTCCTCGCCTTCGCCTGGTCGCTCGTCGCCGTGCTGATCCTGACCCTTGTCGCTGTGCTCGGCACTCGCCGCCTCTCCCTCCAGCCGCGCGGCCTCCAGACCCCGCTCGAGATGATCGTCGGCGCCCTCCGCGGAATGGTCACCAGCGTCATGGGACCCCGCGGCGGCGACTTCCTTCCCTTCATCGGCACCCTCTTCATCTACATCGCACTCATGAACCTCATGGGCCTCATCCCCGGCTTCATGTCCCCCACCGCGAACCTCAATATCACCGCCGGCCTCGGCCTCATCGTCTTCGTCGTCGTCCAGTACTACGGCTTCCGCGAGCAAGGCCTGCGCTACCTCAGGCACTTCATCGCCGGCGTCCCACCCCAGTTTCCCTATGTATTGCTTGCGCCTCTCGTGTTCGCCGTCCATCTCGTCGGGGAGCTCTTCCGTCCCGTCACCCTCGCTCTCCGGCTCTTCGGCAACCTCATGGCCGAGGAAACGGTCGTGTTGATTCTCATCGGGCTCGTGGCGGGGATGGCCAGACACTGGATACCAATCCCCATCCAGCTTCCCAATATGGTCCTCGGGCTCCTGGTCTCGCTCGTGCAAGCCGCCATCTTCTCCATGCTGGCCACGGTATACTTGGCCGGCGTCGTGGCGCACGTGGAGAGCGAGGAATAGGAAGCCCGCACCCGAAACGACGTAGACGAAAGACGAAGCCGGCCTGGGCCTTCCCGTCCATCGCCGGCGCAGAGGGCGGACGAGCCGCCCCAGAAGCTCGGAAAGGAGACGCACATGCTGTATCTGTTCGGACTGGCGCTGGCGACCGGCTTTGGGATCACGCTTGCGGCCTGCGTAGGGAGCCTCAGCCAGGCGCGTGCCATCTCGGCCGCCCTCGAGGCGACCGCGCGCCAGCCGGAGGCCGCGGGCCGTCTCTTCACCCTCATGATCCTCGGGCTGGCATTCATCGAGTCGCTGACCATCTACGCCCTGGTCATCAGCTTCGTCCTGTCGGGCAAGCTGCCCGCGGCCCAAGAAGTGCTCAGGACCATAGCCGGCGGCTAGAGATGTCTGCGGTCGACTTCGAGCGCATCACGTCGCTGACCGGCATCCCCGTCGGGGAGCTTATCGCTCCTCATCGGGCTTCGACGCGGGGCGCAACCATGTCTAGGTCGGCCGCCGAGAGGAGGCGAAGAGACAGAGACAATGGGTGAAAGCGGAAGTATGCTCAGCCTCGATCCTGCAGTCCTCTTCCTGCAGATCGTCGCCTTCATCATCCTCTTCCTCGTGCTCAGGCGCTATCTCTTTCGCCCGCTTCTGAACGTCATGCAGGAGCGGGAAAGGGAGATCGACGACGCCCTCCAGTCCGGCGAGAAAGCGCGCGCCGAGCTGGAGCGCATCGACCAGGAGCGCGAACGGGTGCTCGAGGGCGCCCGGGACGAGGGTCGGCAGCAGGTGCGGGCCGCGGTGCAGGAAGGCGAGCAGGCGCGAAACCGAATCGTCAGCGAAGCCCGGGACGAGGCCCAGGAGATACGCCGGCGGGCGCAGGAGACGCTCGACCTGGAACGCCGCGAGGCCGCCCTCCAGCTTCGCCGCGAGGTCGTGGAACTCGCCCTCCTCGCCGCCCAGAAGGCGGTCCTCACCCAGCTCGACGAGGAGAACCATCGCCGGTCCATCGACGACTTCATCGCCAACCTGGAGCAGCGGCAGTGACCGCACCGCGCGTGGCCGAACGATACGCCGAGGCCCTCTTCGAGCTGGCCCGCGCCCGCGACGCGGTGCCCCACATCAGCCGCGATCTGGCCGGCCTCGCGAGCACCGTCCAAGCCTCGCCCGATCTCCAGCGGCTGCTGAAGCGGCCCGACCTGCCGTCCGAGCGGAAGATCGCCGCCCTTCGCCAGGCCCTCGGAGAGGAGTTCTCCGAGGCCATCGTCGCCCTGCTCGCGGTCCTCGTCAGCCACGGCCGCGGCGACGCCGTCAAGCAGGTCGCCGCCGCCTACGACGAGCTGGCCGACCGCGCCGCCGGCATCGTTCGCGCCGAAGCCGACACCGTCGTTCCTCTCACCCACGAGCAGAAAAGCCGCATGGTGAGGGTCCTGGAGCGCATAACGGGACAGCAGGTCAAGCTCGAGGAGAGCGTCGACCCCACTGTCTTGGCCGGTGTCAGACTCCGGATCGGCGACAGGCTCATCGACGGAAGCGCCGCCGGGCGGCTCGCCCGCCTGCGGGAAGAGCTGCTAGATCAAAGAGGATAATGTGCTGTGAGGATTAGCCCCGACGAAGTCAGTTCGGTCATACGAGAGCAGATGGAGAAGTTCGGCGCCGAGGTCGAGATGACCGGCGTCGGGCGCGTGCTCCAAGTGGGAGACGGCGTCGCCCGAGTCTACGGCCTCCGGGGAGCCATGATGGGGGAGATGGTCGAGTTCCCCGGCGGCGTCTACGGCCTCGCCCATAACCTCGAGGAAGACAACGTCGGCTGCATCCTTCTCGGCCCCGGCGCCGGGATCAAGGAGGGAGATGTCGTCAAGACCACCGGCCGCATCATGCAGGTGCCCGTCGGCGAAGCCCTCCTCGGCCGCGTCGTCAACGCCCTCGGCGAGCCCCTCGACGGCCGCGGCCCCGCTCCCGTCGGCGACTATCGCGCCGTCGAAACCCACGCCCCCAACGTCGTCGAGCGCCAGCCCGTCAAAGAGCCCCTCCAGACCGGCCTCAAGGTCATCGACGCCATCACCCCGATCGGCCGCGGCCAGCGAGAGCTCATCATCGGCGACCGCCAGACCGGCAAGACCGCCATCGCCGTCGACGCCATCATCAACCAGAAGGGCCAGAACTGCTACTGCATCTACGTCGCCGTGGGGCAGAAGCTCTCCACCGTCGCCCGCGTCGCCCACGTGCTGGAGCAGCACGGCGCCATGGACTACACCACCATCGTCTGCGCCTCCGCCGACGACCCCGCCGCCCTCCAATACACGGCCCCCTACGCCGGCTGCTCCATGGGCGAGTACTTCCGCGACTCCGGCAAGCACGCCCTCGTCATTTACGACGACCTCACCAAGCACGCCCAGGCCTACCGCCAGATCTCCCTTCTCCTGCGCCGGCCCCCCGGCCGCGAGGCCTTCCCCGGCGACATCTTCTATCTCCACGCCCACCTGCTGGAGCGCGCCGCCAAGCTCAGCGACCCCCGCGGCGGCGGCTCCCTCACCGCCCTCCCCATCATCGAGACCCAGGAGGGCGACTTCTCCGCCTACATCCCGACCAACGTCATCTCCATCACCGACGGGCAAATCTACCTGGAGACCGACCTCTTCTTCTCCGGCTTCCGCCCCGCCATGAACGTCGGCCTCTCCGTCTCCCGCGTCGGCGGCGCCGCCCAACGCCCCGCCATGAAGCAGGTCGCGGGCATGCTCCGGCTCGACCTCGCCTACTACCAGGAGCTCCAGGCCTTCGCCCAGTTCGCCACCGAGCTCGACCGCGCCACCCGCGCCCAGCTCGCCCGCGGCGAGCGCATGATGCAGCTCCTCATCCAGCCCCAGTACCAGCCCCTTCCCGTCGCCGAGCAGGTCGCCGTCATCTACGCCGGCACCCACGGCTACGTCGACGACATCGACGTCCGCGGCGTGACGCGCTTCGGCCGCGATCTCCTCACCTTCATCCGCCAGCAGCACCCCACCGTCCTCCATCGGATTCAGGACAGCGGAGAGCTCGCCGAGGACGTCGAGAACGACCTCAAACAGGCGATCGAGGACTACCGAAGACGCCTCAAGCCCCAGTCCGATTCAGAGGAACCGAAGGACGCCGCCGCGTGAGATCCACCCGCGACATCAGAAACAAGATCCGCACCGTCCGGAACATCGAGCAGATCTGCCGCGCCATGAAGACGGTCGCCTCCATCCGTCTCCGGCGCGCCGAGCAGCGGCTCCACCGGGCGCGGCCCTACCACGAGAAGCTGACCGCGCTCGTCGGGCTCGTCGCCGCCGTAAATCACGACCACCCCTTCCTCCAGGCGCGGCCCGTGGAGAAGACCGGGCTCCTCCTCATCAGCAGCGACCGCGGGCTCTGCGGCGGCTACAACGCCGCCGTCATCCGCACCGCCTTCGCCGCCGCGCCCCCGGAAGGCGCTCTCGCCGTCGCCGTCGGAAGAAGGGGGCTCCTCCACCTGCGTCGCGAGGGCTACGAGATCGCAGACCAGCTCGTCCCCCTCGGCGGCGAGCCCTCCGTCGCCGCCGTCTACGCCCTCGCCGAGCGCCTCGGCCAGCGCTACCTCCAGGGCGAAATCGACCGACTCATCATCGCCTCCACCCACTTCCGCGGCGGCACGAGAACCGAGGCGCGCGCCGATGTCGTCCTGCCCGTCGAGCCCCAGGACATCGCCATCGCCGACGTTCTCTTCGAGCCCGCCCCCAGCCGCATGCTCCCCGGCCTCATGGCCAGATACCTCCAGGATCAGATCCTCGAGGCCGCGCTGGAGGCATCCACCAGCGAGCACGCCGCCCGCGTCGCCGCCATGACCGCCGCCACCGACAACGCCGAGGAGATGATCGACCGGCTCACCCTCGACTACAACAAGGCGCGCCAAGCCGGCATCACGGCGGAGCTCATCGAAATCGTGAGCGCCTCCGGGTCCACCAGCTGACACCCATGCAAAGCGGAAGAGATATGAGCGAAGGAAAAGTCATCCAGGTTATCGGACCCGTTGTGGACATCCGCTTCCCGGCCGACGCACTCCCCGACATTCGGAATGCCCTCGAAATAGACATGTCCCACGGCGAAGACGACCGCACCCTCGTCCTCGAGGTCGCCCAGCACCTCGGCAACGAGACCGTCCGCGCCATCGCCCTCGCCCCCACCGAGGGCCTCGTGCGCGATATGCCCGCCCGCAACACCGGCTCCCCCATCCAGGTCCCCGTCGGCCCCGGCGTCCTCGGCCGCCTCTTCAACGTCCTGGGCGAGCCCATCGATGACCTCGGCCCCGTCGAGGCAGTCGACCGCCTCCCCATCCACCGCCCCGCTCCCAGCTTCGAGGACCAAGAGGTCAAGACCGAGGTCTTCGAGACCGGCTTCAAGGTCGTGGACCTGCTCGCCCCCTACCCTCGCGGCGGCAAGGTCGGGCTCTTCGGCGGCGCCGGCGTCGGCAAGACCGTCCTCCTCACCGAACTCATCCATAACATGGCCACCCAACACGGCGGCACCTCCGTCTTCGGCGGCGTCGGCGAGCGAACCCGCGAGGGCAACGACCTCTGGCTCACCATGAAGGAGTCCGGCGTCATCGAGCGCGCCAGCCTCGTCTTCGGCCAGATGAACGAGCCCCCCGGCGCCCGGCTCCGCGTCGCCCTCACCGCCCTCACCATCTCCGAGTACTTCCGAGACGTCGAGGGGCAGGACGTCCTCCTCTTCATCGACAACATCTTCCGCTTCGTCCAGGCCGGCTCCGAAGTCTCCGCCCTCCTCGGGCGCATGCCCTCCGCCGTCGGCTACCAGCCCACCCTCGCCACCGAGATGGCCCAGCTTCAGGAGCGCATCACCTCCACCAAGAAGGGCTCCATCACCTCCCTCCAGGCCATCTACGTCCCCGCCGACGACTTCACCGATCCCGCCCCCGCCGCCGCCATGGCCCACCTCGACGCCACCAGTTTCCTCGACCGCCGCATCGCGGAGAAGGCCATCTACCCGGCGGTGGACCCCCTGCGCTCCACCTCCCGCCTCCTCGACCCGGCCGTCGTCGGCGACGAGCACTATCAGGTCGCCCGCCGCGTCCAGGAGGTGCTCCAACGCTACAAGGACCTCCAGGACATCATCGCCATCCTCGGCATCGAAGAGCTCTCCCCGGAGGACCGCACCATCGTCGATCGGGCCCGCCGCATCGAGCGCTTCCTCTCCCAGCCCTTCTTCGTCGCCGAAACCTTCAGCGGCCGCCCCGGCAAATACGTCCAGCTCCGCGAGACCATCCGCGGCTTCAAGGAAATCGTCGACGGCAAGCACGACGACCTCCCCGAGCAGGCCTTCTACATGGTCGGCGGCATCGACGAGGCCGTCGCCCGCGCCGAAGAACTGGATAAGGACCAATAGCGTGCCCTCACCGCCCTACGATCTGACCGTCCTGGCGCCCGATCACAGCCTCTTCCAGGGGCGGGTGCGATCTTTGATCGCCCCCGGCGCCGAGGGCTACTTCGGCATCCTCGCCAGGCATGCCCCCCTGGTCGCCCAGCTCGGCACCGGCGTCCTGTCGGTCACCGGCGAGAAGGGGGAACCAAGCCTCTTCGCCGTCCATTCCGGCTTCCTCGAGGTCGGGCCCGACGGCGTCACCATCCTCGCCGACACCGCCGAGGCCGCCGCCGAGATCGACGTCGAGCGCGCCCGCGCTGCCGAGGAGCGCGCCCGGCAGAGGATCCGCTCGCGCCCGCGCGACGTCGACCTCGCCCGCGCCGAAGCCGCCCTTCGCCGCGCCCTGGCGAGAATTCGCACCATCGAGAAGACACGCGGCCTAAGATAGCGAAGACAAAGCAGACACCTCAGCACAAGGACCCAGCTATGACCGAAGTCGCTTGGCGCATCGAAGGCGGAACGCCGCTGAGGGGGACGGTGCGGCCCTCGGGGAGCAAGAACGGCTCCCTCCCGCTCCTCGCCGCCACCCTCCTGCTCGAGGGCCAATCCACCCTCACCAACATCCCTCACATCGCCGACGTCGAGACCATGCTCGCCCTCCTCCGCGCCTTCGGCCTCACCGTCGAAGAGCTCCCCGGCGGCGAGGTCCGAATCACCAACCACGGCCTCTCCACCCACCGCGCCCCGGACGATCTCGTGGGCAAAATGCGCGCCTCCCACTACCTCCTCGGTCCCGTGCTGCTCCACCGAGGGCGGGTCGAGATGGCCATGCCGGGCGGCTGCGACCTCGGAGCCAGGCCGGTCACCCACATCACCTCGGTCCTCCAAGCCCTCGGCGCCGCGATAGAGACGAACGACACGATCCATCTCTCCGCCGAAGGCCTGCGGGGCGCAGTCGTGACCCTCGATCCCCGGCACCGCAACCCCGGCGCCACCTTCACCGGGCTGATGGCCGGCGCCCTCGCCGCGGGCGAGACCACCATCGAGAACGCCTCCTTCGAGCCCGATGTCATCGGCTTCTGCCGCTTCCTCAACGCAGCCGGTGCCCGCGTCACGGGCATCGGCACCCAGACGCTGACCATCCAGGGCGTCGACCGGCTTCACGGCGCCGCCCATCGGGTGAACTCCGACCGCCTGGAGGCCGGCACCTTCCTCTGCGCCGCCGCCGCCACCCGGGGCGACGTCACCGTCGAGGAAACCACCCGCGACGAACTCGGCGCTTTCGCCGACAAGGTCGCCGAGGCCGGCGTGCACCTCGAGCCCTGCGCCGACGGCCTCCGGGTCTCCTGCCCCGACCGGCTGCGCGGCATTTCGCTGATCACCGAGCCGTTTCCCGGCTTCGCCACCGACCTTCAACCACCCACAACCGCGCTGCTCGCCTGCGCCGACGGCCAAAGCTATGTGGAGGAAAGCATCTTCACTCAACGGCTCCAGTGCGTCGAACAGCTCGTCAGGATGGGCGCCTTCATGCGGCTGGTGAACCATCGCTGTGTCGCCATCCGGGGCGTCCCTCGTCTTCACGGCGCCGAGATCGAGGCCGGCAACATCAGAGATGGCGCGGCGCTCGTCATCGCCGCGCTCGGAGCACAGGGCGAGAGCCTCGTCGCGGGGCGCAATCACGTCGCCCGCGGCTACGAACACTTCGAAACCAAACTCCGCTCCCTCGGAGCGGACATAGAGCTGGCAGGGTAGAGGAGAACGTTCGACATGATCCGTCTTTCGCAAGCCGTCGGAAT
>Ga0180435_10007818_pt1 | contig 10143 bp, 10 predicted proteins | sample SS_ome_3_FD_132467 | JGI IMG/M metagenome (GOLD analysis project Ga0180435, IMG submission 132467) | Hypersaline lake sediment archaeal communities from the Salton Sea, California, USA - SS_3_S_1 metaG | ecosystem: Environmental > Aquatic > Non-marine Saline and Alkaline > Hypersaline >... | reverse complement strand
TGTCGGCGCACATGCAATGGATTTCTTCCTCGCCCTTTTTAAACCTCACGTTGAACCGTTTGATCGCGTCGTACAGCGACAATTCATCCCGTATGACATAGCCGCTGCCCTCGATGGAGCCCAGTCCGCGCCAGTCGGTCTCGACGGCGAAGAACACCTCCGACATCATCCGGCTGTACTCCAGCGTTTCAGCTGTCTGGACCACACCGTTGAACGGGTTATGCTCGTGCAGTCTGCCGGATTTAATCTGGCGGGCAATCGAGATCAGCCCCTCGAGAATTTCCTTTATCGAAAAACCGGTAACCGCGCAGGACAGGTGATGCCGTCTCGCCAGTTCAGCATATGCTTCACTGTCGGTGATACTCTGGATATGGGCGGAACAGAGCAGGCCGCGGATATTTAGCTCCGGATCGCGCATCAGGTTGTCGAGCGACGGCGGCAGCAGGCGGATTGATGGGATCACGCAGAAATTTTCAATCCCGTCGGAGGCCGCTTCGAGAATCGCTTCAGCCACATCCGGGGCCGCTCCTTCGAAGCCGACCGCGGTAAATACGACGATTTTATCGGGGTTATTCCGGGCGAGATCGAGCGCCTCCATCGGCGCATCCACGACTTCAATCGGCGCCCCCCCCTGTTTGATGGAATCGAGCGATTCCCGGCTGCCCTGCACCCTGAGCAGATCCTCGCAGGTGGCGGTGATCACGTCCGGCTGCTTGGCAATCTTGATAAACGTGTCGATGTGGCCGGCCGGCATGACACAGATCGAGCAGCCGGGGCCGGACACGATCTCGATATTATCCGGGATGATTTCTTCTTCGGAATATTTCAGGATGGTCCGCGTCTGGGTGCCGCAGACCACCATCACGCGGATCGGACGATCGGCCAGCTCGTGCAGCTCTTCCACGAGGGCATCGGGAACCAGTTTTTTAATCGAATTCTGCGGCTCGATCATAGGATACCTGCGGGCACACCGTTTCCGGGAGGGTCAACTTTGCTCAGCCTCCTTTTTCATCTCTTCGTAGTATTCCGATTCACTGATTTTCTCGGACTCCAATACCTCGATATCAGCCCGGGTCAGGTGGAACATGCCGCACGCAGGGCAGCTGCCGTCGAAATTGTCGCCAACCGCGCGGGCCTTCAGCTCGTCTATGGTCATGTGATCGACATTGCCGCAGGCACCGCTCGGGTTTTCGGCGCGGACCTGGGCTCTGCCGGTGCGTTTTGGTTTTGCTGTCATGGTTGGTTGCTCCTTCTTTGCTGGGTTGGCGGCGGGACCCGGGGGGACAGGCCACATCTTTAATTGTATATGTGGCCTGTCCCCCCGGGTCCCGCCCTCAGCATCTGTGTGATACCCAAAAATAGGTTACGCGTCAAGTAACGGTCGCTAATTCTTGATCGTGTCGAGCACTTCTCCCGTGGAATCGATGATGTCTACGGCCATTGGGATACCGCCGTCCAGGCGGTGGGTGGCGCAGGACATTCACGGGTCGTAGGCCCGGACGGCCATCTCCACCTTGTTCAGGATTCCCTGGTCGTAGGTGCCGTCCTTGATCAGCGACGCAGCCGCCTGCTTCACGCTCATGTTCATCGGGCCGATATTGTGGGTCGTGCCGACGATCAGGTTGGCCGACTCGATGCAGCCGTTTTTATCGGTCGTATAATCGTGAATCAGGGTGCCGCGCGGCGCCTCGACCACGCCGACGCCGCGGCCGGCCCCCGGGGTGACCCTGGCGCGGACATCGGTGTCGGTAATACCGTCCCAGTTGAGCAGCTCGATGGTGCGTTCACACGCGTACACCAGCTCGATCAGGCGGGCGTAGTGGTACAGCAGCGTCGCCTGGGCCGGCCGTCCGAACGCGCTCCTGAACTCCTCGAGCGCTTCCTGGGCTTTCGGCGTACCCATCTTGTCGCATACGTTGATGCGGGCCAGCGTATTGGCACGGTAGATACCTTTCGGTGCGTCGAGGTCGAGCGAGAAGCCTTCATCCCAGGTTTTCGCGTACGGCATCTTGCCGTAGCCCCACGGCTCGACGTGCTCACCGAGATAATCGAGATAATCAACGCCTGCGAAATCAACGTATGTTCCGTCCGGCCTCATCAGCCGCTGTTTACCGTCGAACAAACGCATCGAACCGTCTTCGCGGTCAACCGTACCGAGGAAACCGGTAGTGATGACGCCGAGTTCGCCGATAACATCGAGGTACTTGTTGAATACGTTGTTTTTCGCAAAATCGAGCGCGAACAGCGAAAAATCGAGCAGTTCCTGTGAATCCTTCAGCATCTGCCGGCGCTCCGCTTCCGGCAGCGGCTTGGAGAAACCGCCGGTGACCGCGGCCACCGGATGAATCGCCTTGCCGGCGAAGCGATCGATCATCATCTGCCCGAGCTGGCGCATCTTGACGACCTGGCCTGCCAGTTCCGGCGCGGCCTTCACGACGCCAATCACGTTGCGCACCGAGTAATCCGAATCCGGGCCAAGCACGAAGTCAGGCGCGGCAAGAAAGAAGAAATGCAGGATCTTGTCATTGATATGGGCCATGACCTGCAGCAGCTCGCGCAGCTTCTGGCCTGTGGGAGTCGGCGTCACGTCAAAGCAGCCGTCGACCGCCTTATTGCCCGCGGTATGGTGCATCCATGGGCAGATCCCGCAGATACGGTTGACGATGCGCGGTACCTCTTCCGCCGGGCGCCCCTCGATGAATTTTTCAAATCCGCGCAGCGACATCAGGCTCATATAGGCATTCTCAACATTGCCGCTGTCGTCGAGATGCACCGAAATCCGCGCGTGCCCCTCGATCCGGGTTACCGGTTGTATCTGTAAAACTTTTCCCATTGGTTTAATCCTCCTCCGCCGTCACTTTTTTACGTAGCGGACGCAGTTTGCCGTGCGCGCCGGAAAAACGCAGCAGGGAACGACGGTCGACCACCGACTTGTAGTCGATGCCGTTGCTGGCAAGCGCATTCATCATATCGAGCATCTGGTTGCCCTTCGGCAGCACCGGGCCGAAACAGCCGCGGCACGGCACCCGTGCTTCGATGCAGCTCGGTGAACCGTATTTGGCACAGCCGGCCGCCGTCACCGGGCCCATGCACATGAACCCCTGTTCGAGCAGGCAGCGCATTTCGCTGACCGGTTTTTCGGGATCGAAATCCGCATTTTCGGTAAAGCGTTTCACCGTGGTGACGTCTCCTTTGCCCTCCCGCTTCGTCGGACAGGTGTCGCAGACACTCTTGGTGGGCAGCTCCGGCTCTCTATCCTCGAGCAGCGCCATGATCACTTCGGCGATATGCGCCGGGTTCGGCGGACAGCCGGGCAGCATCAAATCGACTTTCACCTTCTCATCGAGTGCATAGGTGCGGTCCAGCAATGCGGGGACTTCCTGGTCCGGCAGCGTCGCACCCTCATCGGTCGACGGCGTCTGGTAAATCTCCGCAAAACTCTGGGCTCCGTTCTGGCCGTTCATCAGCGCGGGAATGCCGCCCTGGGTCGCACACGATCCAAGCGCGATCAGGATCTTGCACTTCTTGCGCATCTCCTCGAGTACTTCGATATGCTCTTCGTTCGATACGCCGCCGGTGACGATGCCGACGACGGCTTCCGGAATCTGCAGATGCTCGCCCTCGTCGCCGCATTGCCCGAAATATTTATGATCCATGATGACCGGGGCATGTACGACGTCGAGATGTTCGGTCAACAGCGGTACCAGGTCCTCGCCGATGTTCAGGATGGCGATCTCGCACCCGGAACAGGAACTCAACCATTCCAAAGCAGTTGTTACTCCCATGATCTCCTCCTCTAAACGGCTTCCGCGTCGCCGTGGACCGGACCGAGTCTCTTCACCTTCTCGGTCATTTCGGTCACTGCAGCGACAAATTTATCCGGCTCCGCCGAAGATACCCACGCAATCGCGAAGCGTTCTTCCTCGTATCCGTAGTCTTCGAGCAGCTCGTTAATCATGTCCGAGCGGGCCATCGCTTTGTAATTACCGTCCAGGTAATGGCATTCACCGAGGTGTCAGCCGAGCACCATGACGCCGTCAGCGCCCTGGTCCAGTGCGTCGGTGACGAACTCGGGATGCACCATGCCCGAACACATCACGCGGATAATGCGGACGTTGGGCGGATACTGCATCCGCGACGTGCCGGCAAGATCCGCCGCGGCGTACGAGCACCAGTTGCAGCAGAATGCTATGATTTTCGGTTCAAAACTCATTGGTTTTCTCCTTTGTCTTTCTCAGGATACGTTCACTTACACAGCCAGAGCTGCTTCGATTTGAGCGCTGATCTGGTCCATCGTGAATCCCTGGACCGATACGCCCCGCTTCGGACACGTACCCTGGCAGAGCCCGCATCCCTTGCACTGCGCCTTGTTGACGCTGATATATTTCTTGACGTCCGGACCGTCGCCGACCGGTTCCTCGACCAGCGTGATCGCGTGGTACGGACACACGTCGATACACAGTGCACAGCCGTCGCAGTGCTCGAGGTCCGGCTCGGCCTTGACCGCATCGAGGCTCACCGACGAGCGCGACAGCAGCGTCGCCGCCCGCGCTGAAGCGGCCAGTGCCTGCGCAACCGACTCTTCCACCGGCTTCGGGTAGTGGGCGAGGCCGGCGACGAACATGCCCTCGGTGGCGAAATCGACCGGACGCAGCTTCGCATGCGCCTCCTGGAAGAAACCGTCTCCGTCCAGCGATACCTTGTAGAGCTTGTTGAGCTTCTCGGCATCGGAATTGGACACGATGGCAGTAGCCAGCACGACCATATCGGCGTCGATCTGCAGCGGCCGATGCAGCACGTGGTCCCACACGTCGACGGTAACCTGCTTGTGCTTCACGTTGACCTGCGGTTTGCCGTGCAGCTCGTAATTGATGAAGATAACGCCGAGTTCACGGGCCTGCTTGAACAGCCCCTCGCGCTGCCCGTACGTGCGCATGTCGCGGTACAGGATGTAGACCATGCGGTTCGGATCTTCTTTCTTCAGCTGGATCGCGCTCTGGACCGAATGCGTGCAGCAGACCTTCGAACAGTAGTTGTGCGCTCCTTCGCGGGAGCCGACACACTGGATGAACACGACCGTTCTGGCCTGGGCCGCATGCTGCTCCTTGAGTTCGAACAGGCGGTCGAACTCGAGCGCGGTGACCACGTTCGGAATCCTGCCGTACCCGTATTCCTTCGGACGCAGGGCCTTGCCGCCGATGGCGACGACGCCGATGCCGTGCTCGATGGTTTTACTCAAGCCATCCTTGGTCGCGATCTTGGTCCGGAAGTTGCCGACGAACCCCTCGGCCGCCTGGACCTCGAACCCCAGGTGCAGGATGATGTTCTCATTGGCGGCGACCCTGTCGATCATCTTCAGCGTGCGGTCGGCGATCGCCTCCCCGGACCACGTATGCCCGAGGTAGAGCGCATTGCCGCCGAGCCCCATCGTCTTTTCGACGAGGTGTACCTCAAACCCCTGCTCGGCCAGGTTCAGCGCCGCCGTCATACCGGCCAGACCGCCCCCGACAACGAGGCCTTTCTGGTTGATCGGCACGGCAACGGGTTCAAGCGAAATCTGCCGGGCAACCTTTGCCACCCCCATGCGGACGAGGTCTTTGGCCTTGGTGGTCGCCTCTTTCTCGTCACCGGAATGCACCCATGAATCCTGGTTCCTGATGTTCGCCATCTCGACCAGGTATTCGTTGAGCCCTGCCGATTTCAAGGTCTCCCGGAACAGCGGTTCATGGGTTCTCGGCGTACAGGCGGCCACAACCACGCGGTTCAGCCCCTTGTCTTTAATGGTCTGGATCATCTGTTCCTGGGTATCCTGGGAACAGCTGAAAAGGTTGCGCTCCACATGGACCACGGCGGGCAGCGTCTGGGCATAGTCGGCAACCGATTCGACATCGACGGTACCGGCGATATTGGTGCCGCAGTGGCAGACGAATACTCCGATCTTGGGGTCTTCGCCGCCCACTTCGCGTTCCTCCGGAAAGGTCTTTTCCCGGGTCAGTTCGCCGCGGGCGGGCGCGAGGCAGTCGGCAACCGCCGCTGCGGCCGCCGAGCCCTCGAGGACCGACTGTGGAATATCTTTGGGCCCGGAGAATGCACCGCAGGTGAAAATCCCTTCCTTCGACGTTGAGACCGGGGTAAAATCAGACGTTGCCGCAAAGCTGTCGGCAGTCAGTTTGACCCCGGCGATAGCGCTGAGCTTCTTCACGTGCTCGGGTATCTGCAGACCGACGGAAAGCACGACAAGGTCAAAGTATTCCTCGACCTGGCGGCCTTCTTCATTGATGTAGTGGATACGCAGGTCGCCGGTGTCGCCCTCCGGCTCGACGCCGTGCACGCGGCAGCGGACGAAACGCACACCTGATTCATCCTTGGCGCGCTGGTAGTAGCGGTCGAAGTCCTTGCCGTGGGTGCGCATATCCATCATGAAAATCGAAGTGCGCAGCCCCGGAACATGGTCCTTGGCCATCACCGCTTCCTTGATCGCATACATGCAGCAGACCGAAGAACAGTAGCCGTTCCCACACTTGTTTTCGTCGCGGGAGCCGACACACTGCAGGAATGCGACCTTGGTGATCTCCTTGCCGTCAGACGGACGGATCAGGTGCCCCTCGGTGGGGCCGGAAGCGGACATGTAGCGCTCGAACTGCAGCGACGTGATGACATTCGGGTAGCGTCCGTATCCCCACACACCGGCGGCGGACGGGTCGAAAGCCTCGAAACCGGGGGCGAGGATGACGGCACCGACGTTTATCTCGTGCAGTTTTTCGGTATCGTCGTAATTGATTGCCCCGGCGGGACAGATCTTCTCACAGATACCGCATTTGTCCTTGTTGAGCTTGATACAGTTGTCCGGATCGATCTGGTACTTCAGCGGTACCGCCTGGGCATACTTCACGTAGATCGCCTTGCGTTTGCCGGTGGCCGCGTCGTATTCGCTGTCCACCTTTTTCGGGCATTTGGCGGCGCATTCGCCGCAGGCGATGCATTTGTCCATATCCACGTAGCGCGGCTGCTCTTTCACAACCACGTCGAAATTGCCGGCCACGCCCGTGATCTCCGCAACCTCGCTCAACGTCATCAACTTTATATTCAAGTGCCGACCGCACTCAACCAGTTTTGGCGCGATAATTCACATCGAGCAGTCGTTGGTCGGAAACGTTTTGTCCAGCTGCGCCATCGCACCACCGATAGCGCCGGAACGTTCGACCAGGTAGACATAGTAGCCGGAATCGGCAAGATCGAGCGCCGCCTGCATGCCCGTGATTCCGCCACCGACTATCATTACCGATCCGATTCGTTTCGTTTCCAGCATGATTGGGGTCTCCTTGTTTTCTATTAACGGGTTACGCTTATTAAGATATTCTGTTCAACTGCGGGGACATGCTTCAGCGTGACCCCGAGGGCAGCGGGTGCGGAAGTTTCAATCCTCAGCCTCCGCCGCTTCCACCGCCTCTTTACCGTGTCCCGGCAATACCAGTGAATCGGCCACCAGTTCCCACAGGTATTTCACCTCGAGCCCCAGGTCGTATTCCTGGTTCAGCGATTTCATCAGTTGGTCACGGCAGTTGTGACACGGGGCGATAATCATCTCTGCGCCCGTCTCCTCGATCTGCCGTGCCTTGATGCGGCCATAGAACACGCGCTCCGGTGCAAACGGCATTGCCCATGCACCGCCGCCGGCCCCGCAGCAGTAGTTGCTTTCACGGTTGGGCTCCATGTCCTTGAAATCGGGGCAGCACTGTTTCGTGATGTCGCGCCCTTCCTCGTAATAGGCGACGCCGAAAGCCTTCATCGACTTGCGGCCGTAGTTGCAGGGATCGTGATAGGTGGTCCGCATCTGATGCCTCGTATTATCGAGCTGGATACGTCCCTCCTCGATGTATTCCATCAAGAGATCGAATACCGAGTAGATTTTGAATTCTTCGAGTGCTTCCGGAAACCATCTGGTCAACCCGAACCGGGTTGCATAGTAGGCGTGGCCTCATTCGGGCAGCAGCAGCGCCTCGCATTTGAGTCGCCGCATGTTGTCGACGATGCGGCCGACAACCGTTTTCATCGCCTCGTCGTCTCCGGAAAACAGGCCCCAGTTGACACCTTCCCAGTATTCCGTGGAAATCGTCCAGGATTCGCCGGCGGCGTGGAATATCCGCCACCAGTATTTCATGTCGTCAGGCTCGGCGAAGGGCTCCTTCGAGTTGACCGTCACCAGCACCCGGGCCCCGACTTTGTCGAGCGGCACCGTGAATCCTTCCAGCCCCTCCTCCTCCACCATTTCTTCGGCGAGGTCCTCGCAGAGAAAAATGAAATCGTCTTTGGGAATGCCGAGGTTGTTGCCCCGCTCAAGACAAGTCGCCACGCCCTTATGGATCGGACCGGGCACCAGGTCTCGCTCACGTAAGCCGCGCAGCCGCCGCATCAGCGCCATGATCTGCACACCGGCGGGACAGGCGTTTTCACATTTGGCACACATCGTACATTTCCATGGCCAGTTCGAGTCCTTGAGTTCGTCTTCCAGGCCCAGGGCTGCCATGCGCACGATTTTCCGCGGATCCAGCCCGTCGACGCCGGCGATCGGGCAGGCGCTCGCACAGGTGCCGCAGGTCAGACAGGTATCCGCCCAGGACGCTTCCGTATAAATGGTTTTGTTAGCCGTACCGAGCTTCAGCGGTTCCGGCCGCTCCACCCGGTTTTCTTCGAGCTTTCTGATCTTGTCCGGATCCACATAGCTCGTCGGCTTGATCTGCGGCTGCCGTCCGAATTTCTCGCACAGGGTCTGGTAATCCTCGAATTTCATAAGGTACTTCCTGCCGGGTCCTTCCTTGGCCTGAAGGGTACCGGCGTTGATCCAGTTCCTTATGGTGTTTCGATGCACACCGAACTCTTCAGCCATTTCACTGACTCGGAATTCATACATCATGGGTGGTCACCTCTTTTTGCTGGTTGTTGACGATACGTACTATCTCATCGCATGCTTCGTTGACCGCTGCCTGCATTGATTTGCTCAGTCCCGGCTCGATCTCCTCGGGCACGTATTCGGCCTGGGCGGCCAGGATGGTTACGCGGATGCCGGTATGCTCCTCGAGTTCCTGCAGGAGATTGACAGTGGGAAACTGGTGCAGGGAAAAATCGTGGATTTTCTGGGCCGGGATCGCAGATGATGCTATGGTGAAGATTTCTCCGGGACGGCGGTCTTTGAAGTCCACCGCATCGAGAATGATGATATGGTCGGGACGGCCTTGCTCGGTGAGCAGGTAGTCAAAGAGGTACTCCCTGATGCCGGTCATCGCATCTACCGCCTCGACCGACTCTGGCAACCGCTTTTCCGCTTCCAGTTTTGCAACCACCGTGGGGCCGAACCCGTCGTCACCCATCAGGAGATTGCCGCATCCAAATATGATTGTCGAGCCCATATTGTTCAACTTGTGCAAATTTGCATATGATCAAATCATAATCGATCCAACGTAGCATCGGCATGAGGGGAGTTCAAGAAAAAAATTAATCGAAAAGCAGCAGGGTTATAACACAATCGAGACTATCGACATGGAATAACAGGGGAAATAAATATGACGCACAATAAAGGCGCAGGTGCATTTTTCCAGCACAATGCGGCCGAATCAGGCGGAAACACAAGAAAAGTAAGGAAACCCTAAGGACAAGAGGGTTGGTTCAAGGCACCACGGCGTCTCCCTCAGCCCGCTATAGACGGGGGACAGTCGCCCCGGGAAGCAACTAATCCTGATACCCTTCCGGATTCTTCTTCTGCCAGTTCCACGCGTCGCGGCACATACGGTCCAGATCAAACTGGGCCTTCCAGCCCAGCTCGCTCAAGGCCTTCGTCGGGTCCGCATAGCAGGCGGCTATATCTCCCGGGCGGCGCGGGGCGATCCGGTACGGGACGGTTCTCCCGCCGGCCTTTTCGAAGCTGCGGATCACCTCGAATACCGAGTATCCCCGCCCCGTGCCGAGGTTGTACGTGACGAGACCGGGGTTCTCCGCCAGCTTTTCCACAGCCTTTACATGGCCGCGGGCCAGGTCGACCACGTGGATGTAGTCGCGCACCCCGGTACCGTCCGGCGTCGGATAATCGTCACCGAAGACCTGCAGCTCCGCGAGTTTGCCGATCAGGACCTGGGTGATATACGGGGT
>Ga0180435_10007817_pt1 | contig 10143 bp, 9 predicted proteins | sample SS_ome_3_FD_132467 | JGI IMG/M metagenome (GOLD analysis project Ga0180435, IMG submission 132467) | Hypersaline lake sediment archaeal communities from the Salton Sea, California, USA - SS_3_S_1 metaG | ecosystem: Environmental > Aquatic > Non-marine Saline and Alkaline > Hypersaline > Sediment... | reverse complement strand
CATCAAGACCTTTACAAAACAGTGCGACATCGGCCTTATTAAAAGCGGATGCTGCAACAGCGAGAACGTGCATGTTTTGAAAGATTTCCGGAAAAACTGTAAGATCCTTGTTTCATTAGGTGAATGTGCCATCATGGGTGGCCTTCCGGCCCTGAGGAACGGGATTCCCGTAGAGGAGTGCATCAGGGAGGCTTATCTCGATGGTCCGACCGTTGGATTGAACACCGAGAAGATCCTGCCCAATGATGATGAACTACCGATGATCCTCGATAAGGTTTATCCCTGCCATGAGATCGTAAAGATCGACTATTATCTGCCGGGATGTCCGCCAAGGGCCGACCTCATCTGGAATGCACTCGTTGCCCTGGTAACAGGCGATGAGCTGAAGTTACCCTACGAAGTAGTAAAATTTGATTAAAAAGGAGACCATATTATGGCACAGAAAATAACCATCGAACCGGTAACCCGCGTGGAAGGACACGGAAAGGTTACCGTACACCTGGACGACAACAATAATGTTGAACAAACCAGGTTGCATATCGTAGAATTCAGGGGCTTCGAGCGCTTTGTACAGGGTCGTCCATACTGGGAAGCACCCGTACTCGTTCAACGTCTCTGCGGTATTTGTCCCGTTAGCCATCACCTGGCAGCAGCGAAAGCACTCGACGTGATCGTTGGTGCCGGTACCGGCGAAGGACTTACACCAACAGGTGAAAAAATGCGCCGCCTCATGCACTACGGACAAATGTTCCAGTCGCATGCACTGCACTTTTTCCACCTCGTATCACCCGACCTTCTGTTCGGTATCGACGGTGACCCGGCAATCCGGAACGTGATCGGCGTGGCACTTGAGCATAAGGACCTTGCTGTACAGGGTGTGATGATGCGTAAATACGGACAGGAGATCATCCGCGCCACCGCAGGTAAGAAGATTCATGGTACCGGAGCCATCCCCGGTGGTATTAACAAGCACCTCACGGCGGAAGACAAAGAATCTTTCCTGAACGGACCTGACCCGCTTAACATTGACCACATGATAGGTTGGGCACAGGGTGCACTTGATTTCTTTAAAGGATACTATAAAGAAAACAAAGAGTTTATCGACACTTTCGCTCAGTTTGACTCTAACCACCTGAGCCTTGTTCGCAAGGACGGTGCGCTCGATCTATATCATGGTGTGCTGAGAGCAGTTGATACTGACGGAAACAAGATCCTTGACGACATCGATTACCAGTATTACAACGACTATATCGAGGAGGAAGTGCGTTCCTGGAGTTATATGAAGTTCCCTTACCTGAAGAGCCTCGGAAAAGAAAAAGGCTGGTATAGGGTTGGACCTCTTGCCCGTTTGAATGTATGTGACTTTATTCCCACACCTCTTGCGCAAAAAGAGTTTGAAGAGTTTAAAGCGCTTACAAACGGCAAACCGAACAGCCACTGCATGCACTATCACTATGCAAGGCTGATCGAAACCCTTCACTCAGCAGAGATGATGAAGGAATTGCTGAATGATCCTGACCTGATGAAAGGCGACCTCACTACCAAGGGTGAAAAACGCTCAGAAGGAGTTGGTCTGATCGAAGCTCCACGCGGAACCTTGTTCCACCATTATGCGATCAATGAGCATGACCAGATCACCATGGCGAACCTCATCGTGTCAACAACCAACAATAATGAGCCTATGAACCAGTCGGTGAACAGGGTTGCCAAAAGTTGGATGAACGGTCAGACAGAGATCACTGAGCCGATGATGAATGCCGTTGAGGTAGCGATCAGGGCTTATGACCCCTGCCTGAGTTGTGCAACACATGCATTGGGTAAAATGCCTCTTGAAGTATCACTTTATGATGCTTCAAATAATCTGATTGATAAAAAGAGGACTTCGAAACAGTTGAAAATACTGATTTACGGATACGGAAATCCTGGCCGACAGGATGATGGCCTCGGAAATGCCTTTACAAACAGGATCCAGGAATGGGTTGCCATAGAAGGCCTTCATGATTTTCAGTTCGACAGCAATTACCAGTTGAACATCGAAGATGCTGAAGCAATATCCGACATGGACCTGGTGATCTTTGCCGATGCTTCAGAGGAGAAAATCAATGATTTTTGCCTCAGCAGGGTAGATGGCACTTCCGAGGTTTCCTTTACGACCCATGCCGCATCACCCGGTTATATCGTGCAATTATGTGATGAAATCTTTAATAAAAAACCTACTGTTTTATTATTACACATAAAGGGTTACGAATGGGAATTTAAAGAAGGGATAAGCGAAAAGGCAACAGCAAACCTCGATGCTGCCCTCCTGTATATGAAGAAACGATTGCTTCATCCGGAAAAATTCCTGAAACCGGATTTAAAATTTTGTTAAACAATCAATTACTGCATTACTATGGATATGAAAACCACTTACATGGGGTTGGAACTTAAGAATCCCATTATCGTTAGCAGTTCAAAACTTACAAGCACGATCGATAACATCAGGAAATGCGCCGATCATGGTGCAGGAGCCATTGTGCTGAAGTCCCTTTTTGAGGAGCAGCTGCTGGCCGATGCAAATAAGCTTATGGACAAGGATGAAAAGTATTTCTGGTATCCTGAGGCTGTTGATTATATCAATCAGCATTCAAAGGATTTCGGGGTCAAGGAATACCTCGAATTGCTTACTGAGGCCAAGAAATACACTACCATTCCCATCATTGCGAGCATCAACTGTGTATCTGCGGATGAATGGCCAAAGTTTGCCAGGAACCTGGAAGAAGCAGGTGCCGATGGTATAGAACTGAATATTGCTATCATTCCGATGACAGGAGATATCAGCAGCAAGGAGGTAGAGGACAAGTATGTAGAGATCATCCAGGAAGTAAAGAAATACACTTCCCTGCCTGTTTCTGTGAAATTTGGTCCCTTGTTTACCAACCCGGTAAACATTATTCAGCGCATGGATGAAGCTGGTGCTAATGCACTGGTGATCTTCAACCGTTTTTATCGCCCTGATATTAATATTCATACCGAATCGGTTGTGCATAATAACATCCTGAGCGGACCGGAAGAGATGACCCAATCATTGCGCTGGGTTTCATTGCTTTCCGACAAAGTAAAATGCGATGTGGCTGCCAACACCGGTATTCACGATGCTGAAGGAATGATAAAGCAGCTGCTTGGCGGAGCTGATGCGGTGCAGATATGCTCAACCCTTTACAGCAACGGAATAAGTTATATCGATACTATGCTTGGCGACCTCAAGACCTGGATGGAAGAGCATAATTATGATTCATTAGGTGACTTCAAAGGTAAGATTGCTCGCGACAATGAGCATGCAGCTGCCTTTGCAAGGGTACAGTTTATGAAGCGGAATCAGAATTAGTGCCTTGAATTCTTAGAATTCATTGAGTACTTAAAGTCAGGGCGGGATTTTCGCAGAAAATCCCGCCCTTTTTGTTTACTGTACACTTTAAACGGTACAATTCATACTTTCAGTCAGGCACTAGGCACTATGCACTACCGGAGCCTTCCAGTCTTCTTCCACCAATCCAAATTCCCCGATACGATAGCCCAGGTGATTCCGGCCTGTACGCACAATATCCTGTCCTTCACAAGCTGAAATCCCGGTCCATTTGCAGTTTTTACAGTGACTGGTCCCATTGATCTGAACGCCCCAGCATTCATCATGTGAGAGTTTGGAAGTATCTATTTTTTTCATGGCAGTATTTTAATACAAATCTATATAAAATATATATATAAAACGAAATGAATCATTGACATTGCCGCAGTTCTGCCTTAACTTTATAGTAATGTTCTCATTGAGAATTGTTTAACAGTTTAAAAAATTTAGTTATGGCAGAAAGTGTTTACAAAATCATTGAACTCGTAGGTTCAAGTACAGAATCATGGGAAAAAGCTGCTGAAGCTGCAGTAGCAAGAGCGTCCCAAACCCTTCGTGATCTGCGTATTGCAGAGATATCGCAACTCGACATGAGTATTCAGGACGGTAAGATTGAAGCCTACAGGGCAAAAGTGAAGGTGTCATTTAAGTTTGAAGGCTAAAGCCCTGTGCTCTCAGTTCAATTAGTGAACATGCGGGTGTCCATGATCATGAACATGCACATGTTCGAATGTGGAGAAAAACCACAAAATTCCAATTACGATGGCCAGGAGGCCACCAATGATCCGTACGATCCTGAATGCCCTGGGATTACTCATCATTGATGATCTTTGCCCGACATATCCAACCACAATGGCATACATGATCATGGCAGCCAGTGTGCCAATACCAAAGCCACTGAGGTACATTGCTGAATCCCACCTGGATGGCAGTGCCAGGGTTGGGAGAAGAAGGATGAGGTGGGAAACACCTGCAAAACCATGAATGGTCCCAACTCCCAGGGCAGCAATATTATTCTGGCGGATTACTTTCTGGTGTTTATGTTCATGCACCGGTCCGTGCTCATGCTCATGATCATGTTCATGAGGGTGTTCATGTATATGGACATGTGGTTCAGGTTTGTCGTGAAAGTGCGGGTGCTGATGCCTGGCAATCTTTTTATTGAATGCTTTATAGATCGCCCAGATACCGATTCCTACCAGGACCAGTCCGACGATCTGTTCGCTGTAGTGTGAAATAGCCTCTATCGGTATATATTCCTTAAATAGAATAAACAGAACTCCGATCAGAAGCATGCCCAGAATATGACCCAGACCCCAGAATAGTCCCACGCTCCATGATTTTCTCCTGCTTTCTACAGCCAGAGGAGTTACCGCAGCCAGGTGGTCTGGCCCTGTTACTACGTGTAAGAAACTTGCAACAATTCCTGCAATAAGGTTTAACATATTAGTTTTCTTTGACTATGGTGAATATTTGATTTCTGTCGTATTCAGTCCAGTATTCCAGAGCCAGCTCGCGGACAGCAGCCCAATATGCCGGTGTAAGCATGCCATTTTCCTGGATACATGATTGAATGTCGTGTTTCATTTTAGCTGCAACTGGATCTTTCAGGCTAATCTGAACAGATTTTCCTTTAAACGAGAAAGTGGCTGATACTTTTGGGGAATTGGTCGTTTCAGCATGTATCAAACCATGACCCAGACTGGATCCGGTACTGACCTGAAGTCCGTCGTTCAAACAACTGAAAGGTGGTGTGAGTCCTGCATGCGAATCTATGTACAGGTCATCAAGCCCGATATTAAAATACTCACGTGCGCGCAACCCCATCTTAACGCCGATAATGGCATAAATCCCAATATGACCGTGCAATTCAAAACAGAGTACCCCGGCCCTCCATTCGCTCTCTCCGTATCGTTTTACAATTGGATCGATAATAGCTGCTATGTCATCCTGGTAATACGCGGCATCAATTGGAATCTGCCTGAGTATTTTATAGTCCGGTCTTCTTTCTTTCATCATCTCAAGATAAACCGGAATGAGTGCAGCAGGATCAGCTGGCCTGTACACCGCATGACCGGGGATAGCAGTGCTGTTTGCAGGATAGAAAAGTTCCGGATATGCCAGAAATATGGCCAGCAGTTCATCCCAGATGTGTTCCCGCCCTGTTTTTAGCTGCTCCCTGACAGCAGCTGAATTGTGTATTTCAGACAGTAGCAGGGAGTAGCGGGAAGAAATGTTGCTTGCTTGTTCCCAGAATGCGTCGTCAAGTCCGGGCATATCCTGGTTTGCAGGCGCTATCTGAATAAAATTCACTCCAGCATCGCTTATTAACTGGCAATCTTGCTTAAATAGCATTAAATTGAAGCCATCATCATGACCGTTCTCTTCGTTATACCACACGATCTGCTCAGTTTTTTGCAACATCCAATCATAAGGACAAAGCTCAGTGATTATGGCCCGAAGTGACCCCAGGCATATGTAGGTTATCTTTTCCTCTTCAGTTGTGTAGATGCTTTGCACAAAACCAGGGACCTGTTCACCTTCCTTTTGCGGTGCCATTGCTCCCCACTGGATATGTTTCAGGAGTTTTCGTTGAAAAGGCTCTGTATCAAGAAATGCATCTCCATAACCAACCGGTATGCCTTCGTGGTGGTAGGTGCTAAGCATATCCTTTACATTTTTTGCAGTTTGTTCTGGGGACAATATGCCGTCGGTACAATATATCCCAATTACCTCTGTTTCAGCCGAGGCCAATAGTAAACTGATGGCGCGCATATCATCCAGTCCGCCGTCGGTTTCAATGATCGCATGATATCGCGCCTTTCCGGAGTGGGCGTATGATCCGAGACTGATATAAAGCAGTCCTATAATTATGAAAATATGCTTCATTCTCATTTTTTCTTTGTACTGAAGTTGATATCAATACCGGCTATCACACTGATCCCCGGCATGGGATACTCATAATTGATCTCGTATTGCTGGTCAAGCAGGTTCTCACCGCTGAGCCAGAGTGTAAGCATGTCCAGGAAAGTATAGGATACTCTGGCATTTAACAGGAAGTAGTTCTCAACAGATTCGGGTGAAATACTGGTGTAAAGACCGTGAATATACATACCGCTCAGTTTGGCAGCCAACTTCGATTGCCGAAAGTTAAGGGATGTAAAAAACTGATGCTCAGGGGCGGCTGTGATTGGCTTGTCCATATGCAGCCAGCTGTAATTGGATTCAATCACCATCCATTCCCATGGATTCCAGCTACCGGCGAGCTCGAGCCCATAATGGGTAAATTCTCCTGTATTTTCATACCTGATGTTCGGGTATTGTCCTATGGTTTGTATCAAATTGCTGCCCTCCTGGTAATAGGCCGTGACTTCAAAATCGAGTTTTGCTGCCGGAAACCTGGCAAGATAACTTCCTTCATAGCACCACATGCTTTCAGGAAGCAAATCAGGGTTGGCAGGTTGCCACATATATAGCTCCCGGATGGTGGGATATCGAAAACCCTTGCTGGCCGATGCTTTTAGGATATTATTCGCATTGAGCAGATAGTTTATTCCGAATTGAGGTACCCACTCTTCGCCGGAATTACTTTGATAATTCAATCGTATTCCTGCCGTAAAAATCCATTTTTCACTGATCTCCTGCTTGGCCATTATATAGCCACCCAGCTCGTGCAGGGAAGTATCGGCGAATACCAACCCCTGGCCCATCATGGCTTCAGTATTTTCAGCCTTGCCTCCATAATTTTTAAAATCAAAGCCACCTGACAGCATGGTGCTCCTGAAAAGGGAAAAACTTTCATACAGTGCAAATCCGTAGTTGAAGTCGTTCGACAGAAAGCCATCATATATTTTATGCCTTCCCGAGTTATAGAAAAGCTTTAATCCACCCTCCAGCCGGGCATAATTGTTTTCTATCGACAGGCTGATCATATTTCGTTGGATGTCAATCCAGTGTTCTTCGAGCAGATAGGACGAGTCGGTGGTGTTTACAGGTCCGGGATCAATCGAGTTGAAGACTGCTATACTACCATCCGCTGTGATCTTGAAATTCGCTCCCAGGTCTGTTCCAACTTTCAGGTAGGCATTGGTAATATCAAAATCAGAGTTTTCCCTGTGGCCATCCGTCTGGTCGTGGTTGATGGATGCAAATGCGGTAAATCCCTTATGCTTATATCCTGCATTTGCCGAAGCTTTCCATGTGTTAAATGAGCCGTACGACAGGCGTGCTCTTCCTGCAAGCCCGTTATCCCGTTGCTCACGGGAAATGATGTTGACCACACCGGCCATGGCATTGGAACCATACATCATGGAAGCCGGTCCGCGGATCACTTCCACCTTTTCAGCGTCCGTAGTCACATACGCGTCGGGCAAAGGATGACCAAACAATCCCATATACTGCGGTGAGCCATCGATCAGGACAAGAACAGCTGTATTCGGATTTCCGCCAACACCCCGTATGCTGATCTGACCGGCTGATCCGGTGGCCACACCAAAACCGGTCATGCCTCTTTCTGTCACAAATACGCCCGGCACTTCTTCACTGATCACCGGCAGTAAGGCTGATTCTTTACTTTCCTCGAGGGTTTGCCTGGGGACTATGCTGATCGCAGGGGATACGTCCTTGCGGGCAACCTTGATTCCCGTGGCGGTAATGACTGCTTCCTCTGCCATATAATTTGCTTCCTGCAGCTGTATAGTGAGTCTAACTTCTTTATCGAATGCGGGATCAATTGGTTCGAGATGTGGGATATAGCCAACATAGCTTATTTGGAGGGTATCCCTTGTATTCAAATCTGTACGCAGGATAAAGCCGCCCTGGTTGTTGCTTATAGAAACCACGCCTGAGGAGAGCAGCTTAATATGTGCACCAGCCAGTGGAATTGTATCTTCATCTGTTACTTTGCCCTCAATTTTAATTTCTTGCGAATATGTGGTAAAAACCACCAGGAATAAAATAAATATACCTGAAATAACTTTAATCATCTTTTAGCTATTGATTAATTAATAATTGACATTGCCAGTTTCCCATGCCGTATGCCTTTTATGGCGATCAGGCGATCGGCTAAATCGATCAATTCATTGGCTTTCCCCCTCAGGGAAATGGTTTCCAGACAGTTGTGGTGATCAAGGTGCACGTGTTGAACAGCCAGGATCAGGTGATGAAAGTCGTGTTGGATCTCGGTAGAGTGGTTTTGGAGGTCTCGCTTATGGTGATCATATACCAGGACAATAGCTCCCGCTACCTCTTCACTGCCTTCCCACTTTTCATCCACTTTCGAACGGTTGATCAAGTGCCTGATCGCCTGTGAGCGGTTGGGAAACAGCTTTTCTTTTACAAGATGATCCAGCTGATCAAGGTATTCTTCCTCCAGCGAAACGCCAAATCGTTTTAAACTCATAGTAACATCAATATTAAAAAAGTAACACGCAAAAATACGAATATAGCCTATATCAGATCCCCACTCATGCAATTTGAATGGTTTCTAAATAAGGGGCTCTGTGCATCCGGTACTAAGGGTTTGGCATTCGGGTTCCAATTTTTGTAACTTGCAGGTATTATGGATGAAGGGAACAGGTATTTCATCAAACTGGCATACAATGGAAAGGCCTATCATGGTTGGCAGCGCCAGGAGAATGCAGTCAGCATCCAACAGGTGCTGGAGGAGGGAGTAAGTACTGTGTTCGGTGAAGAAATTGACATCACGGGAGCAGGCAGGACGGATACAGGTGTTCATGCTACGGAATTTTATGCCCACTTTGATTCAGAAAAGTCGTATTCGAAAGAGATACTTACAGACAGGACTTTTAAATTGAATAGTTATCTGCCGGCTGATATTTACATTTTTAATATCGTTCGGGTTCACCCGGAACATCATGCGCGATTCTCTGCTATATCACGTTCATATGAGTATCATATTACCAGGAGAAAGGATCCTTTCAGGCGTGACCTTGCGTGGTTTGTGCATGGGGAGTTGGATGTTGACCTGATGAACAAGGCAGCAGCTATTTTAAAGGATTACAGGGATTTTACGAGTTTCTCAAAGCTTCATACCCAGGTAAAAACAAACAATTGCCATGTAATGGAGGCCAAATGGGAGGAAAAAGACCATTTATTGGTGTTCAATATAAAGGCAGATCGTTTCCTCAGAAATATGGTGCGGGCTATAGTAGGTACCTTGCTCGATGTTGGCCGAGGAAAGCTCAGCCTCGAAGATTTCAAAAAAGTCATTGAAGCAAAAGACCGGTCTGAGGCGGGTTTATCGGTACCCGCTCAAGGATTATTCCTGGTGAAGGTTGAATACCCGTAGTTTGGCATTGTCCATTCTACATTCTACATTTCGCATTTCCCATGCTATTCTGTCCGTTAACCCTTAGCCTTTAGCCGTTAGCCGAATTGCTTCCGATTCAATCTTTCCTGCCCTCAACCCATATTTATCCATCAACTCCCCGGGTTCGCCTGATTCCCCGAAACAGTCGGGCATGCCGATCATCCTCATCGGGACGGGATGATGTTTCGCCAGTACTTCTGCTACAGCACTTCCCAGGCCTCCGTTGACCTGGTGTTCTTCGGCGGTGATGATCTTTCCGGTGTCAGCTGCAGCTTTTATGATCGTTTCTGCATCGATGGGCTTAATCGTATGCATATTGATCACCCTTGCCTGTATGCCCTTATTTTTTAAGGCTGCGGCAGCTTGCAATGCTTCCCAGACCATATGCCCGGTGGCTATGATACTAAGATCATTGCCATCATTCATT
>Ga0180435_10007816_pt1 | contig 10143 bp, 7 predicted proteins | sample SS_ome_3_FD_132467 | JGI IMG/M metagenome (GOLD analysis project Ga0180435, IMG submission 132467) | Hypersaline lake sediment archaeal communities from the Salton Sea, California, USA - SS_3_S_1 metaG | ecosystem: Environmental > Aquatic > Non-marine Saline and Alkaline > Hypersaline > Sediment... | reverse complement strand
ATTTCCGGGACACGACACTGGACCGTTGAGACGAAGCTGCGTGATTCCCGCTACGGCTCCGCGGTCGGGCGGTCGGAACCCTTTTGCCCTTGACTTTTTGAAGGGCGGGGGGGATTGTTACAGACTGTCGTGATTTGCCGTTTGAGCGCTGAAGGGTAGGAAATGCGGTTAACTGCACGCATAGGAGGTGTTTTATGTCTTCTCTACTGTCTATGCGGGTGTGCTTCCCGGCAGGCGCTTGACTGGTCGAAGATTATGGCTGAGTACGGGGACGGCGCCCGGACTATTGGGGGGGAATTCGCAGAGGGGAACGGCGCCGGTTCGCCCGACGTGCCCGCGGAGCCCTTGCCTGAACAGGGGCGTCTTTCCGGACTGGACCTCCCGACCGGTCTTGGGCCGGGAGCGCCTGTTGCGGAACAGGCAATAACGATTCAGCCGGATACGCTCCTGCAGATCGGCGTGGTTGAAGACCCGGAGCTGAACGGGCAGTACAAGGTCAACGCTATCGGCGCAATTCAGCTTGGTTATCTCGGCCCCGTTATCCTTTACAACATGACGGAGAGAGACGCCGAGGAGAAGATCAAGCAGGTCCTGGAAAGCCGCGATTTCCGGAATGCCACGGTATCGGTCAAGATCTACCGGGCATCATACGACAAGATCAGGGTGGCCGGGGCCGTGGCTAACCCCGGTGAGATCCAGATCGGGCCGGGCGATGTTGTATCGCTGCGGAACGTCCTGATGCGTGTCGGTGGAATCAATATGCCGGCGAGATATGCGCGGGTCAAAGTTGTACGGGGAGGCTTGTTGTCGCCGTTCCCTGCTTCGCTTCCCGGTGAGGCGTACGCCCTGGCAAAGAAAGACGGCGCCCCTTACGTGCCGGACGTAGAGTTGACAAACAACGATATTGTCTACGTCTATTCCGCGAGAGGGAGCGGCGCAGGTTCCGGACGAGGCAGGACGCGCCGCCCGATTACGGTGCTGGTGCTGGGTGAGGTCGGGCGACAGGGATTCTACCGTTTCCCCGCCGGATCCCAGGCTACGATGATGACTCTGATATTCCGTATGGGCGGGCTTCCGCCTTACGCCAACGACAAGGCTATTCGCGTAATCAGGCGTGACGAGGACGGCTTCGAGAAGGAATTCAGGGTTAATGCCAGAGAGATTCTCAAGGAAGGCGACCCTGATCTGGACTTTGGACTGATGCACGGCGACAGAGTAATAGTCCCGGAGCGCCGTATCAGCCTGTTCTGATGATCGCTTTGCCCGGCTTCAGCGTTGATTTCCGGAGCTTCTTGGGCTATTCTCACTCTCCTGCGAGTCTTGCGCATATGATGAGAGGTAGTGGTGCCCGATACTGATACAAACCGCCCGGACCAGCCGGTTGATCTGCGCATCTATCTGGGCATGGTCTTGTTTCGATGGCAGATCATAGCGGTTTGTCTGCTCTACGGCTTGCTGGGCGGCGTGCTCATCGTGCAACTTACGCCAAAGAAATACGTTGTCAACAGCATACTCCACGCATACGTGGACCCGTCCGTCAAAGTCCCGGGTTACCAGAGCACGGCCAACGTGCTTTTTCATATGAAAATGCTGCGGTCCGGAGACGCGGTGAGAGAAGCCGTGGCCAACCTCTCTCCCGTATGGGGCAAGAAGCTGGGCGATCCGTCCAAGCTGCGGCTGCCGTTGATTCTGAAGCCTCGCGGAGGGCGGGGTATTCATGTTCAGGTTCGATGCGACAATCCCAAGTACGGCAGAGCATTTCTGGAAGAGGTGATGTCCATACACCAGAAACACTGGGAGAACCAGAGCGGGTCGCGTGGTTCGGTCACCGAGGAAAGGCTGCTCACGGAGATGTCCAAACTGGACGAGTTGATCAGGGAAGCCGATGATGAGGTCAACGAGTACATGAGGTTGCATGACGTGAGGCGCACCAAGCTCAGGGGGACCAGGGAAGCCGCGAGGCTGGCCTCGCTGGTCGGACAGCGTCACGCCCTGGAGACGCGCATGTGGATGATGGAGGTTATGTTCCCGGCCCTGAAGGAAGAGAACATCGCCGTAATCCAGGGCGCTGACAGGTTTGCCGACAGCATTGCCGGCGCAACTGATATCGCCGACAGCAAAACGCTGGAAGGATTGCTTGATGAAGGGGCTGAAGCTGAAGGGTTCAGCTCCTCTCCCGAAGGAACTGAAGGAATTGTCAGTCTGAGAGAAGGGCCGGAGAAGGAAGGCGAGACGGAACGGGAACGGGGATATGCGAATCTTCGTTACGAGCTTGCGAATCTTCGCGAAGAAGAGCAGGAGGTGTTGACAAACCTTACCCCCGAGCACCAGCGGGTGAAGACCATCCAGAAAAGGATACAAGAAATCGAAGAGCAACTGCGTCTCAGCGCGGAAATGGAACTGTGGCGCATGCGGGACCGCTACAAGACCATGCAGGTCGTGCATGACGCCGTTGAAGCGGCCGAGTACCGTTGGCAGGCCAAGGATCTGATAGAGATGAAGAAGACGGCCGAGTTGAACCGCAAACAGGCGAAGGTCAAGAGACTGGAGGCGAGCTACCAGACTCTTTACAATCGTTTGCTGAACCTGCAGATGTCCCGCGAGGTCGACGCGGATCGTTTCTGGTACAGCCCCCCGGCCGGACCTTCAAAACCGGTCTGGCCGGACGTTCAGAAGATCCTGCTCATAGCTTTGGCTGTGGGCCTGAGTTCGGGATTCGGGCTGGCCGTTGCGGCACAGGTGCTCGACAACAAGGTGCAGTCCATCAAGGATGTTGAAGATAAGCTGGGAATTCCGTTTCTGGGGGGTATTCCTTTCTGGGCTCACAGCGGACTTGAGCGGACAATTCGTCCGATCGTTACGGAAGAACATTCCAGCGGGGCCGTGGAAGCATACCGTTCTCTCCGCACCAGCGTTCTGGCGTCCCTGGCCAAGGCCAAGGAGAAGATCCTTTTGGTTACGAGCGCGGATTCACGCGAAGGCAAGACGCTGACTGCTCTCAACCTGGCCATTCTCGTCAGCCAGATGAACAAGCGGGTGCTGTTGGTTGACATGGACCTCAGGCGTGGAAGGCTGCACCGTTCGCTGGGCCTCGATAAGGAGCCCGGCGTCTCGGATGTCCTTCGTGAGCACCTCAACCTGCGCGATGTGATTACCGCCACTCGTATCGACAATCTTCACCTTGCGCCCCCCGGACGCACAATTGAGGATGCGCCGGAACTTCTGCAGTCCTTCGGAGTCGACAGCATCTTTGTTGACGTACAGGACGACTACGACTACATCATTGTGGATACGTCGCCTGTGCTGCGCGTAACCGATTCTGTAATCATGGCCAGCCAGGGCTATGGTGTCGTTATGCTTGTGGCGCGCGTCAATCACACGCCCAAGCCGCTTATCCGCTATGCCCTGGAAATGCTGAAGGATGCCCGTCTCATCGGCATGGTCCTCAACAGCATTGAAATGCACAAGATCAGCAGCCTCTACTACACCTATCAGTATCCCAACTATGCATACTACAGCAATGCATACAGCTACGGATACAGTTATGCATATTACGGTGATCTTGCCGACAAAGAGAAACGTTTCCGCCGTCGCGGGGGGGGAGGGCTGAGAAGTTCGCTGGACGCAGCGGCGAAGTGGGCGCGCGAAACGTTTCTGCCGATGGAATAGACCTGAAAGAATGAGTGATCAGTAATCGGTTGCCGGTTATCAGTGTCAGCATGGTAGACAAGAGGATAATCCGCTCGGAAAAGGAGCTTACGGTAACCTTTGGGTCATCCGTTACAATCGTTCCCGGCGTGCCACCGGTTACCGATTACTCGTCTACTGGGAAGCCGGAACGTTTGGGAGTCGTTCAAGTTGGCCGAATTCTTGGACGAACTTCTGGGACCCAGTAATTAGCGGGACATTCCATGGCAGCCAGTCGCTCACATGTCCGCAGCCAGATCACGTGGATCGCCATGATGGATCTGGCCTGTTTGCTGGCGGGAAGTGCGGTCGGCATAGTGCTTCGGCTGGGCCATGAGGAGATGAGCGAGTATGTTTTTCATCACCTCGAGGGATGGTTGCTCTTGTTCGGCGGCGTGTTGCTGGCTAACTACCTGGCGGGCAGTTACCGCGTGCAATACACTTTTTCGCGGTTCAATCTCGTGGTCACGTGGATTTTTTCCCTGATTTTCGCGCTCCTGATCCTCAGCATTACCTCATACGCCTGGTTCATGATCGTGCTTGGCCGCGGAGTGCTTCTCTTTTCATTGGCTTCCTACAGCGCCTTATCATTGTTCCTGAAACTTCTGGTCTATCGTAATCTCTTTCGGAGTGACGTGTTTCTGTGTCGAACGGCGATTATAGGAACCGGAGCTCGATCTCTCGAGATGAAGCGGATGGTGGAGAACGACCTGGTATTGCCGGCTCATAAGGTAGTGGCACACATTCGGGTCTCGGGCGGTGACCGTGCGGAAGGCGGCGAAGAAAGTGTTCTGAATGGAGTGGCGGTGCTTGCAACCGATCGCGCGACGCTCGAAGCGGTGGTGCGAAGCCTGAGCGTGAGTCTGATTATTGTCGGCATGGAGGACATGAACGGTATGCACGTTATCTATCAGGAACTCAGGCGTCTGCGATTTGACGGCATCGAGGTGCTGACACCGTTGAGCGTGGCCGAGATCTACCGGGGTATCACTCCGCTGGAACTCGTTAACGAAGAAGTGCTGATGCAGGCCAGCCTCGAGTCCGGACTGCCCATGGTATGGCGTATGAAGCGGCTGTCGGATATTGTCATATCTGTTGCGGGAATTATCCTGTCACTGCCTTTTATGGTGCTGATGTTTATTCTCATCAAGCTTTCGAGTCCCAGGGACCCCGTGCTGTATTCTCAACTGAGGGTTGGCCAGTTCGGGAAGCAATTCCGGATTTACAAACTGCGCACCATGCGCCACGGCGCTGAGACTGATAGCGGGCCGACCTGGGCCTCGCGCCACGACTCGAGGATAACCGTCTTAGGCCGTTTTCTGAGGCGTTTCCGGCTGGACGAAGTACCGCAGTTCTTCAACATCCTGCGAGGCGAGATGAGCCTGGTTGGCCCGCGGCCGGAAAGGCCCGAGATGATCGCACTGCTGGAGAAGCAGGTTCCGTTCTACAGCGAAAGAGAGAACATTCTTCCAGGCCTGACCGGTTGGGCCCAGGTGCGGTACCCGTATGGTGAAAGCATAGAAGATGCCGCTCGCAAGCTTGAGTACGACCTGTATTACATGAAACATCTTTCGATCAGTCTCGATCTCCAGATCATCCTCAGCACGCTGCGCATAGTTCTCTTCGGCAAGGAGAGATCGACATGACCTCCGGCACAGAATCAGGGGAACAGGAGGTCAATTCGCCACGGCAGGAAAGCACTTGCAATGTCAAAGAAAACGGCTTACGCAAGGAGACATGGGTAGCCATTCTGCTTGTCGTCTGCGTTGCGCTGGCCGCTTTCTGGGAGATAATGTCTTTCAGGAGCAGTCGACCTTTGCGGCCTTTCTCGCTCACGTCCGCTGACTTCGACAATTTTCGGCCTGCTGTCGGGGACTGTTCGGTGCAACGGTTGCCGGTCAATCCTGATCCGGTTGAACCCAACATATTGACACTTCGTATTGCACCGACATCCCCTGGCTCGGACACTCCGACACTCCCATGCGGTTCTCTGATCGTCCGTCTGGTCCACGGTTATAACATGCCGGACTGCATGCGCATCAAACACTACAACGTAGAACTCATTGGCGATACGAGAAGAACCGATCTCGATACCCCGCTACGCCCAAACGCCGACAAGCCGTCACCGTCAGGCTCCCGCTCTTTTCCCGTTCCTTCCTACCAGGCGTGGCGGTTGACTTCGAGATATGGAGAGGTGTCGATTTGGGTGTCCACGATGTTGCGTGCGGAAGATTTCACGGCGACCGACGTAGATACCCGATCCATGGCTTTTCCCAAGGTTGGCATTCCGGACAATCCCGGCTGGTTCCCGCGCGGTTTGTCTTTCGCGAGCCTGCGTCACCCGATCCGCAACATGCGACTCTTCCTGAGGGCGAAATGGAATAGTTCGCGGTGTGATCCACTCACTTTCCTGGGCCTCAGACAGGCGTCCTGGGCAAGCGATGAGCTGTTGACGCTGGTTTCCGCCAGTTCCGGACCATCGGTGCCCGAGGGCGATGAAACGGCCGCGCTGAACAAGGTGCTGGCCGTACACCGTCTTGTTTACGCGGAACTCCTCAATTGGCGAAGCGCCTCACAATGAGAAGCAGACCGGAGACAGGCGAATCTAACTGTGATACGGATCAGGCAAGTCATGTGGAACAAGGGACGCATTGACTTATTTTTTTACATTTGTATTCATGTTACTGGTCTTCTGGCGGCCGCAGGAGTGGCTGGTGCCATGGATGTTCGGCTGGCCGGTGCTGGACGTCGTGGTCGGGTTGTCCCTGGGATCGCTAATGATAGAGCTGAATGAGGGCCGTCTGCGCATCCCGAAGGAGTTGCCGCAGATCTTTCTGCTGGGCGGTCTATGGATAGCGGCGCCCGTTTCGCATATTCCGCATACCTACTTCGCGGGCATGATCAACTCTATTGAACCCGTCTTCAAGGTGTGTTTCTTTACACTTTTACTTTTTGTCGTACTGGATCGCACGTCCAGGCTCAGGACAATGATAGGCATGTTTGTCGCGATGGCCTGCTTCATGGCGGTGCATGCGCGCCTTCAACAGACGCAGGGCTACGGTTTTGCGTGGCAGCCGCCGATATACATACCGCCGATGGAAGATGCTCCGGGCTACTATGCGAGTTGGTTCTTCGGCATTTTCGGCGACCCCAATGACCTCGGTCAATTCCTTGCCTCCTGCATTCCGCTTGCCTTTTGCCTTACCAAACGGCGCACATTGCGCGGGTTTCTGATTGGGTGCGCGGTGAGCTGGCTGCTCTTGACGGCCCTGCTGGATTGTCACTCGCGCGGCGCCATGGTTGGACTGGCGGCGGCGCTGGCCACGCTTGTTCTCACGTGGTTGCCCGACCGCTGGTTTCCCGTCCTTCTTGCCATGGGCATGGTTGCCGCGTTGGTAATGTGCCCCTTCGCCGGACGGTTCCTGGACGAGTCCGCGCATGAGCGCGTCGTGTTCTGGGGTGAAGCCAACTATGTGTTCAAACGCAATTTCCTGTTTGGCATCGGCTTCGACATGTTCTGGCAGATTCTTGCAGCAAGCCGAGCCGCTCACAATGCTTTCGTCGCGTGCTACACCGAGCTGGGCCTGTTCGGATACTGGTTCTGGTTCGGGTTAATTCAGCTCGGCATCATATCCGCCTGGAAAACGAGAGTCGCACTCAAGGGCGTCCGAAGTGCCGACGCGGTCTGGTTGAGGCGATTCACGGGCTACAGTCTTTCCGCCATGATGGGTTTCTGTGGTTCATCGTATTTCCTCTCACGGACGTTTGTCTATCCCATGTTCTTCTTTATCGCCATGCTGGGGGTTCTTCCGGCGGCAGCACGTCGGTATGTGCCGCAAGGAGAGCTGCCGCATCTTGATTTCAAGAAGGATGTGCTGTACATGGTGTCTCTCGGCTCCGTCGGTAGCGTCATTTACATCTACATCTCAATAGTCCTGTTGAACATGGCTTGGAGCGGGTGATTCGCCGAAGTTTGTCCCGCGGACAACCGGCCGTGAGCAAGCCGTCTGATTCTGCAGCAGGAATGCTGTATTGACTGTGAGTTTGGGCTCCGACTATCGTCGGACACGGTATGAAGGGAGTTGCGTTTCCGATGCCCGCTATGCGCCCAAGACTTGCGATTGTTTCTGCAGTTCTGTTCATCCTGCTGACGGCAAGTGTCACTCTTACGCATGCCTGGTTCGCACTCAAGAACCCGCCTTCGCGACTGATGCCCCGTAGCGGCAACGGTATTTTCGATATCCTGATGCCGGGCAGCAGAGAACGGCTTGAGCCGTTTCGCGAAGTATCGGATTACACATTTCGTTTCTATAGAGACCGCTCGCTTGTCGTGCCGGCCTCGCGGTGGGCGGAGCATCACGTCTGGGGAGGAATATGCGGATTTGTTGCCCTGCTCGAATACTATGACGATTCCATCCCGGCGGAACAGGCAGCGCAATTGCTGAGAAGTCCCCACAAGAGGATTAAACCCTCCTCGGGCGAATTGGAGTTTGTTTTCGTTGAGGAAGGCCCGACTTCCGGTCGGCTGAGGATCCTCACGCACAATCAGACAAGATTCCTTGCTCGCGATGAGCCCGCCGAAGCGAATGAGGGTGGTCTACGATGATCGGCCAGGTTGTTCATCTGTCTTCATGGTACTTGCTCGGCCTTGTTGTGAGCCTGCTTGCTTTTGATCGACTGCCCGCCGTGTTTCTATGTTGCAGCGCTTTCTTCTGGGGCGTTCTGTTCTGGAGCGCGGCATGGTTGGTGGCGCTGCACATTCCCTTTGGCGCTACAAGGCTGACGGCGGCAATCATTATATTGCTGGTGCTGCTGTTGCTTTCATTGCGCCGCATCAGGCGCGGCGTTTCACGGCCGCGTTTTCAAGATGTTGTTGTCGGCGCGAGCGTCCTCGGGCTAGTCGCGTGTGTTGCATGGTTTTCCGCCGTGCTCAGACTGGCGGCCGGCTCTTTCGATTCCGTCGCGTTGATCCGGCTTGGCGAGAGCATTCTCGAAAGAGGTTTCTCCCCCTGGGCGCTTTACCGGCTGGGGCATCGCGGCGTCATGGCGGCCATGCTTCACGGAACCGTCGCTTATACCGGCGGGGGTTGTCTTTATGGATTACAGCCTGTGATGGCAGTGTCTTTTGTCCTGACCTTCTGCTGGCTCTCGTTCCGAGTTCTGCTCCATGTTTGCGGCGGGCGTTCAGTTGCTTTGGTGCTGTCCCTGGCGGGGTGCGCCGTACTCTTCAGCAGCCGCTTGATGATGTTGCAGTGCTTCTTTGTGCATGACAATTTGATAGCCGCCGCCTTCTTCTTCATTGGCGCGGCATGCATCTGGCTGTCTTTCTCGGAAGACAACAATGGATGGCTTGCGCCGGCGTCCTGGGCGATGGTCGCCTTCAGCTTGACTCGCCTGGAAGGGCCTCTCTACGCGCTTATTCCGCTTACAGTCGGATGTAGTGAACTCGGCTATAACAAGAGGCTCAAACTGGCTTTGCCGGCTGTAATTGCGGGGGTGGTCTGGAATGCCGGACAACTTGTCGGCAGGCAAAGTGAAAGCTGGGCACTTCTCTCCGAGAACTGGCTGGCTGCATTGCTTGTCGTTTTGTGCGGGTTCGGCCTGCTTCAGCTGTTCTCTTTTGTGGACACCGTGGAACGCGCCGTAATTCGGCATTTGCGTGAGTTGTTGCTTCTCTCTTTGGCCGGATTTCTTCTATTAGCTTTTATGATGAAACCGGCGGCCATGACGCGAAGCGTGCTGGTGATAGGCCGTAACATCTTTCCGCCGCTGAGCATATGGCAATCATGGTGGGGATTAACCTGGGTCTTTATCGCGGCGGCTTACGTATTGTCCCTGGGTCTGGGAAGATTCCGGCAGGAATGGGTCATGTCTACGGTCATTGTCTCATTCCTGCTGTTAACATTGCTCGTCAGTTACGGGCGGAATCCTTATCGATTCGGATGGGGCGATTCGGGCAACCGCATGATGACGCATATTGCGCCCATAGCGGTTCTTTACGTCTTCGCGCGGTATGCCGGGGCGGTGGCCGAGATCATGGGAAGCAGGAGGCCTGCAGCGACCTCAGGGTCGACCCGATGAACTGAACAGAATCAGGATGATTCCGGCAGGTTTTGTAAGAGGCAACCGCTCATGGGAGGCCGTCAAACGAGTAGCCGAATCCGCGGATTTCATACTCGTATACACTTGAGACAATATCCGCGCTATCCTTGTCATAGTATGAGCGACAATCCCGGTTTCCGGTTTTGTCCAACCACGGTATTTGCTTTCCGTCCAATGGAATCGAGAGCTCACCCAGCACGCGGGGCAGGTCCTCGCCGATTTTCTCCAGAGGTTGTCGGCGCCGGTTAGGAGTTGACCCAGGGCGGTGGCAACTGTTGACCCACCTGGACGGTTGCGAGGTGGAACGGGTATGGGGCTGAGAGGACGGCGAGGGGGTCGAGGGGTCTGCCAGGT
>Ga0180435_10007815_pt1 | contig 10144 bp, 7 predicted proteins | sample SS_ome_3_FD_132467 | JGI IMG/M metagenome (GOLD analysis project Ga0180435, IMG submission 132467) | Hypersaline lake sediment archaeal communities from the Salton Sea, California, USA - SS_3_S_1 metaG | ecosystem: Environmental > Aquatic > Non-marine Saline and Alkaline > Hypersaline > Sediment... | reverse complement strand
TGGTCGGGGGTGAGAAATTTGGTGGCGGTCGTGACAAAGAGCGTGCGCAGGTCGTGGCCGCCGAAACAGATGCAGGTCGGGTTCGTGACCGGCAGGGCGATTTCACGGTCGATCCGGCCGTCGGGGGCATAACGGATGATCTTTCCGCCCCCGAAAAACGCCTGCCACAAGCATCCGTCCGCATCCACGCAGGCACCGTCGGGCCTTTCGCCCGCAGCCCTGTAGTCGGCGAAAACCGCGCGCTGGATTACTGTTTCGCCGGTCTCGTCCAGGGTCAGGCGAAAGGTCAGGTGTCGGCGCGTATCGGTGAAATACATATGGCGGCCATCGGGGTCGAAGGCGATGCCATTGGCCACGACCACGTCGCCGATTACGCGAGTCATCGTCCCGTCAGGATCAACTCGATAAAGGCTGCCGTGTCCGTCTCTCAGTTTGTTGTCCATGGTGCCGATCCACAGCCGTCCGCGCGCATCGACGCGGCCATCATTGAGCCGGGTTCGAGGCATCGACTCGCCTGGGGTCGATGCGAAGTGCTCGGTTGCGCCGGTCTCAGGGTCGAGCAACATCAGGTGCAGATCGCGCGCCAGGAGCTGTTTTCCCGATCGGGTGAGGGCGAGGCTGCCGAGATAGGTGCCGGGTTGTGAAGTTGACGAGGCTTGGCCGGTAGCGGGATCGAGGTGCCAAAGCGTCGGGCGTTCGATGTCGATCCACCAAAGCAAGCCCGATTCTGGATCCCAGATCGGCGTTTCCCCAAGCTGGGCGTCAGCCGTTTGCACACAGGTAATTCTCGGTTCGGTCATCCAGCGCCTCATTTCCTTGGCATGCCGGTCACGGGCATGAGTCGCCGCTGGGTCGCGATGCGGAAGGGCGCGTTCGGCGCTCCAAAACCACGGTAGTTTCCATCCCGTTGCACGATTTCGAGGAAGATCCCGTCGCCGAAACTGCGCGAGTAGATCTGGAAATAGGCGCCTTCGGCATCCTCGTCATAGAGAATGTCGGCCTGCCGCAGCTTCTTCACCAGCGCCTCGTCCAGCCCGAAGCGCGCTGCGAGATCATCGTAATAATTCTCGGGCATCGGCAGAGCCTCGAACCCGCCGGCTCTGAGCGCGGCGGCCGTGGCGAAGATGTCGTCGGTGGCAAAGGCGACGTGCTGGACGGAGGAACCGAAACTGTCGGCAATGAAACGGCCGGCGAACGTGCGGTGCGTATCCGCGCCATTCAGGGTCACGCGCAATGCGCCATCGAGGCTCTCGATCGCCTGGGATCGCACCAGTCCGCCTGGGTCGACCACATCCACGGTCGCCAGTTTCCGCGTTTCGAACAGCGAGAGGTAGAACAGCGACCAGGTCAGCATTTCCTCGTAGTTCATTGTCTGGGCGATATGGTCGATGCGGGTCAGTCCGGCCCCCGGTCGGGGAGGTTCATCGACCTCCTCGAATTCGATTTTCCAGACGTCGGCGAGGTCGCTCCTGCGGTCAATGAGATGGAGAAGCCCTCCGCCGACTCCCCGGATCGCGGATATTTCCAGCTCGCCCGGCCCGACCGGCTGCTGAAACGGCGGCGCCCCGAGCGCTGCGGCGCGATCCACGGTGGCCTGGGCATCCTCGACGCTGAGGCCCACATCGCAGATATTCAGGCCATGCGCGATGTGCGCTGTATGGGCGAAGCCTTCGGGATCGGTATTCACCACGATCCGGATCTCGCCCTGTTGCCAGACCTCCACCTGCTTTGAGATATGTGTGCCGGCGAGTTGGAACCCCAGCGACTTCAGAAGCCCCCTCAGCGCGGCCGCCTCTTCTTCGTTGGCTGCGAACTCGACAAAAGCGACCCCCTCGGCCTTGATCCGGGGCGGAAGCTCGGGAACGTCGATCGCGATGTCGGGTTCAGCGCGTTTGACCTCATCCATCAGGAAGACAAGAGAGCGATACCCGTCGAGGGCAATGGCGCGCGGGCTGCCCCCGCGAAACTGGTCGTTGAACACCTCAAGGCTGACAGGTCCATTGTAGCCGGTTGCGGCCACCGCGCGCATGAACCCGGTTACGTCAAGGTCGCCCTCGCCGGGCATGTTGCGGAAATGGCGGGACCAGTAAAGCAGATCCATCTCGATCATTGGCGCATCGGCCAGCTGAACGAAGAAGATCTTGTCGCCGGGGATCGCGCGGATCGTGTCGGGGTCGATCTTGCGCCCCAAGGTGTGGAAGCTGTCGAGGATCAGCCCGATGTTCGGATGGTTGGCACGCCGCACCACCTCCCATGCGTCGCGGTGATCGTTGACGTGTTTTCCCCACGCCAGTGCCTCGTATCCCACTCGGAGTCCGCGTTTCTGCGCCCGTTCCCCCAATTCGGCGAAGTCGTGCGCCATGCGATCGATTCCGCCAAGCGCCTTTGGGTGAACAGAAGAGCACACCAGGATCAGGTCGCTGCCCAGTTCCTGCATCAGGTCGAACTTGCGCTCGATCCGGTCGAAGGCGCGTGTGCGCTCCGGTTCGGGGAACCCTTCGAAATCGCGGAACGGCTGAAACAACGAAATCTCGAGGCCGTGATCGCGCACCATCGCGCCCACGTCGCGCGGCGAGGCATCGAAGGTGATGAAGTCCTGCTCGAAGATTTCGATCCCGTCAAAGCGGGCGGCTGCTATTGCGGCGAGTTTCTCACGCAGGTCTCCGGCGATGCAGACGGTGGCGATCGAGGTTTTCATGTGTTCACCCCGTGTATCCAAGGAGACGGGGCAACCAGAGCACGAAGTCCGGCACGAAAGTGATCACCACGAGAGCCGCGAGGAGAGCCAGAAAGAACGGAGCCAGATCGCGAATGATGCGGCCGAGGGGCTCCTTTGTTATCGACGCGACGACAAAGAGGAGCAGGCCGAAAGGCGGAGTCACCAACCCGAGCATCGCGTTCACCACGCAGATCACACCGAAATGCACCAGGTCGATCCCAAGCGCCTCCGCGGTCGGAATGAATATCGGGACGATGATAAGCAGGATCGCGGTGCCTTCCAGCACACAGCCGAGGGCGAGAAACAGGACATTGATCGCCAGCAGGAACCCGATCCGCGAAAGCTCGTATTGCGCGAGAAAGGCTGCCAGTTCGTCTGGAACATTTTCTCGGGTGATCACGTATTGGAAGGTCAAGGCCCCGGCGATCAGGATGCCGACCGTCGCCGTGGAGCGCGCGGAAGAGAGCAGCGTCACGTAGAACTGACGCATCGAAACCGAGCGGTAGACGATCACCGAAATCGTGAGCGCGTAGAGCGCGGCGACCGCCGCAGCTTCGGTCGGGGTCATCACGCCGCCGTAGATCCCGCCGAGCAGGATCACAGGGAGCATCAGCGCCGGGAATGCGCGGACGGTGACCCCCGGCATGTCGCGCAGTGGCACGCTTTCGTCGACCGAGAAATTCCGGGCACGCGCGGCGACGATGTTCATTGCCATCAGCATCACGCCCATCAGGAGGCCGGGCAAGACGCCTGCGGCGAAGAGGTAGCCGACGGACTGGTCCGAGACGAGGGCATAGAGCACCATCGGAATCGAGGGCGGGATGATCGGCCCGATCGTAGCCGAGGCGGCGGTGATCGCGGCGGCGTAGGAGGCGGGATACTTCCCGTCTTTCGTCATCATGTTGATGACGATTTTCCCCATGCCCACGGCGTCGGCGACGGCCGAGCCGGACATGCCCGAAAAGATCAGCGATGACACTACGTTGACGTGTCCGAGCCCACCCCTGAAGCGCCCGACGAGGGCCTGACTGAAGCGCAGCAGCCGGTCGGAGAGAGAGCCGATGTTCATGATATCGGCGGCCAGGATGAAAAGCGGGATCGCGAGAAGCGTGTAGCTGTTGAACAGGCCCTGAAGCAGCGTTTCCGCCGCGATGGACGGATCGAAGCCACGGAGCGCGAGGTAGATCGTCGCGCCGCAGATCAATGCCAGCCCGATCGACAGCCCCCCGAGTGCGAGGAACGCAGTCAACAGGATCGAAGCGGTCAGTGGCTCAATCATAGTCGTGGGTTCCCGCGGATTTGCGTATGTCGAACGCCGGACCCGTGCCAGCGAGACCGCGCCAGACGCTGATGAGGCAGCGCAGGATGACTGACAGCATGAACGGGATATAGACGGCGAAGACGTAGTCGAAGGGGATCTTCATGTAGGCGGTCTTTTCGATCGCCATGAACTCGACATAGCCCCACACCGCGGGCAGCGACCAGATGAAGATTCCCGCGCAGATGGACCCGGTAACAACATCCATCGCCCGCCGCGCCCATCGGGGCAATGCGATGTAGAGGATATCGAGGCGGATCACATCTTCTTCGCGGACGACAAAGGCGTATCCAAACAGGATGCCGCACAACCACGCGATCGAGACAAACTCCACCGTCCAGCCCAGCGGGAGGTTGAGGAGGTAGCGAAACACGATCTGGAGCAGGAAGCTCCCGAATAGCGTGGCAAGGATCAGCGCGAGGATGTTTTCCGCGCGCCGCGCAAGCCAGCCAATGATGGGGTCCAGATGGCTCATTTCGCCCCCGTCGCTCCGCCGAAGCGCCGAAATGCGATGAAGGTCCTGCCCCCGGAAGTTTCCCTTCGCCTAGGAAGTTGACAATGCCACGGTAGCTTGCGCCCGGAGTAATCGGCAGTGTCATGTCGGCGGGAAACCCGAGCCTTGCGCGAAGTGTTCAATCCCAGGCTTCCGCGATCTGCAGATTGGGCAACGTGCATCCTGCCCTCGGCCAGTGCCTGCACCTTGCGTGGCGCACGGCCGGACTCCGACGTGGTTGCATCAGAAGAATTCATACGCCTCGCCAGTCTCATCGTGCCGACGCCTTCTCGCGTTCCCGATCGAAGGAGCGGAAGGCTTCCCACATGCGCTCGATATTCGGTTCGAGCCCGGTGAAGAGTCGAAATGCGCGCACCGCCTGGTAGAGTGCCATGCCCGATCCGGGCAGCACCTGGCAACCGAGCGCGCGTGCGCTGCGCAGCAATTCCGTTTCGAGCGGGAAATAGACGATATCGGCAACCCAGAGATCCGGGCGCAAATCTGCTGCCGAGATGGGCATGCCGGGGTGTTTTTCCATTCCCACAGGTGTGCAATTGACAAGGCCTTGTGCCGAGCGAGCTGCCGAGGCCAGATTTGTTACGGTCTCTGCGCGCCGTGGTCCGTAATGGTCCATGAGCGTTGCGGTGAGGCGCTTGGCCTTCTCAGGCAATACATCGCTGACCAGCAAGGTTGCCACATCTGCATCGAGAAGGGCATGGGCCACGGCCCCACCGGCGCCACCGGCGCCGATCAACAAGACACGCTCCCTTCTGGCATCAGGAAGCCCCTGCCGCAGGCTTTCGCTGAAACCCCAGTGGTCGGTATTGTGACCGCAGCGTTTGCCGTCTCGAAAGACCACCGTGTTCACTGCGCCAACCTTTTTGGCGGCGTCTGAAACCTCGTCCATTCCCAAGAGCATCGCGCGCTTGAAGGGGTAGGTGATGTTGAGGCCGTTGAACCCTTCGTCTTCCAGAGTATCGAGGATGGCGCTGGCGTGCTCGGGAAGGTCGCGCTCCTGTGTGTCGATCAACTCGTATTGGTAGGGAAGCCGCAAGTCTTCGGCCGCAGCCAGATGCATGCGCGGGGTTCGCGACGCGGCGATGCCTTGGCCGAGGAGGCCAATCCGCAATGGCCTCGCAGTGGCGGCGTCGCGCTTTTGAGTTGTCGTGTCTTGCGGCACGTTCGGCTTCCCTCCCCGGTTGCCGTTCATACGTCAGCCTGGCTCCGCCTGTCATACGTCAGCCTGGCTCCCTGGCCCCAAAATGTTATATACGGTTAAAAATGTCAATGAAATGTTCGGAATGGTTCATAACGGCTCAATCGAGTGCGAAAGTGGGCAGCCCGTCGGGATGTTGAGGGTGGGTTTTCGCTTGCGGAGGAAATGCTGTAACACGGGTTCACCGCAGGTGGCAGGAGGAGGGCCAAGTGGGCGAGAAGGCTTCAGGCGATTCCGCGGGCGAAAGCCAGCGGCGGGGCTGGAAACAGGACCCTGATGCGGTGCGCCGCAATATCCTTCAGGTCGCGCGCGAAGTTTTCGCAGCCCATGGCCTTTCCGGTGCACGGATCGATGAGATCGCCGCGCGAACGCGCACTTCGAAGCGGATGATCTATTACTACTTCAGCGACAAGGCCACCCTGTATCGCGCTGTTCTGGAAGACGCCTACATTCGAATGCGGCAGGGCGAGGATGCGTTGGAACTTGGGGCTCTGAATCCCGTCGCCGCCCTGCGGCAGTTGGCCGAATTCACCTTCGATCATCATCGCCACAATACCGATTTCGTTCGCCTCGTGATGATCGAAAACGTGCACCAGGCCGCGCACATGCCCAAGTCTGATGCGATGGCGGGGAAGAACTCCTCGATTATCCGGCTGCTTGAAGACATTTATCGCCGCGGCGTTGAGGCAGGCTTGTTCCGACGTGGTCTGACTGCGCTCGAATTGCACTGGCACATCTCGGCCGTGTCGGTCTTCAATGTTTCCAATCGTGCGACTTTCTCGAAGATCTTCGGGGATGATCTGTTTTCCGAACGGGGGCAGCAGATGCTGCGTCGGCATGTTGGCGACATGATCCTCGGACTCGTAATGAAACCCGGTCTTTCCGCCGAAAGTGAATTGCCCCGACCCAAAGAAGAAGCCCGCACGATCAATCCGGACATCTTTCGGTTTCTCGAGGTGTGGGACGAAAAATGGGCGAAATTGCCCCCCGAGGCAGTTCCCGCCGACCAGCGCCGTCATTTCGAAGGCGTCGCTCGCGACATGCGCATGGCGACGCCGCCCGAAGTCGATGCCGACGAGGAACATTGGATCGACAGCGACGGCGGCCCTGTTCGGGTGAGGATCTTCCGGCGTTCCGAAGGCGGAACGCAACCGGCGCTGATCTACATGCATGGTGGTGGCTGGACGAAGGGCAGCCCGGAAACCCATTGGAACATCACGGCCCGCATCGCGGCTTGGAGCCGTCAGACGGTGATATCGGTTGACTATGCACTGGCGCCGGAACACCGATTTCCCGATGCATATCTGCAGGTTCTTTCGGTCGTGAGGTGGGTCAAGGCGCAGGCGCGCGATCTCGGCGTCGATCCGTCTCGAATCTCGATCGGGGGTGATGGGACGGGTGGCAACCTCGCGGCAGCGGCGGCGCTGGCATGCCGCGACGAGGGGTTAGATCTCCGTGCGCAATTGCTGATCTATCCGCTTTGTGATTTCGATGACACCCGTCCTTCATACATCGAAAACGCAGAAGGCCCGCTTTTGAAGGCCGCGAGCCTGCTGCAGGGAAACCGCCTGTATTGCGCCGCAAGTGACCAGCAGAGCCTCGACCCGCGCCTCGCACCCCTCGGTGCTGATTGTCACGCGGGCTTGCCGGCGACCTGCGTGGCGGTGGCGCAGTATGATCCGCTCCGAGATAGCGGTCTGAAATATGCACAAGCGCTTCAGGCTTCCGAGGTGCCCGTGATGATCGATCTCGGCGAAGGCTTGATCCACGATTACCTGTTGGCCATGGAATATTGTCCCGAAGCGGAAGAGAAGTTGCGGCAAATCTGCACCTGGCTCAAGAACGTCTGTTAATGGTCTGGCGACTGTGGGGAATACCTGAGTGACGTTTGCCAGGCAAAATTCTTGAGGAAAAGTCCGCACGGTTTCGCCCACCGATCACGGTCGCGCCGACCGAACGGCCCCGGCGCAAACCGCAATCACCCGGCTTGCGGAAACAAGCGCGGCGCAGGTGGTTTACCGAGGATTTCCCACACCTCCTGTTCATGGGCCTGGACGCGCTATTGGGTTCAGGCGATCTTCCACGCCAGAAACCTTGGCGTGAGCCGGTCTGCCGCCGAGCGCGGCATCGGTTTCGGGGCAAGCGATCGCGCACCGCTTCTGACCTCAACAGTCAAGGTTCTCGTTATCTGCCATTTCTTGCGCCTGCGGCAGACCCATTCGGGCGGCTCGGCAAACCCATGCACTGGCCTGGCGATCGTCCTGTGGCACGCCGTCGCCACGGAAGTACAGGGAAGCGACGACCAGCTGAGCCAGGGCATAACCTTGTTCGGCAAGTGGAAGCCAGAGTCTGTAAGCCGTCTGGAAATCCTGCTGTTCATAAGCGGCGAGTCCCGCATCGAAGGTGTCGGTGTTGTCCAAACCCAACTTGCAACTGCGCAGAAGCCCGGCGGCGAGGGTTCCATCCGAAAGCGTGGGCATGTCGAAACGCCAGCCGTCACCCTGTACTGTAAAGGCGCCGGGCTGGGAGAACTGGTTGGCCACGACATCGTAGGTCGACCACTCGGCGTCGAGTGGCAGGATCGTGGTATTCGAGTCCGGACTGTTCTTCGTCATCCGAGCGGGAGCCGTAGCACCAGAGGGGAACGTCAGCCGTGCCTCTGCCACGCCGGGGATATTTACAAGATCATCGGCTGACAGGGAAAGGTAGGCTTCGGTCGGGTAGACCCAGATAGCCAGTGTCCGGTCATTCGCTTCAGCGAGCATGGCGCAATAACTTGGCCCGTTTTCCTGATCCTTCGGGATGGAGGACACCGTCCAGCCTTCGGCATCTGCTGGGGGTGCGATCATCCCACCCATGGCAAAACCCGCCAAAAGCACCGTCCGCATTCGAGCCGCAATGTAAGCCAGACGCATGAACACCTCCCTGTCAGTATGATAAGGCATCAGGTTAAGAATGACCGATGTTCTGCATACCCCCGTTTCAGGGGGTTACTCCCCGAACTGACCGGTCCTCAGGAAATCCTCGCCCACCATCCGCCAGGTCAGGGCCAGCGCGCCATCGAGCGCCGCGTCGGGCGGCATGAAGAAGTGGCCGATGCCGCCCTTCTGGAAGATGCGCCGGGCCGCGGTTCCGCCGGTGGCGAGGGTCGACCAGCCTTCGGGCCGGTGGAAGAAGGTCAGCGCCGGGCGCATGTGGCCCTCCACGCCGGGGCCATAGTAGAGCGCGATGTCGGCGTTCGCGCCCAGATGGGCGTCGGTGCTGTGGGTGGCGCAATAGCTCACGGTGAGGCCGCTGGGGCTGTCGACCAGTTGGTAGCCCGAGAGCGCCCAGCCGCGCTCGTCGGTGCCGATATCGTAGCCCATCTCGCCAGTCATCCGGTCGCGCACGTCATAGGGCCAGACATCTTCATGATAAGCCAGAAGGCGCATGCAGGCGTTGCGCAGGGCTTCAGCCGGATCGGGTGCCCACAGCCGGCGCGGGGCCGCGGGCAGGGCGGTGCGCAGCAGGTAGAGATCCTGCGCGGTGGCCGCGGTATAGGCCTCGTCGGCCCCCATGTTGGTGATCCGCGCCAACACGCCGTCATCGACATTCCAGTAGACGAGTTCCTGGATCATCAGGGCGATGCTCTCGCGATTGGCGCCCAGAACCTCCTCGACGCCGTATTGCGCGACAAGATCGCCAAGCGCCTCCGAGGTCGCATAGGGCGCGTGGAAGCCGAGGGTCGCGCCCGGCTCGATCGTGCGGTCGATATAGGCGCCGGTGGTGGGCGCGAAGGACCGGCCCGAGCCGCCGAGAAAGGCGAAGGCGCAGGCCGAATAGCAATGCGAACCGGTCTTCACCCATGTCGCGATGGCGTTTTCGCGGAAGAAATGCGCCATGAGGAGGCCTTCGACATAATTGCCGCCCTCGCTGGTCAGGGTGAAAACGGCGCAGTTGCCGCCGGTATCGGGAAGCATCTCGGGGTCGCAATCGACGTATTGGCTCACCGCCACCGCAATCCGTTCCAGATCGCCCGGCACGACTTCGCCCTCGAAATGGAGGTGCGGCACCGGCTTGTCGGCCGAAAACTGCGCCGCCTGCAAGGTCACCGAACCGGCCGTTGCAGGGATGGTCGCGATCATCGAGAGGGCGACAGACAGGGCGAGGGCGGTGGCCCGGAGGGGAGATATCGACATGGTGGCAAGCCTCGTGATTGCGTTGCGATCACCGAAAATCGGGGCGGATGCTCCCGATTCCGGTGGTTATCCGTTACAGAACTCCGGTTTTTCGTCGCAGAGATCGAGGCGGGCGCCCTCGTGGCCCTGGGCGGCGGCCAGTTGCCACAAGTGCAGGGCCTTTTCGATATCGCGCGGCACGCCGCGACCCTGGTAGTGGGCATGGCCGAGGTAATACCGG
>Ga0180435_10007814_pt1 | contig 10147 bp, 11 predicted proteins | sample SS_ome_3_FD_132467 | JGI IMG/M metagenome (GOLD analysis project Ga0180435, IMG submission 132467) | Hypersaline lake sediment archaeal communities from the Salton Sea, California, USA - SS_3_S_1 metaG | ecosystem: Environmental > Aquatic > Non-marine Saline and Alkaline > Hypersaline >... | reverse complement strand
TGAAAACCGCGGACGCCGTTTCGCCCCTGGCGCCGATCCAGGTCGCATTGACCCTGGCGGCCTTTATCGGGATGTACGGGTTTCTCGGTGCCGTCGGCTATTTCCTGATCATCAAGAATGCCCGCAAAGGGCCTCAGGAAGCACCGGCCTGATGTTCGTTTTTGGATACGTTTCAGGCTGTGGTGCTTTCGGTTGACTGTCCATCCATAGAGAAGAAAAGGGAGTTAAAAAATGGTTCTCGAATCAATCTGGTTTTTTCTTTGGGGACTTTTGTGGGCCGTCTATTTCATGACGGACGGCTTTGACCTGGGGATCGGAACCCTGATGCCCTTTGTGGCCAAAAACGAGGAAGAAAAACGCGTCATGGTCAATGCCATGGGGCCGCTCTGGGACGGCAACGAGGTCTGGCTGCTCACTGCGGGCGGGGTCACCTTTGCCGCCTTTCCCACCGTGTACGCGGTGATGTTTTCATCGCTGTACTCCGCGCTGATGTTGATTCTGTTTGCCTTGATCATGCGCGGGGTTGCCTTCGAGTTTCGCAGCAAAGTGGCCGGCGAGGGGTGGCGCAAGCTCTGGGATACCTTTTTATTCATCGGCAGCGCCGTACCGGCGTTACTGTTTGGGGTTGCCTTTGCAAATATTTTTCGGGGGATCCCGATCGATCAGAACGGGATCAACCAGGGAACGCTGCTGACGCTCCTGAACCCTTACGGGCTTCTGGGCGGCGTGCTCTTTGTGCTGCTGTTTTTGACCCACGGCAGCCTCTGGCTCGGCATCAGGTCCGAAGGGGATTTGCAGTCACGCGCCACCGCGGTGACGGCCCGGCTCTGGCCGGTACTTCTGGGCGTGGCGGTTCTATTCCTGATCGCCAGTGCCTTTGCCACCGACCTGTACGCCAACTACCTTTCCTACCCGGTCCTGTTTCTGGTGATTTTGCTGACAGTCGCCGGTCTGCTGGGCATCCGGTTTTTCCTGGCGAAGAAAGCCTATTTCAGGGCCTGGTTTTCATCCGCCCTCACCATTGTCGGGGCCACTTTCTACGGGGTGATCGGTTTGTTTCCGAATCTGTTCCCCTCCAGCATCGATCCGGCCTTCAGCCTGACCGCCCACAATGCCGCTTCCAGCCCTTTGACACTGAAGATCATGCTGGTGGTCGTCATCCTGTTTGTCCCGGTGGTGCTGGCATACCAGACCTGGACCTATTTTACTTTCAGGGACAAGGTGACCCTGGACGATCTGATCTATTAGGGTCAACGCATTGATGCATTGATGCGTTGAACCGTTGTCCTGTTGAGCCTGTTGCCCGTCAGGCCCGTTAAGGCAACGTCTTTCCGGGCCCGGCGGGGAACGGGCAAGATTTGCGGGCTACCGTTCGGAGCTGTAGCCTCCCGGAACACCACTTTTAGAATAGACGATCTGCCAGAGCTGGTTGCGGCGCGCCCGGAAGCTGCCGGCGCTTGAAAGCAAATAGTAGGTCCACATCCGGTAGAAGCGCTCGTCGTAAAGATGCCGCAGCTGCTCCCAGCCGGCGGTGAAATTGTCGTACCAGGCCATCAGCGTGCGGTCGTAGTCGGGGCCGAAGCTGTGCCAGTCTTCGAGCACGAACAGCCCCTCGGCAGCCGTGCTGATTTGCCGGGCGGGCGGCAGCATCGAGTTGGGAAAGATGTACTTTGCCAGCCACGGTTCCACCGCGTGGACCGACCGGTTGCCGCCGATGGTGTGCAGCAAAAACAGACCGCCGTCCCTGAGGCATCGATTGACCACTTCCATGTAGGTGCGGTAGTTGACCACTCCGACGTGCTCGAACATTCCGATCGAAACGATGCGGTCAAAACGTTGTTGCAGCCTGCGGTAGTCCAGAAGTGCTATGGAAACCGGGAGCCCGTGACAGGTTTCCCGGGCCAGTTTTGCCTGTTGGCGCGAAACCGTGATGCCGGTTACCGCCACCCCGTAATGCTTCGCCGCGTAGGCAGCGAAGCCGCCCCAGCCGCAGCCGATGTCAAGCACCTGCATCCCCGGCTCGAGCTTCAACTTGCGGCAGGTCAGCGCCAGCTTGGCCGCCGGGGCGTCGTCCAGGGTGTCGGCCCTTCGCCAGTAAGCGCAGGAATAATTCAAGCCCTTGTCCAGCATCCGGCGGAACAGCTCGTTTCCGATATCGTAGTGATGCCGGCCGACTTCAAATGCGCGCGAACGGCTTTGCAGGTTGATTAGGCGGGCTTTCATGGCTGCCCAGGCGGCAGCCGGCGAAAGGCGAACCTTCCGATCCAGGCCGGCGGCCAGAATGCGTTCGAAAAAACAGTCGAGCGCATCACACTCCCACCAGCCGTCCATGTAGCTCTCGCCCAGCGCCAGCGACCCGCCGGCAACGACCCTTGGATAAAAAGCGCTGTGGGTCACCCGAATGTCCTGAGGGTTTGGGCCATCGATCCGGATGCCCGCCTCATCCAGCAGTTGCTGCACCAAACGTTTCTCCGCGCCGCTCCTCATGGCGTGCTCCAGTGTTGAAAAAATTCAAGAAACTTCCCGCTAGACGAAAAAGGCTTTGTGCAGCAGTTTGAGGGCGAAGGCCAGCAAGATAATGCCGAACAGCCGGCGCACCGTTCGACCTTTCAGCTTCTCGGACATGATTCTCGACCCCAGCTGGCCACCGATGAAAGAAAAAACCGCCGCCGTCAAAATAAATCGCCAGTTTGTCTCGGAGATCGATACGTGGGTAAAAAACGCGCTGAAAGAGGAGAAAACGACGACGAAGATCGATGTTGCTGCCGCCTGTTTTGTCGGAACCCTTAAAAAATAGATCAGCAGCGGAACGATAAACACCCCGCCACCGATCCCCAGCAGCCCGGCCAGTATGCCGATAACAATACCGATGATGGCCCCGCCGGCGATTCTTCTTTTCGAGCTGACCGGCGCTTGCCTGGATTCGGGCTTTTTGGAAAAAAGCATGCGGACGGCCGCCAGAGTGATGATGACCGCCATGATGCCCGAAAATACGCGATAGTCGATTTGCCCGGTCAGCAGGGCCCCCAGCGGCGCCCCGATCGCCGAGCTCAGCAACAGCGGCAAACCGATCTTCAGGTCCACCATCTTTTTTCTGAAATAGGTGTACGCGGCCGACAGGGCCGCGATGCCGTTCAGAAAAAGCGATGCCGACACCGCCTGGGAGATCGGAAAGTCCAGCAGGACGAACAGCGGCGAAAAAATCAGGCCGCCCCCCAGTCCGACCATCGTCAGCACGAAAGAGGCCCCAAAAATCACCGCAAAAAGCAGATAAGCAGCCATTTTACCAGCTCGTGTGAATTGAGAAATGCGGTACGGTCATCATCCTTCCTCTACCAAAGTTCGGTGGCCGATGGCAATACCGATGTTCTCCGGTGAGAATGCCGGCCTGGAGGCCGGCGCCCCGCGCTCGATACATTTTGTTACAACCTGTTACCCCGGTGAAAAGCAAGTCTCCCGCCGGGTGGTTATGATTGTGTGCAGGACGGGAAGAAACGCCCATCGGGCAAGATCACCATTTTACACGCGAGGAGGTATTATGCTAAAAAAAACCATTATCGGCGGAAGCATTATTGTCCTGAGTCTTTCTCTTCTCACTTTTGCGGGCTGCCGTCACCGGGGCCATCACGGCGGCGCGGCTTTCATGATCGACTATCTGAGCGAAGCCCTCGACCTGACCGAATCACAACAGGCCCAGCTCGACGGGATCAAGCAGGAGATGTTTGCCAGGGCCAGAGAAATGCATGACGAGAGGCAGGCCCGCCATGACGAATTCATAGCGCTGATAACATCCGACCAAATAGACCCCGCTCAAATGAAAGCCCTGGTTGCCGAGCACCGGGCCCGAATGGATGAGATTGTCGATATGGCGGTCGAGCGGGTGATTTCCTTTCACCGCACCCTGACCCCCGGGCAAAAGGAGAAACTGGCAGGTAAAATAGAAAAGTTTCATCGCTACCACGGGCGGGGATTTGAATAAACCGGCAATGCGTGCGGACCGTTTCAGTCATGCGGTCGCTCCTTACGCTTTCTACAGAGATCTGCTGATGGACCCCAAGATTCTGATCATCGACGACGATGCCAAGCTCAACCGGTTGCTGAAATCTTTTCTAAAAGATTTCGGCTTTCAGGTTTTCTCCGCAACCGATCCGGCCCGGGGTTTGAAAATGATCGGCAGATGCTCGCCGGACCTGGTGATTCTGGATGTGATGATGCCCGGTATGGATGGCTTCGAGGTGTGTCGCGAGATCCGGCAGACCTCTTGGCTGCCGATCATTATGCTGACAGCCCGCGGCGAAGTGACGGACAGAGTGGTCGGGCTCGAACTCGGTGCCGACGATTACCTGGCCAAACCGTTCGAACCCCGGGAACTGGTGGCGCGGATCCATTCGGTGCTGCGCAGAAGCGGCACCGTCGACGATACGCAACCGGCGGTTTTCGGCCCGCTCGTTGTGGACTTCGCGAGGCGTGCGGCTGATTTGAGCGGTGACACACTGGATTTGACAACCAACGAGTTTGCCGCCCTGGCGCTGCTCGCACGCAATGCCGGGAAGGTGTTGACCCGCGACCAGATCCTGCAGGAATTGCGGGGGATCGATTGCGACGCATTCAATCGCTCGGTGGACATCACGGTCAGCCGGTTGCGGCAGAAACTGCGGGATGACCCCAGAGCGCCTGTCTTCATCAAGACCGTCTGGGGCGTCGGCTATGTGTTCATCGGAGGCAGCCGTGAGACCTGAGTGGTTGGGTAAAATATTAAAATCGGTATTTACCAAACTGCTGGCGATCATTCTCGTCGCCGGACTGCTGCTCAACCTGGCGCTGGGCGTTTTTTTTGTCGTGCACCGGGTTTTCGTCAGCAAGCCTTTCCAGCAAACCATCTACCACTATGTCAACTACATCATTGCCGATCTGGGAGTTCCCCCCCGGCTGGAGCGGGCGCGGCAGGTTTCCCGGGACACCGCGCTGCAAATTTCCTATCAAGGCCCCACCGCATCCTGGTCGACCGATTCCGACCTGCAGCCGTTCTCTGCCCGGCGGCTTCATGCCTGGACAGAATATCCAAATGTCAGCAGCGGCAAGATCAAGCGACACTTTGTCGTTCGGGTCGACCATGACCTTGGCAGTTTCCTGTTCAAGTTCAGCACGCTCCCGGGCCGTGAGGATCACTTGACCGGCTGGCACCTGGGTCTGTTGCTGGTGGTCAGTCTGATCCTGAGCGGGGCCTACCTGATGATCAGAAAGGTGCTCAAACCGGTGGCCCGTTTGAAGGAGGGGGTCCGGCAGGTTGGCGAGGGCAACCTCAACCACACCGTTGCGGTAAAAGGCCGGGATGAGCTGCGGGACCTGGCAGAGGCCTTCAACGAGATGACCGGGCGTATCAAAGCGATGCTGGACAGCAAAGAGCGCCTGCTTCTGGATGTCAGTCATGAATTGCGGTCGCCGCTGACACGTGTCGGTGTGGCGCTCGAGTTCATTCCGGACGGGCAGGCCAAGGAGAGCATCCGGGCCGATCTGGAAGAAATGACGCACATGATTTCCACCATTCTGGACACGGCCCGAAGCCACCACGTGCATTCCGATGTGCGCCTGTCCTCAGGGGATCTGATTCCGCTGCTGCGGGCAAGTGTCGCCGATGTTGACGATCAACCTCCCGGGGTGGACGCCACCGGCCTGCCGGCGGAACTGGTCTGCCGGCTGGATTCGTCAAAAATGGCGATCGTTTTCCGCAACGTGCTGGAAAATGCCCTGAAGTACTCCGCCGAAGACAGCCCCCCGGTGGAGGTGACGGTCGAGAGGCGGCCGCCCTTTGCCGTCGTCCGCATCCGTGATTTCGGAGTCGGCATCCCGGAAGCCGAATTGGAGGCCGTGCTGGAGCCCTTCTACCGGGTCGATAAATCGCGGTCCCGCCGGACAGGCGGCTTCGGGCTGGGCCTGAGCCTCTGCAAAACCATCATGGATGCCCACGGGGGCAAAATAGAAATTTCGAGTTCGCCCGGCCACGGCACTTCGGTTTCCCTGAGCATTCCACTGGGTGCCCCGGCTTGAAACAAGGGGGATCCGCCATCTCTCCAATTTCATCATCGGCAGTGTAAAATTTGCAAAACGGATATTTTCGGCTATAATATCAACAGATGATTGCCTGAACCCGAATGACCTGTGCGGGGGTCCTGCTCGCCTTCAGGTGTCAATCGGAATCAGGCGGAACCCGGATGGAGGGGGAAGGTTCATGGCGGATTCGGAGGGGAAGCCGACCATACTGATTGTCGACGACGAAGAAATGGTGCGCAGCATTGCCGCCCAGATAATGGAAAAACTGGGTTACAGAGTGGTCACCGCCGCCAGCGGTGCGGCAGCGATCGACATCTTCGAGCAGGAGCACGAGCGGATCGACCTGGTCATATTGGACATGGTCATGCCCGGGGTTGACGGCTCGATGGTTTTCGATGAAATGAAGAAGATCGATGCCAATGTCAACGTCATTCTCTCCAGCGGATGCAGCCGCGACAGCCAGGCCAACGATATCATGCGCCGGGGTTGCGACGCGTTTATCCAGAAACCCTTCCGGCTGCAGGAGCTTTCCCATCTGGTGGAATCGCTTATCGCCCCCTGATGTCTTGTCCTTTTCCAGACGACCGCAACGCATCACCGGCCTGGCCGGTTGAATCAACGACCACCTGCGGCGCACCCGGGGGTGAACAGCTTCAACCAGGTGTCACCCGACGGCGAATAAATCCTTCTTTGCATTTTCCTCGCAAATCTGTCACTGCCTGTCTGTAAATATGCTCATTTAAGCAATAATATGTTTGACAGTATCATTTACGTGTAATATATTATGCTCAAATGAGCATAATAGGAAAGGGTGATTCCGATGCCGCGCCCTAAAAAACCGAGATTCGTTTCCAGTTATCCGACCATTGTCGCCTTCGTTCCTGAAGGCATGGCGGCATCAGGCGAGGTGCTGATGTCGGTTGAGGAGCTGGAAGCGATCCGTCTCAGTGATTTCGAGCACCTGGATCAGGAGGCTGCCGCCGGCATGATGGAAGTGTCCCGTCATACTTTTGGCCGTATTCTGGCCGCCGCCCGCACAAAAATTGCCGATGCCCTGATTACCGCCAAAGCGTTGCGGGTGGAAGGCGGCCACTATCAATATCGCGGCAGAGGGAAAGGGCGTCGCAGGCGAAGAAGGGGTGGTTGGCAATGAGCCCTTTGCCGGAACAACTGACGCAAATCGACATTCAGCCGGAATAAACAGTGTCGGTGCCAAGGAGCACCGGTGATGCAAATGCTTTACAACAGGAGGTGATCAATATGCCCAGAGGAGACCAGACCGGCCCGCAGGGTCAGGGCCCGCAAACCGGCAAAGGCCGCGGTGGATGCCGCCCGGAGGGCCGGAAGGGAGGCCGCGGAAAAAGCCGCAAAGGCGTTGGCGGTCGCGGAGGTCGAGGCACAGGCAGAGGCGCCGGCCAGGGCCGGCAAAGTCAGCAATAGCAAGCGTATTTTCGAGGAGGTGTTGAAATGCCAGGATTTGACAGGACAGGACCAATGGGGGACGGTCCGATGACCGGCGGCGCCAGGGGGCGCTGCAACCCGGCAGCGGCTTCTAATGTTTCCCCCGCATACGGGGGGCGATATCAATTCGGCCCCGGCTATGGCCGCTTTCGCGGCCGTCGCGGTGGTTTCGGCCCCGGGCGCGGATTTGGACGGGGTTACGGCGTAAATTTCCAATGGCAGCCGTCTGCTGTCGGACAGTGGCCTGCTGTGGCTCCCGCCGATGAGGTGGCGGCGCTGAAGGCCGAAGCCGACTACCTGAGGCGGTCGATGGATGCCGTCAATGCCAGAATCACTGAACTGGAAAAAAACCGGGCGGATGAATAAAAAATCGAGGCGCAGTTGTCCCGGACTGCCGCCGGAAAACCGATAAGGGGTGACCCGTCACCCCTTATTTTTGGGTGGCAGGAAGTTGTTGAAATTTTCCGGGTTGACTTTCCGTCCGGCTTTTTCGAGGAATATCACACCGGCAACACATGATTTAAAGCGCTTGATCGGGTCACGATTGTCGGCCTGCCCCTCCGCGAAACACGGGCCGGCAGTCGCTCCGGCTGTTAGATCAACCCGTCGTTCAAGATTTCGTGCCAATTCCCGATAATATCTTACGGGCTTTTTCGCCTGTCCCGCCTGTCTGGCGCTCTCTTCAGCTGGATCGCGGGAGACAACGTCATTCAAATTCCGTCCCGGGAAGGTGACATGAAACAGGCTTGTAGATTCCATCCCCGGCGGGTTGCCCACTTCAGCTGCCCCCAGTGCGGCGCCTGCTATTGCCCCAAATGTATCGTCATAAGGGAAAAGGGCGGTTATGCACCCGGGCAGTATTTGCATTTCTGCCCGAAATGCAACGTCGAGGTCGAATGGGTCGGCGCTGCCAACGTCATCGATCCGGTCTGGGTTCGGATGCCGAAGATATTTCTGTTCCCGCTCGGCGTGAGTCCGCTGATCCTGATCGGGCTTTTTGCCTTCGCCGTGTCGCTGTTTTCCGCTCCCGGTCTCGTCAACACGGCCATTCGGGGCTTTGTGTGGCTGGCCGTTCTCAAGTATTCTTTTGAATCCCTGAAAGCCACCGCGCGAGGCGATCTGAGAGCGCCGGGCATCAGCGCCGAAACGCTTATCGGCGACATCGGACCGGTTGTCAAGCAGTTTGCCCTTTACATTCTGTTGATGGCCGCCTTCGGGTTCGTGACGTTCAAACTGGGGCCTGTCGTCGGCATCGCATTCATCCTGGCCGCTCTTTTCTTCGTCCCGGCCATGATCATTCTGCTGGTGACCACCGAAAGCCTGTTTTTCGCCATCAATCCGGCCGCCTTTGTGCGCCTGACCTTTCGGATTGGCTGGGCCTACCTGCTGATGTACCTCTTTCTTCTGTTGCTGGCCGGAGCTCCGGCATTTTTAAGTCAATTTTTCGTGCCGTTTCTGCCCGAACGGCTGGTGCTGGCAGTGATGGGGTTTGCCAAAGGCTTCTACACGATCATCTCCTACCACCTGATGGGGTATGTCATCCTGCAATACCACGATCGGATCGGGTACAGGGTGGATTACGAGGATTTCACCGATCCGGATTCGGTGCCCGCTTGTGTCGCGGCCGATCCGGATCAGGCGATTTTAAATGAAATCGAGCCGTTGATCCAGGAAGGGAAGCTCGACGAGGCCATCGAGGCGATCCAGCAGCGCTTACAAACCGATGGCATCGAGGGAATCAACCTCTCCGAACGATATTACAACCTGCTGAAGATGCGAAAGCGCTACGGGGAGATGGCCGGGCATGGGGTCCGGCACCTTGATTTGCTGATCGAAGACAACAAGCCATCGAAGATGATCCAGGTTTATGCCGAGTGCACGAAAGTCGATCCCCGGTTTTTGCCATCGGCGCCGGTGCTTTTCAAAATCGGCAGCTGGCTGAACGAGACCGGCAAAACCAGGCAATCGGTCGCCGCACTCAACCGGGTGATCAACGCCTATCCCAACCATCCGCTGGCCCCCAGGGCCTATTTCCGGGCCGCTCAGATTTTCAATGACCGGCTGATGAGCGCGGAAAAGGCCAGAAGGATCCTTACCGTTCTAAAGCAGAAATACCCCCAGGCGGAAATCGTACCGCAGGTGGATAACTATCTGGCCAATCTGTAGACCAAGCATAGCGCAAAGCGCAGGGCGCATAGCGAAAAAATAGAAAAATCAAATTGCCCTCCTTAAGTTATCGAGCAAGTTCTCATGGGTTGATGAATTCGGATGCCAGTCTTGGGTGAGGCTTGAGGGTGAACACGTCAATTAAATTAGTGTTAGAGCCATCACACTTTTAATCAGGTGCTTCTGATCATTTTCTTTTGGAACTAATTTACTAATTTTCCTAAAGCCGTGCCTCCCTCCCAGTTAGCTGAGGGTTTCAGGCTGCTAACGCAGCTGAAACGACTCGCATACCCATAAATACGTTACAGCTCAATGTTGATTGAGAACGCTATGCGCTATGCGCCATGCGCCTTGCACGGGAAAAATGGCATCAAGCCATTTTCGCCGCCTGGTCGGCAGCCAGCTGGCCTTCGGCGGAGGCCGGGTAGCGGGTTTGCAGCAACTTGAGGCAGGTCTGGTACTTGGTCCT
>Ga0180435_10007810_pt1 | contig 10150 bp, 4 predicted proteins | sample SS_ome_3_FD_132467 | JGI IMG/M metagenome (GOLD analysis project Ga0180435, IMG submission 132467) | Hypersaline lake sediment archaeal communities from the Salton Sea, California, USA - SS_3_S_1 metaG | ecosystem: Environmental > Aquatic > Non-marine Saline and Alkaline > Hypersaline > Sediment... | reverse complement strand
TGTTGCCACGCTTTTTTAATTTGATCGCGTACTTCTTTCGGAATTTGCTCTTCTTTCCATTGTCCCTTCAGTTGATTTTGCTTTTCAATCGCACGATTAAGTAAGTTTTCAGCTTTTTGACGACTATCATTCGTTCTTAAAAGCGCTTCTTCTGCTTTGGAAATATCAGCTGTAAGTGTATCGTATTCCGCTTCTTCTTTTTCCATCTCTGTTTTCAACAATTGTAGGTGGTGAAGCTTTTCTTTTCGCTTTAGAAGTTTTGGCTCTTCTTCTGTTCGCATCTTTCGTGCATGCTCGAATTTCTGCTTAAATTGTGTCGATGCTTCTTCTGTTTGGATCAGCTTTTCAGCTAACTGCTTCGATTTAGCTGTATAGTCTTTCCACTCAATCGTTAAATCCTTTACCGCTTCTGCATATGGCTTTAATCGTTCTGCTTCATTTGCTTCGTTTAACGTTTCTTCTTTTTTCTCCATCTCAAGGCGTTTGTCATTTAACACGTCTTGTTTCTTCAATAGTTCTCTTCGTTCGGCTTGCCACTCCCAAAGCTTTTTCGCTTCTTCTAATTCTTTTTGGAACTGTTCTTGTTCTTTTTGTGCTTCTTCTAGCTTCTTCACATTTTGGTGTAGTTGTTGTTCTGCTTGTTCAAGCGCTTCGTTTGAAGCATCACCAAGACCGGTTTGCTCAGCTGTTAGCTCTTGAAGGCGAACTGTGTTTTCTTGAATGCGATGCTTTAATTTTTTGACGAGTTGGTCGCCGTACTTCTCCAAATGGAAAAGTCTCTGAAGCATTTGACGTCGTTCGGATCCTTTTAACGATAAAAATTCCGCAAATTTTCCTTGTGGTAATACAACCGCACGTGTAAAATCGTCGATCGTCAAACCGAGAAGCTCATGAATTTTATCATTTACTTCATTCGCTTTGTCCGCTAGAACGACCGTTTCTTCCCCCACTTCAACTAAGCGACAAATAGCGGTTTTCATCCGAATGTCGTCCGTTCGTTTAAAGGTTCGCTCGACGCGGTATCGCTTCGTTTCCTCCGAGTTGGAAAGCTCAAACGTAAAACTTACCGACAACTGATTTTCCGCGTGATTCATCACGCCTTGCGTATTATTTGAGGCGCGTTCCACTTTTCCATAAAGGGCAAGTGTCATTGCATCTAAAATGGACGACTTCCCGCTTCCAGTCGGACCGAATATCCCAAATACCCCACCGCTACAAAGCGATTCAAAATCCACTTCCTGCTTTTCTCGAAAGCTATGCAATCCAGCTACCGTTAGCGTAATCGGCTTCATTACGCTTCACCTCCTCTTTCCTCTTCGTGGATGAGAGATAAGAACAATTGAACGAGTTCAGGATTAGCTTCTGCACCGCCTGTTTGCTTCGCATAAAATCGCTTAAACACCTCATCTATAGGTAATTGCTCTTTCTTCGTGCTTTCAAACCGTTCCATTTCGTGCTCGAAAATCGGTCGGATGTGCACAAACCCTTCATGTGCTTTTCTGAGTCGATGGATTTCCTCTATGGATAATTGGTCGGTTAATTGAATCTCTAAATCGATCCATGCGTTACGGTCTTTTCCTTCGTCAATCCAGCGATATACTTGTTGAAGTCCTTCTTGTGCCTTCCATTTTACTAGCGGTTTTCCGCTTGATAGAAAAACTTCAGAAACATTTGCTTCCTCTTTTGGGTGCACATCAATGATTGAGACACTTTTGGCATAACCGGATTCAGAAAAGCTATAGGCAAGTGGCGAACCGGAGTAGCGTGCGTTCGTTAATGCTTTTTTCACATTTTGCGGACGATGTAAATGCCCGAGTGCTACATATTGCGCACTTTCTGGCAAGCTTGTCGCGCGCACCGTATAAGCGCCCCCCACTTCAATAGGGCGCTCGGAATCCGTTGAAGAACCACCGGCTACATATAAATGGCTCATCGCCACATTCACTGCATCTACTGAAAAGCCTTCCGTCATCTTTTGAAACAGATCACGAATTTTTTCATCATAATGGTCACGCAATAAGATTTCATCATGTACTTCTGACAGCAATTGCTCAAGTCGTGCTTCAGACGGATACGCTAACGCCGCAACATTTAACTGTTCATCCTTCACGGGAATGGAAAGTACTTCCGCACTTGGATAGCCAATTAAATGGATATTGGAATCAAAAGCGATGGGCGAAGCGGCTGATAGGCGATCTGGATTGTCATGATTTCCTGAAATGACAACGACTGGTCGCTTCCCCTTATCCGATAGGCGCGATAAGCTATCGTAAAACAATTGCTCCGCTTTTGCCGGTGGATTCACTGTGTCAAAAGCATCCCCTGCCATGAGTACAACATCGATTTTCTCGTCGTTTACAATACGTTCCAGCTCGTCTAAAAATTGTTCCTGCTCAGGAAGACGACTTCTTCCTTCGAGCGTTTTTCCTAAATGCCAATCGGCCGTATGTAAAATGCGCAAAAAGCATATCCCCTTTCAATCATATTTAAGGATAAATAAAAGCGACCGCCTATCAACAAAGGGCGCAGGAGGACAAGAGCCGTCAATGCAGGCGGCGTTCGGTGCTACAATTCATTCCTAGTAATAGTGATATAAGTTCTAATAGCCTAAAAAAGAAGAAGCAAACTGCCTCTTCTTATAGCTTGATTGTGAGCGGCCCATCCAAAAAGTATAAATACTTTTCCACAACGTCTTCCTTCGTAATCTCTTCAATAGCCCGAGCATATAAATTCAACTGAATGTTGTATCGTTTCGTTAACGTTGGAATGGCGTCTTCTATCGAACGGAATTTCCCATGAATCGTATCGGTCTTATAATCGACTAACACGAGTCCGTTTTCATCTTCAAACAAGCAATCGACAACCCCTTGCACTAACACCACTTCATCTTGGAAGGTATTGGTTGGGTCATTATACAACTCTTTTGCTTGAAGAGCGTAACTGAACGGAACTTCACGATGAACGACGTTCGCCCGTTTTAGTCGCTCTCCCAAGTCAGATTGAAGGAATTGGTAAATCGCATCAACTTGAACAGACTCTGCTTGATGGGTTGTTAATAATTCCTTTTGGACAAGATCCGTTACAAAGTTCATAAGCTTTTCTTCCGTCCATGACTCGTTGAAATCTAAATGTTGCATGACAGTATGAGTTGCCGTCCCTTTTTCCGCAGCAGAAAGCGATTTTTCCTGCATGAATGTCGGTCGGTCATACAAAAACGATGACGATTGGAACGACATTTGCCCGCTGTATTCATCTTGAAAGCGTTGATTCGCCCGTTTAATATCCGATACCGATTGCTTCGAACGATAAGTCGTCGCATCCTTATGGGGATATCGCCACGTTAATTGGGTTACGACTTGTTCTTTAAAGCGATCATCTGATGGGACAATCGTTCGGTTTTGTAATGCTTGTAATCTTTCTTCTAGCTCTCTTTTTTCCTCTTCTTCCGTTGCAACAAATGCGGAATGGTGCATAAGCTCGACCGTAAACGAAGCAGGATACGTTACCACTTCATGGTCAAGGGTGAGCTCTTCTTCACGAAGAACGTACGCATCTTGATGACGAATGAGCGCAGGACCAATCCAGTCCAAATAGCATTTCGCTTTCGCACGGTCAAAGTCCGGTAATAACCACTCTGGATGGTTTATATGTTGTCGCCAGTCGTTCACTACCTTTTCAGCTTCTTTCACCGTCGCTGTTAAGATTAATTTTTCCTTTGCACGTGTTAACGCAACGTAAAGGACTCGGAGTTCTTCCGAAAGCAGCTCCATTTTCATTTTCTTTTTCATCGCGATAAGCGGAAGAGTTGGGTAACTAATTCGTTTTTTCGGATCGATATATTTCGAAGCAAAACCTAATTCTTTATCCAGCAAATATTTGCGGTTTAAGTCCATTAAGTTAAATGATTTGGCAAGCCCCGCCACGAATACAACTGGAAACTCCAATCCTTTACTGGAGTGAATGGTCATCATGCGTACAACATCTTCCTGTTCTCCTAACGCACGCGCAGCTCCTAAATCATCTCCCCGATCTTGCATCCGTTCAATGAAGCGAAGGAATCGGAATAATCCACGGAACGAAGTGGACTCATATTGGCGTGCGCGATCATATAAGGCGCGCAAATTCGCCTGACGCTGTTTGCCACCCGGCATTCCCCCAACAAAGTCAAAAAAGTGTGTGTCGCGATACAATTGCCAAATGAGATTTGAAACCGGTCCTTTTCGAGCTAAGTCTCGCCATTTTTGCAGTTGGGCAATGAATGGATTTACTTTTCCTTCAATGGAACGAGTCTCTTCTCCGGATTCACGTAGAAACGCTTGAAGCGCTTCATAGAATGTCCCTTTTTTGTGTTCAGCTCGAATCACCGCAAGCTCATTCGCACTCAAACCAACAATCGGTGAACGAAGTACAGCCGCAAGTGGAATATCTTGATATGGGTTATCTATGACTTTTAATAACGACATCATGACGGATACTTCCGTCGCTTCAAAATAACCAGTCGATAAATTCGCATAGACAGGAATTCCTTGTTGCTTAAATTCTTCCATCATTTGTGGTGCCCACGGCATGGCGCGAAGTAAAATCGTGATATCACGGTACGTAATCGGACGCGTTCTCCCCTGCTTCCGGTCATATACAGGGAATTTTTGCTGCACCATCTCTTTAATTTTTTTCGCGATTAGCCGTGCCTCCAACTGAGCTGCACCTAAATCTTCTTCCTCTAACGGGTTTTCTACTTCCGTTTGTTCCGCTTGGTCAATCATGTATAGTTCCGTTTGCATGAGGTCGCTCTTTGGATAATCAGCACCAAGTTTTAATTCCGCATCTAGTGTGTATTCAATTTCACCGACCTGTTCTCCCATCACCTGTTTAAATAAATAATTGGTGCTGTCTAATATCTCAGCTCGACTACGGAAGTTTTTGGCTAGATCAATGCGAAGACCTGTCCCCGTCCCTTCCGGCGTGAACCGCTTATACTTCGATAAGAAAAGAAACGGTTCAGCCAAACGGAATCGGTAAATCGACTGTTTCACATCGCCAACCATGAATAAATTTCCACTTGCTTCTTCACCACTTGTCACGAGTTTCAAAATGGCTTCTTGAACAAGGTTCGTATCTTGGTATTCATCGACCAGAACTTCCGTAAATTGCTGCTGGTAATCGATAGCCGCTTCACTCGGTGTGAGCGTACCATTTTCATCTTCCGTCGCTAAAATGTTTAAGCAATAATGCTCTAAATCCGAAAAATCGACGATAGCCTTTTCTTTTTTCATTTCTTCAAATAATCGACCGAACTTTTTCACAAGTCTCACAAGCTCCTGGATGACAGGCTCCATCTTTTGCAAGTCTTGAATATGGTACGAAACGTCTCGATGGAATAATTCGTCTGCGAGCTTTTGAATTTGCTTTTTCACTTCATCTCGCATTTTCGTCACGCGATCGATTAACGCTTTATCGTACAAATCACCTTTACACGGTTTTGCTCGCGTCGGTTTAAATTGTTGAATTCTCCGCTGTAATTCTTGCCAAGACGCTGCTTGAATCATCTCCTCTATTTGTGAGATGTCATCGAGTAAATTTTCCGCCCGTGGAGCGGGACCTTGCGGGAGTTTCGTAATATCAAGCGCTCGCTTTAATTGATCTAGCCCGCCTGTTAACTGCATATATACATCTTTTTGTAAATAGCGGAAAAACGGAAGGTCCTCAATCGAATCGTTCTCCTTCACGTTATAAAGGCTCACCATCTCATCTAGCCATTTTTCAGGTGTTGGATGAGAACGCGAAAACAAATAGAGCGAACGAATTAAGCTTTGTAAATCTGTATCAGAACGGTCATTCGTATATCGCTCCACAAGGTCAAAAAACGCTTCATTCGCTTCGTTTCCATACTCATCTTCAAATAATTCATCTAGCACTTCATCCATTAACAGTTCAATTTCGGTCGAATCACCAATGCGAAAACCTGGGTCGAGGTCAATTTTATAGTAATACTTCCGAACAACGTTCAAACAAAAGGAGTGAAGCGTTGAAATCGATGCTTTGTTTAAAAGCGTTAATTGCCTTCTTAAATGAAGGGAGGCTGGATTTTCTTTTAACGCTTTTTCGAGCGCTTCCCCAATTCGGTTTCGCATTTCAGCGGCTGATGCATTCGTAAACGTCACAATTAATAAACGGTCTACATCCACCGGATTTTCTTTTGAAATGATTTTTCGTATAATGCGTTCGACTAAAACAGCGGTTTTTCCCGAACCAGCAGCTGCTGCGACTAAAATATCTCGACCGGAGGAAACAATCGCCTTCCACTGGTCATCTGTCCACTGGGAATTTTCTGGTTTCGGTATCAAGTCATTCATCGCCATCGCCCTTTCTCAACTCTTCAAGTACTTCTTCAGGTTTCAACGGTTTCAAGTTGCGGAATTCGTTATCCTCTAACGATTCATCAAATTGACAAACCGATTTAAATGAGCAATACGTACATGGCTTTTTATCTTTTAATTTGTACGGACTGATGGAGACCGTACCATTTGTAATGTCCGTTCCAATTTGTACAAATTCCTTGCGCACGTACTTTCTTAGTAATTCAAATTCTTCTTCACTCGCAATCGACGAATACGAATAAAAGCCGCCTGTCTTTTTTAAACCGGCTTGTATGATGTTGGAGCGACCGTGGTCAAGCGTTTGGTCCATTAACCTCACCGCTTCCTCATCTCCAAGCAGCAACCCTTTCATTTTAAAGCTTTTTAAAATTTCTTCTTCAATGATGTCATCACTCAGCTGCCCGCTCGTTTGAATAAACGGATCATGAATATGGAAATATAACACACCAGCCGGAGTGGCTTCTACACCAAGCCATAATTTCGAATGAGAGATCACGACATCTAAATACGTGAGCATTTGCAACGCAAGTCCGTAATACACTTCTGTTAAATCAAGCGATTTATCACTAGATTTAAAATCAATGATACGAAGAAGTGTCCCTTGGGAGCCATCGGCTTTATCAACGCGATCAATTCGACCAATCACTTCCATCGTGACACCATTTGGCAACGTAAAGCGAAATGGCGGCAACTCTTCTCGTTTTCCGAATCCTAGCTCAATGCCGACCGGGGCAAACCCACTCATTTTTGCATGCTCACTTAAGATTGAAGAAGCACGCGTCATAATCTTTTGCAGTTTTCGTTTTAAGTAATGGTGACGGTTTGAACTCAATAAAATTTCGCGTTGAAGCTTCGGTGCAAGCTGCTCGACTGCGTCAAAAGAAAGCTTTTCACATTGCGTCTTCGTCAAGTCACGCCAATCCACTTCTAGCTGTTTCATACGGTCGGCCATTAACTTGAGTGCTGCATGGAATAGCTGTCCAATATCTGGCGCTTGGAGGCGAAATGTTTCGCGCTCTTTTAACTTCAAGCCGTGAGAGGCAAAGTGCGAAAACGGACAACTGCGGAATTGCTCCATTCGCGATACACTGCCTTTAATGCTCTCGCCATAAAGTTTGCGACTCACTCCGTCATCGAGCGGCTTTTCTTCATTGTGATAAAAGAGGCTCCCGATGACTTTTGAGCTCCGAAGCTTCCACGATTCATCTTCCATAAAGAAGTTGTAAACGTCCCACCATACATCGTGAATCGGATATTTCTTCTTCCAGCTTTGAAGCTGCCCAGTTAAATGAGATAGCGCCACACTCGGATTAATGATAAACGACAGCTGCGCCTCTTCATCCATCTCCTCTGGCTCACTCATAAACACCTTTTCATGTAAATCCGGGAACAAATCGCGCAAACGATGAATAATCATCGACGGAAGCAGCGCTTTCCCTTCTTCATCCGCTAGCGGATACGTGATATATAACCGCTCTGAAGCGCTCGTTAACGCAAAATAGATTAGAAGATTTTCATCTAGTAGCTGTCGTTTCGCTGTCGGAGCTAACGTCAGTCCACTATGAAATAAAAGCTCGCGGTCTTCATCGGATAAGACACCGTCTTCCTTCGGTTTAGCCGGTAACACACCGTCGTTTACGCCGATGATAAACGTCGTTTTAAGCCCATAAAAACGGGAACGATCAAGGCTTGCGATGAGCACTTGGTCAATCGCAGGTGGAACGAGCGCAAACTTCATCGACTCCATCCCCGCATCCAATACATCCGCAAATAAGGACATGGAAAGGTTTGTCTCTCCCATCATTTCTACGAATTCATCGAGTAGATTCATAACCGCATTCCATACTTGTTGATGCTCTCTCGCTTCAACAAGGCGACCTTTTACTTCCGCTTCCTCGCTCAACTTTTGAAGCTTTTCAGGAATGTGAAGCTCTTCTAAATACAAAAAGAGTGCTTCAGCCATTTTTCGACCGGATTTTGCTCGTTTCAGACGTCCTTGCAACTTTTCAATCGGAGGAACAATCATCTGTTTCAAGTCATTCACGAGGTCTTCCATTTCCTGTTCTTCATCCGTTTTAACATAATGATCGTCAAGTGAGTAGTAACGACGGTACGTCCATCGCTCATCCGATGTCCACTTTGACCCTTGAATTCCATAAGCTAAACAATAGTTTTCTAACCGATCCATCTGCTCGCGCATCACCGGTTTAGCGACATCTAACGGATATAAAAGCTCAGTCTTAATGCAACGAAACACCGCTTCATATCGCCAATTCCCCGTGATGACTTCTAGCGAAGAACGGATAAATTCAATAAGAGGATGATAGAGCATTGAGCGCTTTTCATCTATAAAAAACGGAATCTCATAATCTTGAAACACTTGCTCAATTAAATCTTGGTAACGTCCCATATTGCGAGTTAAAACCGCCACATCTTGATACCTCGCGCCTTCTTGGCGTACAAGACGGGTAATTTCTCGGGCAATCCCTTCAACCTCCGCTCGCTTATTCACCGCTTGAGCCACTGTGACATTAGTCGGCCCGTCATACGCTTTCGTCGGACGGGACTCAAAGTGTTGCTCAATGTGGCAGAGTGACGGCTTTCCTTGAAAACGAACTAGCTCCGTTAACAGTTCTTCCTCAACCTCTAGTCCGTGACTTCTCGCCATGTCCGAAAGCTTATAATAGGTCATCCCTGTCATATGGAACAAATGAAGCTCATGTGGTAAATGTTCATGAAATGGCTTATCCGCCGTTAACGAAATCGTTACATCCCCCGCTGTCTGCATCAATGCATCCAACACTTCGTACTCCTGCGGCGTAAAACTATGAAACCCATCAATATAAACAATCGCATCCTTCACATAAGAAGACTTCGGCAATTGTTCTCTGAGTAGCTTCAAATAATCTTCTGCGTCAATATACTTATCCGCCAATGCCTTCTCCAATTCATGGTAAAGAAGAAGTAAATCATGCAACTTATCTCCAAGTGCCTTTTCATACTGAAGATCATTGCGCTCAAATTGTTCGCTTTTTGCTTTCAATTCTTCTGGCGTCACCATGTACCGCTTAAATTCTGTAAGCATTTGCTCCACATGGTCGATAAAGCCTGTTTTATCACTCGCTTTCGTAAACACTTTAAACTCATGCTTCTTTTTTTCAATAATTGTCCGAAGCATCATATGAATTCCCGTCGATGTCAAATGCGTGCGACTTGTGCCTCCCGTCTCTTGTAACACCCGCCACGCCAATCGACTAAAGCTCAACACTTGCGCCCGGACCATACCGTTTAAGCTCGAATCTTTTACAAGCTCATACTCCATCGCAAACGTCATCTGATCTGGAACTAAATATATAATCGCCGGTCCACGCAAAGGATCTTGTCTTAAACGATCCTTTATTTCTTGCAAATTTTTCGTCGTTTTTCCGGTTCCCGAACGACCTAACCGAAATCGAACTGGCATCCTATTCTCTCCCCTCACACATGGAAAAAGGGACAATGCTTGTCCCAATTGCCGTCGTATCCGTTTCTTTTATTCTATCTATATTTTACTTGATTTACCTGTTGAAATCCATTCGGGAGGGGTGGGAATGTTTAGGGGGATGATGGAGTTCAGCACATTTACAATGCGTATCATGAAAAAGAGTTATTTTAAAACAAACCATAATAATATGAAGGTAAATAGACTGCTAATAATTATTTCGATTAGCGTATTGAATACCGATTTTTCCTCTGAATTTCTATGAATAAAAAACAGCAAGAAAAAGGTCCCT
>Ga0180435_10007809_pt1 | contig 10151 bp, 11 predicted proteins | sample SS_ome_3_FD_132467 | JGI IMG/M metagenome (GOLD analysis project Ga0180435, IMG submission 132467) | Hypersaline lake sediment archaeal communities from the Salton Sea, California, USA - SS_3_S_1 metaG | ecosystem: Environmental > Aquatic > Non-marine Saline and Alkaline > Hypersaline >... | reverse complement strand
TTACCCTCGAAAAGACACTACGATCATCGGCACGATGACAACGTCTCGTTTCCGTCGCGAACCGGCCACGCCCCGAACGCCTTGTTTTGTTTAAAGCCCACCCCTACCGCCCCGTCGTCCATGTGCAAAACCCATGCATAGGTGGGTTCGTAGACACTGGTGGTAGCAGACCAGTAAGTGGCTTCCACATTTTCAAAGGGATGGCCTCCCGTCAGGGCGGGGCTGTGGTCGTCCAGACAAACAATGCTTTCCAGTTCCCGCACGTTCGGCAATCGCCAATCGGTACACCCATGAGCCTTTTGGGCATTCAGGAAACGAATCGCCTCCAGCGCGGAATGCCAATCCACCGCTCCCGTTTTCAACCCGGCCTGTCGGGTCCACTCCAATCCCGTGGATCGATCCAAGACGGTCGCGCCGTGGTTGACAAATCTTGGTGGAACCCCGTCCGACGCCTCGGCGCCGGTGTCCGTTCCATTTTTGAGCGATGTCGGTTCCACTACCGGCCAGACCATATAAGAACCGTGTTTCATACCCTTGAACACACGCCCACCGCCCAGATGGATATACCATCCCTGCGAGGGGTACCGCGCCACGCCTTTGCCGGTCCAGTAATAACCGGAAAACACATCGACAAAGGGATGTTCCGCCGGCAGGGCCGGATTGATTCGGGCATGGCTGATCAGGCTGAACAGTCTGCTTCGGCTTGGTAACGTCCAATCGGACCGGCCGAACATCCCCCCCCGGTTCATCTCCTCGACGTAGCTCCATCCCTCCGCCCACGTGAGCGGAAAACCCGGCAGATTGGCGCTCCTCGTCCAAACAGATCCGGTCAGTCGATCCAGAACCTGGTCACCATCTACTTCGAACCGGGGCTCCGGCCAGGGCCGCCCCTTATTCAGATCTCCATCCTGACCGGTTCCCGCACACGGAATCTCAGCTCCTCCGGGACCGTAACACGACCGCTGATCAGTCCGGACAGGCATCGACAGATCATTTGTTTTGGACAAACTCCGGCTCCATTCCTGAACCGTTACACCCGGCATGTGGCAAAACCCAAAGGACAGGCCTCTTTTTCCCGGCCAAGTGAATCTAGAGGTTTTTGGGAAACTTCAGGGTCACCTTTTCTTCACCATCCTCGGATTTCACCTTGACGCCCATCTCGATACTACCGTCACGAATGCCTACAACCAGCGGCACTTTTCCTTTATCCTCTTCAATGTAGGTAATGCCTCGGACCGTTGGAATGATTTGACTTGCCGTCGTCTCGTCGGGCGTCGGCAGTTCTGAGCCCCGGTATTCAACCGTCACTTTGAAGTCACCTTCTTTTGTCTTATGGATTGACATCTTCTTAGCATGGGCGTTGATACCGTGGAGAATGGACAGGGCCAGCCATTTTAACGCGGCCTCTTCCCGGTCCTCCTCCTCTTTGGGCATCATGTCCATTTCTTTCAACGGATCCGCTGTTGCATAACAATCAATCATTTCCTGGAGCCGCAGATGCAACCCCCGTTTGTCCTTCATTATCGCCTCCCGCTCTGAACGCCCTCTTTTTGGGTGTGCTTTTCGATTTCTTCGATTATTGCCCCTTCGGACGGGTCGTCCAAACAGGAATCTTTGCGTTCTTTACCACCTTTTCCGTCACGCTGCCGAACTGAAACTGACCACTTCGACCGTGAGTCGCCATAATGATCACATCAACGCCTTCCCGGCCGGCCACTTCCAGAATCTTTGAGGCCGGATCTCCCACCTCGACTACCTTATGAAAGAGCGGACAACCGGCCAACTCCTTTTCACACACGGAATCCATCTCTTTTTCAGCCAGGGGGACCTCCCAGTCCCTAAGCTTTTTGGCATGTTCCGGTGTCAACTCTCCATACCACTTGCCGTAATCTGCCAAATCCTCCGCCACGTAGAGTAGAAAAATCTCCGCATCATATTTTTTGGAAAGGGATTGGACATAACCCAAAGCGCTATTAGAATTGTCTGAGAAATCAGTCGGCCACAAAATTTTCTTTATTTCCATGTCTCCACCTCCTTGTTTAGTGGGTATTGCCATAACACCGCCGCCTCTATTGGTGCGCATGCCCTTTGTGATCCGAAAAATAGAGCTTGCTGAACTCGTCAAGCAAAGACCGTAACGTGGCAATGTGAACCAGGTCCGTCGTTTGTTTGCACTTCATGGCATGGATCATCATTTTGTGAAGCAGCGTCAGTTTCTTCCCATAGTTGGTGTCGTCCGGTGAAATCCGCTGGGTCATGAAATACTGAGTGACGATTTCCTGTAACTTGTTGGCATGGTCTTCCTTGTTTACAACCCACCGGATCATTTGATTGTTGTTGAGCGGCTTTTCCGTAGCCAGTTTTTTCACCTGCTTCATCGATTTTTCGATCGTCTTGATATGTTCGGCGATCATGTCAATGCGCATCTGATCATCGTAAATCCCACACGGAATTTCACAATGGGAAAACGCCGTTGCTGCAAAAAACAAGATCCCCATTGCCACCGCCATGCCGCCACAGCGCTTAACGCTTCGCCTACTCATTAGACCCTCCTTTCGAGATACGTAATAGGGTATTACTCGGGCATCCGTTCGATGTTTGATCGCAATTGTGCAATTTGCATCCCCAGTGACACACATTGCTTGCCATCCATACATTGGTTGGCTTCATCGGGCTCCAAGAATGTCTTGAGCTCCACGTTGCCCTTCTTCAAGTCAACCACCCAGCTGCCCTGCGACTCGTCATATTTGACGTCTACATCGATACCACACTCTCCAATGTCCGGATAAATCGACTTGATTTTTTTGCACAGTTCTTCCTTGTCATGCATGATAGATCCTCCTTTAGCGAACCACAAAAAAGTCCATAAAAATAAATCCATTCCGTCTTGCGTCGCACCGCGTTATGCCAGCCGTTTCAAGCACGCCTCGATGAAGGCCGGCAGGTCGCCCGGGTGACGACTGGAAATCAGATTTCCGTCCTCCACCACTTCGGCATCCACAAACTCAGCGCCGGCGTTTTTGATATCCTGTATGATCGATTTCCATCCCGTCAAACGCCGGCCGCGCAACACGTCCGCTGTAATAAGGAGCTGGGCGGCGTGACATATGGCAAACACCGGTTTGTCGCTGCGAAGGAACTCTCCGGCAAAGGCGGTGGCATCCGGATCCACACGCAGTTTGTCCGGAGAATACCCGCCGGGTATCAAAAGCGCATCGAAGTCATCCACCGAGACGTCCTTGACCGCCATATCGATTTTGACCGGGGTATCCTTTTTCTTGCCTTTGACGGTTTTTCCCGCCTTCAGCCCCACATGCACCAGCTCGTGGCCGGCCTCTGTAAAGGCCTTCGCGGGCTCGCTATATTCCGCGTCTTCGAATAAATCTGTAACAATCACAGCGACTTTACTCATAACATGACCTCCTTGTCAAGATAACGCAGCGACCTCAACTACTCCCCACGTTTAAGAAACAAACATATGCATTTTCCTGTACAAGTAAATACAGGCAATCCCCTATTTTGACCCTACGCAAAACACCGGGTCCGCCTCAAACGGGCGGATGAACCGCCTAGGAGGCTGGAAGGGGAGCGCTATGGGTATTGCCGTGGCGAGGTAATCAACGATTGTCCTGCCGGAACATGGCAGAATACACCCTTTACCCTATTTACAGTCCGATCAGGGTTGTATATTAGAAAATTAGAAAATGGATAATCGGCCAAAAGGGGTAAATGGCATGTTCATCAACGGATTAGCCGTTCGGGAGACGAAGAGATGGATAGCAGTGATATCGACCTCAACATCGTGATCGCCGGCGCGGCCGGCGAAGGCATACAGACCATCGGCTCGGTCCTGGGGGAAGCCCTTGCCGCACAAGGCTACGCGGTATTCAGCTGGAAAGAATACGAATCCAGGATCCGTGGCGGGCACAGCAGCTTTTCCGTCCGCGTCCAGGCGGTCCTGCAAAACGCTCCCCGCACCGAAGCGGACATAATTCTGGCAGTCAACGCCGGAGCGGCCGAGCGTTACGCTCCCGTTCTCAAAGACGGAGGGGTTCTGCTGGGTCCCGAATCCGGGGCGGACAATACCATCGTCCTCCCCTTTGCCGACATGGCTGAAGACCTGCTCGGGGACCGGATCTATGCCAACACCATTGCAGTCGGGGCATTGACCGCCACGGTCGGCCTGGAGCTGGAACCGTTAAAGGAAATCCTTTCCGCCCGGTTTAAAGACAAGGGAGAAAAAATCATTGACGCCAACCATCAGGCGGCGGCAAAGGGATACGCGGTAGCCCGGGAAGAATGTCAGGACCGTTGTCCCTGGCAATTGCCGACCCGCAACGCCCGCTATTATCTTATCGGGACCAATGAAGCCATATCTTTGGCATCGGCCTACGCCGGCTGTCGCTTTATCTCCGCCTACCCCATGACCCCGTCGACCGGGGTCATCACCAACCTGGCGAACAGGCAACCTCAACTCGGGGTGTTTGCCGAACAGGCCGAAGACGAACTCGCCGCCGTCAACATGGCCATCGGCGCGGCCTACGGAGGCGCCCGCGCCATGACCGCCACCTCCGGGGGCGGCTTTGCTCTCATGGCCGAGGGGATCAGCCTGGCGGGGATGACGGAAACGCCCCTCGTCATCGTACTTGCTCAAAGACCGGGGCCAGCCACGGGACTTCCCACCCGGACGGCACAAGGGGATCTCCTTTTTGCCATCCATGCCGGACATGGAGAATTCCCGAAAATGGTCCTGGCCCCTTCTGACCCCAAGGACGCGTTTCATTCGGTGGTCCGGGCGTTTAACCTGGCCGACAGGTATCAAACACCGGTCATTGTATTAACCGATCAACTCATGGCGGACGCCCAATTTTCGTTCAGTGACCTGGAAGCGGGTCAAACCGGCCCCGAGTTCGCTCTGGCCGATCCCGCTCAGATCTCTGCATATCGCCGGTACCAAGTGACGGAGAGCGGCATTTCCCCTCGATTGTATCCGGGCCAGTCCAAACACCTGGTCGGGGCCGACAGTGACGAACATGACGAAAGGGGACACATTACGGAAGACCTGCCGAATACGGCCCTTGCGATGGCGGAAAAACGACGGCGGAAACACCAGTCCCTTCAAGGGGAAATTCGTCCCCCCGAAGAAACCAACCTGGATGATGCCGAAACCGTTTTTGTCAGTTGGGGATCGTCGCGGAACGCGGTTTTGGAAGCAGTTAATCGCCTGCGACAAGACGGAACCCAAGTCGGCATGCTCCATTTCACCGACCTGTGGCCCCTTCCCGCCTACTCGTTTTCGAAGGACAAAAGCTATTGGTCCGTAGAGGGCAATGCAGGCGGTCAACTGGCACGACTTTTACGATCGGAATACGGCCTTTCATTTGACCGCCACCTGGGACGATACGACGGTCTACCTTTAACCGCAACCTACATACGGAGCTATTTCAATGAACGCTGAGAAAGATTATGCGACCGAGGCCGAAATCCAGTGGTGTCCCGGTTGCCCCAACTTCGGCATCTTGAAAGCCTTTAAAAAGGCAATGGCTGAGATGGACAAACGCCCCGAAACCCTTTGCCTGGTTTCGGGCATCGGCCAGGCCGCCAAATTGCCTCACTATTTGAAGTGCAATTTTTTTAACGGACTCCACGGTCGGGCGATTCCGGTCGCAGTGGGTGTTCATGTGGCCAATCCCGATTTGACCACCCTCGTGGTCACCGGTGACGGCGATTGTTATGGCGAAGGGGGCAATCACTTTCTCCACGCCTTGCGCCGAAATCCCAACATAACCATGGTCATACATAATAACGAAATCTATGCGCTGACAAAAGGTCAGGCCTCGCCGACAACCCAACAGGGAGAAAAACGGGCGCTTCATACACAGGGTGTGGCATTACGGCCTCTCAATCCCCTGGCGATAGCCATCCTGCACGACTGCACATTTGTCGCCCGGGGCTTTGCCGGCGATATCGACCACTTGAGTACCCTGTTTGTCCAGGCCGTTCAACACACCGGCCTCTCATATGTGGATGTGATTCAACCGTGTATCACCTGGGGGGAACATCCGGTCAGCTGGTACAAAGAACGGATCTATAAGCTAAGTGAAGATTATGACGCCGGCGACAAGGCAGCCGCCTTAAAGACGGTCATGGAGACTGCGGAGCAAATACCGATAGGGATACTCTATCGGTCCAAGCCCCGCCGGGCTTTCGGGGCCGATTTCAGAGATCGTGTTACGGATCGCCCTCTGGCCACGGTCAACCCGGTGAACCGTGAAGCTATCCAGACGATTTTGGATGAGTTCAAAGTGGAAAACCTTTCATAAATCGTGAATCGGCAATCCCCTTCCAACGAACGCCCTCACAGTCATGGCCACGACCACTCGCGCACGGATCCATCACTTTTAACGACGGACCGGGGCATATGGGCCATACGATGGTCGTTTCTGGGACTGATGGTTACGGCACTGCTTCAAGCCGTTGTCGTATATTTCAGCGGCAGTGTCTCACTTCTCGCGGATACGGTTCATAATTTCGGTGACGCCGCCACGGCAATTCCGCTCTGGATTGCCTTCAGGTTGGCCCGACGAAGTCCCACCAAACGATTTACTTACGGATATGGCCGCATGGAGGACCTTGCCGGCGTTATCATCGTAGTGATTATTTTGGCGAGCGCCGTAGTTACGGGCTATAAAGCAATTGATCGTCTCTTCCATCCCCGAACCGTGACCTACCTATGGGCCATCGCCGCCGCTTCCGTAATCGGGTTTATCGGCAATGAAATCGTTGCCCAATTCCGTATCCGGGTCGGAAAGGAAATCGGCAGCACCGCTTTGGTCGCCGACGGGCAGCACGCACGTGTGGATGGACTAACGAGTTTGGGCGTACTGTTAGGGGTTTTGGGCATTGGACTGGGATACCCGTGGGCGGATCCCGTTGTCGGCATCCTGATTACCCTGGCCATTATCAGAATCGTTTGGACGTCGGGAAAATCGGTCTTTATGCGCCTGCTCGACGGCATCGAGCCCGAAGTGGTGGATGAGATCGTGGGCGTGGTCAATGAAATACCGGCTGTTCGGTCGGTTTCCGAGGTCCGGGTCCGGTGGCTCGGGCACAGACTCCACGGGGAAATAAACATCACCTTGGGCCCCACGCTGACGGTGGAGCAAGGCCACAACGTGGCCATGGAGGTCCGGCATCACCTCTTACATCACTTGCCGTTTCTTTCCAATGCCACGGTCCACGTAGATCCATCCAACGCTTCCGGGGAACGATACCACGATGTCGACGAGCACCACCATGACGGTTTCCCGCCACATGGGCATTAGGGCTCACGCCGAAATACGCCTATAGGAGATACGGCGCTATTTTCCCCCGGCGGGCAGGGAAAACCAGAACCGACTTCCGCCGGGATTCGCAGCCTGAACCCCGATACTTCCCTTGTGCGCTTTCACGGCCATTTTACAAAACGCCAATCCCAACCCGGTCGTATAGACCCGACCATCCGCCTTTTTGTCCAGCTGCGTGTATTTCTCGAAGATCGCTTTCCGGTGTTCCTTAGGAATACCGGGCCCGCTGTCCACGACGAAAAACCGAACTCTGTGGGGATTCATATATTCAAATCCGATCTCGATCGTGCCACCGGACGGCGAATGTTGGATGGCATTACTCAAAAAATTCTGGAGCACCCGGAGTAAGATACCCCGGTCCCCCATAAAGTGGTGCCCCTCTTTACCGACGGGAAACAGCTCCTCAAACGCCAGCTTCCCGGCCTTGCCGACCTTGGTCAACCGGCCCAGGGCCTCCTTAACCAAATCTTGCGGGTCGATCCTTTCATAGACCAGTTCCAGGCGTCGTTCTTCCAACCGGGCGATGTCCAGCAGATTGGCGATCATCGCCTGTAGCGTCTCACAGCCTTTCTGGGCCGACTCTACAAATTGGCGGTTGTCGCCCTCCAGGGTATAGGTAAGAATATCCAGGTTGGCCACAACCTCGGAAATCGGCCCCTTCAGGTCATGGATCAACATGTTGAACAAGTCGGTTCGCAGTTTCTCCAGCTTCCTCAACTGTTGGTTCTTCTTTTCGAGGGTCCGTTTGCTCCGCTTGAGGGACTGGGTCAAACGCTCGTTCTCAAGGGCACTAATGACCTGGCCGGTGACCTCCACGAGAATCTCCTGCTCAACATTGTCGAACAGGTCATCACCGTCTTTTTCGGTCACACTTAGAACTCCAACGGCCTTGTTGTTGCTGATGATGGGGGCCACCAAAAACGCCGCCTTTTCATAGCCGTATGCCTTGTGGGCAAGTCCGATCTCCGAATTCCGGTCGACATACAGCGGCTTCTGATGTTTCAGCACCCAGGTGGAAGGTGATTCTTCGTCCAGGGGCTGCCGCCTTCCGATCAAATTCGGTTTTGTGGAGGCCGCCACCTCGAATGTCTTGGGGCCTTTCAACAACATGATCGACCCCCGTCCGGCTCTCAGGCTCTTGACCACCTTCAGGAGTATTTCTTGGAGCTTGTCTTCAAAGGGCAGTTTGGTGTCATTGGAAATGCTGGTAATCGCCAGTAAAATTTCAAGAATTCTTTGTTCCCGTGTCATGAACTCACCGTTAGACGCACGTGCGGAGCAAATTCCGCGCTTCTTCGTGCTTTGGGTTCGCCTTTAGGATCTCCTTTAAGGGTTTTTCCGCTCGAATGGCCTTACCAAGGCCGAGATAAACGCGGGCTAAGCGTAACTTGATGTCAATACTTACACTGTCTTCCTTCTCCGCATTGGTTAGATGACCCAGCGCCTTGCCGTGCTCGCCCATCTCTTCCAACAAAACGCCCAACTTCAAAGACAGCCCTTTTCTATTCGGGTCCGTCTTGACCATCGATTCAAGCAGGCCGGCGGCATAGGCTTTAGCCCCCTTTTCGATGCACTGGTCCACAATTTGTTCTTTCAGCTGGACGTCATCCTTCTTTATGCTCAGGGCTTTATCAAAAATCCGTGCGGCCTCCTCAAGCATCTGTTTTTCAAGCAATATGGTACCGAAATAGACGGCTCGGGTAACATCACGCGGATTGATGGCCATGGCCTTTTTAAAAAATGTGAACGCTTCTTCCGTCTGGTTGCGTATTAAATATAACTTTCCCAAATTGTGAAATGCAGAAACATCCCAGGAATTCATGTCGGCGGCCTTCAAGAGCCATTTCTCCGCTTCCGCCAATTCGCCCTTCTGAAACCAGAAATATCCCAATTCGTGGACCGGTTTCGATGATTCCGGATTGGCGTCCATTGCCAGGCGGGCTTCTGAAATCGCCTCATCCAGATTGCCTTCCTCTTCCAGATCCCGGGCCTTCTTGAGATGGCACACCATGGGGGACGGGTTATTGGCGTTATCCACGACACCCCAGACCTTGTCCTGCAAGACCTTCATCGTGGGCGGTTTTAGAATGTACGCATCGATATCGGATTCGGCCGCCTCCGCCACAAACTCCATATTGGCATTACCGGTGATCATGACCACGGGCAGATCGCGCAGGTCCCGGTCCGAACGTATGCGGGTCAACAGCTCCGACCCGTTCAGTTCAGGCATATTGTAATCGATGATGGCCACATCGATGGGTTGGTCACTCTTTTTCTTCAAGAGCCGCCAGGCCTCCAGCCCATTTTCCGCCGGGATAAACCGTCGACCGTAACACAGTACCTTCAACATACTCCGGAGGGTGGTCACCATATTCGGCATGTCATCGGCAACCAACACCGTCATTTCTTGAATGTCTATCATTTGACACCCCCTCGCAAACCGTCAGCGAGCGTCTATTCACAATCCCGTTTCAGCGGATACGGCTGACCGTCTCCGACCGGACGGCAAGGAAATATTCGTACAACCCCGAACACCAGATCGGACCTTTTTTCCGATCCTTTAACCCCCAGTGTGCATCTCCCAAAGCCCCTAACTTTTACCCGTCCAGACAGAAAAACCCTGTTATCAGTTGAAAAACGGAACATTTGGGGACGCCTGCCACTTGTTGCACCCTCTTTTTTTGCAGCAAGGAGCATGCCGTCGTGGACCGGTCAGCGGAAGTTCGTTGGAAGCTGGGTTAAGCCGCCCCGCGGCTTCCTGTCAGCAACGAACTTGATTGACCGTGATATTGCATAAAATTCAGG
>Ga0180435_10007808_pt1 | contig 10153 bp, 7 predicted proteins | sample SS_ome_3_FD_132467 | JGI IMG/M metagenome (GOLD analysis project Ga0180435, IMG submission 132467) | Hypersaline lake sediment archaeal communities from the Salton Sea, California, USA - SS_3_S_1 metaG | ecosystem: Environmental > Aquatic > Non-marine Saline and Alkaline > Hypersaline > Sediment... | reverse complement strand
ATGTTGACATTAAAAATATATTATAATACTATCATCCGTAAGGAATTTTTTTCTTTGGAGGTAGAAATGTCAGGTTTTATAGTCATGGGCGCAGCGGTACTTGTTACATTGCTGTTTGCCGTATACAACTTTAGGAAAGTAAGGAAACTAGAGGGCGGAACTGAATTGATGGAAGAAATCGCCCTATCCATAAGGGAAGGTGCAAATACCTTCCTTCTTCATGAATTGAAGGCCATGTACAAGATAGCAATTCTTGTAGCCGTTTTACTGGGAGTTCTCGTAAACTGGTACGTCGGGGTAGCCTTTATAATCGGTGCCGTAATGAGCGGAACCGCCGGTTTCGTAGGAATGAAGATAGCCACATATGCAAACGTAAGGGTTTCAAATGCCGCAAGGAAATCAAGAAGCCTGGGCCAAACCCTCAAGGTTGCATTCCAGGGCGGAAGTGTCATGGGTCTCAGCGTAGGTGGATTTGCAATGCTTGGCCTATTGATAGTGTTTCTTATTTTCGGTGTTCTGATGGGGCAGATGAAAACAGAGAATCTTACAATCATAAGCAACTGGATAGGAGTCAACTACATTCCGTTCACCATGACCGTAGCCGGTTATGCACTGGGATGCTCACTCATAGCACTGTTTGACAGAATCGGAGGCGGCATATACACGAAAGCTGCTGACATGGGTGCAGACCTGGTAGGTAAGACCGAAGCCAAGATTCCTGAGGATGACCCGAGGAATCCCGCAACCATAGCAGACAATGTAGGCGACAACGTTGGTGACGTTGCAGGGCTGGGTGCCGATCTTCTTGAAAGTTATGTCGGTGCAATTATATCCAGTATCACCCTTGCAGCATACATGTTCTTCGTACAGTCAAAGGGAGCAAATGCAATTTCAGGGGAACTTGTTCAGAAACTGATCATTTTCCCGGTTCTCTTCGCAGCAATAGGCCTGCTGTCATGTGCCGTTGGTATTTTCTATCTTATAAAGAAAAAAGTATCTGACAAACCCCATAGGGAACTCAACACATCCACATGGGTTTCAGCTGCAGTAACAATAGTAGCAACAGGAATAGTCACTTATATATTCTTCAATGGTGAAACAACCCTTGAAAATGCCGGATTCAATCTTGGTGCTCTGTCCCCGTGGATATCGGCTGTAATGGGAATCGTAAGCGGAGTAGTCATCGGTATGATTGCAGAGTATTACACAAGCTACGACTTCAAACCGACAAAGCACATAGCCAGTTCATCGGTACAGGGAACTGCCCTTACCATAACAACAGGTCTCAGCAATGGAATGAAGTCCGTTCTGCTTCCCGTATTCGTTCTATCAGTTGCAGTAATATCGTCTTTCTATTTTGCAGGAATATACGGTGTTACCATGGCAGCAATAGGAATGCTTTCATTCGTTTCCACCACGGTTTCCGTTGATACATACGGACCGATTGCAGACAATGCAGGCGGTATAAGCGAAATGGCAAAGCTGGATCCTGAAGTAAGGAAAATAACAGACAAACTAGACTCGGTCGGTAATACAACAGCAGCCATAGGTAAGGGATTTGCCATAGGATCTGCTGCCCTTGCAGCACTTTCACTGCTGACATCATACTTATATTCGCAGGTTTCAGGAGATGCTGATATTTCCAAGTTCAGTCTGATTCTGAATATAATAAACCCATTGACACTTGCAGGAGCCCTGGTAGGAGGAGCATTGCCTTTCTTCTTCTCAGGAGTATTGATTGATGCAGTAGCAAAAGCTGCAGGCAAGATGGTTGAGGAAGTAAGGCGTCAGTTCAGGGCTTTCCCAGGAATACTGACAGGAGATACAAAGCCCGATTACAATCAGTGTATTTCCATATCATCCGAAGGAGCTCTCAAGGAAATGGTTCTTCCTGCGGTTATCGCAATACTGCCTCCGTTGGTCGGAGGATTCCTCTTCGGAGCTGAATTTGTCGGCGGACTGCTTATAGGAACACTTCTCTCCGGTATAATGCTTGCACTTTTCACGGCAAACTCAGGCGGATCATGGGATAATGCAAAGAAACTGGTTGAAACAGGCGGAGTCGAAGGCCATGGTAAAGGAAGCGAAACCCATAATTCAACTATCATCGGTGATACGGTCGGCGACCCCCTTAAGGATACGGTAGGACCTTCGCTTGATATATTGATAAAGATAATGTCCGTTGTATCACTTATAGGTGTTTCAATTTTCCAGAAATTCAATTTGTTTGAATTGCTTGGATTGGCTGACCTGTTCAACATTTGAGGACAATTATGAAATTTGCCAGATTTGAAAAAGATTCGATGACCGGTCATGCGGTGGTTGAAGACAACAAACTTAAGGTATTGAAGGGTGACTTCCTGACGGAGGTCGCCTTTTCAGGTCAGGAATACAATTTGGATGAAGTCAGACTGCTTGCTCCGGTCGTGCCCGGTAAAATAATTGCAGTAGGTCTTAATTATCTTGACCATATAAAGGAGTTCGGCGACAGACCTGTTCCGGAAAACCCTACACTCTTTCTGAAGATTCCATCAACAGTAATAGGTCCGGAGGATGATATTGTTCTGCCCAAGGATTACCAAAGGGTAGATTATGAGGCTGAACTTGCAGTTGTTATTTCAAAGCACTGCTATGATGTAACTGCAGAAGAAGCCGGCGACTATATATTCGGAGCTACCTGTCTCAATGATGTGACTGAAAGAGTTGTGCAAAAAGCCGACGGCCAATGGACCAGGGGGAAGAACTTTCCGACTTTCTGCCCCATAGGGCCGTATATTGTAACCGGGCTGGAATTGACACAGCTTGATATTTGTTCAAGACTCAACGGAGAAGTAAAGCAAAGTTCCAATACATGTCATTTTTTATGGACACCTGCAGAACTCATAAGCTTCATTTCCAAATCCATACCGCTGGAGGCAGGGGATGTTGTAACGACCGGAACCCCGTCAGGAGTAGGACCCATGAAGCCCGGTGACTGCATAGAGATTGATGTCGAGGGTGTCGGGATCCTGCGCAACCATACTGTGAAATATTGATTCGTTGACGTAAATATGGTTTAATGGCATGGGCAATTCCAGTAATTCAGGAGATTGTTATGTCTGATAAACAATTCGGTAATATTGAACTCAGGGATGTTTTTGAAGTAGAAAAACTACAGGAAATACAGGATGCATTTGCAGAGTCCACAGGCTTTGCAACTGTTTTTTCTGATGTCAACGGAAACAGGATTACAAAACCCAGCAAACTCTGCAGGTTATGCAGCGAAATAGTAAAAGGAACTGAAAAGGGCAGAGAAAGATGCCGTAAGTCAGACATGGCTTTCAGTTATGAAGCTGATGATGTTGAAATAAGGAAATGCACCAGCGCCGGACTCATTGATGCCGTTGTTTGGATTAAGCTATTCGGCAGACCCATCGGAAAGTGGAGCATCGGTCAGATTATTGATAAAAAAGAGGATATTGAGCAACTGGTTTCCTATGCAGACGTAATAGGAGTGGACCGCGAAGAATACAGGAAGGCCCTGGAGGAAGTAGAGAGATTCTCCATGGAACAGATTGAAAACACCTGTAAATATCTCAGCCTGCTTGCAAAGATGCTTTCTGAGATGGCTGAAGCAAACCTCTTGAGTAAGATTGAACTGAGAAAAAGAAAGCGGGCTGAAAAGAAGCATGAGGATGCAAAGAAGTATTATAAGATGCTTTTCAAATCCATGCTTAACGGATATGCAATCCATGAGATGATATATGACGAAGAAGGCAACCCGTTGGACTACAGGTTCATAGATGTCAATCCTGCCTTCGAGAAGCTTACGAACCAAAAGAAAGAAGATGTCATTGGAAAAACAATTCTGGAGGTATCACCCGATATCGAAAAGTTCTGGATTGAAAGATACGGCAGGGTTCAGTCAACGGGAGAACCTATGACATTCACATCATACTCAGCTGAACTGGACAGATTTTATGAGGTATATGCCTTCAGACCCTCTGAGGGAATGTTTGCAACTATTTTCAACGATGTAACCGACAAGATGGAAGCACAGGAGAAAGTCCATCAGAAACAACGTCTTGAATCAATAGGAACCCTGGCCGGAGGAGTAGCCCATGAAATAAATAATCCCATAAACGGAATAATTAATTACGGTCAGCTCATACTGGATTCAGAGGATACAAATGAAGAGAACAGGGAGTATGTAACCGAAATAATCAGGGAATCAGAGCGAATATCTTCAATAGTCAGAAATCTTCTTAGATTCTCGAGGTTCGAAAGGGAAAACCATAGTCTTGCAAGGATAGAAGACATCATTGACACAACGGTTTCCCTGGTAAAGGCGATTTTCAGGAACGATCAGATTACCGTAAGGGTAAGTACCGGCAAAGACATGCATCCGGTAAAGTGCCGCAGCAACCAGATCCAGCAGGTTCTCATGAACCTATTGATTAATTCAAGGGACTCACTCAATAGGAAGTATCCGACGTACCATGCGGACAAGGTCATTGACCTTAGCTGCTATGAAGTTGAGATTGACGGGTCCATCTGGATGCGGATAACCATAGAGGACAGGGGAGTAGGAATTCCTAAGGACGTACAACCCAAGATATTCGAGCCATTTTTCACTACAAAGACCAAGGATGAGGGGACGGGGCTTGGGCTCTCAATCAGCCACGGGATAATTTCAGATCACAAAGGGAGACTCTACTTCAAAAGTATCGAGGATAAATTTACAAGATTTTATATTGAACTTCCTGTGGACAATGGATGGCAATTGTAAGTAACTGCTTCGTATATAATTGATTATTCTGCAATGGGTTCTTCACCCATTATTTCGAGATATTTTTTCCTGAATTTTATAAGAAGTGGTTTTACTGAGTCTGATATTATCTCAGCATAGTGACCGGGGACTGCTCCTTCTGTCTTTTCCAGGGAAATGTTGCTTCCCACACAATCTATTATATAATCAGAACCATCAAGTTCAACGAAACCCTTGAATCTGTATGTAATAGGCGAAAAATCGTTGAGCAGTTTCAGGAACTTCTCATATGGAAGTGAATCAGTGAATTTTACAGAAACCTTACGGACACCACTTTCCGCAGCCGTTGTAAAGGCACCGTCGGGAACATGGGCTGTCTTCATCAATAGAACGTCAAAGTTTTGCGGCAGTTGGGAATAGCTTGTCCTGTGTATGAGGGCTTTTCCGTTGAGGTTTCTTATATGGTTTTCAATGGAATCCAGAGCAGCTTCGTCAGCCAGGTCTGTTTTATTGATGAGTATCAGGTCGGCATAGGACAGCTGGTCCTTCACAGCGGGTGAAACATCCATCAATTTAATTATATTTGTTGCATCTGCTATGGCAATGCAGCCTTTGTAGTCATACTCATAGCCTGATTGTTTTTTTGTTATTTCAAGTATTTCACCCATCCCGCGGGGATTTGCCATTCCTGAGGTTTCGATGAATATTGCATCCAGCCCCATGGAAGACATCTTTACGAGGGCTTCAATGAACTGGTCTGATCGACATGTGCAGAAAACGCTTCCGTTGTTTATTTCGGTCAGATTGATTTTATCCGAGCCAAGGAGGGCACCGTCAATGCCCTCCCGGCCGAATTCATTCATTATCACACCGGTCTTAAGACCCTTTCCCAGGTCCAGCAGGTGTTTCATCAATGTAGTTTTTCCCGATCCAAGAAAACCCGTGATCAGGTAAACCCTGGTATTCATGTTATTTTCCCAATCTTTCAATCTCTTCGTTTATTGTCTGCTCAAGTTCAGCCCTGCTTGGAATTATTGATGAGTATTTCAGTTTGCCGTTTACGTAGATACAAGGAAGGTTCTTGATACCCATCTTTACGACCCTTGCGATGTTCTCCTTGACAGTAATCGGATATTCAATCATATCTATCCTATCGCCGAAATTATCCTTTGCTTCCTTGGCCGCTGCCATCATGTATGTGCATGCGGCGCAGGACTTGGAATCAAGTGTAAATACTTCCACGAAGGTTTTATCAAGATTATCATAATCAGGAAGGTCAATCTCAATATCCTCGGGAACTGCTTCATAATTGCTTACTATTTCCCTTATGTCATCTGTTTCAAGAACTGCCTGGGTAACTGCTATTGCATTTTCACTGGGAACCGCATAAGGCATATCACAACCTGGGGCAACAATCAGATTGTCGTGGGACAGATTATCAATCATGTCAACTACGTATTTCATATTATCCTGCTGGGTTCCGTAAAGCATTACGGATGTAAGGGGGATATTTCCTCCGAGGACAACTTTATATTCATCAGTGGTTTCCTTGGCTTTTTTCAAGTCCACGTTCTCGTCCACAAAAATGGAATCGGGTTCGGTCTTGCACATTACCTCTATGTTGTTGCTGGCATTGCCGCATACGAAGAATGAGGATTTTACACCTGATTCCCTGATGTAATTGAACACATCACTGAAGGGTTCTGCAAGGAATTCCTCGAAATGTGAAGGTGATATCTGTGAAACAAGAGGGTCTACCACAGCTATTACATCCATACCTGCTTCCACATAGTAATCGGTGAATGTCTTGTTTACTTCTGCGGTGAATTTAAGCAGATTTCTGACATATTCCTCATCATCGAACATATCCATGAATATATTGCTTCCCCTGAGATGTGATGCAAGGGTGAAGGGCCCGCAGACAAGACCGAAAAGTGCAGTCCTGTCACCGACTTCCTTCTTAAGGCGCTTCATTACATCCAAAACAACGGGAAGTCTTCCGTCTTCTTTTCCGGGAATCTTGCATAGACATGGAATTCCGGCTTCATCGGCATAAGGGTGTGACCTTACGGACGGGGGAGAGAATTCTTCCCACTGCAGATCGCATCCGAGTATCTCTGCTTCTATCTGGAGGTCAAAGACAACGGGTTGGCCGTCAGGTCTGTAAAGCTTGTTTGCTTCCAGCACTGATTCATACAGCTTGTCAGCGTCTTTTAGAACTTCCTCGGCATTGTAGCCCTTCAGGGAACCGGCATGTACTCCTGCAAACGGAACCCAGGGAATTCTTTCAACCTGCTTCTTGTCCAGAAGATTCATTATCAATTCTTTTCCAGTCATCATTTTCCTCCTGATGTGCTTTTCTATAATAATATACCCAAGTAGAAATCCATTTATGTAATATATTGCTATTTTTGTAACAATACTGACAGAATGACAAGTATTCGGCAGGAATCAGGAGTTTCTGATGCAAGATTATTGCATGATATAATATTTACAATTATAAGGAGGGACGAATGGATACAAGACAGGCGATACTGGAAAGAAGAAGCATCAGGAAATTCAAACGGAAGAATGTTCCTGAATATATGCTGAGGGAACTGGTCCGAATGGGCGGAACTGCTGCCAGCGGAATGAACCTTCAGCCGATTAAGTTCGTTATTGTATCATCTGAAAAAATGTCAGCAGATGTTTTTGAACATACACGCTGGGCGGGATATCTCAAGGGAAAGGGATCACCTTCCTTTGAAGAAAGACCGGCAGCTTTCATACTGATGCTTGGGGATTTGGGGATAAGGGAAAGTGGCTTCTTGCTTGATGCCGGGGCTGCTGCACAGAATATTCTTGTTGCTGCCTGTTCCATGGGTCTCGGAACATGCTGGCTGGGTGCCTTAGATTATGATGATATATGTGAAATTATCGGGATACCCGAAGGATACAAGCTAATTTCTGCAATCGCAGTAGGATATCCGGACTACGAAAGTATTTCAGAACATTCGAAAGGGGACATAAAGTACTATCTTGACGATAACGGTGTACTCCATGTCCCCAAACGTAATATTGATGAGATTATACTGAAAACTTGCTGATGAGATAATCGCAGTAATAATCTGCATTGAAATCCTCATTGCATGCAAACCTTACGATTTCCTTGGGTTTCAGAAGTTTGCCGTGTCTGTGAACATTCTCAGTCATCCATGAATTGATCCTGGACAAATCGCCCTTGGCGATATCAGCCTTGTAATCAAAGCTTTTTGCCATGGATGCAGCCAGTTGGGATGACAGTGCACTTCCCAGGGCATAAGTGGGGAAGTAGCCGAACATTCCCTCGGACCAATGGACATCCTGCAGTACGCCGCGGGTGTCATCCGGCGGGGTTATTCCCAGATAATCATGATATTTGCTGTTCCAGGCTTCAGGCAAATCCTTTACTTTTATGTCTCCGCTGAAAAGCATCCTTTCTATCTCGTACCTGACCATTATATGCAGACTGTAAGTCAACTCATCTGCTTCGGTTCTGATAAAAGTTGCGGCCGGTTTGTTTACTGCCAGATATAGTTCCTCAGCGCTGACATCAGCCAATTGTTCGCTGAAAATCTCCTTCATTCGGGGGTAGAGGAAGGAAATGAATTCCCTTGAACGACCCACTATGTTTTCATAGAAACGTGATTGGGATTCATGGAAACCCAATGAAGCTCCGTCATCAAGCCCCGTATACATCAGCTCATCTGCTGTATTGAGTTCATAGGTGGCATGACCTGCTTCATGGATGGTGCTGTAAAGAGCTGAAAAGGGCATTTTCTCATAATAGTGTGTGGTGAACCTCACATCATTCTTGTTTAGACCCATGGTAAAGGGATGTTCCGATTCAGCAGTGGCAAATCTTTCCCTGTCCAAAAGCATTATGTCAAGAACTTCTTCACCCAGTTTTTTCTGGGCAGCTACCGGATAGGTTAGTTCCGTAAAATCAGTCCTTGTACTGCGAAAGGCAGGAATTGCTTCCTTTATCAGGGGAACAAGGCGTTCCCGAAGAGTATCAAAGAACCTGTCATAGTCAGACGCCGTATATCCTTTTTCAAAATCATCAAGATATACATCATAAGGATCCTGGTCCGGTTTTCTGTATCCGGCAAACCTTTTTCTGGTTTCAAGAAGTTTTTCCAGGTATGGTGCAAAACTTTCATAATCATTACCGAGTTTGGCTGACTCCCAGACATGACTTGCTTCGTTCTGCAGTTTCATGAATTCCATGAATTCCCCCATGGGAATCTTTGAGGTCTGGTCATATTCATCCCGTGCTTCCTCTGCAGACCTTCTTGTAACATCATCAAGCTCTTTAGTATTCTCAAGCAAAAAGTTCAGAAGTTCATCTGTTTCCTCATTTATAAACTGCTTATATAATTCTCCTGATAAAATAGAAAGGCTCAGACCTCTGCCTTCATAACTCTTTTTGGGAGCTCCGGTCTGACCATCAAATGATAGTATCCCCATGGCATGCTGATAAGCCTGCAGCTTTGTTCCCAGTTCCCTGAATCTGCCTATTGCTTCCTGTAAATTCATATCAATTCCACCTTTGCTTCATTTCATATTCAATACTACATTCTTTACCCCGGTTATTCAACAAAAGACAAATTCAAACATTGGAAATCCGATAGAAAGTTGACAGGTGAACAAGTGTAAACTATAATTCCTATAGTCGTGCGGGCGTGGCGGAACTGGCAGACGCGCTAGATTTAGGATCTAGTGCCTAACGGTGTGGGGGTTCAAATCCCTTCGCCCGCACCATTTTTACCATAGGAGAAGCCCATGAACAAAAGGAGAAAAACCATAATGAAGATTGCTGCCATCGTTGTAGCAGCCATGTTTCTTCTTTCAACTTTTCTTATTTTGATACTCTACACTTTCGGATGATTTATTGGTACCTGCTCATATAAGTAAATATAGACAATATTTGTTTCAAATTCGTTACAATTCAACTGCATAGGTTACTTTTTTATTATCTTGTATGTATAATGAAAAAAAAGGGGAAACTTTCAGTTTCCAAGTGTGTTTTGAAGGTAAGAGAATGAGATTTCTTGAAGGCTTGGATTTAGCCGAACAATTAAAGTTCTTTGTCCTTGATGTTTCAGGATTCTGGAGCATAGTCGGAATCATCATAGATATTGCGGTTGTGTCGTATATTGTATACAAAGTCATCCAGCTTTTCTATGAAACAAGGGCGTGGGGTCTTATAAGAGGTATAGGACTCATAGTTCTTCTTGCAATCATAAGCAGTATACTTGAACTTAGGATGATATCCTTCATGCTCAGCAATATGATTGCATTCGCATTTCTTGCGATTGTTGTCATTTTTCAGCCTGAGATAAGGAAAGCACTGGAAAGACTTGGTACCAGTGGTCTGAAGGGTTT
>Ga0180435_10007806_pt1 | contig 10155 bp, 3 predicted proteins | sample SS_ome_3_FD_132467 | JGI IMG/M metagenome (GOLD analysis project Ga0180435, IMG submission 132467) | Hypersaline lake sediment archaeal communities from the Salton Sea, California, USA - SS_3_S_1 metaG | ecosystem: Environmental > Aquatic > Non-marine Saline and Alkaline > Hypersaline > Sediment... | reverse complement strand
TGGGGCGCCGTTTCCGTTAGCGTCGCACCGCTGAGGCGATCTCCCGAGCTGGTTTCGAGGCTAACTTCGATGACGTCGGTCGAGCCGGTTTGGTCGCGATCGCGGTCGCGCACCATCACGTAGATCGGATTGCCCGGACGGAAGATGCGGCGGTTGCCCAACAAACGTTCGAGGCTTTCGCCGCGGATCGCCGCGACCTGCCGCCGCAACGCCAACTCCTTCTGCTCCGCCTCACTGAGCAGTCGGCCTGCGCTAGCAGACATCCATCCGTCGTCGACCACGCGCATCGTCTTCGCAGGCAGGCCCTCGATCCCGCGATCCGCGAGGAACTTCGGGTCGATCTCATAGCGAATCGTGTCCCGACCGGTCAATTCCATCACGAGGTTCCCGGGGTTGGCGTCACCGAGTTGCGTGCCCACCCGGCTGCGGAAGAGGTTCTTCGCTCGTGGAGCGAGATAAAGGTTGACCGTCTCGCGGTCGTTGCCCGGTTCGGTGGTGACAACGACCGGAATCGAACTGCCCTCGCCGATAACGCTGAGGTTCTTGTCGTGAATCGAGAGCTTCAACTCCTCGCCCGGCGTGATCACGGAAAGCTCGACCCGACGACCGGCGTAGATGTCAGTATCTTCCAGCGCCTTGGTCGCCTTTCGCCATTCGCCTTCCAGCAGGCGGGCCTGCTCGTGGCCGAATTCACGTTCGAAGACCTGGTTAAGCATCTCACGGCAGACCTTGAAGTCCTCCTCCTCGAAAGCAAGCTTCGCCTTGTAGTAGTACGCCTGGAGGTGCAATTCCGGATCGGGAAACGACAGCCAACGCTCAATGCGTTCCGTCGCGCCGCCGGCGTTACCGCGGGCGATCATCAAGTCTACGAGCCGATAACGGGCCTCGCGTCCCGCGTCAGTCTTCTGGAATTTCGGCGTATTCAGCAACGTCTGGCATTCGAGTTCCGCTGCTTCCAACTCGCCCAGATCACGAAAAATGTTCGCCCGAAGCAAGGTGACATGGGCAATAAACTCCGTCTGCAGGTCGGACTCCTCTGCCAGGATGTGTTCACAAAGGACTCGCGACTGTTTGATCATGGCATCTTCCGACCCGCGTACCTGACGCAGTTTGTCGATCGCCCAAACAACGAAATCGGCGTCGAACTTCAGCGGGTCGCCGATGAACGGCTCCAAGTTGGCGCGGAGCAATTCCCACGCCTGCTGCTCGTTGCCGCGTAGCAGTTCGCCCGAGGCGACGTACAGCGGATAGCTCGGGTGATCGGACGAGACGGGATTAAGCCCGGGAATCTTCGCCGCTGCGACGCCCCGTTGCTGCAAGGCAAAGTCGTGAAGCCGTTTGTCGTCCTCGTCTACGTGGTCGGCGACTAAGTAGAGAATCTCCCAACGGTCAAGATCCCGCAGTAACGTCATCGCCCGGCGGATTTCTTCGTGCTCCCCAACCTGCATCAACAGCCGCGCCATTTCAAGTGTCGCGGCCATGTCACCCTGCTGGAGGTATCCCTCGACGGCCGTTGCCAAAGGGCCGTTCATGTGTTCGTTCAGATTCCTCACTGGAAGGCTGCCGGCGACTAGGTCCAGCAGCTTCTGGTCCATCCCGGCGACCCGCTTGCGAACCTCTTCCGATCCGCTCCGCGGCACCCGCCATGCAAGATAGACGAAGACGTCTCCGTCGAGTCGTACGCGCTGACGTTCCGCGGCGTCGAGCGACTGCCCCAAGGCGAAGAGTTCCTCGACGATCGGCGGCTTCTCGGAATCGTCGACCAAAGAGAGCAGCGTGGAGAGCGCCTCGAATCGCTCGACCTTCGTCGCGCCGCCAAGCCCCGGCCGGTAGATCGCTGCCGCTTCGTCGAGTTTGCCTGCATGGCCGAAGTAACTGAACGCTGTTTCCAGCGCGCCGCTGTAGCGAGGCTTAATCACTCGATTGCCAACCTGTTCGAGCAGCGCATCGGGAACCTGCTCCGGCTTGACGCGCCGCACCAAGGAATCGTAGGCGTCGTGGAGAAGGCCACCCAGTTCGCGGTCCCCAAGTTTCTCGTGGACTTGCAATAGGCGGGATAATTCCTCCAGCCCCGCAGCCCGGTCCTCGGTCTCGTCGGCGATTGTCTTGATGGCGGTCCATGCGAGATCAGGATCCATCTGGGCGTATTGGCCGCTGAAGAAGTAAGGGTCACCCGTCTGCGGCGCGGCCATGTCGGTGATGCACTCCCGCTTCAGGCGGCTGAGTGAAAGTCCCTCTGCCAGGCAGGCCTGCGCCACTTTCAGGCTCAGCTCCCCTGACACTTGCTCGGCGCGGTCAGAAAGCTGATACCAGGGCCCGTCGGCGGAGATTCGTCCCAGTAGCGTCTCGACGTACTTCCCCATATTCTCGCGGCCTTCCGGAGAATTCCGATTACCGCATTGAGAGTAGTACTCGTCCAACACTTTGTGCATAAGAGAATCTTGAGGTTTGCCGGCAGGGAACTTCGCCCCGTACGCCTTCAGCGCTACGGCCACGAGCCGATGGCTCTCGTCTATCGACGGCTTAAGTTCCTTGTCGCGTTCTAGCATCCGCGCTCCGGCCGCGAAGATCGGATCGCTGCCGGTCTTCCCCTTCCGGAACGAATTCTGAAATTGCTTGAATTCCTCGGATTGGCCCAGACCTGTCTTCGCGAGTTCTTCGACGAAACGTTTCAGCGAACTGGTGTACCCAGCCTTCTGATAGATCTCGTCGAGCAGGCCGACGCGGTCTTCGACCGAAAATGCGTCGTTTCTAAATATTGCGTCATTCACCCGGCGGGAATCGAAGTGGCCCGCCGAACGAAGCATATATTCCCGCGATGCCTCCAGGGCCTGCTTGTGCTCACCCGCGTCCTGCATCCAATGCATCGCGTGCAAAGCGTGGCCAGAATCGCCCCCGGTAAGTTCCGTAAACAGCGCCAGTTTCTTTTGGCTGGTTTCCCCTGGAAGCAACCGCTCGACCGCTTGACGCAAGTCGTCGCCGCTGACGACAGGTCCGAGCCTCTGCACCATTTGCCCGACCTCCTCAGGCGTCTTGCAGTAGTTGAACAGCCCGCGGACAAGGCCCTGGGTCTCCTCCGGACGATCCTTGTGACGCCCCACCACGCGCTCGGCGATGTCAATGACCCTGCTCGCGTCGGCCGCCTTGCGAAAGAGGTCCGGGGTGTTCGTCACCCACTCGGCAAATTCCCGGTGCGCGTCACGACTGCTTCGTTCGCCGCACCTCGACTCCCAGGCGAGGATGCGCGTGACAAGCTCTGCCGGGATGTCATGCCCGTCGCCCCAAATCCCTCCGCTATTCATCTCATCGAGTACGCTTTCATCAATAGCGCCAACCACTCGGTCGCCAAATGCGACGACGGTCTGCGGGGAGGCTTGCCCCGAGTCCTTCAGCAAACGCCAGGCATCTTCCTGATTGTGGATTGGGTGTCGCATGACGATCCCCGCGACCAGGCCGTATCGCTTGAATCCGTCACCGGTGGGCCCCTTGTCCGCCCCGGCAAGCGGCGTGCCTGGGGTGGCGAGGAACAATCCTCGCTCGCTGACGTGGCGTAACCCCTCGGTCACCAGATTGGAGATCGACGGCTGATCGCCCGCCAGCGCGAGAATCGCATCGGCCACCGAAGCGTAGTCCTTGGCCTGACCGTCCTCGTATAGTCGGCCCAACATTTGGATGCCGCGCTGAATGATAAAGGGATCGTCCCCGCCGAAGTGCTTGACGTAGAGCGTAAATGCGTCGCCATCGCTGCCGATCTCTGTCAGACGCAGCAAGTTGACCTTGAGCCGATCCGATTTCTCGGGGGCCAGGCGGGTGTAGAGCGAAAGCATCTCAGCCTCGCGGGCGATCTGATCGGTCAGGCGAGCCAAGATCGCGGCCTGATGAACCAACTCGGCGTCGGGCTTATCAATGTTCTCCAGTATCTGGCCAATGCGGCGTTCGGCGGTGATGAATCTCCCGTCGGCCATCGCCGCTTTCAGCGACACTTGCAACGCCTCCACGGGTGGACGGGGTTGCGCAAGCGTCTCGCCTAGCGCTGTGTCGACCTCGTCGAATTGCCCTTGCTCGAGGAGCTTACTTGCATCCTCGATCGGTCCGGCGTGCAAAGCGGCGGACATCGCGGACAACACGGCTATTAGTACAATAAATCGAAAGATGGCAATTCGTGTGACAGGTTTCGTCATCATGCACCAATTGGTCAGAGGTCGGAGGAAGGTTGGTTCAGGGAAGTCGGGCATCGCCCTCGTTCAATGAACATGCAAGGCTCAATCATCATGGTGGCACGGCGTGTCAGTCGCCACCGGCCGATTGTTGCTTCCTGTATTCCTCCAGACGGGTTTTCATGTAGTAGGCAGTGTATGGGTAGTTGTCGAACTTTACCGGCGCCGCGGTGAACCGCGGATCCCCGGTTGCCTTTAGATACTTCGTCAGCCTGTCGCGTAGTTCGTCGATGGTGTTCTTGTATGCCTTGTCGCCGGCGAGGTTGTTCACCTGCGCCGGGTCCTTTTCGCAGTCATACAGTTCCACTGCCCCACGCCTTGCGAAACAGAGCCTGTAATACTTCAAATCGCTATCGTTCTGGATACTCGATTTCGTAGGACCGTTGTCGCAATCCGCGAACGAACCCATCGGGTGACTGGAGTTTTCCGGAACGCCCGCCGGCCAGCGATCTGGTTCCAGGTTCAAGATCAAGAGCCACTTGTCAGTCCTTATCGCGCGTGATGGATACCCGACCATCGACGGTATCTCTTGCGCCGGCGTATGACGCTCGCGGCCAAAGACCATGAAGTCTCGCTGCCTGTCAACGCGCCCGCACTCAGCGGAGTGCAGGACCGACAACAGCGAGTTGCCTGTCATCTGCTCCGGCACTTTGGCGCCGGCGGCCTCCAGGAAGGTCGGGGCAAGATCGGTTAAAGACACGAAATCGTAGACCTTGCGGCCCGGAGTTTTCACGCCATTTGCCCAGCGAATCGCCAGCGGCACACGCGCCCCCCAGTCATAGAGGTTGCCCTTGCATCGCGGAAACGGCATACCGTGATCGCCGGTCATTACGACGATCGTGTTCTCGAGCAAGCCTTCTTTGTCGAGTAGTTCGATGGCCGCTTTGACGTCGCTGTCCCAGCGCTGAACTTCGTAGTAGTAGTCCGCGATGTCGCCGCGTATGATATCGTTATCCGGGAAGAACGCTGGAACATGGATCTTGTCCAATGGAATACCGGATTCCTTTCCGGCACCCGGTTCAAATGGCCGGTGCGGGTCGCTGGTGCCAAACCAGAAGCAGAAGGGTTTGGACTTGTCTCGCGCAGCGATGAAGTCCGTAAAACTGGCTTCTTCTCCGCAGGGATTGCCTTCGTAGCCGCCCTCGTTCCACTTCCCCGGCCCCCATGCCTTTCGGTAACTGCCCGTTTCGTACCCGGCTTCGCGCAGCAGCGACACGAAATTCGGATGCTTGACGTCGAGCCAACTGTGAAGATTGGCGCCGTTTTCAAGCCGGTAGAATTGCTGGCCGGTCAACATGGCATTACGGGAGGGCGTGCAGGAAGGGCTGGAAATGTAGGCGTGCTCAAACAACATGCCGTCTTTTGCCAGTCTGTCAAACGTGGGCGTCTTGACCACCTTGTCGCCATATGCTCCCGCGTGCGGCCAACCCCAGTCATCCGCAAAACAGAAAAGGATGTTCGGTCTGGCGTCCTCTTCAGCCGCCGCCGGCCGCGCCGCCAATACGAGACCGGCCAGGCACAACGCCGAAACCAAAGTTGTCTGGTGAGTGTTCATGCAGCCTCCTGATGTAAGGTGAGTTACTTGTTCGGGTCTGCAGACCATTTGACCAGATTGAGGAGGATCTTGTCTGCGACGGTATCCTTGCTGAGGTGGTCGACGATCTTCAGCGTGGACGGAATCATCGTGTCCTCGCCGTTTGGCTTCGGTCAGTCGGTAACACCAACATATATGTCCGCCCCTTGCGGGTTTCAAAGCTAATCACCTCATCGCTTATCCTCTCGGCTTGGATGGTCTTCCCGCCTGAGATGACCTCGCTTTGGACCCCGGGGCATCGCACCTTCGCTGTGCCACCCAACTGAGATTGAATCCGGACGTCGGTCGCCTTTCCGTCGTTCCAGGCAATGTCCAACGTGAATCCGCCGCGGGCGCGGATGCCGTACATCCGGCCGTCTCTCCAGGCCTTGGGAAGGGCGGGTAGGATATCCAACTCGCCGGCATGGCTCTGCAGCAGCATTTCCGCGATCGCACCACAGACCCGGGTTGGCTGCCAGCGTTGCGGGAACGTAGTACCTTTGCTGATGCGGAGAGCCCTATCACCATCCCGAGCGCGGGCCCACATGATCGCCGTGCCGGGATGCCGGTTCTCGTCTCCCTTGAATTGCAGCGCGATCTGTGCGGCTTTGAACAGTTCCGGGGTGTGCTGCATCGTGATTTCCGAGCCCGACCACAGCCCTAGGAGACCGGAAGCGTGCCGGTGGTCGCTTTGCAGCGGATGAAACTCCTCGGCCCATTCAAGGAGCTGACCTTCTGATCCAATAGGATAGGGATACATCCGGGGCAGAGTCTTTTCGATCTTCTTACGAAGAGGTTCGTCGACACCTAGAATCTCAGCAGCCCACAGGCATTCCTTCAAGCCTTGCCGCGACAAGGTCATGTCGCACGTCGTCGCATAAGACAAGTGCGCCTTCTCGCCGCCCTCGACAGCGTAGAAATGATTTTCCGGGGAGCTTGACGGTGACGTGATGAGTTTACCGTCCGGCCCCGGTATCAACCAACACAAGATGAACTCCGCGTTTCCCTTGAGGACAGGGTAGTACTCCCGGAGAAATTCTTCATCCCCGCTGAATTGATAGTGACGCCACAAGACCTGCGTCAGAAAGGCGCCGCCAAACGGCCAGTGCGCCGCTGAGGGATTGTTGCCGCGAAAACCGGTGGCGGCCCAGATATCGGACTGGTGATGCGCGCACCAGCCCTCGGCGCCATAGTAGCTCTTGGCGATCTCGGCACCGCGCACCGACAGCGCCTTGAGAAATCGGTAGAGCGGTTCTGCGGTTTCAGGGATCCCCGTTGCCTCCACAAAGTGATAATGCTTCTCTGTATTCTCATTCAGGTGGTACGCGTTCTGCCATGCACCCACACGCGCACATCCCCAAAAACCAGCCAGAGACATCTGAGCAGGACTGTCCTCACGTGAAGCGGCAATCATCAGATATCTGCCAAACTGCATGATCAAGGCATGCGGTTGGGATTCCACGAAACTCCTTTGCCGCGCATTCACGCCCGCTTTGTGACGACCACCAAGCTCAATGTAGAATCTTCGGAACAACGCCTGGTGATCGGCTATATGGGCAGTAAGCAGTTGATCCCAGGTCTTTTTGGAAGCGGCGTGCATCATGGCCTTGGCGGCCGCCTTCTCGTCCTTCCCTTCTGTGTTAGGATCCTTAAACCGACCATTGAAGCTGGTTTGACCGGTGACCAAGAGGACCGCGCTTTCGGCTCCCGTAACGGTCAGCTCATTGCTCTCGCCAACGTCGACGGTACCGCCTGTGGCAATGATGCGAAGTCGGCACTGAACGCGCATGCCCGTTCCGTCTTTGCCTGCGCAGCCTTGGAAAACCAACTGATCGCGACCTTCAACAGTGACGGTCTCCTGTTTCGAATACCCCCTCAGGAAAGCAGAAAACGAGACGGCGTCTCTCGCCGAAGTGGCGATGCGGATGGCCAAGACCTTGTCCGGGTGACTGCAGAACGCGGTTTTGGTGAAAGTCACACCGTCGACCTTGTAGGTCGTTTCGACGACGGCACGATCAAGGTCGAATACTCGCCGATAGTCGGAAAACGTCTCGCCGTGCTGCATATCCAAGTCCAGCCAACCAACGCCCAGTGAAGGCTCCGCCTTCGGGCCGGTCCAGTTCTCCTGCGCAAGTTGGTCGGCCTTTACATAGTCCCTGGCCGCGATGGCTTTTCGGATGAGCGGCAATGCATCCTTTGCGCCCGGGCAGAAGTTGTTGTATGGTTTCCCCGCCCAATAACTGACTAGGTTCAGGGAGATGTGCTCGTCCCCGGGCCAGCCGGCGATCCTTGCGCCGAGATGCCCGTTGCCGATGATGGAAGCCCGCGACCACCAGGTTCCAGTGTGCGATGCGATTACCGGCTCATCGTAGACAAACTTATAGTCTTCCCAATGAAGTGGTTCCTCCGCGGCGACAACTTTCACAAGCAGCATGAGGTTGATTATCAAGACGGCGGTCTTCGTCATCTCGTCTTCCTTACCTCGTTGTTCCCGAAATCATACTCCCACTGCAGGTCTCCGTACCTCACGGTAACGATGTTGCTGCCTACTTTACTCTCCATATACGGGCTTTGGTAATTGTACTCGGGGTCGAGATTGACTGTCTTGCCATCGATCTTCGGCAGGATGTACGGGTCGTCGTGGAGGTACCACTCGATGGCGGCGGAGTTCGGTCCTTGGTAGATCAGCTTCTTCGCGGTGACCTCCTTCTCGATCCGGTCGACAATTTCGCGTTTGTCTCTCACGGTTGCCCTGGCGACCAGCGTCTCCTCCTCTACCTTGTAAGGCGCCTTGAGGATCGCCTGCTGAAAACTCTCGAACGAGCCGTAAACAGCTAGGCGTCCGGTCTGAATGAGTATCGGCGCATACTGATTGCGGGGCTTGAGAATACGGCGCGCGGGCTGAGTCCAGTAGTAGTCGCCCTCAAGAACCTTTACCGCAGCGAATGCACCCGCAGTCTTGGCAAAGACCCAGCCGTCGCTTTCGACAATGTCAAAGGCGCCGATGAATTCCACGCGCGGCTCACCGCCGTAGTACATGTGTTTGAATTTCTGGGCGATCATCACGTCCTTGCTCTGCACGTGCCATTTCTCGCCCGAATAGGCGGGGAACTCAATGGCGGCACGATTGCGAAAGATCACTCCGCTCCAGCGACCGCCTGTACCGTCGCCCGTCGGCTTGCCGTTGGTCACGTCGAACATAGCGCACCCGCTGATATACTCGGGCGTGACGTAGGCATAGTTGATGAATCGCGGGCGCAGTTCGCCGTTGTTGGGGTGGCGGTTAATTATTTCGTAGACGGGTACCGGACGCCCCAGCCAGCGCATCAGGATCGCAGCCTCCGGCGCCATGTAGTCGCAGTAGCCTGGGAGTCTTCTGAAATTCCGGTGGCGTTCGCCCATAAACCAGTCCTGGTCGGTCGACCACCCCGAGCCGCCAAGGCCGCCCTTCTTTGCCCGTGACTTGCTGCCGCCGCGCCAGCCGGATATTTCGATCTGCTCGGCTTCGATCAGGGCCAAGTCCAGGAACATCCTGGCGCGTGTCGCAACAACGGGATCCTTGGCGTTGTACATCACTTTGTATATGGCCCAGTAGTTGGCGTGTTCGTATTCGCTGCTGCCCAACTCGCCAAACAGCCCGTGCAGCGCATAGTCCTTGAGTCCTCGGCGCCACAACTTCACATAGCGCTGGTGCCACTCACTCAGGGTGTCGCCGTGTTGGAACTTCCTGTTCATAAAGGCGGGGTCGTCCTTGAGGAGACCAAGTCTGACGATCGCGTCGGCATCTCCTCGAATGGGCAGGTTATGCATGGTGAGGACATGCCTGTCCTCATTCTGGAGAAGTTCTTCGATCTGTGCGGAAGTCTTGAAGGCGCCCCAACCCGTACCCGTCTTGTGGGTCTCGATGGCTCTGAACAGCGACTCCTTGTAGGCCTTCTCGATGTCCGGCTCCAACCTTCCCGGGTAGATCCCGTTCTCGGAGTTGAAGAGCGTTAGAAGTTGTTCCGTGACCCTTGCGCCTTGCCATCCTTTGTCGATCATGCCCAGGGTATTTTTTCGCAGCCAAGTATTCGCCGCAGGCAGGTTCTTCTTCGTGACCAGGTCGTAGAGCAACTTGGCGGGCTCCGGATTCTTGCTGATGCTGAAGAAGTCGCGCGGACTGAAATCATAATCGCCGGGGGCGGATTCCGTCTGCGCAACGTACTGCCGCCAAACTTCGTCACTCTGTGATTTCAAGAAGGTCTCACGTGCCGCAGCGACCACTTGGTCCTCGATGCCCGGAAACGACGCGTAGAATTTATGCGGGCTTTTGCCGGTGATCGCCCCGATCGCCACGGCTGCCAGGGCGCGAAGGCGAATGTCCTC
>Ga0180435_10007805_pt1 | contig 10157 bp, 7 predicted proteins | sample SS_ome_3_FD_132467 | JGI IMG/M metagenome (GOLD analysis project Ga0180435, IMG submission 132467) | Hypersaline lake sediment archaeal communities from the Salton Sea, California, USA - SS_3_S_1 metaG | ecosystem: Environmental > Aquatic > Non-marine Saline and Alkaline > Hypersaline > Sediment... | reverse complement strand
TACTCTAAAGATATCTGGTGTACTATACTGCTCCATTTTTCTGCAGCTTCACTATGGATGGTCAATAAAAAAGACAGTTGCAGTGTGAATATTTTTATGAATGAGCAATCAGGCAAATCAAGCGCTGAGGGGGTAGGACAGCGATCTGGGCTGGAGGGTCGACCCGGCGGAGAGGATGGGGATGAGAGGAGTGAATTTCTCCTGGCTGAGCTGTCCTCCCAATCCCCGGAAGTCTGGGAACGGATATTCAACTCCCTCCCGGATATGATCGCTATACTGGATACTCACTTCCGAATTGTCCGGATCAATTTAGCGCTGGCCGATAAAATGGGGATCGTACCGGCCGAAGCTGTTGGCTTGAAATGTTATGAACTGGTTCATGGTAGGGATACACCGGCAGCGGAATGTCCGCATCTTGGCCTGCTGGAGGACGGACGGGAACACTCGGCAATAATTTGCGAGGAAGGATTGGGAGGAGCATGTGTGATTACCGTTTCTCCCCTTCATGATCCCGAGGGCCGATTAATCGGGGCGGTTCATACCACCCGGGATATATCGGAACAGATGCGAATCAAGGAGCAATGGAGCCAGTTAGAGAAGATTAAGGCGATCGGACGTCTGGCCGGAGGGATATCCCATGATTTTAACAATATCCTGGCCGGAATTGTTGGTTACACGGCATTGCTCAAACAAAGTTGCCCCTCAGAAAGTGACGCGTTTTCCGACCTGGAATCAATCGAAAGACTGGTAATGCGGGGGGCCGAACTCTCCAGGGCGTTATTGATTTATTCCCGCCGGGGAAAATTTTCTCCCGTTGAACTGAAGGTTAATGATCTGGTCGAAGAGGTATTGGCCGTTGTTCGTCGGACGATGGGGAAAGGACTGGAGATAGACATTCAGCTGGCCTCCGGCCTTCCCGAGATTTCCGGCGACCGGGAACATCTCTATCAGGCGGTTATGAATCTCTGTTTGAACGCGGTCGACGCGATGGACCAGAGCGGGGTACTCACGATTGTGACCTCACGGATAATGCCGGATACAGTCTTTTTTCAGAAGCGACCTTATCTCAAGGCGGGACCTTTCGTTACTATCAGTGTATCCGACAGCGGATCCGGAATAGAGGCGGAAACCCGTCAGCTTATATTTGAGCCTTTCTTTACAACCAAAAGCCCCCGCCCGGGAAAGGGCCTGGGACTATCCATGGTAGTTGGAATCGCCGGTCAGCATGGAGGGTGTATCGAGGTGGAGAGCGAACCCGGCCGGGGAAGTACTTTTACTCTTTTTCTTCCAATAGCCGGAAGCGATATCGCCGCTGTCCCGGCAGTTCAGCCGCCCCCGGCGTCGAAAGGGAGTATCCTGATTATTGATGATGAAGATGATTTTCGCTTTACCCTATCCCGCTGGTTGAAAGGCTGCGGCTATGATGTCCTGGATGCTTCTGGTGGGAAGCAGGCGCTGAATATCTTGGGAGAGAAGAGGGAAGCGATCGCTCTGGTTCTCCTGGATATGGTTATGGAGGGGATGGATGGGGTGGAAACATTCCGGGAGTTAAGGAAGCTCCGTCCGGATCTCCCGGTTATTATCTGTTCGGGAGGTCCCCTGGATGAGAGTTGCCGCGAACTGCTTAAGGAAGGAGCACGTGATTTTATCCAGAAGCCCTTCGCGTACCGGGTGGTGGTGGATAAATTGCGGGATATTATTCAGTCTGAAATGAATCTTTCGACTGAGGAGTGAATCTGGTGTCTTCGATCTTGCGGTCATTGGCCAAACCGATTGCCAAGCCTTTCTTCCTTAACCTTTTTAATCTGTTTCAGCATTGCCAGTCGGCTTCATCTCCTACGGCAATCCTGACCTATCATTCACTGGATGAGAGCGGTTCGGTCATATCCCTATCGCCGGAAAAATTTTACCGACAGATGAAATTCCTCCATTCCCGCGGTTACCGGGTCTATACGCTTAAGGAATACGCGGAGTTACTCGGGAAAAGACAGCCGGTTATCAAGCCGTCGGTCGTATTAACTTTTGATGACGGATACGCAAATTTCATGGAGGAAGCGTACCCGATTTTGCGAAAATATAACTATCGGGCCACAGTCTTCATCCAGACTGATTATATCGGGAAGAGATCTTCATTCACTCTAGATCTTGATCTTCCCCTGATGGGACCGGAAGCGATCGCTTTATTAGCCGTTGAAGGCTTCGAGATTGGATCTCACACCTTGTCTCACTCCTCTCTGCCTCGGATATCGCTTACCCGCGCCGAGATAGAGATCGCGCGGTCGAAAGAGGTTCTAGAGAATCTAACCGGGAGAAAAGTCCATTCCTTCTGTTATCCACGGGGGGAATATAACCGGGAGATTATCGAACTGGTGAAAAAGACCGGGTATCAGGCCGCGGTCACTCTTAACCCCGGGAATAAAAATTCATCTGACGATCTTTTCGCTCTGCGAAGGGTTACCATCAGGACCCGGGATGAGCTGGCATATTTCCGGGTGGCCCTGGGGCCTTTTTTCGACATATACAACCGCTGGTTCCAATTATAAAGCAGTTTGACAGTTTCCCGTATCGTTTGATACCATTCACCCTTGCTGAAACTATGTCTGAAAATATAAATGACGCCGGTAATGTTTAATTATACGAGATGAGATTATGTTGCTGAGAAAATATCCGATAGTTCCGATTTATTTCCTTCTCATTATCTGCTGGGGGTGTGCTTCCAAGCCCGAACTCCCTCCCGAGCCGGTTCTTGAAGAGACACGGGCTCCCCGAACTTTGGCCACTGAGGACGACGAGGCACTCTGGGGTGGAACCGCCCTGACCCGAGACACCAAACAGGTTGTCCAATCCCGGATGGATACCCTGAGCGCCTTTCAGAGTGAATACAAAATCGGACCCAGCGATATCATAGAGATAATCTATAATTTCCGTTATGAGCTAACCCCGGATGAATACATACTGGAAGTACAGGATGATCTCAGTATTGATTTCCTTTTTAATCCCGCTCTCTCCCGGAAAGTCCGCGTCAGGATGGACGGCAAGATCACCCTTCCTCTGGTAGGGGAGGTCCTGGCAGCCGAAAAGACCTCCTATGAATTACAGCAATACCTGCTCAAAGAGTATATTAAATACATCAAAGAGCCGAATATATCGGTGGTTGTCGTAAAAGGAAACATCAAGATTGAGGAGTTGAAGAAAGCGATCACCACGGCCGCCCGGGGGCAGAGCAAAATTGTCCCGGTTCGTCCTGATGGAAGAATCACCCTTCCCCTGATCGGTGATATTCAGGCAGCGGGTCTCACCATTCCGGAGCTGCGCTACGAGGTCAACCGACAATACGCGAAATTGGTCAGAAATCTGGATACTACGGTTATCCTCAAGCAGGTGATGAGCCCGAAAGTATATGTAATGGGGGAAGTAATCAAGCCCGGGGGGTATGAAACACCTCAGCCGGTAACTGCCATGCAGGCTATTGCCATGGCCGGGGGATTGAAGGAGACCGCCAAGGCCGATAGCGTGGTAATTCTCCGGGATATCGGTCTGCCGGTGCCGAAGGGGATCAGACTGGATATCGATGATATTTTTTCTCTGGAGAAGAGCGATCTGTCGGAAGAATGGGAAGAGAGGAGGAAGCGTCTCCAAGAGAAACTGGCAGAAGAGGGACTGGAAGATATGACCCAGGAAGTCTACGCGGACCTGGGAGACTGGAATTTCATTCATAATGATCTGGTGCTGCGCCGCAATGATATAGTCTATGTCCCCAAGACCTTTATCGCCAGTGTGAACAAGTTTATCAACCAGTGGTTTACCAAGGGGATTTACAGCGCTTTCCCGGATGATTCTACCATGGATTTTATTCTTGATACCTGGGATGTCATCCATATAGACGAGAGGCGTTCTTATAGCGTCAATGAAACCGACACGATAACGGTGGAATAATAATGAGAAGATATATCTATATTCTTTTCGCCCGCAAATGGATCGTTATTGTTTCCCTGCTCACAGTTTTTATAGCGACCACCATCATCACCCTCACCACCGCGCCTATCTACCAGGCGACCGCTACCATCTATGTGGAGCAAAAAGTGGAGCAACAATTGTTCGCCCCGCCTCCGCTTTCCGGTCCGGATATACGGATATTTCTCCAGACCCAGTTGGAGCTGATCAGCAGCCGGACGGTTGCCGAGCGAACACTCCACTATCTGGGGATGGACAAAAAGTTTACCAACCCGACCGAACTCTCAAAAGAGATTGAGTCTCTTCAATCCCGGATTATAGCCGGTTCGCGCACCGGATTACAGAGCAAGCCGTCCGAAGCGAGTTTGGGGCATTCATTCATCCTCTTTGTCAGCGTGAACGATTCCGACCCGGTCCAGGCCGTTTCCCTGGTCAATACTATCTGTCGGGAATACCAGGAGTTCTTCTTCGAGGTTAAGGGAGCCCGAAATGTTAAAGCCTATGATTTTTTAAAGAAGCATCTGGCCACTATTGAGGAGGATATGCATGAGTCAGACCAGAAACTGAGGGATTTCGAATTGAGTCAGGGGAAAGACCTCCTGGAACTGGTTAACATGCAAAAAGGCACCCTGGCCCTGTATGACGATTTTTCCAATTTTCTGGAAGAGTACAACCGGCAGGTAGTGGAATTAAACACTGTCAAAGCCCGCCTCCAGGGTTTAAAGGAGCAACTTGCCAGGGAACATATCGAAAGTATCCCCGCCGGTTACACGGGTCGGGGAGAACCGGTGGTCTTTATCCAGGAAAAGATTCTCTCCCTAGAGACCGAACTGGCCGATCTCCAGAGCCGGTACACGGATGAGTATGTTCCCATTTCGCAGGCCAAATCCAAGCGAACCCAGCTTGAAGCAGTCAAACAGGATTCCATGCGGGGAAATCTGCGGGAACAGTATCTCAAGGCTCAGATGGAGCTGCTGGAAGCGGAGGAGAGGGTTAGGAGTCTGGAGATGATCAATCAGGAGTACACCGGCAAGCTGGATAAACTGGTCAATGCCAAGTCGATCTATTCTCAGTTGATGCGGGAACAGACTGCGGCCGACAAAGTATATATTCAGCATATGGAGGAATTGGAGAATGCCCGCCTAACCATGTATAGCGATCTAAGCAAGGTGGCCAATGTCTATATTCTGGACCAGGCTACTCTGCCGATCCCCAAGATCAAACCTAAAGTAAAATTCAATATTATGCTCTCCATTATCATTGGCCTGTTACTGGGGGTGGGACTGGCCTTCTTGGCTGATTATCTCGACCATACAATCAAAAATGTTGAAGATGTGGAGTATTATCTCCAGAAACCGCTTCTTATATCTTTGCCAGTTCTTTCTCGAGAGATGAGGGAGTACGATTGAATCAGCCCCTCGATCTTAACTCGATGAAGAGCGCGATGCGATTAATCCGATTAAAAAATCTATACGATGAGTAGTTATAATAATTTCAATCTAATTCTCAAAAAACTGAAGAGTACTCTTAATTTTTTTAATAGAGAGTCTTCATCCAGGTCGGCACCTGGAACTAAGAATTATTTTCTCCCCTCAAACATCGCTCTAACCCCGATGCTGAAGGAGCGTTTTGCTTCTCTGCTCACCCGTCTCCAGAGGATCACGCAAAAGCGCCGCTTGATTCTCCAGATTTCGAGCGCCGGGTCCAACGAAGGAAGCACTACGGTCTGTTATCTCTCCGGCCGGACCATGGCAGCCAGCAATCTGGGGGATTTCCTGATTATTGATTGTGATATATACCATCCCGATCTCCATACCCTGGCGCAGGCCGAACTCTCTCCGGGCTTGCTCGATCTCTTCCGGGGGACCCATCAGATCTCCGAAGTTATAAAACCGACCGCCATAGATCACCTGTATATTCTTCCACTGGGAGAGACTATACAGGTTAATGAAGCCCAGATCATGATATCTCAAAATATAGGTCCCCTTCTGGAAGAACTCAGGAATAGTTATGACTGCATCCTGATCGACAGCCCTCCAATCAATCTCAGCTCATTGACCGAGATTATCGGGAGTTATATCGATGGGACCATACTGGTCATCAAAGCTAATTATACCCGGCGGGAAGTCATTCAAGCCTCCATAAATATCCTGGATCAGGCCGGTGTTCCCATCAGCGGCCTGATTTTGAATGAGCGTCAATATGTAATCCCGGACTTCGTCTACCAGCGGTTAAAGTGAAAAATATTAAGCAGGGAATTTCTCCTCCTCAGAGATTGAATCTCCGGAGATCCCTTTATTCCCGTAAAAGCGAGATGAATTCCCGGGATCTTTATTTTATCCTGGCCGCGCTTCTATTGGGACTTCTGCTGAGTATGGCTATTGCTTCCGACTGGATGGCCGCGGTCGGATTTATCTTCGCTTCTATATGCCTATTTGTTTTCTGCTGGAAACCGGTTCTCGGAGTATATTCCTTTTTACTGATTTCTCTATGGCAGATAACGATCCTCCCCGGGGTAACTCTCTCCGCCTTCTTCGGCTACCTCTCCATCTTTGCTTATATCTTTAACCTTCTGGTAACCAGGGAGGTTCGATACCGCCGAACCGGGCAGGAGTGGCTTTTTCTGTTTCTGCTGGTGGCTATCTTGATCTCCTCTGTGGGGGCGATCAATCTTCCCTGGCTTATCCGCAAGGCCTTTACCCTGATCCAGTTGATGATTCTGTATCTGCTGATAGCCAACCTGATTAATACCCGGACCAGATTGATCTATCTGCTATGGGTGGTCCTTTTATCCAACCTGATCACGGCCGGGCTTTCAATCTATCAATACCTGCAAATCCCCGGTTTTCGGGCGATCGGAGCGGGAAAAGACCCTAATTATACCGCCGCCGCGGTTATAATGGGGATCTTCCTCGGGCTCGCCATTTTGAAGAGATTGAAATCAACCCCGGGGAAGTTGATTTTGGTGGCATCGCTATTTATTCTGGTGGTGGCTTTTCTGCTCACCTTTTCCCGGGGAGGGTTTATCGCTCTGAATGTCGCGGGGATATTCTGGATCTTCCGGGAGAAGAATAAGGGGAGAGCCCTGGCAATCGTCTTTATCGGCCTTATAGTCGGTGCCATCTTCATGCCGGAGAAATATCGCGAGAGGATAAGCACCCTGAAGGATTTTCAACTTGATGTGTCCATATCTTCCCGGGTCCTGGAGACCAGGGCCGCGATTATGATGATCAGGGACTACCCGTTTTTTGGAGTTGGTTTTGAAAACATGCCGGATCATTTCGCCCGCTATATCACCCCGGAATACGGACATGAAGTAAGAGCGGCTCATAATCTGTATCTCAACCTGGCGGCCGATATCGGTCTTGTCGGGTTGGCCATATTTATTGGAATAATCATCACCTCATGGAACAGTCTCCAGAAAGCAGGCAGAGAGGTGGGGGAGGAGGACTGGCTGAACTATGCCAGCCGCATGATCTCCCTGGCATTTGTCGGATATCTGGCGGCCAGTATTTTCGTCAGTAATCTGCTGGAAAAAGAATTATGGGTGATTCTTTCCCTGGGAGCCGCTCTGGGAGGGATAGTTAAAACAGAGGCTGAAAATGCAAGAAAAAACATATCCGCCTGAGTCTGTTTCTATTTCCTTTGGACGCAAAGTACTATTCTTCCTTATTATGGTCGGCATCATCGCTGCCGGTATCATAATAGGCGCGGAATTAATAATCAGGATATTTTTACCCCAGCCATTTCTTTTTCCCCGCTGGGAGTATTCGGCTGAATACGGCAGTGTCTTCCCTGCCGATACAACCATTACCAGCGGCTGTCCGGGAAAATGGGAGTTTGTTTATACGATAAATAAATATGGGAATCGGGGAGTCGCGGTTTCGATTGCCGATCATTATGATAAGGATAATATAGTCGTACTGGGTGATTCATTCAGCTTTGGTCAGGGGGTAAATGATGGAGAAGATTACCCGTCTGTTCTCTCCGCGGCATTAGAGGATAAATTTAATATTATTAACATCTCGTGTCCCGGATGGGGGTTGACCCAGCAACTCAGGAGATATCATGATTTTGGCAGATTATATTCTCCCAAGGTAGTTATCCTCCAGTTTTCCGCCAATGACCTCCTCGATAACTTCATCAATCGAGTCGCCGAAGTCCGGGATGGAAAGCTGGCCTTCCGGAATACCGACCGCAAAAAAGGGGGGATCAAAACCTGGATATCAAGGTGTTATCCGCTCCAGAAAAGTCAAATTTATTGCCTGATCCGAAATCTTTATAACAATGAGTTATGGAGAGAAAGGGATAAAAAGGATGCGTATCTGAGCCGTACCGAATCCATCCCCAGCCACGAGAAATTTTACGCCGACTTGCTGGAAGCCTTCGCTCGATCTTTACGCCGGAGCGGAACACTGTTGCTGATGACCGGGCCCCAGGATTCAATTGACTGGTTCCCCTATCTGAAGCAGCGGATCGAGAGTCTGGAAACGGAAGAGCTGCTGACTTATCATCGATCGACTCCCTGGTTTGAGGAGGTGGAAGATTTCGGATCACCGGAAGGTCATTCCTGGGGAAAGAAGGCCCATAAGATAGTGGGAGAAAAGCTCGCCGAGATAATCCGGAATCTATAGTATTTGACCGCCGAGCCACGTTGCAGATCGCGATGCCGCGGCAACCAACCTCCGTGTGCCATAGCTTTAGCGAAGGCGGAATATCCCCGTATTTATATGATGGAATATTAAGGCCGCTGGACTTTCCACGCGCCTTCCGGTTTTCGGCCGCGGGAATAATCAATAAAGCCAACCAGATTGGCCACGATTAAGGCCAGGATTGAATAAGCGTAATGGCACAAGCTATTTTTCTTGTCTAGATCCCTCTGGAACAGACCTATTATCCCCGCGCCGAGAAAGAGCAGCTGGGCGATAAATGTAAATAGATACGGGGCATAATCCAGCAGGAAGAGATTGCTGATAAATAGGATGGACCAGAATAACCAGATGAGGCGTTTGACGGCTTTGCGCGAGATGATTTCAAAGATCATAATCCACCTGGGAGGGTGGAGGAACCATCCCAGAGTTCGCTCCATCGCTACCCACCCTTTCCAGACGATCCGCGATCTCCGGCTGTATTCCTGTTCCGGGGTGGAGGACGCCTCTTCCCTAACTCGGGCGGACGGGCGGTATATGTTGGCAAAGCCCTGTTTGATAATCCTGGCCGGAATGATGTAATCTTCATGCACCATATCATCGACCGGTTCCCATAGTTCCCGGCGTATCGCGAAGATAGAACCGTTTGCGCCCAAAAGAGTATGAAGTCGTCCCTCCCAGTTCTTCAGGAGATTATCATAACTCCAGTAGATTTTTTCCAGATTCGCGATCAGGTTTCCTTTCGGATTGCGGTAGATCAGTTGCCCTACAACGGATCCAATAGTATGATCATGGAAAGGGCGGACAAGCTCCCGGATCGCCTCAGGATCAAAGATCGCGTTTGCGTCCGTAAAGACGATAATCTCGCCTCCGGCAATTTTCATAGCTCTGTCCAGCGCCATATTTTTCCCGCTTCTTTTCTCCAGACGAATGACCTTCAGCCGGGTATCGTTGAAGCGGGAGAGAATTATATCGGTGTTATCCGTAGACTTATCGGAGATTACAATTACCTCAAGTTTTTCCTGAGGATAATCAATGCCTAAGGTGGTAGTTATTTTTTCCTCAATGACAGCTTCTTCATTATAGGCCGGAATAAGTATCGATACCATCGGTGTGATTTGAGGATAGTCGATCTCCTTTTTCCCTTTTACCATAATCAGTATCCGGAGCAGGAGAGGATAGATTGCATATGGATAGATAATCCCACCGATTGAGAGCCAGAAGATAATTATAAGGAGTGTAGTCATATAAGGTTTTGCTTCCGGGGTAGTTTAGTTCATTAAAATCAGCATTGTTTTATGTTATGGAGGGATTATTCCTGATCTTCATTATTGGAAGCAATTACCCAGGCGCATGTAGTAGCATTAGTATCAACATCCTTGCCGATAAAGCGATTGTCCAATGGAAATCCCGCCCTAAGTTCTTCCCTGGCATTCTCATTAATAATAGTATCCATAGAGAGAATCCTCAGTTTTGTCTGACTGAACAGATCCGCAAAGTCGTCGACTCGTAATCTGTTATGGTACATATATCTATTTCCCGCTAAACGCGCCC
>Ga0180435_10007804_pt1 | contig 10159 bp, 10 predicted proteins | sample SS_ome_3_FD_132467 | JGI IMG/M metagenome (GOLD analysis project Ga0180435, IMG submission 132467) | Hypersaline lake sediment archaeal communities from the Salton Sea, California, USA - SS_3_S_1 metaG | ecosystem: Environmental > Aquatic > Non-marine Saline and Alkaline > Hypersaline >... | reverse complement strand
TCTTTTGCGCGATGCTGAGATCGAACTCGAACAGAATGACGAAAAAGCATCCGATCGCAACGTGGGTGTTGTGCCCCTGTTGAGCCTTGCGGCCGAGTGGCTGTTTAGGGACAATTGGTCGGCCGTCTTCGACGTTGATGGGCTTGCCGGTGGACCCGGCAGGGCTTTTGACTTGGCAGTTAAATTGCAGTACGATTTCACTGAGCGCCTGCAAATCGGGACAGGATACCGGGCGCTGGAGGGTGGCGTCGATAATGATACGGCCTATAACTTTGCTTGGTTTCACTATGCCTTTGTTTCCCTTAGATATCGTTTCTAAAACACAACACCCCGTCCGGGAAGAAACCTGCAAGCAATGATTTTTCAGTATTGAAAACACCGATTCGTCATAGAAATATTACGGTAAGAAGACTGTGCGTACAAAGGCCGACGCGAAGGGTTCGAATATCCAAAACCTGGCGTTCAGCGTATGGGCAGTACCAGGGAAAATCAAGAGAATCCAAAGCAATGTGATCGGTATGCACGCAACTCATTCCCATCAAGAAGAGAAGGCATTCGAATCCTCATGACGAATTTAAAGATACTGCATGTGATCGGCCAACGCCCGGAAATGACCGGCAGCGGCATCTACCTGAACTCGCTGATCAAAGAATCTGAAAAGCGCGGTTTCTTGAACTGCAGGGTTGCCGGTGTCCCTGCAGGGGGGCACGAATGTTTCGATGGTATGCATGGGAATGCAGGCTTCGATGTGTGTTTTGATTCCGAATCGCTCAATTATTCAGTGCCGGGCATGTCGGATGTGATGCCTTACAAGAGTTCGTTGTTCAGAGATCTGAAAGGTAAACGTCTGACGGCCTACAAGGCGGCCTTTACCCGCGCGCTCAGAACCGCTGTCAGCCAATTTGACCCCGATGTCATTCACACCAACCACCTGTTCCTGCTGTCGGCCTTAGTAAGGAAACTTTACCCGCGAAGGCCCATCGTGGCAACCTGTCACGGTACGGATTTGAGACAATACAATAACTGTAGACACCTCAGACCTTATATTAAACGGTATTGCCGGGACCTGGAAAAAGTGATCGCTCTGACAAACGACCAGAAAAAAGACATCTGCCGTTTGTACGGGATTCCCTCAGATAACATTGTCGTCATCGGTGGCGGATACGATGACACCCTGTTTACCCGTGCCCCCAAGTCGATCCCCGGAACCGTTCAGATTCTCTATGCCGGAAAATTCAATCGGAGCAAGGGCGTCATATGGCTGTTGAAGGCTTTAGACAAAGTGAATCATCACGACTGGCATTTGCACATGGCAGGCAGCGGCAGCGGACCGGAGTACAACGACTGCATGTCGCTGGTTGAAAAACTGGGCCGAAAAGTGACCGACCATGGCTATGTCACGCATCATTTTCTGGCGGAGCTGATGAAAAAGGCCCATATACAGGTGCTACCTTCATTTTTTGAGGGCCTTCCTCTGGTGCTCTTCGAAGGACTGGCTTCTGGATGTCGAATCATCACAACCCGTCTGTCCGGCTTCACCGAGATTTTTGGCCAGGCGAGAAAAGATACCATCGACCTGATTCCATTGCCACCGCTGGAAACCATTGACAAACCGTATCAAAAAGACGAAGCGCACTTGGAATCTGTCTTGTCCAGAAGCATTCTCGATATGATGGCGATGGTAAAAAAAAACCCTGATATGGACGATCCTAAGGCCGCAAAGATCGCTTCCCGTTATACCTGGTCGCGCGTGTTTGAGCGCACCGCATCTGTTTACGAGGAGGCAGTTCGTCAGAAGCGCCGATAACACTAATTGTTTCAAGAGTCGGGAGATTTTTCGTTTGCTGATTCATCCATTTGAGCCAGGGGGGTGTTTTTAACGTCATCCCCCGAAGAGACTGTGTCGCAATTCGTCATCCCGGCCAAAACCTACGTTGTAGGGCGTGAGCCGGGATCCAGTTGGGGTCCGTTAACACAGCAAAACCTGGATTCCGGATCTCATCTCGCCTTGCGAGATTCGTCCGGAATGACGTGGTTTTGCGAATTGCGACACAGCCGCCTTCGCGGGAATGACGGGGGTTTTCAGTGAAAACTCCCCGACCCTTGATTTAATTGTCGTCCATAAAAAAAGTAAACGAGGACGGATACCATGAAACTGCGTTATGATCCCTTTCAGGTTTTTAGGGGCAGTCAAACACCAGCCGGCCTTTACGCCCGGCAAAAATGGTTGGGGGAGGCGGAGACGCCAGCGTGGCGAAAGGCTTTCCAGGCGAAGGTAAAAGCACTTTCAGCAAATCAATCGGCGAATGGCTCATGGCATCAGTCCACATGGGCAACCATCAAAAATCTTTTTGGGCTGCACTTGACATTGCGCCTGACCAACAACCAGGTGGACACTGCCCTGAGCTGGCTTCTTGGAAGGATCTGCCTGCGCAAAGACGGCATCGGCGTATCTCCATCATCTGGAAAAAATGAAACCGATTTCGCCGGCCTGCCGTTTGTCCCGAGTCGGCTCGCGATGCTCACAACCGGTGCCACCCTTTTCTTGGCGACCCTATTTGATCGCTCCGAGGACCCGACGGTTTTGGCTCTTTACCGTTGGCTGTCTCAAGAAGGATTCGATGGGGAACACCTGTCAACGGACATCGCCTCCTTGCATAATGTGTTTCGTGCAATGGTGGTCCATCCCCTATTTGCCGAGGCGGATTCAACAGTGAAAACAGTTGAAATATTTGCTGAGCTACAAACGGAAAGCGGGGCGTGGGGTGCCGGGCTGCCATTCTACCAGACCCTAAACGCGCTTGCCCATTTGAACTCAAGACGGGCGGATGTCCAACTTGAAAAGGCGTTCACGAGATTGAAGCATACACAAAACAGTGACGGCACATGGGGCCGCCAAGATATAGAATGGAATACTTTTTTGTCGATTCATGCCTTGAAAAACAAGGGCTTTCTTTAATCCAGATGGATATCGTATCCTGCACACACCCCATTGCAGCACCTTGTATCAGGGTGATTTTATCCATCGCATTCGCAGCTGCTGTATGGGGTTGCTCCGGAAATCAGGTTGAAAACCACATGCGCCAACATGATCCTATCGCCGGCTGTCCACGTCGACCGAACTGTGTTTCATCAGAATCCCAAGATCCCAAGCGTACCGTTGCGCCCATGCATATCGCTGGAGACGCTGCAGCTGTCTGGGCGGCCATTCAACAGGTTGTCGGGCGTTTACCACGCAGCACGATCGTCAAATCGACCGACCGATATGTTCACGCGACCCTGAAAAGCAGCCTATTTGGGTTTGTCGACGACCTGGAGCTGAAACTCGATCCGCAAACGAAAACGATTCACATTCGATCGGCCTCCAGGAGCGGTTATTTTGATCTGGGCGTCAACCGCCGCAGGGTCGAATACTTGAGGAAACAATTGAAGGCAGCGGATCTTATCCGATAGGAAGTGCGTTACAGGGCGTAGAAGAATTTCCTTTAGATTGCCGGCTCTTGTTTTTGGCACAGTGCAAAACTTCTGGTTGTGCTTAATTATTTATTGCAAAAAAAACTAAGAATGAGATTTGGTCTGTCGAATGACCTGTACACCGTTTTTCTCCATGTGCACAATCGTATGCTCCAATTGCTCCGATGAACAGTCGTCAATTTGAAATGTCTTGCAGCCGCCGTCCACAAACGTAAGGGTGAACACGCTCTCAGCGGAAAGGCTGGCTTGATGGATGTAGCTATCGTTGAGCCACGGTTTTAAGGTCTGGATAAAATCATTGAATCTGCACGTATTCATGGGAGACGTTCCTCCTATCTGCTATTTTAAGATGGTTTCTGATTCGGTTTTTATTTGTTCAAGAAGGTTAGCGCGTTTCAATGGAGCCGACGACGCTGAACTCACCGGTGTCGGAACGGTAGACGATGACCAATTCACCCGAATCAGGGTAAACGCCGGTCAGCGCTGTGATATTCACCTGATGGGTGACCAAGAGGATGGGGCGATCGAGATTTTGCGCGCCAAGCCATTCCAGCAGCCTCCTGGTCTGTGGCTCTCGACGCTCATAGTGCTGAAAAAAAGAATTCAACATCGCCAGTTCCTCAACCGGTCCAAGCTTCAGCAATTCGGCCGTTTCCATGCATCTGCACCATTGGCTTGAAAAGAGCGATACTGCCTGAATGCCATTTTCACGAAAGCGGTTTCCTATTTGGATGGCTTGATCCCGGCCGCCATCGGACAGGTTTCTTTGGGTTGCACAGAGACCCAGCTGAAATTCTGGTGGGTCCCCCGTTCCTGGCGCCAAAGCGTGGCGAAGGAGGGCGACATGGTCGCCCGCTTTTAGCGCCGCCCAAAGCTTTGTCTCGCTATCTGCGGAAAACGCAGAACGAGCGAAAATAAGACACGTTATGAGCATCGTAGAAACGAGGAGAATCCGTGGCCCAAAACGTTCAATCAGAGTTATGTTCCCGGTTGTATGTTTCATATTCATATGTGGTTGTCCTTGTGGCATCACGGTTTAAAGATGGGTAACGATTTGACCATTCTGAATAAGGTAATACCGGCAAATGATTTTTCAATAGGCAGACACGCCCCTGTGCTTCGAAAGGATAACCAGGCTTGAACCGGCGAAAGCGAGTGCATTGCCCCGGAACTTGTGGAGAATCCCGATTTTTCAGTGCTGCAGGGACTGCTTCAATTAATGGTGCGGGGCTGTCTACTCCCTGGCAGCTTGACCAATGGGCCGGCCGGACTTACCATTTAAGTACTTCATATGTGCAAATTCAGTGTGACCAGGAGGGTGGGGTATGCACGACGACACACAATCTAAAACAAGCGGTGCGCTTGCAGGGCTCTGCATCGGTGATGCGCTGGCGATGCCGGTTCACTGGTACTATAACCGCTTGTCGCTTGAGAAGGCATATGGAAAGGTCACTGATTATCTGAAACCGCGTCATCCACACCCAGACAGTATTCTGTGGCGCTCCAATTACCGGGCGATGAATACGAAAGGCGAAATTCTCCACGATCAGGCCCAATACTGGGGCAAGAAGGGGGTTCACTATCACCAATTTCTCGATGCGGGCGAAAACACCTTGAATGTGAAAATCTGCAGATTGCTGGTTGAATCTTTAAATCAAAACCGGGGCTACGACGCTGATGACTTTCTGAAGCGATATATTCGCTTCATGACGACCCCCAACACCCATCGGGACACCTATATTGAGGAATGTCACCGTAATTTTTTTAGCAACTATGCTGCCGGGATTGCACCGCACCAATGTGGCGTCGCAGAGAAGCACGTGGGTGGCCTGGTGGGCATTGTGCCGGTCGTGGCCTTTTACGCCCGTCAGGCAAATGCGGCTTACGAAAATGCCTTGGCGCACCTGGCCTTGACCCATCCCGGTCCGAAAATGGAGAGGGCGGCATCGTTGATCGTCGATATCTTGCTGAAGGTTTTCGAGGGGTATCCATTGCCGGATGTGATTGAGGGGCAGTTGGCGGTGCAACGCAGTCCGTTTTTGGGCCATCCATTTAAAAAACTACTGACACAGCCGGATCAAACGGTCGTTGGCCGGTATTTCAGTACCGCCTGCTATGTGGAGGATGCCGTTCCAGCGGCAATATACCTGGCCTTGAAATATCATCAGGATCCCGAAAAAGCGCTCATCGTGAATACCAATTTGGGGGGTGACAATGCCGGGCGGGGGGCTGTTTTAGGCGCGATACTGGGCGCTGCCCATGGCACTCAAAAATTTCCGGATCGTTGGCTAAAAGGCCTTGCCGAGCCCTTGCCGGAGCTGATCAAAGGAGCTTAAGATGAATTTGAAAAGAAAGATAGCCCTTATCACGGGGGGGAGCAGAGGCTTGGGTAAAAATACGGCATTGCGCCTCGCCGAAAAAGGCGCTGACGTGATGATAACATACCACCAACAGGCGGCAGCAGCCGATGCTGTGGTCAAAGAGATTCAAGAAAAGTATCAAAGAAGGGCCACAGCGCTGCAACTCGATGTTGGGGATGTCGGCTCGTTCGACGTGTTTGTGGGAAACGTGTCAGCGGCGTTAAGCGTCACTTTCAATACCGACACTTTTGACTTTCTGATCAACAATGCCGGTATTGCGGGACGCATGGCCATCGACGAGATGACGGAAAAGGTCTTTGACAGACTGTTCAGCGTTCATTTCAAAGGGGTCTATTTTCTGACGCAGAAAATGACTCCCATGATGAATGACCACGGATGCATTGTGAACATCTCCTCTGGACTGACCCGTTTTTCGCTGCCGGGTCAAAGCGCGTATGCGGCCATGAAAGGTGCGGTTGAAGTCCTCACAAGGTACATGGCCAAGGAGTGGTCTCACCGGGGTATCCGGGCGAATCTGGTTGCACCGGGTGCCATTGAGACGGATTTTACCAAGAGCGCCTTTGATGCCAATCCCCAGATAAAGGAAATGATTGCATCACAAACCGCATTGGGCCGGGTGGGTGTTCCAGACGATATCGGCGGTGTTGTGGCTTTCTTGTGCGCCGATGACGCTGCATGGGTGAATGGACAGCGGCTGGAAGTGTCTGGGGGTATTTTTCTATGATGGGGTTGATTGTGGCCTCATTCTGGAAAAAGCGTGCGCCGGCGGCAGAGCGGTTTGGTTAAAAGCATCTGTACATCGCCGATGTAGCGCTCGCTAAACCCCCCCTCGCAGTAGCACAAGTAGTATTCCCACATGCGGATGAATGTTTCCGGAAATTTTAAAGCGCGGACCTTTTGTATGTTGTCGAAAAAGCGCCGGCGCCATTCTCTGAGGGTACGGGCATAATGCGGGGTAATATCTTCGAGGTGAAAGATGCGAAGATCCGTGACCCGAGCGATGGATGCCAGCATGGCCGCAACGGATGTGACACAGCCCCCGGGGAAAATATAGCGTTTGATGAAATCGACCGAACGGATGTAACGTTGGAATTCCTGATCCCGAATGGTAATGGCCTGCAGCAGCATCATGCCATGATCATGCAGAAGCTCCCCGCAGGTTTTAAAGAAAATATCGAAGTATTGGTGACCGACGGCTTCGATCATTTCAATGGAAACCAGCTTATCGAATTTTCCCCTTAGATTGCGATAATCTTGTTTAAGCAGGGTCACCCGCTCCGAAATCCCGGCTTCTTTAAATCGCTCCCCTGAGAATTGATATTGCTCGTCTGAAATCGTTGTGGTGGTGACGCGCACATCATAGTTCTGAACGGCGTGCAGAACAAATCCACCCCATCCCGTGCCAATCTCGACAACGCGATCACCGGATTGGAGTTGCAGCTTTTGGCAAATGCGGTCATATTTGGCCACTGAGGCTTCTTCCATGGTGCTCTCCTCGGTTTCGAATATGCCACAGGAATACGTCATGGTCGGATCCAGAAAAAGCCTGTAGAAGTCATTGCCCAGGTCGTAATGGGCCAGAATGTTTTTACGGCTGCCCACCCGCGTATTTTTCCGTGCAAAATGATAAAGCCGGTAAAGCGGCGTGGTCAGTCGGGCCAGGCCTTTTTCCATCTCGGCAAAAACAGGCTGATTCAGTGCCATTATACGCATTGCCGTCGTCAGATCATCGGCTGACCAGAGACCTTCCATATACGCCTCTGCCGCCCCGATACTGCCGCTGAACAGGATGCGGCTGTAAAATCTGGGGTGATGAACGCGAATATCGGCCTGCAGTTGAGCGTCCGACGAGCCGAATACATGACGTTGAGCGTCTTCAACGATGGTAAGGCAACCGTACTTGAGTTTATTCATTATGGCGAGAATGGTTTTACGGGCCATATGGTCCATCTTGCCCGTCCTCAGCTCATTCAGCGCCGGTGCTTCTGCAGGTATAATCAGATCGATCATTTTTTTATTCCCCCTTTGACGATCTTATCTCTTTTGGGGATGCGTATAAAAAGGGATTCTTTTCAATACCAAGCGCAGGGCTTGCCAGTATATCAGGGTCACCACTTTGATGGTCATGGCCGGGTAAAGAAGCAACAATCGCGTCAATGCCTGGCGATCGATGCGGCGACGCTGTAGGGACAGGGTGGCATCGAACAATTTACGACCTTGTTCGTAATCGATGAGATGCACACCAAGGGCGTTTCCGGGCATGCGAAACCGCCAATCATAGTGAATATTCATATCGATAAAAGGAGACACATGGAAGACTTTGGAGCGCGTGTGTCGCCGCCAGTCTTTAAAGGGATGAAGATTGTCTTTCTTGCCCATGACATAGCAAAAGTGCTCCCCCCAGGGGGTGTTGTGAACTTCCAAAATAATGGTCTCGACATCTGTATCTTCTACATTGTAGCAGTAGTAAAAGCTGGCTGGATTGAAGCAGTGCCCGAAATAGCGCAAATGGGTCAGCACTCGGACAGGGCCCTGGGGGCGGTGACCCAGACGCTCTTCAACAAGGTCCTGCACCGCCTGTTTGAGGGGTAGGCCGGGATTGCCGAAATGGTCTCTGCGGCGGAAATAGGCCAGGTTGACCTGCTGGTTGGACCATAGCGGGTGGATGTCGAACAGTGTGGGCAATTCATCCAGGTCCAGGAACATAAAAAACAGGCGATATTGGAACCGGTTGGGTCGAGGCCGAAACCGACGGTGTCGAATGGTGCCTTCGTATATGCAGCTCTTTGTCATGACAGATGCTTTCCAAAATGCTTGCATACGGCCAGGGCGCTGTTGACGCCATCTTCATGAAACCCGTAGCCCCAGTACGCGCCACAGTAGTAGGTCCGATTCTGCCCGTTGAGCGCATCCTGGCTTCGACGCGCCTGCAGACCCTTGGGATCGTACACCGGGTGGTGGTAGACAAGGGACGCGATTTTCTGTTCGGCTTGGATGGCATCCGGCATGTTCAAGGTGACACAGAAGTGCTTGTTCGCTTTCAGGGATTGCAGGCGGTTCATGTAATATGTCAGCGCAACGCGACCGGTCTCTGATTTGGGTACGTGGTAATTCCAGCTGGCCCAGGCAATTTGCTTGGGCGGCAGCAGGCGTGCGTCCGTGTGCAGCACCGCCAGGTTTTCCTGGTAGGGGATCACACCCAAAACATTCCGCTCCAGATCGGTGGGGTCGGTCAACATTTTCAACGCCTGATCGCTGTGGACCGCAAGCACAACCTGGTCAAAGGATTCGCTTTGGCCCTTGGCCGTTATTTCCACCCGGTTTTCGAAACGTTTCACGGCGGATACCGGCGTTTCCAGACGGATGCCGTCGCGATAGTTTCGGGTCAGCGGTTCGATGTACTGGCGAGACCCGCCTTTGATCGTCAACCATTGGGGTTGGTTGCGGATATTGAGGACGCCATGGTTGTTAAAAAATTCCACCAGATAGCGGGCCGGAAATTCACGATACTGAACAGGATCGGCCGACCATATGGCGGCCCCCATGGGGATGATGAAGTTTTCGATGAAGAAAGACCCATACTGCTTTTTTTGCAGGTATTCCGCCAGGGTGATGGTATAGTCATCGGTCTGCATGAGCTCGGATGCTTCCCGCCGAAAGCGCAGGGCATCGGTGAGCATGCGGTAGAACGCCGGACGGAATATATTTTTCCGCTGGGCAAACATGCTGTTGAGGGTGCTGGGGCAGAAATAAAGACCGGTCTTTGCGCATTGCATGCTGAAGCTCATGTTGGAGGGCTGGCTGGCCACGCCCAACCGCGCCATTAATTTGATGAAATTGGGGTAGGTGTTTTCGTTGAATACGATAAAACCCGTATCAACGGCATGGGCTTGATCACGATCAGGGACGTCGATAGTGTGGGTGTGCCCACCGATATAGTCATTGGCCTCGTAGACAACGATCTCGTGTTCGTCGCTAAGCAGATAGGCTGCAGCGAGACCGGATATGCCGGCACCGATAATGGCAATACGCATAATGGGTTCCTCCCATATCGAAGCCGATGGGCTGTGGGGCTTTTGGTGTCCATCGGCTCAGAGCCTGTCGATCAGGTTGTGGTTCGGATGTGAATGGAGAAGCAGGCGAGCGGGTGCATGAATCCAGCTGTGCACGATTGTCGCCATGAATCAATATCTAACCAGAGAAACGATCCCTGTCAATATGATTAGGTATAAAAGCCACTCCCAACCATATCTTGAAACAGCCGCTGGATTATAGTATACAAAAGCCAGGCTTGCTGTCGATCG
>Ga0180435_10007803_pt1 | contig 10159 bp, 8 predicted proteins | sample SS_ome_3_FD_132467 | JGI IMG/M metagenome (GOLD analysis project Ga0180435, IMG submission 132467) | Hypersaline lake sediment archaeal communities from the Salton Sea, California, USA - SS_3_S_1 metaG | ecosystem: Environmental > Aquatic > Non-marine Saline and Alkaline > Hypersaline > Sediment... | reverse complement strand
GATGCTGCTGGTGGAAGCTCAGATGCGTCGTCGACAACCTCTCCTTCTCCTTCGACTGCTCCACCATCCACACCATCTCCAACGCCTGCTTCATCACCTGCACCCGCTTCAACACCATCTCCTGGAGATTCATCATCCCAGTCAGGCTGCGGCCAGAAGGTTGCTCTCGTAGGTGATTCGTTGACCGCATGTCCTGGTGGTTACGTTAGGTATCTCAGGCAGATGTGTGGTGAAGGGAGCACGATAATGAATGACGACGGTAGTTCAGGGACTCTCTGCACGAGCGGAGAGACAAATCCAAGGACTGGCAGGCCATACTTCTGTCTGCAGTCTGGTGAGCGTGGTGATAAGTTCTCTTATGTGTGCAAGCAGACCGGGCAGATGAGGGATGATTTCCAGACAGTGCTTGACTGGGGTCCTGACACGATAGTTCTTCTGGGAGGTACGAATGATCTGAACTACAGGGCAAGAGGTATTGATTCTATAAAGTCAAATCTTAGGGATATGCTGGACAGGGCAAATGCTCAGGGTATCCGGACCGTATCTGTAACTCCTATGCCTATTTATGATTCTGCAGGTCGGCGCGCTCGTGCAGAATCTGGTGATGTTGATGGGGAAGAAGGCGAGGCAAATGTTCTTGCGAACATGCATTCATTGAGGGAGTGGATACTTTCTTCAGACAATCCTGCTGATCTCAAGGTTGATCTGTATCCTCATTTCGCTGCTCCTGGCACGACTGATGATTACAATCCTGAACTTTACGGTAACGACAAGATTCATCCCAATCCTCAGGGTAAGCAGCTACAGGCACAGAAGATTCACGCTGTCCTCACTGGTGCTGAGCCGTCTGCTGGTCCTGCAGGTCCATCTACGACAGATACTTCAGGGACTGCAACACCCTCATCAACAGGCGGCACAGCGACTCCGAGCCAGGTGATGTGCGTACCAGAGTCTGTGCTTCCGCGCATGCTATATGATTTCATAATAAACTCTACGATGGGCAAGACTACTATTGTAGGTATTGCCCGACAGAACATAGCTGTAGGTATTAACAAGACTCGCCGAGAGCTACCAAGCACTGCTGTCTGCCAGCCTCTTACTGCAGATAGGGAGTATGATATAGATTTTCTCAAGTCTACTTATGGCAGGACTCAGCAGGAGGTGGAATCCCAGCTCGAGGAGATCAGATTCATGTCCTCTGAGGGGAGGGAGAATGATATTAGGGTACACCGGCTGATCGTTCCTGCGTTTCAGTGTGTTGAGCAGGAGATAGAGAGGTGCATCTCCGACGAGCCTTATGATTTCAGGACTATAGATTCGTATGAGTGGCAGGGATTGGCTGAGGATCCTGAGCTTCTCTCGACGAGCTCTTTCGGGATATCTGTCAACATAAATCTTGATACTAATCCTGCTGGCCAGCCTGCTAACGGCTCTCTTGCTAAGGATGTTCCTGATTGTGTGGTGCAGGCTTTCCAGCGTTTCGGTTTCAGGTGGGGTGGTGAATCGACGACAGTCAGGAATCCTGCTCATTTCGAGTTCATGACTGATCCGGTAAGGATAGCTGTGCTTACTGAGTTCGCGTGTCCTGATGGTATGACCTTGGCTGTCGGTCCTGGTGGAACGAGGTACTGCCAGCCTCAGGGTTCTGCAGAGGTTGCGCAGTCTATCGGTGTCGACCTCTCTGATGTACCTATCGCTGCTGACGAGAATGGCGAGGCGAAGAGGCGTATAGCTCAGGCCATAGATGCGATAGGGAGATATCTTCCTTATGATAAGTCTCCAGGTCATGCAAAACATCCTACTTGTTGTGGTGACTGGGCAGCGATGGTGTACAGGTGGGCAGGTTATGCTTACCAGTATGGTGACAGCGGTCCTTACAACAGTGTACAGGAGCTTGCGAACAGGCACGGGTACCCTGTTGCATATAATGATAATAGGGGTAGTGCGGGTCACGCGTTGATACTCTTGGGTTTCGGCCCTGAGTCTGAGTGGTGGCTTGAGCAGTTCCCTGACATACCTTTGACAGCCAAGAGCGCGCCGCGCTCTGTGAATGAACGGCAAGCTCTTATCATAAGTTATCTTGGTTCCAAGTCACAGAAGGTTAAATTCAGTATTTATCCTAGGAACAGGTATCCTGCTAGTATCAAGACCAGAAAAGTGGATCCTCCCGCGCCTGCTCAGATAATACGCGTCCATCCCCTTACCCCTCTGTGTGATGGTGATTATGTTGCTTATCCTCAGAACAAGAGGTATTCTGATGATTATGCCGGTACGATGTACTGGACAAACGATCAGGCAGGTGGACAGAGGAATCCTTGGTCGCGTTTCTGGGAGCCTGACAGTCCTTTCTATCCGCGGGGTCAGGAGCAGTGTACTGCAGGAGGCAGTTCGACCGCTACAGCTTGAAGATGATGTGCAGATCGAATACAGGAAAGCGAAATATGTTCATATTACTGATTACGCTCATGCTGTTATGCGTAGTTTCATCATCAGCCTTCGGTTTGGAGCTTTTGATAGGGTATGAAGATGATGGAAGTTTAGATAGTATGCGCTTGACTGCTGCTGATAATATATTTTACAGGGGAGATATCCAGTTCCTTTATGAGTCAAGTGGGTTTGCAGAAGGGGATAGTATAGTTTTCTTTGACAAGGGTGATGATGTGCTGTCAGAAGAGCTGATGACTGTCGGCAGAGAAGCTGTAAGCTTCTTCGGAGCTAACCCGAAGAGTGTTGGGTCTTTCAGTGTCATGAGGGGTGGCACAGAACTGCACGGTCAGGCCATCAGTTTCTGCGACGATGATGGTGTGTGCGAGCCTTGCTACAGCTTTCCTTGCGAGGATACAGAGTCTTTCCTGACGTGCAGTGATTGTCCTTCAGGTTCTGCAGATAATTATTGTGATCTCGAACGTGACAGCCGGTGCGATCCTGACTGTGAGAATGAGGATGGTGACTGTCCGGCATGCACAGCGTGTCTTTTTATCGACATGGCAGGCAAGTTATGTGAGGATCTGGGCGGGGAGATATGTGATTATTCTCTTGAGAACCCTGATGAGTGCAGGGGAGGAAAGTTCATAGCTCTTGATGATTATGTTGAGTGCTGTATGGGTGGCACCTGCTATGACGCGAGCTCGTACATAGAGGCAGGTATCGTCCTTCAGAACCAGCCTTCTATGGTACTGACTCCTGGGGGAAGTACGGCAGGGTCTATACAGGGCGAGCTTGGTGATTACTGTTTTGATACCTTGAAGGGTTCCATCTGCGGTCCTGGGGAGTTTTGTGATGGTGAAGAAGTTGAATACTATAGAGGTCAGTTCTGCTGCAGGGGTATATGTATTGAGCAGGACCCTTCCGCGTTCTATTCTGAATCTTACATTTCAGAACTCTATACGGAGCCTGATATCCCTATGACTCCGGAGGAGATTGAGGAGATGTATGGTGTCGAGGAGATGGAGAAGGCAGAGGCTGAGTTGTTGATAGAGGATTATCCCGAGGAGTCTTACTCAGCTGAGCCTTTGCTCGAAGGCGCTTTTCCGCATGAGTCTAGTGAGGAGTTTGGCGAGGACATCCCTGTTTTTTCAGGGGAGAATTTTGAGGCGGTGTCCCGCTCAGTAGGGGATTCTGCAGAGGCTGTATCGAATAAAGTGAACCTTGTTACTGTGGCTTTGATAATTCTGGGGGTCGTGCTGGTGGTGGCGATATTCATAGCAGTGTTCCGCAAGGGTGCTTCTTCAAAGGTAAAAGAATCACAGGAGGAGATCTCAGCAGCCCCGACCACAGGCCTCCAGTCTCAGATAGATTTTATTATAGCGCAGGGAAATGATTATAAGCAGGCAGAGGAGATACTGCTTCAGAAAGGTTTTGATAAGTCGATGATAGACACAGAGATACGTAAGAACTACCAGAAGAGGTTGGAAGTACAGAGAAATGCAAAGCAGGTTGCGCAGGGAGGTCAGCAGCGATGATTCCAGACACTAAAGCAAGGTCAAGCGCTTCTGTGCTGCTGGTCTTTGCTGTTGTTATCCTGATGTTCATTCCGTTGGTATATTCTTACCGTACTGGTCCTAACGATTGGGAATGGTTCATCAATGATCCTCCCCCTACATCGTCGCCGAATTATCCTCCGACACGCACGACGGGTTACTGGATAGCTTTGGAAGAGGATTGGCCTTCTTGGTATGCTGGTGCAGCAAAGAAGACTGGCAAGACCGGCTGTAAGATTCCTGTAAGCGAGCGCGGTTTCTATGAGGATGTCCTTTGTGAAGGGTCTGGTGTGACGAATGACGGGAAGATTGCGCGTTACACGACGATCAAGACGACAAGGGAAGCGACAGACCTTGTCGAGCCTCATGTGAACACGAACGCGAAGAAGCCTCCGCCCCGACCTAGGCGTACGATAGCAAGGGTAAGGAATCCTGATTCGCCTTGTTACATCCCTCTTTGGTCCAGGGTATACATAAAGTACCAGGACCCTAGCAATCCACATACTGGCTGGTACATAGCAGAAGATAGTGGTGGTGGATTCCAGGGTCAGTTTCCTTATTGTAAGATAGATATTTTCCTTGGTATTGGCAAGCAGCGTCCGCTGGGTACTGTGAGCCCTACTGTTCCTTTGAATGAGGGGGGTTGGAGGACGCACCATACTGGTGCTAAGTACAGTCCTGGCTGGCCAGAGGTATGGGTCTTCCCTGGTGAGCGTGATGATCGTGCTTATGAGGATAATGTTGTAACATATCTGTTAGGTGAGCCTGTCGGAAGGGGTCTTCCTTCTGGTGAAGGTGGTGTGTCTGGTGCCGCGCCGCCTGGTACCCCTTCTCCGCTTCCAGGCCAGCCTGGCTACCGCCCCACGCATCCTTATTTCAATGTGCCTTACAGTGTGAACCCTTCTTTCTCGACGAGCATACCTTATGATTTCTCGGTATATGATGATATTCCTGAGAAGATACGCAGGCTCGAGAGGTGCAGGGACAATATTGACTGCATAAAGAACAACGCTTCGCTGATAGAGGCAGAGGATGATGATTACAACTGGATATTGAAGTATGGTGGGAATGTGATAAGCAAAGAGGACGGCGTTCTTGAGTATCCTGCCTGGGAGGCGTTCTGTGAGACTCCTGACCAGCACGCAGTAAACTCTTTGGCAGAGGCTTTGGATGTCTGCGCAAGGTCTCAGGAAAATGATTGTGTCTGTCCTTATAAGCTTCCTGTAGTGACGTCGGCAGATCTTGAGGCATGGTATGGGCGCGCGCCTGAGTGGATGGACGTCCCGGTTATAGGGCCGCTACTCGGGCTTGGTTCCTTGATAGCTATAGAGGCTCTTGAGGATTGGGACGAACGTATACTCGCAATATCTCAATCAGGTTCGAACATCAGGGTGATCATGAGGGAGCCGGGAAATCCTGAGCCGATAGCAGTTCCGTCGGCGAGCTTCAGGCGCGTCGACCCGTCGGTTGCAGGCGAATCTTCTGACCTTTTGAGTTATGAGATGTCTGACAGGGGGCGCACGCTGCACATCTACAAGGATAACCATAACAATCTGAGCATATATTCAGAGGGTGCTGCTCCGTCAAGTGAGGAGTGCGAGCTGCATAACAAGATGGTTAAGTTTTGCATCCTTCAGGATAAGACCTTCTTTGCGTATAATTCTGAAGAGAACAAGATGGGTATACAGAACCTTGTACTCAAGTTCGCTTACCTTTTCAGGAGCGAGGTAACTGATGTAAGGAACTTCGAGGTGAGGGACATGCCTTTCGCTTCAAACAGGTCACTGCTGGTATGGGATCCTGTGTCTGGTGTGGATGTCAGCTATTACACTGTTTATTATTCTGAGGATTCTTCTATGGAAGGGAATCTGCGCGACCAGGAGCCCGGGGACCTGAGCTCTGAGCATCAGGCTGCATTGTCGATGGAACAGCTTTACGTTGATTCGAAGCAGGACATAAATCTGGCTCTGGATGCGCTTTCCGATCCTTCTTGCATCATAAGTACCACTTCCTGTCTGCCAGGTTATCGTCTGACTACTGCGATTTCAGATGAGATGTCTGATGTGCTTGTGGATGAAAGCACTTTGTACTACTCTACTGTCGATGAGAAGTTCTTCTATATACTTCCTGATGTCAGGAACGATCACCATTATTATTTCGGAATAACCGCGACAGACGTGAACGGCGACGAGAGTCCTTCATTCAACCAGCCTGTCGAAGGGAAGCATGACGATTCTGAAGATGATCTTCCGCCAGGTATAGCTGAGGTGGTGTTGGCTGATGTTAATCCTGAGACTGATCGTGTTGAGGTGACCATAAACGCTATAGATTACAACATAGACGGCAGCACTCTTGACCCTTTTGACATAAGCAGCTATAAGATATATTGTTTTGGTGAGGGGGAGGCGGGTGATTTTGATCTTGCTCAGAGAGAGTCTATTTTCGCTCAGAGCCCACAGACTGACGAGGGCGGGAGCGTAAGCTTCACTGCGAGGAGATCGGATTTCAATGCAGGCACTTGCGGCTTCGGATCTGCGCCTAACCTTGCCAGGATAGTTGTCACGGGTGTGAAGAGGGTGAGGGGATCTGATGTGGATTACAGAGGAAACGTAACAGAGAGCTCTTTCTCGAGCCAGACTTTGATGATAAGTTCAGAATAGATAGTTACTTTTTTTATTTTCTGGGCAGCTTCACGCGCACCACTTCGTCATATCCGACAACTTCTTCGGTGCTGCCGGTCAGCACTTTCCTGTGCTTGGTGACATTGACGGTCTCTGTCTGGTTGACGCAGAGCCTGAACACGGTTGTCTCCACGCCGGTCTGTTCTGTGTTGTTTGTGAAGTCTATTGTGACGTCTTTCAGCGGGTCGTATTGTGTGTCCCACATCACGTAGAGTGTCCTTGTTGACTTTGGGTCCACGAGGTACATCATTGGGTGCTTTGATCGTTTGGTCTCTGTTCCGTTGTACAGGTAGATCTTGTCGAGCCAGACCGTGTCAACTTCGTCCAGTCCGTTGAATATCGTGGCGACCCTGCGGACGTAGTTTGTCTCTCCGACCACTGGAGGTTGTTTGAGCCATTCGGCTTCACCGACGCTAAGGTTGAACTTGGAGTCGTTAAGCGTGCTGTAATGCCTTTCGATGCACTCTTCGCCGACGACGCGCGTCTCCTGCACAGTGTAAGGCTCCTCTCCGTATGTATCTGTGGTTTCTGTGATCGGTCGTTTGTCGATGGTCTTGACACTATACCCTGTTGCAGAACATCCTGACAAGGATGTCAAAGCAAGGACTATCAAGATTGCTATACCTAGAATACCTACCTGTCTAAACCCCCTCATGCTGGGTTTCTGTTAGTTCTTGATGGCTTATAAATATTACGTTCTCGTCTTTTAAATGCTTTATAAGAGCTTCAAACTCTTCCTTGTGTTGTGCTATGTGGTGAGGATGGAAGAGGTACGATTCGATGTGGGATTGCTTGTTCTGCATCACGTAGAAGTAGGGTGTGCTCATGTCGATGAAGTATAGCCACGCATAGTCTTCCATAGGTATTCCGAGGAAGCTTGACACAGGTATCTCGCCGATTCTGAGTCCATCAAGCTTGGGATAGAGCACGCTCCAGCCTTTTATCATCGACGCGTCGTATGTGAAACCAAGGTCTTCCAACACTTTCAGTGTCTTCCAGTCGATCTTGTTGTAAGGTGCCCTGAACCCTACAACCTCTCTACCTGAAAGCTTTTCAAGAACTTCCCTGCACCGCACCATCTCAGAGCGCGCCTCTTCTTCTGTCATCTTTGTGAACGCGGTGTGCGAATAGCCATGACAGGCGATCTCTCTTCCGGCCATCAGCTTGACCATTTCAGGATGCGCTTCGGCATAAGAGCCGGTTATGAAGAATGTGGAGCTGACATTGTGCCGGTACACGACGTCGAGCACGTTCATCACGTTCTGTGTTCCGTCGACAGGTTCGACATCGAAGCTCAGCAACACATAGCGCGTAGACGGCTCACGAACTGCCATCTTCAGTGCAAGAAGCGAGATAAGGATTAAAAAGAATATGCCGAAAGCGATGTTCAGCACATCGGGACCGCGGTTTCTGCGCGGCTTATGCTGTTGTCTGTTCATTGCCCATCTCTTTGTTGAGCTTCTCTATTTCTTCTTTTGGGTCGGGATCCATCACGACTTTTCTTGCGACCATCTCGAGCCTGTCGAACATGGCGTTCTTCGTTACCCTTCCGTTCATCTTGATCATCTTTCCGAGTAGGTCTATCTTGACCTGGTCGAACTTGTCTGTGAATTCACGATATTGGAGCATCTCTTCGCGTGGCTTGCCTGTGAGCTGGTCTGCTTGGTCTCTGAAGAAGACTCCTCTGATCGTCTCGCTTCCGTCGTCGATGACTGCGTTCATGACATAAGAATAGTCTGGTGTGACTGCGTCGTGCTTCTCACAGATGAACTTGTCTTCTCTCTGCCGTGCGCGTTTGCCGCATTCTGGACATATCTCGAAGAATCGTGGTTCGAAGACCTGCACTATTGTTCCGAGTATCTCTGCGTTCTGGTCGTTCTCGTTGAGGTCGTTTATCTTCTTCCTCTGCGCTTCCGGCGCTTGCATCACATTGTCAGATACTGCCACTGTCACACCGGCAGGGTTGATCTCTATCTCGCTCTTGTCGTTGAGGTGTATTTCTGCCTGTCCCCTGTTCTCTTTGACATATCCTCCTGTGACCTTTACTGCGTCTCCTTCTTTGAGCGGGCTCATCTTGTCTGTTGCCGCGTGCCAGCAGGTGACTCTTGTTCTTCCTGTATCGTCGGCTATCATGAAGCTGCCTACTTTTCCGCTTCCTCTGTCTGTTGAGAATTCCCTGACTTCATAGATTGCCATGACCTTGCCGAGAGCTTCTACGCTGCGCATGCCTGGCAGGAGCTTGTTAAGCTTGAGAGGGCCTGATGTCTCTTCGAAAGCGTTCACTTGCAGCTCATTTGCTACGATGTGTGCTGCCCCGTCTTTGGATACGAGTCCTGCGAGCTGTTCGAGCTTCTGCTTCACTTTCTGCTCGATCTCGTCTTCAGAAAGCCCTGTCTTCTCTTTTATCTTCTCGACCAGCTGTTCATAAGTCAGTTTTATCATGAAGATTACCCCCTTTATGTGTTCTCTTTTATGATGGATTCACATGCCCTTTGCCTTATTTATATATTTATGTGTTGTGAAATAACGATTTTATCGGAAAATCGTCACCGTGCAGTCCCTAAACTTTATTAACCACGACGGCTTTTAGCGTGCCATGATGCTCAAGACCCATCTGGCATTCGGTTTTCTCATAGCAGTAGTTTCGCTCCAGTTCCTCCAACCAGAAAACCAGCTCTTGTTTGCATTCATCCTCTTGTTCGGTGCAGCGTTCCCTGACATAGACCATCCAAGATCAAGACTCGGGCAGATGGCCTGGCCCTTAAGATTTTTCTTCGAGCACCGTGGTTTCTTCCACTCGTTCCTTGCGATAGCTTTCTTCACGTTCGCATTGTTCATCATATCCAACTCTATGCTCTACAGCATGGCTTTCCTGTTAGGCTACGCATCCCACATCCTCGCAGATTCCTTTACCACTTCAGGCATCGGCCCGTTCCATCCTCTTCTCAAATTCCGTTTCAGGGGCTTCATGCGCACAGGAGCTTTCTATGAGTATGCGATATTCTTCGTCCTGATGTCTGTGAATATATTCCTGCTTCTCATAATCTAAAGAAACCTTTATAAGCGAAAGTTCCTGTATTGAAAGATATGGAATACCTAATAATATTGCTGGCATTGTTGGCTATCACGATATTCCTGGAGTGGTTCTATAAGGTTGAGCTCTATCATTCCAGGAAAGAACGCCTGATTATTACAGGATTATTTTTTATCATCGGCATACTCTGGGACACGTTCGCAATAGCTCGCGGCCACTGGGAGTTCCCTGGCAAAGGTCTCCTAGGCATCCAGATAGGCCTCATGCCTCTTGAAGAGTATGTTTTTATTCTTATCATACCGTTCTTCATTCTCACAGTCTACAAAGTACTGGATAAGCGCATCAAATAACTTCTCCTACCAAAGCACCACTACCGCCGCCTAGCGACCCGGTACTGCAGATTCTACGCCGCCACTGTCTAAAGGGCCTATGCGAACTTTGTTAAACTTGATTCATGCGTGGTG
>Ga0180435_10007802_pt1 | contig 10160 bp, 4 predicted proteins | sample SS_ome_3_FD_132467 | JGI IMG/M metagenome (GOLD analysis project Ga0180435, IMG submission 132467) | Hypersaline lake sediment archaeal communities from the Salton Sea, California, USA - SS_3_S_1 metaG | ecosystem: Environmental > Aquatic > Non-marine Saline and Alkaline > Hypersaline > Sediment... | reverse complement strand
TTCCAACTGACCCCTATTCGGCGGATTCGCTACCCTACACAAGTCAGAGGTATCCGAGAGCAGGGAGATCAAAGTCACAAGGTAGCGTCAAGGGGATGAGGAATAAAGGGGAGCACGTTGTCATCCACCAGTTGGCGGGCACGCTTTTTCTATGGTAAAATAGATGTCAAAGCGAGGCAGATTAGAGGGGCAATATGTCTATTAAAGTGCTACCAGCCGAGGTAGCGGCCAAAATCGCCGCTGGCGAAGTGGTGGAACGACCCGCCTCTGTGGTCAAGGAGCTAGTCGAGAATGCCATTGATGCCGAAGCCACAGAGATAAAAATTGAAATGCGCCAGGGAGGTATCCGCCTGATGCGCGTCGTTGACAATGGCTGCGGCATCCCTGGCGACGAGGTGGAACTGGCTTTCGCTCGCCACTCTACCAGCAAGCTGGAGAGCGCCTCCGACCTGGCGCGGGTCTCCACCCTGGGCTTTCGCGGTGAGGCGCTGGCCAGCATAGCGGCGGTGGCCCAGGTAACCCTGATTTCCAGGACCGCCCAGGAGTCAGTAGGCACTCAGGTGAAAGTGGAAAACGACACTATTGTGGGGCGTGAAGGGAAAGGCTGTCCTCAGGGGACGGTGGTTACGGTGGAGAACCTTTTTTACAATGTCCCTGCCCGTCTCAAATTCCTGCGTCGTGAGAGCACCGAAGCCGGACACATCAGCCAACTGGTCTCCTGCTACGCGCTGGCTTATCCCGAGTTGCGCTTCAGTCTGCTGAGAGACGGTCGCCTGGCTTTCCAATCCACCGGCAGCGGCAAGCTGTACGACGTGCTGGTCAAAGTCTACGGTTTAGAAGCGGCCCGGCAGATGCTGCCGGTAGAGAGTGACAATGGAGTCTCTGACAGAGACCTTCGCCCAACGGCTGAGGGAGACCAAACCTCTATCAGGGTTCACGGCTACGTCAGCTCTCCCTCACTGCACCGCTCCAACCGCCGGTACCTGACCTTCTTTGTCAACCGCCGCTGGGTGCAAGACCGCTCCCTCAGTTATGCTGCCAGCGAAGCCTACCATACCCTGCTGCCCACAGGGCGCTATCCTATCGTCGTCCTCAACGTGGACTTGGACCCCGCCGAGATGGACGTCAACGTCCACCCGACCAAACGGGAGGTCCGCTTCCGCCGGGGCAACGAGGTCTTTGCTGCCGTGCAGAAAGCCGTGCGCCGCGTCCTCACCGAGAGCTCTCCCCTCCCCACTGTGGCCAGCCGTCCGTACCCGGTAGGATCGCCCCCTGAGGGGCCTTCATTCTGGGGGCAACCGCGCCGGCTGACTGGCGTGGGAGGCGAGCGACGCCCTTTGGGCCAGTTAGCTATGGAGGTCCAACGCACGGCTGAGGATGCCCTGTCAACAGCCGTCCCCCCGCAGTTGCGGCCCAAGCTGCCCATGCTGCGGGTGCTAGGCCAACTGGGTCAGACCTACATCATCGCCGAGGGGCCGGGGGGCATGTACCTAATAGACCAACATACAGCCCACGAACGGGTGCTCTACGAACGCTTCACTGCTGAGCGAGCCCGCATGGCCGTCGCCTCTCAGCAACTCTTAAGCCCTTTGCCCCTGGAGCTCACGCCTCGCCAGCACGCAGCCATGGCCGAGCACGTGGAGGCCCTGGCCGAACTGGGCTTCGAGATCGAGCCTTTCGGAGGCGAAACCTTCCTGCTGCGAGCGGTGCCAGCCGTGCTCGAAAGGGGCCCTTCGACAAGCTCAGGACGGGGTGACATCGGCCAGGCCGTGGCTGAGATCCTGGACGAGTTAGCCGAAGAGGGCACCGGGGAGACGCGGGAGGAGAAGGCCCTGATCAGTGTGGTCTGCCACAGCGCCGTGCGGGCGGGCCAAACCCTTTCCATGGAAGAAATGCGGGACCTGGTCCGGCAGTTGGAGGAGACCAGCCTGCCTCATACCTGTCCTCATGGCCGTCCGACCATGATCCACCTCAGCGCCGAGCAACTGGCGCGCGAGTTTGGGAGAAGGTAGAAGCGATTTGAAAAAGTACTGGCATTGGATCGCTCTGGCGTTCCTGTGGCTGTTTCATACTGTGAATAATTGGTTCTGGCTTGCTGCCGACGCCACTTCCACCGGTTGGGACCGGCCGAAGCAGTTGCTTTATCTTCTGACGTATGATGGGATCTTGGAGCACGTAGATATCGTATCCCTTTTCCAGGCCGTGACCTTTAACGACGGGAAGTGGAGTTATTACCCACCTTTGTTTCACTTCACGGCCCTTCCTTGGCAGAGGCTCTTTGGGGTGTCAGAGGACGTGGCGGCCATGACCAATGTGATCTACATGGCTATCCTGCTGCTCTCTGTGTATGGCATCGGTGCGAGGATGTTTGGTCAGCATGTCGGCCTGCTGGCCTCTTGCCTGGTGTCCCTGTTCCCGATGAGTTTTTCCATGGCCCGCTATTTCTACCTGGACTACGCCCTGATGGCTGCCGTGGCTTTGGGTGTCTACCTGCTGTTGCTTACCAATGGTTTCGAAAGCAGAAAGTACTCATTGCTCTTTGGTCTGGGTCTGGGTCTGGGGATGCTGATTAAATGGCTTCTCATTTTTTTCTTGTTGGGTCCCCTGTTTGTTATCTTGTTGCAGTCCCCGGTGATCCGGGATTTGAGGCGAAGGCTGGCCAGGCCCTCTCTGGAACCCTTGCGAAGGTTTTGCAGCAGCTTTCAGGCTAAAGGGGCCTTCGTCCATCAGAAAGCGCCCCATTGCCGGGGCGATTTACAACCTTGGCAAGGGTGGCTCAGAACTGTTGCGCCGTTTGGTGCCTCAGTGTTGATAGGGCTGTTGGTCACTTTGTTGTGGTATCTACCCAACCGAGACGGTGTCACAGAGCTCCTCTTGGGTCAATGGCTCTTTCTTTTCTCGTGGATTCTGATAGCCGGTCTTGTCTACCTGGTGTTTGTTGTCCGCCAGCCTGGTCCGGCTGCTAACTTGATGACGGCTCTATGGTTGGGAGTCTCTATAGCGTCCATCTGGTATCTGCCACGCTTTGATTTCGTGCATCACGTCCTCGACTTTGGCTACGGGGCCCGCAGCGATGCCCCAGACCTCTCCCGCTTTTCCGCTTACACCTATTATCCAAAGGTGTTGGTGCAGGAAGAGTTGTCGTGGCCTTTCACCATCCTCTTCATCGTGCTGGTTGCACTCGCACTAGCCCTCGTGGTTCTAGGGCGCTTGAGGGTGAGCCCTAACGGTTGGATCCTGGCTTCCTGGCTGATCGTGCCCCTGGTCATCACCACCCTGTCCACCCACCGTGACGCTCGGGCCATTATGCCCGTGTTACCGTCGGTAGCCCTCATCCTGGCCTGGGGCCTTTCGGTGATCCCAAGGAGAGCAGTTAGACGAGCACTCATGATTCTGGTGCTCCTGTTCGGGGTGGTTCAATTCTTCGTCTTGTCCTACGATGCTTTCGCTTGGCTGCCTTCACGGACAGCAACCGAGTTGCCGCTGGTGGGTCGCGTCAATCTGTTTGCCGAGGGAGATCACATCCAATGGCCCAACTCGGGGATCAACGACAGCCGGTACTGGGTGCTGCCGGACATTTTCGAGCGCATACGTGAGGAACGAGAGGGCAAAACCACAAAATTTGGGCTCCTCATCAACAACCGCCAGATTAATTATCGCAACGTGGAATACCTTCTTTTGACCAGGTACCCTGACATCGTGATGGAGAACCTGGATCAGAGCTCAGGCCTGTTGCCTGTTTATCCCCGCCTCTTTGGGTGTGACTATCTGGCTTTCATGCAGAGCGACCAGCGCAGAGTGGCCAGCGACCAGAGCCAGGAGGTCATCAGAGAGATAACAGAGACACCGCCCCAGTCTTTCACCCGGGCATTTCAACTGGTCAAGACCTATTCTTTGCCCGAAGGGGAAATGATATACTTTTACCGGAACGCCACGGGCAAAGTACCCAAGGCCTTCCCTGCCGAGTTGCTCTTCCCCATTGAGCGCATTGAGCAGGTGAATCTAAGCGACAAGATCCTTTTTCTGGGCTACGATCTCGACTCAAGCGGGGTGATGTCGGATGGCAAGGTCACCCTTACTCTGTATTGGCTGGCTTTGGAGCCGATGGAGGCAGATTATACAGTCTATCTGAAGTTGATCAACGCTGTCTATCACCTCTGGGGAGAACAGGAGGGTCGGCCTTATTGGGATGGCCTTCCAACCAATACCTGGCACAGAGGCCAGATAATTGGGGACACAAGGGAAATTGGCCTTCTGCCAGGGACGCCGCCGGGTTCGTATCAGATCACCGTCAATCTGTTCGACCCCTATCGGCGGGAGGAACTGAAGCCTGAGCGGGACTTGATACTGGGGCCTGTGGATGTGCCCAGGCGAGAGCCGCCGTCCATCAGCGCTTTGGACATAGATCATCCTTCGGAAGTGAATCTGGGAGGGAAGGTGCGTCTTCTGGGCTACAATATCGAAAGTGGCTTACGTCCGGGTGATGGGATCCATTTGACTCTGTTCTGGCAAGCCTTGGCAGAGATGGATAAGGACTATACTGTTTTCACCCATCTAACAGGCGAGGAAGGCCGTATCTGGGGGCAGAAAGACAATCCACCTGTGGACGGCTTCTACCCCACCACCCAATGGGAGAAAGGAGAAATCGTGCGTGATCAGTATGACCTGAACATATCGCTAGATGCGCCTCCCGGCGAGTACTGGATTGAGGTGGGGATGTACCTGGCTGAGACGGGAGAACGCCTTCCAGTCTTTGGGGACGGTAAACCCGTGGTCGGCGACAGAGTGTTGTTGTCACTATCTGGGAGAATTGAGTGAAGCAGCAAGCCCTGCCATTGAGGTAACTCATAGTCCGACAGGAGGTTGGATGAGCAAACGGGATCGCAGACGGAAAGTCTCCACCTGTATATTCATTTTCATTGTCGCCTTGCTGCCCAGACTTATAGGCTTGGACGTTTTTATGTCGCAAGATGAGGGCCACTGGGTGAGAAGGTCTATGCTTTTCTTACTCGCGTTGCTGGAGGGCAACCTTTTCGGGACCATTCTGGAAACCGGGCACCCTGGCATAACCACTGTCTGGACTGGTACGGTAGGGCTAGTCGTCAAGTACCTGGTTGGTGCCTTGTCAACGGGAACGCCTGTGAGTGGGGCAGCACTTCAACAATCTTTGGAGCCAGTGCCTCTCTACTGGCAAGTTGGCCTGAATTGCCTAAAGGCTACAAGGGTCCCCATGGCCTTTCTGACCGCGCTTGGGGTAGTAGGGATTTATGTGCTTACCCGGAAGCTTTTGGGCTCTCAGATAGCCCTCGTGGGTGCTTTTCTGGTGGCTTTCGATCCTTTCTACCTGGCCCATTCCCGTATGATTCTCAGCGATGTCTTATTGGCTACTTTCATGAGCTTGTCTGTGTATAGCTTTATGGTCTACTTATGGTCACGCCCGTCACTGACTTACGTAATCATCTCTGGGGTGATGGCAGGTCTAGCCTTTTTGAGCAAATCCCCGGCCCTGTTTCTTGTGCCTTACGTGGCCCTTATGGCTATCGTGACTGCTTTGATCCTTAATAAGCCCCACGGAAGAGTCAGAGCCCTCAGGCACATTATAGGGGTTCTACTGATTTGGAGTACTATTGCGGGCTTGACTTTCATTGTCCTTTGGCCTGCCATGTGGGTAAGTCCTGTGAAGGCGATTATGAAGATAACCAAGGAAGTGGAACACAATGAACCTTTCCAACCTGCTCGCCTTTTTCATTCGTGGTGGTCTAATAGCCCCTACCTGCTAGGTAAGCTGCCACGCTTCATGATTTATCCTATGAATCTGTTATTCCGTGTCACTCCTCCGATGTTGATAGGTGTAGTAGCGGCCGCTTTTTTCTTGGGTGAGAGCTGCTGCCAGGACATTCGATCCATTATAGGAAGGGGAGGTAGCAGACTTTATCACACTTTTAGGAAATGGTTCAGGTATGTGGGAGAAGGAGAAAAGGTGATCTTGCTGTGGCTGGGAGTCTATGTCTTTCTTTTCGCTCTGCTTATCTCTTTCTCTGGCAGTACGTCCACTCGCTACATCCTGCCCGTCTCTCCGCCGCTGGCTTTGATAGCGGCCATAGGGTTATGCCAATTGGCGGAGAGAGCAGCAGAAGCCATACAATGGTTGTCTCGGAACTCGGCTGTGAAGGGGATGATGGGTTTTGTCATGGTCTTGGTCTTCCAAACGGGTTTCAGCTTACCTCATCATCCTTATTATTTCACTTACTACAATCCGCTGATGGGGGGGAGTTGGACGGCGCCCCAGGTATTACCGGTTGGGGCTGGGGAAGGGTTAGACCAAGCAGCCCGCTATCTCAACAGCAAGCAGAATGCAGTCAATCTCAAAGCATCAGTTCGCCCCCCAGCCGCCTTTGCCCCTTTCTTCGTAGGACAGACTGTCCCTCTTCACCGAGGCGAGACATACGATGTGATGCCCTGGTATGCTACGGATTACGTAGTCTTTTACATCTATCAGGTGCAAAAACTCAGGCCCGATGCAGCTACAGTACGCTATTTCCGTTCCTTAGAGCCTGAACACACCGTACGACTGAAGGGCATTGACTACGCCTGGATCTATAAAACACCAGAAGAGATCCCTGATAGCGTGATACCAGCCCAGCACATTCAGCGGGTTCAGTTTGGAGACTGTATGCTCTTACGAGGCTATGACATTGACACAAGCCGGGTAGCCCCTGATGGGAAACTGGAAGTCAATTTGTATTGGCAATGCTCATGTCCTATGATTGAGAATTACGGGGTTTTCCTCAAGCTGCTTAACGGTGCTCGCCACGTCTGGGGCCAGCAGGCCAGCCGGCCGCTTTCCGATGGCCTCCCTACCAGCCGTTGGGAAGAAGCGGTGGTGGTCCGGGACAAGCGAGAGATAGAGGTTTTGCCGGGTACATTGCCGGGTCCCTACCTGATTGAGGTCATTTTGTACGATTTTACTTTGGAGAATTGGGTCTCTCCCAAGGGGGGGGAGGATTTGCTCCTTGGGCCTATAGAAATGCCAAGAAGAGAGATACTGACCGTTGAGAGTCTTGATATTGAGCATCCGTTGAAGGTCAACCTCGGTGGCAAAATCCAGCTTCTGGGCTATAATCTTGAGAGCGGTTTTCAGCCTGGCGATGGCATCCACTTAACCCTTTTCTGGCGATGTCTAGAGGAGATGAATCAGGATTACACTGTTTTCACCCATTTGATTGATGGAGAGAACAAAATATCGGCCCAGAAAGATAACCAGCCCGTTGATGGTTTCTATGCCACCACTCGCTGGGAGCGGGGAGAGATTGTACGCGATCAGTACGACCTCCTCATCTCGTCCGACGCGCTGCCCGGTGAGTATCGGATCGAAGTGGGGATGTACCTGGCTGAGACGGGAGAACGGCTGCCTGTCCTGGACGAGACCGGGCAGGTGCAAGACAGCCAGGTTGTGTTGAGGCAAGCACGAGTGGAAGGGCAAAGGAGAGACCCAGGGTAGATGTTCCGAAGAGAGATATCGGTGGTTGGAGATGAGCGGTAAAAAGCTGCACACTTTTGGGCAGCGGGTTGCTGTAAGCATAGGCTTGTTCGTCTTGGCACTGGTGCCCCGGGCGCTGGCTCTGAACGCCTTTTTGACCCCCGATGAGCGCCGCTGGCTGAGTCGCTCAGTAAAGTTCTTGACAGCTTTGCTCTACCAGGATTGGGCGTTTACCCTGCGCAAAGGTCACCCTGGTGTCACCACTATGTGGACCGCCGTAGCAGGGCTCATGAGCAAATATCTATTTGGTGCGTGGTCAGAGGGGATATCGGTCAGCCAGGCATCCTTGCTGGAGTTTCTGCAGGAAGTGCCCACCGACATGGTGGGTCTTGACTACTTGGTAGCGATACGCTTTCCCACGGTATTATTGACCTCAGCTTTTGTAGTGGCACTATACTTCCTTGTCGGCAAGCTGTTGGGCCGGAAGGTAGCCCTCCTCAGCGCTGTGCTTGTAGCCCTGGATCCTTTCTATTTGGCTCATTCTCGTCTGCTTCACCATGATGCTTTGGTGACCACCTTCATGACCTTGTCGCTTCTAAGCTTCTTGGTTTATGTGTCACAGACTCGGGCCTCGGGGTATCTGGTTCTATCGGGCCTGGGTGCTGGGCTGGCCTTTTTGAGCAAGGCGACTTCCCTGTTCCTGGTTCCTTTCATGGGATTGCTAGCGTGGATGGCTTACGTAGAGCAGGGAGCAGCTTCGCCCCCATCTCGGTGGCAGGAGGGGAGACGCTGGCTGGGCAGACTTTTGGTATGGGGGTTGATAGCTGGTGTGACCCTTGTCGCCCTTTGGCCAGCCATGTGGGTCGAGCCGGCGAAGGCACTGGGCGAAGTATGGGAGAAATCCACCAGCGCCGCTGCCACTGATGTCCACACCCAGGGCGATTTCTTCCTGGGGCGACCTACCTTGGATGCCAAGATATTGTTCTATCCGGTGACGCTTTTGTTTCGCACAACCCCACTGAGCCTGGCAGGAATAGCAATGGCCATTTCTTTCCTGGTCAGGCGCTATCGGCTAAGTCGGGACTCGGCCACACAGACCGAAAAGCGCTGGCGAGGTCATTTGGATGCAGGCTTACCGGACTCGAAAGATAGAGTTCGGGATAGAAATCTCATCTCGTTCTTGCGCTATATATTCCTGTTCCTTGTTTTCATAAGCCTGGGTGGTATCAAATACGATCGCTATCTCCTGCCCATCTATCCGGTGCTAGAGATTGTAGCTGCAGAAGGGCTATGTCAGATGGCGCAATGGGAAAAGCTCAAAGGATCGGCCTGGATATCCCGCACACTTGGCCTTAGGCTCGAAAGGCCCTGGACACTTCTGTTGGTAGTTTTAGCCCTGCAAGGTGGGTTTGCCTTGCCCCACTATCCCTATTTCTTAACCTATTACAATCCAGCCTTTGGAGGAGGGTGGTTAGCTCCTCAAGTGATGCTAGTGGGTTGGGGGGAGGGGTTGGACCAAGCTGCCTATTATCTCAATGACCTGGATGATGCGGTGAAAGCGCAGACAGCGACATGGTATGACAGCGAGTTCGCGCCTTTCTACCTGGGAGAGACGTTGCCTTTTCGTGAATTGGATGCGGGAAATGTGATACCATGGCTAATGAGTGATTATGTGGTATCTTATATACCTCAGGTACAGAGCAATGCTCCTGATGAGGCGACAGTACGCTATTTTCGCTCCTTGGAACCAGAGCATACCCTACATCTGAAGGGGATTGACTACGCTTGGATTTACCGTACTCCTCAGAACCTCTCCGATGAAATCATTCCGGCTTCACACGTTCGGCGGGTTTCCTTCGGTGATGGTATCCTGTTTTTGGGCTATGATGTTGACAGAACCCAGGGCGACGCCGACAAGTTGTCGGTCACACTTTACTGGCGTTGCCTGCGTCCTATGGAACAGAATTATCGAGTTTGGCTGAAGCTGGTCAATGGTGTGTATCATGTCTGGGGTCAGGATGACAGTATCCCGGTGAGTGGTCGCTTTCCTACCAATATTTGGCCAGAGGGGACGGTGCTGCGAGACGAGCACGAACTGGAGATCCTACCTGGCACTCCGCCGGGCTTGTATCATATCGAGGTCGGCCTCTATGATCCTCAGCGGCAGGAGAGCTTGAAGCCCGCGGGCGACGGAATGTTGTTGGGACCGGTCGAGATAACGAGACAGGAACCATCGGCGGCGAGGCCTTTGGATGTCCAACATCCTTTGGAAGTCAGTCTGGCAGACGAGATTCTCCTTTTGGGCTACAATATCGAAAGTGGCTTCCGGCCTGGCGATGGCATCCATCTGACCCTCTTCTGGCAGTGCTTGGAAGAAATGAAGAGAGATTATACCGTTTTCACCCATTTGGTTGACAAAGAAGGCAATTTCTGGGGACAGAAAGACAACGAACCGGTGGATGGGTTTTACCCCACAGAGCAGTGGCAGGTGAGTGAGATTGTGCGTGATCAATATGACATCACCATCTCTCCCAAAGCTCCACCGGGAGAGTACCAACTTGAGGTGGGGATGTATCTTGCCGAGACTGGAGAGCGGCTGGCGGTTTTGGGAGAAGGTGTGGATCAGGCGCAAAGGGTAATCTTGTTGAGCCCAGTGCAGGTTGTCGGAATATAAGCGGAT
>Ga0180435_10007801_pt1 | contig 10163 bp, 6 predicted proteins | sample SS_ome_3_FD_132467 | JGI IMG/M metagenome (GOLD analysis project Ga0180435, IMG submission 132467) | Hypersaline lake sediment archaeal communities from the Salton Sea, California, USA - SS_3_S_1 metaG | ecosystem: Environmental > Aquatic > Non-marine Saline and Alkaline > Hypersaline > Sediment... | reverse complement strand
TTAAGAGGCGTCTGTTATTCATGGTCTCCCGCATTTAAATGATTTTCGGCTTATTATATTTCGTCACAACGAATAACTTGAATATTAATTCGTTTTCTTATCAGGTATTAATAGATAAGTCTGTTACAGAATTATTTCGAATCTTAAAATTTTCATCGAATATGCTTAATTTCTTTTTCCTATTCTAAGGGGAAATCCCCTCTAATCCAGAAAATTCAGTCAAAAATGTAAAAAATATATGCCGTAACACTCATGGAAACCTTGTGTTATAGGTTGCATGTACCTGCAGAAAAAACACAAGGATTTAAGTGTATATGTCAGATTTTAGTCCCTCCCTCAGCCAGTTAAGGAAAGATGCCTTGCTTGGCGGCGGTGCTGTCCGCATCCAAAAACAACACCAAAAGGGAAAAGGAACAGCGCGCGAAAGGATTGATGAGCTGCTCGATACTGGTTCATTCCAAGAAATTGGAATCTTCGCTACCCGGATCCAGGACCAGGTGTCCAATGGAAAACCAAAGAACTATGGTGATGGAGTGATCACCGGAAAAGGAACCATCGCTGGAAGACCGGTCTACATCTTTGCCCAGGACTTTACCGTCATGGGAGGATCTGTTGGCAAAGTCCATGGAAAAAAAATAGCCAACCTCATGGACCTGGCGTATCAGAATGGGGCCCCATTGATCGGATTGAACGATTCTGGAGGAGCCCGCATCCAGGAAGGTGTGAACTCATTGGCTGCCTATGGAGAGATCTTCTTTCGTAATGTCAGAGCCTCAGGTGTAATTCCCCAGATCTCGATCATCCTTGGTCCCTGCGCTGGAGGTGCCGTATACTCTCCAGCGATCACTGATTTTGTCTTTATGGTCGAAGGTACTTCTCAAATGTTTATCACTGGACCAGAAGTAATTAAAGAAGTCACTCAGGAAGAGATAGATCTCAATTCCCTGGGTGGGGCAGATATCCACCACAACGCTAGCGGGGTGGTTCATTTCAAAGCAAGGGATGAAAAAGAGGTTTTTGAGCAGATCCGATCATTATTAAGTTATCTGCCTTCCAATAATCTGGTTGCTCCTCCTGCTTCCCAGACCCATGATGATCCTACCAGACCAACTCCAGAATTGAATCAAATTGTCCCCGGACAGGCAGATGAACCCTATGATATTCAGCAAGTTATCGCTGTTCTGGTGGATGACAGGGAATTTTTTGAGGTTCAGGAAGATTATGCCAGGAATATAGTGGTTGGTTTTGCGAGGATGGACGGGGAAGTTATCGGATTGATTGCTAACCAGCCGGATCATCTGGCTGGTGTACTTGATATCAATTCCTCTGATAAAGGAGCAAGATTCATTCGATTCTGCGACTCTTTCCACATCCCTCTGGTGACCCTGGTCGATACTCCCGGCTTCCTGCCTGGAATTGAACAGGAGCATCAGGGCATCATCCGCCACGGCGCAAAAATGATCTTTGCCTACGCGGAGGCTACAGTCCCCAAGATCACCCTTGTGCTGAGAAAAGCTTATGGAGGCGCTTACATTGTCATGGGATCAAAACATCTCAAAGGCGATCAGAATTTTGCATGGCCAAAAGCTGAGATCGCCGTGATGGGCCCCCAGGGAGCCGTTAAAATCCTGCACCGGAAAGAATTGTCGGACGCTGAAGATCCTGGCGCGCTCCAGGCTGTTTTATCACAAGACTATCGTGATAAGCTGGCATCTCCATTCCTGGCAGCGGGAGAAGGACATCTGGACGATATAATCCAGCCCTCCGAAACCAGAATCAGGATCATCCAGGCCCTGGATACATTTAAGGATAAGCGTGTGCCCACCCCAAATAGAAAACACGGAAACATTCCTCTCTAACCAGGATTTATTATGAAGTTGTTGGTTGCCAATCGTGGAGAAATAGCTATTAGAATTATGCGGACCTGCCGGGAGCTGGGCGTCTCGACTATTGCTGTGTATTCCGAAGTCGACCAAAACGCTCTGCACACCAGATATGCGGATGAAGCTGTTTGCATTGGCGCCACAAAAGCCTCTGAAAGCTACCTCAATATCAGCCGGATATTGGAAGCAGCCAGAGAACTTGGCGCAAATGCGATCCATCCCGGGTATGGCTTTTTATCAGAAAATCCCCAATTCGGTCAGGCAGTTGAAGACACAGGCCTGATATTCATAGGCCCCCGTCCGGAAACCATGGCAGTACTGGGAGATAAGTTATCAGCTCGCAAGGCTGCCAGAGAAACCGGTTTACTTGTCTTACCAGGTCCGGATCAACCGCTGGCTCATAATCAAACGGAAATCATGATCGATGAGCCTTTATCTTTCCCGGTCCTCGTAAAAGCAGCTGCGGGAGGTGGAGGAAAAGGGATCAGGCTGGCCCGTTCGGGTATTGAATTGAATGAGGTTGTTGGCCTGGCTCGAGATGAAGCAAAGGCTGCCTTTGGCGACGGCACAATATATCTGGAACCCCTGGTCCAAAAAGCCCGCCATATCGAGGTCCAGATCCTGGGTGATGGCAAAGGTAAAATCATCAGTTTCGGAGAAAGGGAATGCTCGATCCAAAGGCGGCATCAGAAGCTAATTGAAGAAGCGCCGGCCCCGAATCTATCGCCCTCTGAACAAGAATGCATCACGGCCTCAGCCCGTGAACTGGGACGTAAGTTGTTATACAGAAGCGTTGGAACAGTTGAATTCCTGATGGATGAAAACAACCAATTTTACTTTATCGAAGTCAATCCCAGGATCCAGGTCGAACACCCTGTAACAGAAATGGTGACTGGTTTCGACCTCGTCAGGGAACAGATCCTGCTGGCACTTACAGGATATCTCGATCTGGAGCAATCCCAAATCAGTTTCAGGGGAGCCTCAATTGAAGCCCGCATACTGGCAGAGAATCCGGATGAGAATTTCCTACCCACTTCAGGTGATATTTCATATTTGAAGGAACCAGGAGGACCCGGGATCAGGATTGACAGCGCACTTTACCAGGGCATGGCAGTTACAGCTGACTATGATTCTCTGGTTTCCAAATTAATTGCCTGGGGAAAAGATCGAAAAACAGCAATCGATCGATTACAGCGAGGATTGGGTGAATATCAAATCGGCGGATTGAAAACAGACCTTGTTTTCTTGAAGCAAATCCTGGAATCACATCCCTATCAAACTGGAGACATTACCACAACCTTCCTGGATGATTTTGATCCGGAAGACCAGGGTCCGTCCGAATCGGTCACCAGGGACGCTGCAGTTGCCGCTGCCCTCCATAATCATCGAAAAAGAAATCAGCCGGTTTCTTCCCGGGATCAGGTTGGAAATCTCTGGCAGCAAACAGCCTGGAGAGAACAGATATCCTCCGGAAGATAAATTATCAACAGAAAGGGATCTATGGCTAATTACAGGGTCAAAATTGAAAATCGCATCTACGATGTCAGTATAGAGGACGATCAGCTGGTAGTGAATGGCGACCACATTTCTTATGATATGGATTCACTTAATGATAATGGCCTGCATATCCTCAGGCAGCCAAACAAGAATACAGAAGCCTATCTGGAACCCAATCGTCAAGGCCTTTACGAGATCCAGATCGAAGGTAGCCATCTGAGTGCCGAGGTTTTATCAGGTTTTCAATCATCAAGCAAGAAAGCCAGGCAGGTGGACGGCAGCATTCTCTCCCCCATGCCTGGATTGATCGTTGACATTATGGTCAGGATTGGGGATCGGGTCAAAAAAGGGCAAACACTGTTAATTCAGGAAGCCATGAAAATGCAAATGAAGTTACGGGCTCCTTCATCCGGTGTTGTAAAGTCTATCTTGATTGCGCCCGGGTCCCAGGTCGAAAAAGGTGTTCTGCTCGTTTCTCTCGCTCCCAGCGGGTGAGGAAAATCAACATCAAAACGTTTATAGATTGAGGTGGTTATGAATTATTCAGAGATCCTTATACCGGAAAGGTCATTACCCAATCGGGTTGTTGATATAGCGATAATTATTGGAACCTCATGGCTCATCGCTATCAGCGCCCAGATCACAATAAACTTGCCATTCAGTCCTGTTCCGATCACTGCCCAGACGCTGGCTGTCCTGCTGGCCGGATTATTTCTGGGCAAAAATCTGGGCGCGTCTTCTGTAGCTGCTTATCTGGCTCAGGGCGCTGCCGGTTTACCAGTCTTTGCTGCGGGGAAGTCCGGACTGGCTGTGTTATTCGGCCCCACAGGTGGTTACCTGTTTGGCTTCCTTGCTGCCGCATATATCGTCGGTATGTTATCCGAACTCAGGTATCAGAGATCTTTATTTCAGGCATCCAGCGCCATTATCGTTGGCAATGTCATCATTTACATATTCGGCCTGTTTTGGCTCGCCCGCTTTGTTGGAGAATCTCAGGTCCTTCAATTGGGCCTCTACCCATTCTTGATAGGTGATTTGCTAAAAATCCTCTCAGGCATTGTCCTGGTGGGCGGCAGCAGTGCCTTACTCTCACGTAAAGATTCCACAGGAAACCTGGTTTAACTTCTTTTCCCGAATGGTTTCCAGGAGATATTTTTTATGAATTCCAATTTACTGCAGAAAACACCCATTGCAATCATCGGCCAGGCAGCAATTTTTGCCAAAGCCTCATCCTTGACAGAATACTGGGATAACATCCTCAATAAAATCGACGGAATCACCGATGTCCCGCCATCCCGCTGGGATCCAGCTGATTATTATGATCCCGACCCAACCGCGGAGGACAAAACATACTGCAAGGTCGGCGGCTTCATCCCTGATATTGATTTTAATCCTCTTGAATTTGGGCTTCCCCCAAATCTTCTTGAAGTAACAGATTCCAGTCAGCTGTTGGGATTGGTCACTGCCAGGGACGCTATGGAAGATGCTGGTTATGGAACTGGCACTGAATTTGATCGTGAAAACACAGGAGTTGTTCTGGGTGTGGCAGGAGGTCAAAAACTGATCTCCGATCTCACGTCAAGGCTTCAGTACCCTATCTGGAAAAGAGTGCTGGAAAGCAGCGGCCTGTCTCCAGAAGATAGCAAGATCATCATAGAAAAAATGAAAATGGCTTACGCCCCCTGGAACGAAAACTCCTTCCCGGGACTATTGGGTAACGTGATAGCGGGAAGGATTGCCAACCGCCTTGATCTGGGGGGAATGAACAGTGTCATCGATGCCGCCTGTGCCAGCAGCCTGGCTGCTGTTAAATCTGCCGTCAGCGAGTTAATTGAAGGCCGGGCAAATATGATGATCAGCGGCGGAGTGGATGCTGATAACTCCCCCTTCACTTTTTTATGCTTCAGCAAAACACCAGCGTTTTCTCCCTCCCAGAGAATTCGGCCCTTTGACCAGGAATCGGATGGCATGTTAATCGGCGAAGGCCTGGGCATGATAGTCTTAAAAAGATTGGAAGATGCCGAGAGGGATGGAGACCGCATCTATGCTGTGATCCGCGGGATTGGCAGCTCAAGCGATGGGAAGTATAAAAGCATTTATGCCCCCCGTCCTTCCGGGCAGTCTTTAGCAATCAAAAGAGCCTATCAAGAAGCCGGATTCCCACCTCAGGCAGTGGATTTGATCGAAGCTCATGGCACGGGGACCAAAGCCGGGGACCCGGCTGAATTTGATGGACTTAAAGCAGTTTTTGGCACTCCCAATGGGAAGGCACAAAGCATTGCCATAGGTTCTGTTAAATCACAGATCGGACACACCAAGGCCGCTGCGGGAGCTGCAGGAATGATAAAAACCGCCCTGGCATTGCACCATAAAGTTTTACCTCCCACTTTGAATGTCGAGCAGCCATCACAGGCCCTCGAGATAGAGAACACCCATTTTTACATCAACACTGAAACTCGCCCCTGGTTCAGAAGAAGTAATGCTGAAACACGAAAAGCTGCTGTCAGTGCATTTGGTTTTGGCGGTACAAACTTCCATATTGTTCTTGAAGAGTACAATTCAGATTCCCAACCTTACCAACGATTGCATTCAGTACCCCAATCTATCTTGATCAGCGGGAAAACAACAGCTTCGCTGCTGAACAGGCTTAAAGAGATCGAGAAGGAATTAGGGTCTGATAACGCCAGAGCAGAATATCTGGCCCTGATCCATGATTCCAAATCCATCGAACCTGACCCGGACCACCCCCGCCTGGGGTTTGTGTCCGATTCTCTAGCGGAAGCTCTGAAATTCATCCAGGATTCGATAAAGCTGCTCGAAAAACAGCCGGATTCAGTTGCCTGGGATCATCCCCGCGGTATAACATTCCGGTCAAAAAGTATAGCCCCCGAGGATAAAGTCATCGCCCTGTTCCCCGGACAGGGATCTCAATACTTAAATATGGCAAACGAGCTTGCAATCAACTTCCCGCCCATCATGTATGCATTTGAATTAATGGATGAACTATTCCGTGAACAAGGCCAACTCCCACTCACCCAGGTGGTTTTTCCACCCCCCACCTTTTCTGGGCAGGATCGGGAAAGGCAGCAACTCCAATTGAGAGAGACTGATTACGCCCAGGCAGCAATAGGAGTGGTCAGCTACGGTATCTATAAGACCTTAGCACAGGCCGGATTCAAGCCGGATATGACTGCCGGGCACAGTTTTGGAGAACTCACGGCTCTTTGGGCCGGAGGTTCTCTGACTGACCAGGAATTCTTAAGATTGGTGAAAGCCCGCGGTTCTGCCATGCGCCCGCCCGATAAAAAGGACTTTGATTCCGGCACCATGGCAGCCGTGAAGGGACCACTGCCTGAAATCGAGAAGGCCATTGATCAAATAGAAGATGTGATCATAGCAAACGAAAACTCTCCATCCCAAGTCGTTCTGGCAGGTCCCAGGGAAAATGTAAATCAAGCCGACAGGGTGTTGACTGAAGCTGGATATAAAGTGACCCAACTACCAGTCTCGGCAGCTTTCCACACTCCCCTTGTGGAACACGCCTCAAAACCATTTGCCGAAGCAGTATCTAAGGGAAAATTCTCAAAATCAAGGATCCCGGTGTATTCCAATACGACAGGGAAGCCGTATCCCGCCGACACCAAGAAAGCCCAGAAAATCTTATCAGACCACATTCTCCATCCGGTGATTTTTAAAACTCAGATCGAGGAAATATTCAAGAACGGAGGCCGAATATTTGTGGAAATCGGACCCCGGCAAATCCTGGGCAGCCTGGTAAAGGATATCCTCGCTGGTAGGCCCCATACCGTGGTTTCGGTCAATCCCAGCAGGGATAAATCAAGTGACAGACAGCTTCGCGAAGCTTCAGTTGTATTGAAGGTCCTAGGTTTACCGATCAATGATATCGATCCCTACCAATCAAAAACGGCAGGGGAAGAAGTCCAGGATCAATAAAGGAAATAATTATGGCTAACTTTCAAATCCCTTTAAACGGCAGTAATTTCATCAATAAGGAACGCCAGCAGGCATTTCAAGCTGCCCTGGACGATCAGCACCGGATTGAATGCCAGGAGCAGGAACAAGTACAAAAAACAGGAAGCAGAGGATCAACTGTAAACCCGGACAATCTGAATGTTAAAGATTATGTCCAACCTCGCGTTCCTGAGCCGAAGGTTGATTCTTATCCAACCGCTCAAAAACCCTCCGGACTTGATCAAGCCCTTGATCATACATATTCTCATCAAACCAGAACAATGGAAATCCACCAGCAATATCTGGCCCAGCAGGCTGAGAATATCCAGCTGATCACCGCTGTGCTTACGCAGCAGGGCAAGGTTCTTGATTCTAACAGTGCTGCTCCACAGGCTGAGATCATCAAAACCTTTCAACGCACTCTGGATAATTTTCATTCTATTAGGGAACAGAGTTTGGCCGTTCACCAGGAATTCCTAACGCAGCAAGCTGAGTTCTCAGGGCGATATCTTTCTTTCCTGGAAAATAAAAAAATTCCTGTTACAAAGTCTATCCCGGCCGCTGAACGTCCGGCCGAACCCCCCGCTGAATGGGTAGTCCATGTCCCTCCTATTGTCCTGGATGAAAATACTACTGAGGAGGAGATAGCTGTCGCAGCCGACACTCCCGAAGCGCCAGTCCGCGAGGTAAATTTACCAGATATCTCCAGCACTCCAGCTATCACGAGCGAAGAATTATCACATGCATTGATCAATATCGTGGCCGAAAAGACCGGCTATCCTCCCGAAATGCTGGAACTGAACATGGACCTGGAAGCAGATCTGGGGATCGATTCTATCAAGAGGGTCGAGATCCTGGGCGCACTTGAAGATGATTTCCCAGCTCTGCCGCCAGCCGACCTGGAAGTATTAGGCCAAACCAGAACCCTGCAGGAAATCGTAGATTATATGGAAAATGAAACCAGCGCTCCGCTTTCCCAGCTTGAGCTTAATTCTGAAAGCACAACACCTCAACCGGAGGACCCGGAAATCCCATCCCCAGTTGAATCAGACCTCAGCACCCCGCCAGCCATCTCCAGCGGATCAACAGCAACAATTGCCGATCTGACTGCAATCCTTCTGGAAATCGTGGCTGAGAAGACTGGCTATCCCGTTGAGATGTTAGAGCCGGATATGGATATGGAAGCTGACCTCGGAATCGATTCCATCAAAAGGGTAGAGATCCTGGGAGTCATGGAAGAACAAGTCCCAGGATTACCGCCAGTAGAAGCCGAAACACTTGGAGACCTGCGCACCCTGGGGCAGATAGCTGATCTGATGAGCACTTCTCAACTCCCGGCTGAGGAAAAATTACCAGTCGAGGGTGGAGAGAAAAAAAAAGTTAAGCAAGTAGATCTTCAGAACAACCCGGTGCAGCTGCTCTCTTTGCCATCTCCAGACAGATTGGATTTTTTGATACCTGCAGATCATCCGCTGATCGTCACCAATGATGGTTCTTCATTTACAAAGCAAGTTGTCAGTGAGCTGATCGCTGCTGGTTGGAATGTCGCTGTCTGGGATTTTCCAACCAACCTGATAACGTCCAGCGCGCACACATATTCCAGAGGAGTCCATCGAATAGCCCAGGAAACAACTGGAAAAGAGGCTGTCGATTCCTCCCTCGCGAAACTCAGAACAGAGCTTGGGAATCCTGCAGGTTTCATCCATCTGCACCCTGAATCCGGTTCAGATAGCTTATTTTCGGACCAGGAGAGTGAGCTGGTTAAACAGGTCTTCCTGATCGCAGGATCCCTGAAAACAGATCTTGAACAAGCTGATGCTGACAGCAGGAAGATATTTCTGACGGTAACAAGAACTGATGGATCTTTGGGAATCAATAATGTCGATTCTTTCCAGGAGGGAAGCGGCCTGACAGGTCTGGTCAAATCCTTGAACTGGGAATGGCCTGAGGTATTTTGCCGGGCAGTCGACCTGGAACGCGAAATCGATCCTGAACTTGCCAGCAAATTGATCGTTCAGGAAATACACGATCCAGATCAAGGTTTGCTCGAGGTTGGCCTCAGCAGATCTTCCCGGGTCACTCTCAATCTGGAAAACGGGTAATAATTATGAGCAATATAGATTATTCACCCCCCAATGATAAGTCCCATTTCTTGGTCAGCGGAGGCGGAAAAGGTATCACTGCGGCAAATACAATAGCTTTAGCCAAAGCTTATCATTCCAGGTTCACACTACTGGGCAGATCTGAACTGATCAAAACGGAGCCCGTCTGGGCTCATGGCCTGGAAGAAGAATCGGCGCTGAAACAAGCTGCCCTGGAGCATTTCCAATCTAAGGGTCAGAAACTCACTCCCAGGGAAATGGGCCGTGAAGTTAAACAGATCCAATCCAGCAGGGAGATCAATGACACCCTCCAGGCGATCGATAAGGCGGGCGGCAAAGCAGAGTACATCCAGGCAGACATAACAAACCCCGCTGGGCTCAGGGAAAAACTCTCCAGTTTAGTGCAGGATATTAACGGATTGCTTCATGGAGCCGGAGCATTGGCTGATAAATTCATTGAAGATAAACTGGAAACTGATTTCGATCTGGTTTACGGAGTAAAGGTCACTGGTTTGAGTAACTTGCTGGATATCGTCCCCCCCCAGCAGCTAGACTACCTGATCCTTTTTTCTTCCGTGGCGGGCTTTTATGGAAATGCCGGCCAGGCAGATTACAGCATCGGCAATGAAGTACTAAATAAACTTTCTCACCATTTAAAACTATCCCATCCCAGCTGCCAGGTACTGTCCATCGGATGGGGACCATGGGA
>Ga0180435_10007800_pt1 | contig 10164 bp, 8 predicted proteins | sample SS_ome_3_FD_132467 | JGI IMG/M metagenome (GOLD analysis project Ga0180435, IMG submission 132467) | Hypersaline lake sediment archaeal communities from the Salton Sea, California, USA - SS_3_S_1 metaG | ecosystem: Environmental > Aquatic > Non-marine Saline and Alkaline > Hypersaline > Sediment... | reverse complement strand
CGGGCCAAGACGGTGAACTTTGGTATTATCTACGGGCAGACGGCCCACGGGCTGTCCCGGACGCTTCGCATATCGCGGACCGAAGCCGGGCAGTACATCCGCAGCTACCGCAGCCGCTTTCCCGAGATCGACAAGTTTCTCACGAACTGCATCGCCCACGCCAAGGAGCACGGATACGTCGAGACGATTCTCGCGCGACGGCGCAACATACCTGAAATAGACTCTCGCAATCCGCAGCGCCGGGCCTTCGCCGAGCGCCTCGCGCTGAACTCCGTGGTCCAGGGCTCGGCGGCCGACCTGATCAAGCGGGCGATGATCAATATCGCCTCCAGGCTCACCGCGGAGTCCCGCCCCAGCCGCATGCTGCTCCAGATTCACGACGAACTGGTCTTCGAGACGCCCGAAGACGCCGTCGAATCAGAGCGCGAAATGATCGTCTCGGAGATGTGCGGCGCCGTCGAGCTTTCCGTCCCGCTTAAGGTGGACATCGCCGCGGGAAACAACTGGATGGAAGCGAAATGATTAACGACTGGCAGTTGGCGAGGGCGAAAACCTGACGGAGAATCTCGAATGTTTCAGGCTGATTGGGAGGTTTTGGTTCCGATCGTTGTCTGTATCAGAATGTTCTCTCCGAAGGCGAGAGTTACCCCACCGCCCATAGCCAAAAACCACCTGCCAATGAGATGAAACCGGTCCCGGGCGAGTTGGTGTGGGCAAGACAGCCCAAGACAGCCATAGACTAAGGAAAGCTAATGCTATATAGTACTTAAGGATTTTTTTGAATTACGAGACAAGGCAGCAAACGCCATCGGGCATAACCGAACTGGGCGCCTGGCGGCGGGTGCATGTTGGGAGTATATTATGCACTGGAAAGACGCACGGATTCTCGCGTACCGGGCGGTCGCCCTGCTGGCGGTTCTGGGCGCCATCGGATGCTCAAGCGATTTCGACGTGTGGCCCGAGGAGCGGCTTCTCGGTCGAGGAATCCCCACATTCCGCCCCGATGAAGAGTCCGAGACGACAGAATCTCTCGTGGTGGAGGAACCGACCGGGCCCCTGACGCTCCGCAAGGCGCTTGCCCTGTCGTTGGCCAGGAGCCCCGCCCTGGCGGCGGCTTCATGGTCGGTTCGCGCCGCCGAGGCCCGGGCTTTGCAGGAGGGACTTCCGCCAAACCCCGAGGTGAGAGTCCGGTTTGAAGACTTCGGCGGATCGGGCGCGTTCAGAGGCACGAGCTTCTCCGAGCACGGTGTTCGCCTCGGTCAGGTTATCGAGTTAGGCGGTAAAGCCTCCAAGCGCCGTCGGGCGGCGCGCCTGGAAGCGGCATTGCTGGGATGGGACTACGAGACCAGGCGGTTGGATGTGTTCACCGGTACGACCAAGGCCTTCGTGGTAGTTCTGGCCGCCCAGAAACGTCTTACCGCGGCGCAGGAGATGCACGACACAGCCCAACATGTCCTCTCGATGGTAACCAGGCGAGTTCAGGGCGGCGCCGGGACCGGACTGGAGATCGAACAGGCCCGCATCGAGCTTGGCAACAGCCGGATCGAACTCGAGCGGGCGCAACATGCCATGAAGACCGCTCGCGGACTCCTGGTCAATCACTGGGACGGGAAGATTCCCAGGTTCCAGAAGGTAACGGGCGATCTGGAGGATATCTCGACGGTGAAGATCCCCACGTGGGAGCAGGCGGCTGCGGGAATCGAGAATAATCCCGATGTGAACCGCTGGGAAACCGAGGGCCTCATGAGAAAAGCCGCTCTCGAACGCGAGAAGGCCAACGCCATTTCCGACCTTCGCGTACTGCTCGGCGCCAGAAGGCTCCAGGATACTGAAGACTACGGGTTCATGATCGCACTGGAGATTCCGCTGCCCATCTTCGACCGCAACCAGGGAAGCATCAGTGAAGCCAGGCTCAACTGCCGCAAGACCCCCTACGAAAAAAAGGCCGCGGTAATGCTGGCCACCGCCCAACTGTATCAGGCCTACCAATCGCTTGCGGTCGCGCAGCGGGAGGTAAAACTGCTGAATACCGAGGTCATTCCCGCCGCTAAAGCGGCCTGCATGGCTTTAAAAGGAGGGGGCTTGACCGATATTCAATTCCTGAAGGCCCAACGAACGCTGTTCAGGGTCAGGGTCCGGCAGATCGACGCCCTGGAGGTCTTCCACGTGTCACTTGCCGACGTGGAGCGTCTGACCGGACAGGCGATCGGCGACCTTACTGCCGGCGCCCGCCGCCCCGATGCCCCCGGGAAAGAGAAACCCAAGGACAAGGCGCCTGAATGAAAGGCGATAGATGCCCGGATACCGTGCAGGGAAAACGGCGCATTTTTTCGTTCTCGCTGCTGTTGTGGCGGCGGCGGGCTTCCTTCTGACCGCTGCGCCAAGTTGCCGAAACGATCGCCCTGGGCGAGAAACGGCGAAAAAAGGGCGCCCGGCGCCAACAACCACGCGCACCGGCGGTGCTTCTGAAAATGATCCGTCGTGGATTGTCTTCCACGGGACCAGCGACACATCTGCCGGTATCGCCCTGGACGAGCGGACGTTACTTGTCGCCGATGACGAGAACAACATCCTGCGAGCTTATGGCGTCAAGGGCGGCAAGTGCATATTCCGGTTCGACCTGACGAATTTCCTGGGTGTCGCGGGCAAGTTTCCCGAAGTTGATATCGAAGGCGCCGCGAGGATCGGGAACCGTGTCTACTGGATATCCTCCCATGGTCGAAACCGGGACGGAAAGTGGCGCCCCAACCGGTGTCGTTTCTTCGCCACTGACATCCGTACCGCCCCCGGGGGTACTTCGATACGACAGACCGGGCGTCCATATACGAAACTGGCCGAGCGCCTGGCCGCTGACCCTGCTATCCGCGCCGCGTGTCCGGAGGTGGCGGCGTCTTTTCATCAGGGCAAACTCGGTGGCGATGACAAACGGCGACTCGCCCCCAAGGCCCATGGCCTGAATATCGAGGGCCTTTGCGCCAGCGCGGATGGAAATCGACTGTATATCGGTCTGCGGAACCCCCTGGCAGGTTTACGCGGCGCCAGTGGCGATCGCGCGATCGTCATCCCTCTGCTGAATCCGGGGGAAATAGTCGAAAAGTCGCCCGAACCGCGGTTCGGGCGTCCGGTGCTGTGGAATCTGGGCGGGCGTGGTATTCGCGACATGGTTCGCTCCGGGCATCACCGCACGACGTTCGTCCTGGCCGGGCCTCACGGTGGAAAAGACGGTCGGTTTGCCTTGTATCGATGGTCGGGAAAGGCTGGCGAGCAACCCGTATTTCTTCAAAAGTGGGATTCTCGCACGCCCGCGTGGCGCCCGGAGACCATCATTGCCTGGCCCGGATCACCCGGGGTCCTGCTGCTCAGCGACGACGGCGTCGTGCCGGTTCGCGTTGGCGGACCGGCAGAGTGTATCGATGCAAAGTACTACCGCAGCGACGGGACGACCCTGAACAAGCACCTGCGCGACGAAAACAGAAAATACTTCCGGGCGCGGTGGATCGTCCCAAAGACCGACCCTTAGACCATGATAGCGCAGAGGAGACGGTAGAAGATACCGGCAAAGATGGCGGAAACCGGTATCGTTATAAGCCATGAGCCAAATATCCGCCTGATGACCCTCAGGTCAATCGCGCCGAAACCGCGGGCTATTCCGACCCCCATCACCGCTCCAACCAGGACAAGGGTCGTGGAAATCGGAAGGCCCATTCGCGAGCAGACCAGAACCGTCGAGGCGGTGGCGAACTCGGCTGTAAAACCGCGCGTGGGCGTGATTTCAGTGATCTTCCTTCCGATGGATTCGATAACTTTGTATCCGTAGGTCGCCAGGCCGACGACGATTCCCACTCCACCGATCGCCAGAAGCCAATCAGGCACGGGTACATTCCTGCCGATTCCGCCTCCGGTAAACACCCGAAATGCCCCTGCCAGCGGTCCGATCGCATTGGCTACGTCGTTGGCGCCGTGTGCGAACGCCAAATAGCACGCGGTCATCGGTTGAACCCGGGCGAACCATCGCTCAACGACCTCGTAGGCCTCGTCGGCGCCCCGGTCAATTTTCTTTGCTGCGCGGTGAATAACCGCCCAGGCGACGACGGCGACGCTAGTGCCCACACCCGCAGCCATCGCCATTGCCTGCCCCGCGGAGAACCGGGGCGTTACTCCCTCGCCAACCTGGTCGATTTTCAGAACCTTGTACAGGATCGACAGGCAGAGCACCGCGACGACCGCACCCATGCCGATCGGTACGACGTGCCTGGCGGCGTTAACGGGACTGGTGCTTTGCAGGACGAAGCGTTGGATGGCCCGGTACATGAAGAACGCAATAAACCCGCCCGCCAGCGGGGAGATTATCCAGCTTGCCGATATTTTGCCCAGGACCCACCAATTCGGCGCGTGGAATCCAACAGCCGCTATCGCAAACCCGACTACTGCGCCCACGATCGCATGTGTGGTTGAAACCGGTTGACCGAAGAACGTCGCGACATTCAACCAAAGGGCCGCCGCAAGCAGAGCCGAAAGCATCCCAATACCAAATCTGAGTTCACCTTCAGGGATTTGCCTTGACGGTTTGGCGCCGATTCCGTCAGAAGGGGCGGGCGCAGTTGTCGGCCGGGCGCCTTCGACCGGTGTTGTTCGTGCGACGGTCTCGAACGCTTCAAGGGGAACAATACCCTTGCGAATAGTCTGCGCCACGTGCCCCCCCACAAAATAAGCGCCGGCGAATTCGAATATAGCCGCCAATACGATCGCCCTGCGAAACGTCAGTGCGCCGGAACCAACGGACGTCCCCATCGCATTGGCTACGTCATTAGCGCCGATGTTCCACGACATGTAGAACCCGGCAATGACGGTGATCACCAGCAGTATTATTACAACCGTGGTCAAAGGCTGCTCCGGATATCGGGAAGGTTCAACGGCGCGAAATCATCAGCCGCATGTTCTTTCCGACGTTCTCGGCGTGGTCCGCTATCTGGGTCAGCGAGCGGCAGAGCTTTTCCATCAGCAGGACGTTAATCGGGTCCATCTCTATATCGCTGTAGATGCGCCGGGCGATCCGGCGGCTGAGCTTGTCGGATTCCCACTCGGCGTGACAGACCTCCCCTATCCGCATAAGCACATCATTCGATTCCGGTCCGGAAAACGCTTCACGCTGAAGACCGGCCAATTCCTCAGCCACGCTCAAAAGCAGTTCGCTGACCTGGAGAACCTTGTCGACCAGCGCCAGGAAATCGCCCTTCAGGTCGTCGGGAATCGAAATGGGACGGAAGGTGGCGGCAATTGCGAAGTCTTCGGTATAGTCGGCGACCTTGTCCATCTCCGAGAGGAACCTGGCGACATCCTCCCGGTTAACGGGCAGGAAGTAGCGTTTGGGCAGTCCCTGGCGGATACGGTCCTTGAGTTGATCGGCCTCGAATTCCGTTCGCGACATTTCGTGCTGGAGTTCATCGAGGCGATCGGTATCTCCAGTGATGATGGCATCGGCTACCGGACCAACCAGCGCCACGCACTGATGCACCTTTCGAGCGTGCTCGATGAGCGGTTCGAAAGGGGAACGTCCAAATAATCCTGTTAGAGATCGCATGGGAATTTCCTTTGCCTGTTTCAGTGGATCTTTCGGTCAGTTTTTCACCTGGTGGTCCGCAACAGACTCCGCAACCGCCAAGCCGTCCATCCAGCGGAAAGTATACACGACATCCCGAATGATAACCGGAAAATTCCGAATCGGTCGAAAAAACCACGATCGGACCGCTTAAATCTCCAGTGAGTGCGGTTCGACAGGCACGGCGTCGGCAAGTCCGTATGCAGCCACCATGGCGTTGACCTGCTCGATGAGTTTGTCGCGATCGATTACGTCTACATCCGAGTCCAGGAGCCCGGATTCCATTTCGCCGGCAATGATTCGAGCGACAGCCCTGCCCAGATGCCAACTGCTGCAGATCAGTTTGCCCAGCCAACCCTTATCCCATAACGCCGTCCGCCCGTCAGCGTAGCGGACTTTTACGTGCCGGCGCCTCCGAATACGCCAGGTGTGATGCGTCTCCATCATGGCGGCCGGCAAATCCATACCGATCCGCCGGAAGGTTCTGAGGACCATCTCTAGCACCGCCGCACTGGACACCGTCGCCCAACCCCTTCGCTGGAGGTATATGTCTATGGCGAAGGCGATTTCCTGCGACTCGGAAAAGGCCCTCGGACCGTCCCGCATCACCTTTCGCATCACGGAGGCAAGCTTGTCGCGGTCAAATGGTTCGAATGTTCCATCTCGTTTGGCGACCCGGATCGTCCCTGATCCATTCACGGCAGTCTCCTTACTTTTTGCGACTTACCATTCCAGGCGGTAGCGAGCTAATTGCCTTCAAATAAATCGCCCTGGCCTGGTCCGACCACCGGCGATTCGTCAACTTCTCTCGCCTCGTCTATCAATTCACCGACGTCCGTGAAATTTCGGTAAACGCTGGCAAAACGGATGTACGCAATCTTGTCGACTTTTCGTAACTGGCTGCTGACGACGTCCCCGATGAACTTCGAGGGCACGTCCTTGTCAAAATTCTCAAACATTTCCTCCTCGACGGCGCTGATGATCGCCAGAAACTGATCGTCCGTAACCGATCTCTTGAAACAGGCCTTCTGCAGACCATCGATAACCTTCTGGCGATCGTATGGCACCCGGGTACCGTCCTTCTTGATGACGTTAAGCTTGACGACATCTTCGGGGCGCTCGTAAGTGGTAAACCGCTGCTGGCAGCCCAGGCATTCGCGCCGTCTCCTGACGGCTCGCCCACCTTCACTGCTGCGAGAATCCACAACTCTGTCGTGGTCCTGTCCACAGTACGGACACTGCATACATAACCTTCAGGGTTAAACCCTATATATAGAATTAATCTACTCTAACAAGACAATATATGGGGTCCCAAACGTTTTTTCAATAATTTTGCGGCACCGGTGCGAGTTTTTTATTCCGGTCTCGATAACTTGTTCTCATGCCAGTCCACGCGCGATCCTCGTGATCCGTTCATCCAAAAACTCTCTCATTCTTGCATTCAGTCGCTTTGGTCCATACACTTGGCGGGGCGATTAATGACGACCGGAGCAGTTGCCCCGCCCAGTCGTCCGAAGATGAAGGGACCTTCCGATGGCCATAGCTCATTTTGACTGCTTCGCCGGCGCCGGTGGAGATATGATAGTAGCCGCCCTGCTCGATGCGGGATGCGATCTCGATGCGCTGAAATCAGGATTGAAAAATCTGGACATCGGCGGATACACATTGTCCGCTGAAACTGTAAATCGGGGTGGAATCTCCGGAACGAAATTCAATGTGCAGCTATCTCCCGACGGAGACAAACATCCCCATCGCGGTCTGAAAGACTGTCTCGACCTGATCGAGCACGCCGATCTTCCCGCCAGGGCGTCCGAAAGGGCGTCGGAAATATTCACCCGCCTTGCACGGGCCGAAGCGCACGTCCACGGATGCGGAATTGACGAAGTACATTTTCACGAAGTCGGCGCCGTCGACAGCATTATCGACATCGTCGGCGCGTGCCTGGCGATGGAGCAGTTGGAAATCGAGCAGGTCTTCTGTTCGGTGATTCCGGTCGGAAGCGGTACGATAACTTGCCAGCACGGGACTATTCCCGTTCCCTCACCAGCGACGGCCGAACTGCTGCGAGGCTTCGAGACCCGCCAGGGCCCCATATCCGGAGAGATGACCACCCCGACGGCCGCCGCGGTCCTTACCACGCTTGCCGGTCGGTTCGGCGAGATGCCCGCGATGGAACTGGGCGCCTCCGGTTACGGCGCCGGGACGCGCGACAGCGACGAGCTGCCCAACCTGCTGCGAGTCTTCGTTGGCGACCCCAGCCAGTGCGGTACCGCCGATACCGTAGTCGAACTTACAGTTAACCTGGACGACTGCACCGGTGAAATTATCGGGGCGACGATCGAGATGCTGCTTGCGGCCGGATGCCTCGACGCCTGGGCGACACCGATAGTCATGAAGAAATCGCGTCCCGCGTGGCAGTTGTCGGTGTTGTGCGGGCTCGCCGATGTCAGCGCCGTCGAGGATATCCTGCTGACCGAGACCACGTCCCTGGGCGTGCGGCGGAAAGTCTGCGGGCGCACCAAACTCACCCGGGAACACCAGATTGTCACAACCCCCTTCGGGCCGATCAGGATGAAACTCGCCCGGCGCGGAGGGGCGATACTGACAGCCTCACCGGAATTCGACGACTGTCAGCAAGCCGCACAAAGTCACGCCGAGCCCGTGCGCAAGGTCATGGACGCGGCGCGGGCGGCGTTCGATGATGACAACCTGAAAAACCCCGACCGAGAGGGTCGCGACTAATGGTGCTATCCTGCGTTGTCCTTACAGTTTTTTCCGTCCTCGTGACGGTGGTGTGGGTATCACGTCACGTAATGATCCACCAACAGCAGCGCAGTGGACAAATGCTGGGGCCAGACTGCCCCGGACCTGGCGACGAGCCTCCACCACTCAGCGTGATAGTGGCCGCTAAAGATGAGGAAGCCTGCATCGAACGGTGCGTTCGGTCCATGCTTGACCAGGATTACCCCAACTTCGAGGTGATAGTCTGCAACGATCGCAGCGACGATAATACCGCTGCAATCGTCCAGCGGATCGCGGACGAAGACACCCGCCTGCGACTGGTGAACATCGAGTCCCTTCCGGAAGGCTGGTGCGGAAAGAACAACGCGATGCAGACGGGGATCGCCCAGTCAAGCGGCGAGTGGATATGCATGATCGACGCCGATTGCCGCCAGACGTCCAACCGAACGCTCTCGGTGGCGCTGAAGTATGCTCTCGACAACGATATCGACCTCTTCAGCATTCTGCCCGACCTGGAGATGAACGGTTTCTGGGAAAAGGTGATCCAACCGGTATGCAGCGGTGTGATGATGATCTGGTTCAGCCCCAACAAGGTCAACAATCCCGACAAGCCCAACGCTTACGCCAACGGCGCGTTTATGCTGATGCGGCGCGAGGTCTACCAGGCGATCGGGACGCACGAAGCCGTAAAAGACCAGGTCAACGAAGACATGCACATGGCTGATCGCATCAAGAAGAGCGGCAAGAAGCTCCGCGTTTTGCGAAGTGACGGTCTGTATACCGTCAGGATGTACACGTCCTTCAAGCAGATCATACGAGGCTGGTCTCGCATTTTCTTCGGTACGTTCGGGACGCTCAAACGTCTTACGATCTCGTTTCTGCTGATGGCGGTGATGGGCCTCCTGCCGTACGCCGCGGCGCTGGTGGGGTTTCTGGGATTCCACTCGGGCGGTTCGATTGCGGCGTTGGTGTGCGGTATTGCGGGCCTCGCCGGCGTCGCAATGCAAATGAGCGTTATTTTCAGGTACTACCGCCTGCTCGGGAATGCGGGCGCCCTGGCGGTGACGTATTCCATGGCGTGTATCATCACGCTGGTCGTGATTATCATTTCGATGACGAAACTTCGCCCCGGCGCGACGGTAACCTGGAAGTCCACCAGCTACTCCAGAACGAAGACATGATACGCCCGTGCGATCGGTGTCATTTTCGACAGGAGGCCAGCAGTGCCCGGTGAAATGCGCTTGGGTCTTCCTGGAATTCCAGCGTGTGCGCCCCGCTCAGCGATATAACCTCGGCTCGCCCGCCCGTCAATCGCATTACCGACCGGGCGGTCGCCTCGCTGTTTATGATGCGATCGCCCGTCGACAGGATCAGCGTTACGGGCATTGTCAACCGACCGCTGCGCCCCCGACTCAGCAGGCGATCGAGGCAGCGGCTTGAGTACATGAACCGGGCCGTCGCACAATGCAAAGCCAACTCGTCCGAGCGGAGGAACTCTTGCATGGACTCGTTGTCGGTGAACAGTTCAGGCGAACCAAGCGGTATGGCGAAACGCGTTCGCGGACGAAACAACAGGCACATCGCAATCGCCAGCTTGGTTACCGGCGAGACGTCGATGAGAGGCACTATGCCCGGCGCAAGTAGTGTAAGGGAAGCAATCGCTTCGGTGTCTTGCGACGATGCGCACCAGGCGGCAGCCAGCTTCCCGCCCCAGCTTACGCCCACCAACGCCAGACGCCTCGATCCGGTCCGCTCGAGGACGAATCGAACGGCCGCACGCACGTCGTCGAGTATCACACCGGCACAGCGGGCGTGCCCCCTGT
>Ga0180435_10007798_pt1 | contig 10165 bp, 5 predicted proteins | sample SS_ome_3_FD_132467 | JGI IMG/M metagenome (GOLD analysis project Ga0180435, IMG submission 132467) | Hypersaline lake sediment archaeal communities from the Salton Sea, California, USA - SS_3_S_1 metaG | ecosystem: Environmental > Aquatic > Non-marine Saline and Alkaline > Hypersaline > Sediment... | reverse complement strand
TTTAAAGGTTGTAATTAATTAAGGATATATTCTCTTGTAGGATTTGTTCCCTAAAGATAGAATTTCTAATAAAAATTCAAAGGTTTCATAGGCGTGTTGTAGAAGAGCTGAGGTTGAATAAGAGTTTTAAAAGAGGGAAATTTATCCTCGTGCAGGTTCTAAGAATTTGATTTGTAGTGATTTATTGCAATGAGCTTTCGTTCAAACAATGTTTGTGTTATATAACAGAAGTGTTGTTTCAACATTTAGAATTCCAGGTAGTTACTGCAGGCAGTTGTATACCGCCTGATGGAGTTCCGGGCGCAGGTTCAATTCGAAAAGCTGGTTGTTTTCGCGGGTTGGGTAGACGCGGTTTGAAAAGAAGATGAAGAGCAAGTTATTGGAAGGATCTGCCCAGGCAAAGGTGCCGGTATATCCGGTATGACCAAAACTAGATTCGCTGGCTGAAGTTGCTGGATAAGCCTCTACCAATGGTTTTTTATTGTTGTCAAGATAAGGTCTGTCAAATCCAAGTCCCCGTCGGTTTTCCTTCTCTTTAAAATAACGATGGGTAAACTTTTGAAATGTTTTTTCGGATATAAAACGCTTTGAGCCATACTCCCCTGCGTTCAGATACATTTGCATAATTTTCGAAAGGTCGTCAATCGAACCAAATAAACCGGAATTTCCTGATACTCCTCCCATCATTGCACATCCTTCGTCATGAACAAATCCCTGAAGGAGCTCTTTTCGGAAAAATTGATCATCTTCCGTGGGAATAATGTTAGCAATGGCCGTTTTACGATAGGGATTGTACATTACCGAAGAAGCTCCAAGAGGTGCATAAATTTCTTGGTTTAAATAGGATTCGAACTCTTCCCCGGTTAAGTTGCTAATGATCTCCGGGATGAGATAGAATGGCAGGTCTGAATAGGTGTATTCTTTTTTTTCAAGCAGTTCGGATTCATTGATCATCTTATAAATTGTATCGCGATAGGAAGAAAGCAGGTAAAGATTTTTTGCAATCCGGATATTGAATCGGTTTGACGGGCGTTTACGGTAATAACCGGATTTGTATCTTCCGTTTTCTTTAACGGTTGTGCTCCAGAAGGAAATCCAGGGTTGCAGTCCAGCCTGATGCGATAAAATTTCTTTAAATGTAATTATTTCTTTATCTGTACCTTTCCAAGCAGGCCAGTAAGTGCTAAAAGTGGTGTCCAGATTTATCATGCCGCGATCATATAATTGCATTAGTATTGGAAGGGGGCCGGTAATTTTTGTTAATGATGCCCAGTCGTATATATCTTCGGGTGCAACTTTTATTTTCTGATCATAGGTGTGGTGGCCCCAGCATTTGTGAAAAAAAACTTTGGAATCCTTGGCAAGGAGGATCTGACAACCCGGGAAGGCATTTTTTTCAATTCCCAGGTTTACCAGGCTGTCTAAATTTGCTTCAAGTTTTTTTGAATCAACTTTAATCTCTTCCGGAATGGTGTATTTTAATCTTTGAAGGAAAGGAGTTTTAATTCCATCTCCAATTTTGAAACTTGTATTTACGGTTACCGGCAGCGTTCCTTTTGCTTCAAAAGCTCCAAAAATTAATTGAGCTGTAAGTTCCTGGGTATATTGATTATCCTGATAAGCCATAATCAGGTTTTCTGTTTTTTCAATTTCAGGGAAAGAGGCAAGTGAATAGGGATTCCCAAAGACAGAGATCACAGAGCCCGGGAGTTGAATTAATTCGTTCACCGCAGCTATTTGGCTATGCGATAATTGAAATTTTTTTGCCGGACTCATACTTGGAATATGTACGGCAACCAAAATAACATCATAATCCATAATCGCCTTGAGCATCAGATTCACTTTTTCAGGAGAAGCATCTTTGGGAATGCAAAAATGGTTCATCGCGCAATAACGGGACGCCATCTTTTGGAAGGGGGTCTTTTCTTTTTTCCCGATGGTTAATGTAGCAATCCTGTTGGTGTCGAGACCATTAATCGGAAGAAGGTTTTGTTTATTTCTCAGAACGGTGAGTGAGTTTTCGGTTAAAAGCCGTTGGGTAAGATCATATTTTGTTTGAATAAGATCTTCGAACAAAGGATTTTCCGATGGGTACAAATCATTGTCGAGCCCAAGCCATTTCTTTGCGAGAAGGATCTTTCTGACTTTATTTTCGAGTTCGTTAAGTTGAAGATCTCCGTTGTTCAAAGCAAGTTTAATTGCTGCAACTGTTTCTTCAGGATCGTTAACCATTTCAAGAACATCAATTCCTGCCTGAAGCGCTTTGACCTCTGCAATGCCGGGAGGAAAATGTTGGGTGACTCCTTTCATGTTCATCGCGTCAGAAAATACCAGCCCTTTAAATTTCAGGCTGTCCTTTAAAAGCGCAGTCGTTATTTTATAGCTTAAGGAAGAAGGTAAATTTTCAGTGCTATCCAGAGCCGGGACATTCAGGTGTGCAACCATAACTCCTGAGATCCCATTTAAAATCAGATTTCTAAACGGGTAAAGCTCTATGGAGTCGAGATGCTCTGTTGGATGATTGATTTGAGGAAGAGTTTTATGAGAGTCGGAACGGGTGTCTCCATGTCCGGGGAAATGTTTTGCCGTAGGGATGATCCCTGCATCCTGCATCCCTTTTGCATAAAGCCATGTTTTCTGAGCCACAAGCTCGCGATTTTCGCCAAACGACCGGTAGCCGATAACCGGATTATCGGGATTGTTGTTGATATCGGCAACAGGGGCAAAGTTAATATTTACACCAATTCTTTTACATTGCCTGCCAACTTCCAGACCCATTTGGTAGATTAAACTGTCTGCTTCCGGGGGGATCGCTCCAAGAGCCATTGGGTAGGGATAACTTTTGGCATTTTTGAGCCTCATTCCCAAGCCCCATTCCCCGTCAATGGCAATGAAAAGAGGTATTTTTGAAGTGTCCTGAAATTGATTGGTCAATTTCAATTGCGACAGCGGATCGCCCTGAAAAAATAGGATCCCTCCAACATGGTAGTTTTTAATCAATTCCATGATCTCATTTTCATGTTTTTCGTCCTTGTTGGAATAAGCTGCAACCATAATCAATTGACCAATTTTTTCATCCAGCGTCATATGGTTCATGATGGAGTCGGCCCAAAGAGTATCCGCAGAAAGAAATGGGGGCTCGGCAGGTCTGCTCCCATTATTTTTCTTTCCAAAAGATGAGAAGAAAAAAACAGTAATAAGAAAAATGAGTATGGAGATAAAAAAAATTAGGTTCCGCTTCATATTCTTTATTGGTTTGTCAGGAATAGCAGGATTTCATTTCCCCTTTCAATCATGTCATTCCTGTAAAGTGGGACAAGTTCTGTATTATACCCAATATCCGGGGGTGCTTCCTTGGAATAATAATTTTCTGCTTAACAAAAATAACAAACTCAAATGTTTTGGATTCATTTTGTATCATTTATTTTTGCTTGTGAAGAATAGCAATAATTGAGTCAGGTTCAATTCGTAAAACAATATTGTAAGTTGAGTTATTGAATATTAAAGGACTGACTCTTCATTTTTTAGTCCGGAGCATAGATTTCGTACGACGAATTAATGATTTTGCAGGTTCGGAATATTACCCGGAGAAGGGTATGATTGTTTCGTTGAATAGAATCAGGATAAGCCTTGATTTTCCTGCAAGTTGTTCCTCAATTTATTTGATATCACAGAAATTGATTATTCTTAAAATAACTTACCATGCGCAAATTTGTTGTTTGGGCAATTTTTTTCTTTTTCGGATTTAGTTTTTACTCTTGTGCACAAGATCGATCGGTGATAGTCGGGGCTGAGCGAACTGATCAATATCTTTTAAAAATGAAAGGGAAGAAGGTTGGATTGATCGTGAACCACACCTCTTTGGTACAGGAAAAGCATTTGGTTGATTTTCTTCTTGAAAATGAAATTGAGATTGTTCAAATTTTCTCGCCGGAACATGGTTTTCGGGGAAATGCCGACGCAGGCGAGGAGATTGATTCGGGAAAAGATGTCAGAACAGGAATCGGAATCTTTTCCTTGTATGGAAAAAACAGGAAACCGACGCCGGAAAGTCTAAGTGATTTGGATCTTCTCGTTTTCGACATTCAGGATGTTGGCTGTCGTTTTTATACTTATATCAGTACATTGCATTATGTTATGGAAGCAGCCGCGGAGAACGGGAAACCGCTTTTACTTCTCGATCGACCCAATCCCAATGGGGATTATGTGGATGGGCCTGTGTTGGAAGATGGATTTAAATCGTTTGTCGGAATGCATCCGATTCCCATTGTTCATGGCTGTACGGTAGGGGAATTGGCCCGGATGATCAATGGAGAGAATTGGCTAAATGAAGGGCGGAGATGCGATCTTGAAATAATTCCTTTGTTGAATTGGGACCACAATCAGCATTACTCACTGCCGGGGAAACCATCTCCCAACCTCCCCAACGATCGTTCAATCCGGTTGTATCCTTCGCTTTGCTTTTTCGAAGCGACCGATGTAAGTGTTGGAAGAGGAACAAAATTTCCGTTTCAGGTTATCGGGGCCCCGCGAAATAATCTTGGGGAATTTACCTTCACTCCGCAAAGCATTCCGGGCATGGCTAAAAATCCTCTTCATGAGAATCAGGTTTGCTATGGGATTGATTTGAGAGAGATGCAATTCTCTCAAATACCGAAGTTTACGCTCAGTTATTTTCTTGATTTTTATCATAAATATGAGAATAAGAGCGAATTTCTAATTCGTGAAAGATGGTTTAATTTATTGGCCGGAACCGGTCAGCTTCTGGCTGACATCCGTGCAGGAAAAAATGAACCGGAGATCAGGGCAAGCTGGAAACCGGCATTGGAAAAATATAAGTTAATGAGAAAGAAATACCTTCTTTACCCCGATTTTAAATAGTTAGTTATGCCCCCTTTTGTTGTTGCATTGGTTATTTGTATCTATTTTGCTTTTTTGGTCGCCATATCTTATCTGACTTCCCGGAAAGCAGATTCAGACTCATTTTTTACGGGGAATCATCAGTCGCCCTGGTATTTAGTGGCTTTTGGCATGATCGGTGCGTCACTTTCAGGGGTGACTTTTATTTCCGTTCCCGGTGAAGTAGGGAATTCATCCTTAACTTATTTGCAGTTTGTTCTTGGTAATTTTGTTGGTTATTGGTTTGTGGCTTTCGGTTTGCTTCCCCTCTACTATAAGCTGAAGTTGGTTTCAATTTATGGTTATCTAAACACTCGTTTTGGGAAGTATTCATTCAAAACGGGATCTTCTTTCTTTATTCTTTCAAAATTGATCGGCGCAGCATTCCGTTTGTATCTTGTTGCAAGGGTTTTGCAAATCGCTTTTTTTAACGCATACGGTATTCCGTTTTGGGTAACAGTGTTCTTATGCATTGGATTTATCTGGTTGTATACCTTTAAGGGTGGGATAAGAACGATTGTTTGGACAGACTCGCTGCAAACACTATTCTTGTTATTGGCTGTTGGATTAACGATTGTTGCAGTTAAGAACGATCTGAACTGGAGTATTCAAGAGGTGTCTGCCCAGGTCTTCAAACATCCTTATTCAAAAATTTTCAACTGGCAGTGGCAGTCCGGCCGGTATTTCTGGAAACAGTTTATTGCCGGAATTTTTATTACCATTGTCATGACCGGTTTGGACCAGGATATGATGCAAAAAAATCTCACCTGTAAAAACATTCACGACTCCCGAAAAAACATGCTTTGGTTTAGCCTTGCATTTGTAGTATCGGTTTGCTTTTTCCTTTGTTTGGGTGTGCTTTTATACATTTATGCGGAAAAGAATGGGGTTTCTGTTCCATTTGGCCGGGATGAACTTTATCCGAAACTCGCGCTTAACCATTTAGGATTAGGGGTCGGCATTGCTTTTCTGATCGGAATCACTGCTGCCGCTTATTCCAGTGCCGATTCTGCATTAACGGCCCTGACCACAGCTTTTTGTTTCGACTTTCTTGATTTTGCAAATAAAAGTCCTGCTGATCAAAATCGTGTTAGAAAATGGATTCATGTTTTGTTTTCGCTTCTTTTTTTCATCGTGATCATTTTATTTTCACGGATCAATGACGAAAGTGTGGTAGTAGCTATTTTCCGGATTGCCGGATATACCTATGGGCCCTTGCTTGGACTCTTTGCATTCGGTCTTTTTTCAAAGCGGCAGGTGATTGACAAAAAGGTTCCGTGGATTGCCCTGTTGTCCCCGTGCTTGTCTTATGTAATTGCCCAAAATTCCGAAACATGGATGAATGGGTATAAGTTTGGATTTGAATTGTTGCTTTTAAATGGGTTTTTAACTTTTTTGGGGCTGTTGTTGTTTTCAAAATCGAAATCAGGAGAGAGTGTAAATAGGAAAAAATCTAAAAATCCAATGCAATAGATTAATATCTTTGCCGTTGTAAATTAAAGTTTAGGCAAAAACCAAATGCATCAAATGAAAAAACTAAAATCATTATCACTGATCCTGTTATTCTTTGCTGCTTTTACTGCTTGTGAAGAGGAGAATTTTTTCCGATCTTCCGAAGCAGCATTGGAATTTTCTGTTGACACAGTGATGTTTGATACGGTATTCACTTCTGTTGGCTCCATCACAAAGAATTTTAAAATCTATAATCCGTATAACCGCCCTCTTCAAATTTCAAATATCCGGCTGGCAAGTGGGGGGTTGTCTAATTTCCGGTTGAATGTCAATGGTCTTCCTTTTAGTGGGGAGAATAACTTTGAAACAAATAATGTCGAACTTGCTTCGAGAGACAGCCTTTATATTTTTGTTGAAGTAACCGTGGATCCGAATAATTCAAATAATCCGATTTTGGAGAAGGATTCGGTTGTGTTCGAAACAAACGGAAATATACAGGATGTGAAATTGATGGCCTGGGGGCAGGATTTTCATTTAATCGATGGAAAATTGATTGGAACGGAAACCTGGGATCCGGACAAACCTTATTTAGTATATGGCACTGCTGTAGTTGATTCCGGGGAGACATTAACCATCAATCCGGGAGTGAAAGTTTATTTTCATAATAAGGCTGCGATAGTCGTAAAAGGAACGGTTAAGGTGCAGGGAACCATTGACGAGCCGGTTCTGTTTCAACCCGATCGATTGGAGAATCTTTATTCTGAAGTTCCGGATCAATGGCTGGGTATTTTTCTTCGTTCAGAGAGTAAAGGAAACGAGTTTAGGAATGCAATCCTTAAAAATGGGAATGTCGGCATTCAGGTTGGAGATTTGGAAAACAAAGGGAAATCGGAGGTTCAGCTGGAAAATGTTCGGATTGAAAACATGGGATATGCCGGGATCATGTCTATTGCATCAACAATAATGGGGGAAAATGTAATTGTTGGAAATTGTGGGAAATATTCCATAGCGCTTGTTGCCGGGGGGAACTATCAGTTTACCCATACCACGATCGCAAATTATTGGGGAGGTTTAACGGCTTTAACTCCCCGGAGAACGCCTGCACTATTCATTTCGAATGTTATTTATGGTGACTCAATAATTAGAGATCTTGAGAAAGCAACATTTGAAAATAGTATCATCTATGGCAATTCTTTTAATGAAATAGAATTTGGGATCCATGAGGGCGCTGCTTTCAATTACTTCTTTGATCACTGCCTGGTTCGGGTGAATAATAGCTTTGAGGTTGAGAATCCTGATCATTACCGACAGGTGCTGAAAAATATTAATCCCCAATTTGTAGATCCTTATGATGATTATATCTACGAGTTGGATTCCCTTTCTCCTGTTCGCGATACCGTTGCATTGCGTTCAATTTCAAAAAAAGTTCCCTTTGACCTGAAGGGAGAAAGCCGGTTGGAAGATGCAGGGCCTGATCTTGGAGCTCTGGAGTGGATTCCTTCCGAAGTTAAAGACGAAAGTGAGGAAGAATGAACCGTTTCTTGAAAATCAGTGGATTATTCTTTTTTTTCCTTTTGGTTGGCATTCAAACTCGGGCTTCTGAAAAAGGGAGATCCTTCCGGTTGCTTTTCTATAACGTTGAAAATTTATTCTACCCATCGGATGACACCCTTTCCCTGGATGATGATTTTACTCCCAAAGGCAATCGTTTTTGGACATTTCACAGGTATAAGAACAAAATTAACCGTTTAGGGAAGGTCATCCTTTCTAGCGGGCGAGGTGATGCTCCTGATCTGGCAGGCCTGTGTGAAGTTGAGAATCGAAGGGTGTTGGAAGAACTTACCCAAAAAACTCCGTTGAAGGTTTTTAATTATCGGATTCTGCATAAAGAATCACCGGATAAACGGGGGATCGATGTTGCCTTGCTTTACCGGGAAGACCGTTTTTCCCCTCTAAAATACAAACTTCACCCGGTTGAGGGGGAGGGTTGGTGCTCAAGAGAAATTCTTGAAGTTTGCGGCATTATGAATGGCAATGATACGCTCTCGGTTTTTGTCAACCACTGGCCGTCGCGCTATTCCGGTGTGCTGGAAACCCGGGATAAACGGATTGCTGCAGCAGAGGTTCTGGCTGCTGCGGTTGATTCAATCTTTTTCGTTGCGCCTTGGAGAAAAATCGTTATTTGCGGTGATTTTAATGATGAGCCTGAGGACAAAAGTCTCGGGGCGCTGCTTGACAACCGTCCGCTAAAAAACTTAAGCAGTGAATGGAAAAAAGGTACTATAAAACATCAGGGTCAATGGACAATCTTTGATCAGTTTATTGTGTCTATCAATTTGAAAGGGGAGGCAGAAATATTTTCAGCTCCCTTTTTATTAGAACCCGATGAAAAATATATGGGCAACCGTCCTAAGCGGACCTATATCGGATATCGTTATCATGGCGGATTTAGTGATCATCTTCCTGTTGTTGCTGAGTTTTATTTTTAAAGTACCGGCTTCAGGCCTAATTCCTCCCCTTTCTGGAGTAAAAATGCTAAGGCTTCGTCGTGATCGTTGCGTATAATGCCATCCAGAATCGCATCTTTTATTGCCATCTTTAAGACTCCCACTTCCCGGCAGGGAGTGAGGCCGAAAATTCGCATGATCTCATCGCCGTCAACAGGTGGTTGAAAGTTGCGGATCGCATCCCGTTCTTCCAGATCCTTCAGTTTTTTTCGGACAAGTTTGAAATTTGAAAGGTAGCGATTTACTTTTTCCTGATTTTTTGAAGTGATGTCTGCCTCGCAAAGGGTCATCAGGTCATCAATATCATCGCCGGCATCGAAAAGCAGGCGTCGAACGGCAGAATCGGAAACAACATCTTCTGCCAGGTTAATGGGCCGCATGTGTAGCTGAACCAGCTTTTGCACATATTTCATTTTTTCATTGAGCGGTAATTTCATTCTTTTGAAGAAAGAGGGGATCTGTTTGGCACCGATAAAATCATGAGCATAAAATGTCCATCCCTGCCGGGGATCATATTTTTTCGTAACAGGTTTAGCAATGTCGTGAAGCAAGGCAGCCCAGCGAAGCCATAGATTGTCGGTGAACTTAGCTATTTGGTCAAGGACCTTCAGGGTGTGGAAAAAGTTATCTTTATGCCCTACTCCATTAACCACTTCTTTGCCCTTTAATCGATGAATTTCCGGAAGGATCAATTCCAAAAGTTTTGTTTTGTCCAGTAATTTAAAGCCAATAGAAGGTTTAGGTGAAAGGATAATTTTATTTAGTTCGTCAACAATTCTTTCTTTTGAAACAATCGAGATCCGGTCTCGATTATTTTTAATGGCATTGAAGGTGTTTTCTTCAATAATGAAGTTGAGTTGAGAGGCAAAACGAATGGCTCTCAGCATTCTGAGGGGATCATCAGAAAAAGTTATTCCAGGCTCCAGGGGCGTACGGATGATTTTGTTTTCCAGATCATTTAAACCGCCAAATGGATCGATGAGTTTTCCATAGGATTCCGCATTTAAGCTAATGGCCAGCGCATTAATTGTAAAATCCCGGCGATTTTGGTCATCTTCCAACGTGCCGTCTTCAACCATCGGCTTGCGGCTATTGCGATGGTAAGATTCTTTGCGTGCCCCAACAAACTCAATTTCCATATCTTCGCTTTTGAGCATGGCTGTTCCAAAGTTTTTAAAGATAGAAACGATGGTTTTAGGGCCAATCTCTTTTGCAACTTCTTTGGCCAGATCGATTCCGCTTCCTACCGTAACAATATCAATATCTTTTGAGGGACGATCTAAAATTAAATCTCGCACAAATCCTCC
>Ga0180435_10007797_pt1 | contig 10166 bp, 5 predicted proteins | sample SS_ome_3_FD_132467 | JGI IMG/M metagenome (GOLD analysis project Ga0180435, IMG submission 132467) | Hypersaline lake sediment archaeal communities from the Salton Sea, California, USA - SS_3_S_1 metaG | ecosystem: Environmental > Aquatic > Non-marine Saline and Alkaline > Hypersaline > Sediment... | reverse complement strand
GTGGAGGGCGACTCGGCCGGCGGCTCGGCCAAGCAGGGCCGCGACCGGAGCTTCCAGGCCATCCTGCCCCTGAAGGGCAAGATCCTGAACGTGGAGAAGGCGCGCCTGGACAAGATCCTCGCCAACGACGAGGTGCGCACGGTCATCACGGCCATGGGCACCGGCGTGGGCGCCGGCATCTTCGACATCGAGAAGCTGCGCTACCACCGCATCATCATCATGACGGACGCCGACGTGGACGGCTCCCATATCCGCACGCTCGTGCTCACGCTCTTCTTCCGCTACTTCCGCGAGGTGGTCGAGGCGGGCCACGTCTACATCGCCGAGCCGCCCCTGTACCGCGTCAAGAAGGGCAAGGAGGAGCGCTACTGCTACACGGACGACCAGAAGGACCGTCTCGTGGAGGAGTTCGGCGATCGCGGCGTCTACGTGCAGCGCTACAAGGGCCTCGGCGAGATGAACCCCGAGCAGCTCTGGGAGACCACCATGGATCCCGAGCGGCGGACCCTGACCCGCGTGACCATCGAGGACGCCGCCACGGCGGACCACATCTTCACGATGCTCATGGGCGACGAGGTCGAGCCGCGCCGACGTTTCATCGAGGAGAACGCCCACCTGGTGCGCTACGAGGACCTGGACATCTGAGCCGCGGACGGCGCGGACGAGACAGACCGGCAAGGCCGCAGAGGCGGACAAGGCAGGAGAAGCGAATAGATGGTGGAAAAGAACATCGGCACCGTGGTCGACGTCGACATCAACGACAAGATGGAGCAGTCGTACCTCGAGTACTCCATGAGCGTGATCATCTCCCGCGCGCTGCCCGACGTGCGCGACGGACTGAAGCCCGTGCACCGGCGCGTGCTGACGGCCATGAACGACCTGAACCTCCAGCCGGGCAAGCCCTACCGCAAGTCGGCCAAGATCACGGGCGACACCACGGGCAACTACCATCCCCACGGCACGGCCGCATGCTACGACACCCTGGTGCGCATGGCCCAGGACTTCAGCCTGCGCTACCCGCTCGTGGACGGTCAGGGCAACTTCGGCTCGGTGGACGGGGACTCGGCCGCCGCGGAGCGGTACACCGAGGCCCGCCTGACCAGGATCTCCACCGACATCATGCGCGACCTCGACAAGGAGACCGTCGACTACGTCCCCAACTACGACGGTTCGCGCACGATGCCCTCTGTCATGCCGTCGGCGATCCCCAACCTGCTGGTCAACGGCGCCGACGGCATCGCCGTCGGCATGGCCACCAAGATCCCGCCCCACAACCTGACCGAGATCTGCAACGGCCTGATCGCCATGCTGGACGCCCCGGACATCGAAGCCGACGGCCTGATGGAACACGTCGCCGGGCCGGACTTCCCGACCGGCGGCATCATCCAGGGCCGGCGCGGCATCCTCGACTACATCAACACCGGCCGCGGCCGCGTGGTGGTGCGCGGGCGCACGGAGATCGACGAGGACAGCAAGGGCCGCGCGCGCATCGTCATCAGCGAGCTGCCCTACCAGGTGAACAAGGCGAACCTCGTGGAGAAGATCGCCCAGCTCGTGCGCGGCGGGCAGATCGAGGGCATCGCGGACCTGCGCGACGAATCGGACCGCAACGGCATGCACGTGGTGGTGGTGCTCAAGAAGGACGCCTATCCCCAGGTGGTGCTCAACAAGCTCTTCGCCCACACCCAGCTCCAGCAGACCTTCGGCGTGATCAACCTGGCGCTGGTGGACAACCGGCCCAGGGTGATGTCCCTGAAGGAGACGATGGCGGAGTACCTGAAGTTCCGCGAGGAGGTCGTGGTGCGGCGCACGCAGTACGACCTCAACAAGGCGGAGGAGCGCGCGCACATCCTCGAGGGCTACCGCATCGCGCTGGACAACATCGACGAGATCGTCGAGCTCATCAAGACCAGCGAATCGCCCGACGTCGCACGGACCGGACTCATGGAGCGCTTCGCCCTGAGCGAGAAGCAGGCCCAGGCCATCCTCGACCTGCGCCTGGCGCGCCTGACCGGCCTGGAACGGCAGAAGATCGAGGACGAGTACGCCGACCTGATCCGTCTCATCGCCGAACTCAAGGAGATCCTGGGCAACCGCGACCGGCAGCTCCTGATCATCCGCGACGAACTGGCCGAGGTGCGCGAGCGCTACGGCGACGCGCGCCGCACGACCATCGAGATCGACGAGGGCGACCTGGACCTCGAGGACCTGATCGCCGACGAGGAGGTGGTGGTCACCATCTCCCATTCCGGCTACGTCAAGCGCATCCCCCTGGACACCTACCGCACCCAGGGACGCGGCGGCAAGGGCATCACCGCCATGGGCACCAAGGAGGAGGACTGGGTCGAGCACCTCTTCGTGGCCAGCACCCACCAGTACCTGCTGGTGTTGACCGAGCGCGGGCAGTGCTACTGGCTGAAGACGTACCAGGTGCCCAACGCCAACCGCGCCGCCAAGGGGCGGCCGATCGTGAACCTGGTGGACATCGCGCAGGACGACAAGATCCACGCGGTGGTGCCGGTGCGCGAGTTCAGCGAGGACCAGTACCTGCTCATGTCGACGGACCTGGGCGTGGTCAAGAAGACGCCGCTGACGGACTTCAGCCGGCCGCGCCGCGCCGGCATCCGCGCCATCAACCTGCTCGACGACGAGCGCCTGGTCGCGGTGAAGATCACCGACGGCGACCAGGACGTGCTGCTGGCCACCACCGACGGCATGGCGATCCGCTTCCCCGAGAGCGACATCCGGCCCATGGGCCGGACCGCCCGCGGCGTCAAGGGCATAACCCTGGGCGAGGGCGTGAGCGTGATCGGCGCGGTGGTGCTGCACGGCGGTGAGACGCTGCTGACGGTCACCGAGAACGGCTACGGCAAGCGCACGCCCACCTCGGAGTACCGGACGCAGCATCGCGGCGGCCGCGGCCTGATCACCATCAAGTGCAACGACCGCAACGGCCGGGTGGTGGAGATCAAGGAGGTGGCCGACAATCAGGAGTTGATGGTCATCACGCGCAACGGCATCATCATCCGCATGGCGGTGGCCGACGTCTCCACCATGGGGCGCAACACGCAGGGCGTCAGGATCATCAGCCTCAAGGGCGATGACCGGGTCATCGGCGTGGCGCGCATAGAGAACGACGAGGAAGATGTCGAGACCGGGGATTGAGGGCACGACCCCGTCAGGACGCGATCGCCCGCCGCGCACGCGCGCCGGGCTCGTCGCGGCGCTCCGCGTCGTCGGCCTGCTGCTGGCCGTCGCGGTGCCGCGGTTCGCGACGGCGGACGTGATCACCGTCCGCAGCCACGAGCTGGCCGCGGGCGCCCGGGCCGTGATCGGCGACGACGCCGTCGTGAGGGTGCACGCGTCTGCGGGCACCGTCGACCAGATCCTCCTGAGGATGTCCGCCGGCCTGCGCACGTCGGGCCCCCCGCGCCGGGCCGACGACTGGACGTTCACGACGTTGCGACGCGAGGGGGACGAGGGCGGGCGGCGCGGCTTCTCCGACCGGGCCGACGACGACGGCGACGGCCGCGTCGACGAGGAGCGGCTCGACGGCCGGGACGACGACGGCGACGGCCGCATCGACGAGGACTTCGCGGCCATCGGCGACGACATGACGGCGGTCGGCGTCATGCGCGGCGGCCGGGTCCTCTTCCTCGAGACCTACCACTGGGACTACCCCCACCTGAGCGAGACCCTCATCACCTCGTGGCGCCGAGAGGGGCGGGACGGCGCGCCCCAACGCGACGAGGTGACCCTGGAGCTCCCCTTCGGGATCTGGCAGGAGATGAGCGTGGGATGGGAGACGCCGCGGGCGGAAGGCGCGTCCGGCGCGATGATGATGGTCGCCGCCCTGCCCCGCGACGGCGGTCGCTGGTGGCTCGGCATCACGGTGCTGGAGCGCGGCGGCGAGACGGCGCCGACCCGCGTCGACGGACGTCGGCTGGAGCTTCCCTGCGACGGGACCCTGGTCTGCGCGCTCTCGGTCTGCACGACCCTGACGCAGCTGCGCCAGAGGCAGGCCGCCGCCCATGCCGTGCACGCCGGCGCCGCGGCCGGACCGGGCCAGCCGGCCGTGCCCTGGATCGTGCCGCCCCCGGCCTGCGTCGGCGCCGACGACCGGCCCCTGGCGGCCTCGTGGACGAACGACCGCGACGGTTGGCGGCTGACCCTGGAGATCCCGGCGGGACACACCCCGTTCATCGATCCCGAGACCCTGCGCGCCGGAGCGGCGCGACCGGGCGTACCGCTACGCGTCTCCTGGCGCGGCGCGCAGGACGGTGCGACCTGGAGCGAGGACTGGCCCAGCCCCGATCACGCGGAGTTGTGGCGTGCCGATGCGACCCCCCATCCCTATCTCGCCCACAACGACGAGCTGCGCGCGCGCACCGGCGGCGTGCTGACCTTCCACTACGCGGGTGCCACACCCCTCGACGCGCAATCCTCGCTCACTTGCCGGGCCGCATCGGGACAGACCGTCCTCGTCGAGGCGACGCGCGCGGCCAGGCCGCACGACGCCGGGGATGCTCCCGCAGGGGAGGTCGACATCCCCGCGGGCGACGACGCGGCCGAGACGGAGACGCGCACGGATCGCCTCCGTCCGCCGACTTTGTCGCCTGAACTGCTCGATAATTTCCCCAACCCCTTCCAGGATCACACGCGCCTGCGCTACACGGTGCCCGCCACGGTCGGCGAGGGCTTCGTTTGGCCGGAGGACCAGGAGCCCACCCTCAAGGCCGAGGACCCGATTCCCTACCGGAGTCTCACGCCGTCGGTATCTTTGAAGGTTTATACGGTTGCCGGACACGAGGTTGTGACGATTTTTGATAGTACGTGCGCCATAGGCACCTATGAAGCGACATGGGACGGGCTGGATCGCGACGGGCGCCCGCTGGCCGTCGGCACCTATTTCTGCAAGTTGCAGATAGACAATTGGTCGGTCACGAAACGGGTTGCGCTACTTCGTTGAAATCCCCTATAGTTACTTGATTCCGGACGTTCACCCCTTTGATTTACGGAGACGCCATATAACTTCTGCGATCCGTGTGTGTTTGCGGGGATGATTATTTTCTTGTTCAAGTGAGGATGTTCCTCTATACTCGTATGATAATAGTTCAAGTCGTTGCCCAGGCATCTGTGGATCTGCATACGAAGGAGCGTCTTTGTCCATAGGGGGACAGTCGTGAGAGAAAGACTGGAACCGATTGAAGGAGCATGGAACAGTTTCATAGTCGAATTTCCGTCCTATCCCAAGTTGATGACCGCGGGACGAGAGGAGTATCAGAAGATCCTGTTCCTTTGCTCGGCGGAAGAGAACAATCCCGCTGAGCTGTGCTTCGCTTTCTTTGGGCCCCAGATCTTGTTGCATCAGCTTCGCGCCGACGAGGATGGAAGCCTCGTCGACGGAGCCCGTCTGATCTTCATCTACGCCGCGGAGATTCCCGGCAATCTGAAGGCCTCCCTGGATCTCTTCCAGGAACGGTACAACGCGCCGGCCCTCGTTTCGCAGAGGGCCAACGTTCAGAAATCCGCCCAGCACGTGCTCGAGTTCCTGCAGGGCACCCAGAGCGAGGACGCCGTCCGCGATGCGGACCGTTTCGCCGCGACGGGGACCGCGCAGGTCGACCAGGGGATCGCCCCCCTGCCGAGCGACGTGGGGCTCTGGTCCGATCCATTGCCCGAAGTCACGCTCGAAGCCGACGCGGACGAGCGGGTCGTGGCGACGACCGACATCCAGGACTACCGCGCGGAATACGCCTGTCGCTTTGTTCTGAAGAACTACAAACAGGGTATCAACCGCGACAAGATGGCCGAGATGGTGCATCTCTCCCCGGGTTACTTCTCGAACCTGTTCCGGGTGGAGATCGGCATGAGCTTCAGCGACTACCTGATCCAGGTCAGGATCGACAACGCCAAGAAGCTGCTGCGCCGTTTCGATCTCTCGGTCGAGGAAGTCTCGAAGGAGTGCGGCTTCAACAGCCTCGCCCACTTCTCGCGGACCTTCAAGGACCGCTGCGGCATGCCGCCGCTGAAATATCGCAAGACGCCGAATCCCGACGCTTGACGGGACTCGCCGAATCGCGAATGCACGACGCGCGGGGCCCCTCAGTCCTTGAGGGGTCCCGCTTCGTGCCCCATCCGGGCCCGGTGCCGAGATGTCCCTGATCTCCCTGCAGAACGTGGGTTTCGACTTCGGGCGGGAGACCATCCTGCGCGAGGCGTCGCTCACCCTGCAGCCCGGGGAACGCTGCGCCTTGGTCGGCGCCAACGGCGCGGGCAAGTCCACGCTCATGGCGCTGCTGGCGGGCGAGCTCGAACCCGTGTCCGGCAGGGTGCAGAGGACGAGCGGCGCCGGCGTCGTGTATCTGCGGCAGGAACGGGCCAGCGAGAATCCGTCGGCACCGACCCTCTACGACGCGGTGGCGGCCGAGGCCTTCGCCGAGGAGCTGCGCATCGAGTCGGAACTGGCGCGGGTGGCGGCCGGGATCGCCGCAGCGGACGCCGCCGCCGCCGCGGCGCTCGCGACCGAGCAGGGCGACCTGCAGGCGGCCTACGAACGTCGCGACGGCTACACCTGGCGCGCGCGGCTCGAGGCGGCCCTCTCCGGCCTGGGGCTCGGCGAGGACCGCTGGGGGCTGGCGCCCGACAGTCTCTCCGGGGGCGAGCGTCGGCGCGCGGCCCTGGCGGCGGCCCTGCTCTCCGGCGGCGACGTGCTGCTGCTGGACGAGCCCACAAACCATCTCGACCTAGACGCGCGGGAGTGGCTGGAGGACCGTCTGCCGCGCCTGCCCGCCGCGCAGGTGATCGTCTCCCACGACCGCCACTTCCTGGACCGGGTCGTCAACCGCACGTTGCATCTGGGCCGCGGCCGGCTCACCGCCTGGTCGGGCAACTACAGCTTCTACCTGCGCGCGTCGGCCGAGTCGCGCGCGCGGGAGACGTCGGCCTGGCGCCGGCAGAGCGAGCGCATCGCCAGGACCGAGGACTTCATCCAGCGCAACATCGCGGGACAGAAGACGAAGCAGGCCCAGTCGCGGCGCAAGCAGCTCGCGCGCGAGAAGCGGCTGGAGCGGCCCGAGAGCGAGGCGTCCGGCTACACCTTCAGGCTCGCGCCGGAGCGCGCCAGCGGGGCGATGGTCATGGAGGTGCGCGACCTGGCCAAGGGCTTCGGCGGTGCGCCCCTGTTCGACGACCTGTCCCTGGACATCGCGCGGGGCGATCGCATCGGGATCATCGGTCCCAACGGCTGCGGCAAGAGCACCCTGCTGTCCGTGCTGTCGGGACGCGCGCTGCCCGACCGCGGCCGCATCGTCCTCGGGCACAACGTGGATCTCGGCCTCTACGACCAGCAGCTCATGAACGTGAGCGACGCCAACACCGTCCTGGAGGAGCTGGCGTCGGTCTGGCCCGGCGCCACCCTCGGCCAGCTGCGTTCCTTCGCCGGCGCCTTCGGCTTCGGCGCCGACATGATCGACCGCGGCGTCGGGCGTCTCTCCGGCGGAGAGCGCGGGCGCCTGTCGCTCATGCGCCTGATCCGCGAGGGACACAACACGCTGCTGCTGGACGAGCCCACAAACCATCTGGACATGAAGGGCCGCGAGGCCCTGGAGGGCGCGCTGCGCGATTTCGACGGCACGCTGGTCACGGTGTCCCACGACCGGCGCCTCCTGGACCGGCTCGTCGAGCGGCTGATCGTCTTCGAGCGCGACGCCGACGGTCGCCCGTCCGTGTTCGTCCACCCCGGCAACTACTCCGATCTGGCGGCGCGCCGCGCGGCGGCCCGGGCGGACGAAGCGCCGTCGCCGGCCGCGCGTGCCGCGGCGCCCCGCGCGGAGAAGCCCCGTCCCGCGGGCCTGAGCAAGAACGAGATCCGCCGTCGGCGAGCACAGATCGCCGAGGCCGAGGGGGAGATCGAGGCGCTGGAATCCGAGAAGGGGGAGCTGCTGGACAGGCTCGCGGCGCCCGATCTCGCGCCGGGCGAACGGTTGGAGGTCTCGCGTCGCTTCGCCGACGTGGAGGCGGTGCTGGCGGCCCGGCTGGTCCAGTGGGAGGCCTGGCTCGACGAGATCTCCTGACGCCGCGCCGAAAAGACTGAGCGATCCGGACGAGAACCCGTAACATGGTCCCGCCGCGCATGGGCGCGGCCGGACGGAGGAACCGACGTTGGGCGACTACTGGGATACCGAAGAGATGATGGGCGAGCTGCACGAGCGCACCGTGCTGGTCGGCGTCGACCTGCCCGAGCTCTTCGGCCGGGGTGCGGGCGACTGCGACCTGGACGAGCTCGCGCGGCTGGTGGACACCGCCGGCGGCGTTGTGGTGGGCGAACTGAAGCAGCGTCGGCAACGCCCCGCGCCGGCCACCTTCATCGGCAAGGGCAAGGTCGCGGAGCTCGAGGCGCTGATCGAGAACACCGACGCCACGCTGGTGGCCTGCGACAACGACCTGACGCCAGCCCAGGGACGCAACCTGGAGAAACAGCTCAACGTCACCGAGGACCGCGGCGAGAAGGGGCGCGTGTCGGTCATCGACCGCACGGAGCTCATCCTCGACATCTTCGCCCGTCACGCCCGCACGCGGCAGGCGCGGCTGCAGGTCGAACTCGCCCAGCTCCAGTACATGCTGCCGCGACTGGTCAAGCTGTGGTCCCACCTCGAACGGCAGGAGGGCGGTATCGGCACGCGCGGGCCGGGCGAGACCCAGCTCGAGACCGACCGCCGCATCATCGGGCAGCGCCTGTCGCGCCTCAAGAAGGAGCTCGCCGACATCGCCGCCGATCGCGAGGTGCAGACCAAGCGGCGCGGCGCCAGCTTCAAGGTCTCCCTGGTGGGATACACCAACGCCGGCAAGTCCACGCTGATGCGGGCCATCACCGGCGCCGATGTTCTGGTGGAGGACCAGCTCTTCGCCACCCTCGACGCCACGACGCGGCGCGTGGAGGTGGACGAACGTCGGCAGTTCCTGCTGTCGGACACGGTCGGCTTCATCCGTCGCCTGCCGCACCACCTGGTCGCGTCCTTCCGCGCCACCCTGCAGGAGGTGGCCGACGCCGATCTCCTGCTGCACGTGGTCGATGCCTCCAGCGCCGATCCCGACCGGCAGGTGGCCGCGGTCAACGAGGTGCTCGCCGACATCGTGCCCGGTGAGCGCGACACCATCATGGTCTTCAACAAGATGGACCGTCTCGAACCGGAGCGGGCGGAAGCCTTCCGCAACCTGCGGGGCAACCGCGACGGCGAGGCGCTCTTCGTCTCCGCCCTTGATGAACACGGTCCGGCCGCGGTACGATCGGCCGTGGTGGAGCGACTGCTCGGCCGAGAGCGGGTCGTGCGCCTTCAGGTGCCGCTGACCCGCATGGATCTCGTGGCGGTCTTCCACCGGACCGGTTCGGTGCTCGAGGAGGAGCACGACGTTCGGCACTGCCGCCTTTCGGTGCGCCTGCGCGCGCAGGAACTGAAGCGGCTGCTGGGGCGGGAGCCGGACATCGAGGTGCTCTCGTAGGCACCCGAGCGGAGCGGCGGGCAGGGACGCCCGCGCCCGAAGGGACGGACACCCGTGAAGCAACTTCTCGCCAACCGCGATTTCATGGCGGTCTGGGCCGCGTCCTTCGTGTCCGGCCTCGGCGACAAGATCGCCATCCTGGCCTTCTTCTCCCTCATCTACAACCGTACCGGCGACGTGGCCAGCCTCGGCCTGCTGGCCGCCGTGCAGGTCCTGCCGGGCATCGTGCTGGGACCCTTCGCCGGCGTGGTGATCGACCGCTGGAGCCGCCGCGGCGTGATGGTGGCCAGCGACCTGCTGAGCGCGGCCACCGTCTGCGTGATCCCCTTCGTGGACAGCCTGGCGCCCGTCTACGCCCTGGCCGTGCTGCTGGCCGCCGGGCGCCATCTGAGCGGCCCGGCCCGCCTGGCCCTGATCCCCGACCTGGCGCCCAGCGACCAGCTCAACCGCGCCAACGCCCTGTTCATGGTCTCGCAGAACGTGATCCTGCTGGTGGGCATGGCCGCCGGCGGCGTCATCGTGGCCGGCCTGGGCACCTCGGTGGCCTTCTGGGTGGACGGGGGGACCTTCGCCGTCTCGGCCCTGCTGCTCGCGCTGCCGCGCCTGCGCGAGGCGACCTCACGCCGCGGCGGCGCGGCCGACCGGGAGCGCTGGCACGACATCCG
>Ga0180435_10007796_pt1 | contig 10166 bp, 9 predicted proteins | sample SS_ome_3_FD_132467 | JGI IMG/M metagenome (GOLD analysis project Ga0180435, IMG submission 132467) | Hypersaline lake sediment archaeal communities from the Salton Sea, California, USA - SS_3_S_1 metaG | ecosystem: Environmental > Aquatic > Non-marine Saline and Alkaline > Hypersaline > Sediment... | reverse complement strand
GGGGTGCAGGTGCAGTTCCTGCCATACCCGTTCCTCAATGTGGCTGTCACCATTTTATGGATCGTATGCGGCACTAATGCCCTGAACCTCGTGGACAACATGGATGGCCTTTCCGGCGGGGTGGGGGCTGTGGCGGCGGCTTTCTTCCTGCTGCTGGCGGCCATGAACGGCCAATATCTGGTGGGCGGCTTGGCTGCTGCTCTCCTAGGAGTCTGCCTGGGTTTTTTGATCTACAATTTTAACCCGGCCACCGTATTCATGGGAGATACGGGCAGCCTCTTCCTGGGCTTTATTCTGGCGGCTTTGGGCATCAAGTTGCGTTTCCCTGGCCGGCCGGACATCGTAACCTGGATGGTACCGGTGGTGGTGCTGGGGCTGCCTGTCTTCGATACGACTTTGGTGGTTATCTCTCGCCTACGACGGAGTGTACCTGTCTATCAAGGGGGGAAGGATCACGTCTCCCATCGCCTGGTGGCCATGGGACTCACTCAACGGGAGGCCGTCTTGATTCTTTACCTGGTCTGTGGAGCGCTGGGCGTGCTGGCTATTTTCATTACCCAGGCCAGTCTACTGGAAGGCTACGTGATGGGAGGAGCAATCGTCTTGATCGGCTTGTTGGCCCTGGTAAAACTGGAATGCGTGGATGTTGGTTCACAAAACTTGAGCCTGGCGGATGAGAGTGGAAATGAGTCTGAAGGATAAGATCGAGGCCAGGGAGGCCCAAATCTGTATCATCGGCCTGGGCTACGTAGGTTTGCCTTTTGCTGTGGAATTTGCTCATCTCGGGTTTCCGGTTATGGGCCTGGATGTGGATGAAAAGCGAGTAGCGGCCATCAAGAGGGGCGAGAGTTATATTAGTGATGTGGCAGGAGACAGGATTGCTTCTCTGATTGTGGCCGGGCACACCAGTTACGATTACGCCTGGGTGGTGAAGCACGCCCCGTTGATCATTGATACAGTGAACGCTACCAGAGGCGTGAGTGAAGGGCGAGAGAAGATACTACGCATCGGGGTGCCAACTATTTGAACAAAAGGGAATAGGCGAGTTTGAGATGGAGGTCTGGTTGGAATCCAAAAGTAGGGTAGAAAGCATTAGTTCAGCGGCAAGGCGAACGAGAACGAGGGTCTTGCGCCTTATGGCCTTGTTGCTTGTTATAATGGCCACCGTAGCCGGTGTCCTTTGGCGTGACAGGTTGGGCCGCTTCGTGGGCTATGGTTATCCGGGTATCTTTCTTATCAGCCTGGTGGGCAACGCTACTGTTATATTTCCTGCTCCCAGCCTGGCCTTGGTCTTTGCCCTGGGAGGGGTGCTTGATCCCATCCTCGTTGGACTGGCAGCAGGGCTGGGCGAGACGCTGGGTGAGTTGACCGGGTACCTGGCTGGCTACAGCGGACAGGCTGTGATCGAGAACCGGGAGATATATGACCGTTTGCACGGCTGGATGAGAAAGTATGGATTGGCTACCATCTTCTTTCTCTCGCTCTTTCCCAGTCCTTTTTTTGACCTGGCTGGCATTGCCGCTGGCGCGTTGCGTTTTCCCATTGGGTACTTCCTCTTGAGTTGTTGGTTGGGAAAGACCCTCAAGACAATCGTCTTTGCCCTAGCTGGCGCTCATTCCTTATTGCTGCTAGGGCGCTTTCTGTAAAGGATGGTTTGAGAGGGACGTGATGAATAAGGCTGTTCTGCTCTTTGCCGTTTCATCTATTCTGCTATGCACCACAGCTTCCTGCCAGGTTGTCCCTTTGTCTTTTTGGGGGGAGCCGACGGCCACCCCTACCCCAGCCTCACCTGGCCTGGAAGCAGCGGCTCTGGGTTTCCTGCAGAACTGGGAGCGCGCTGACTACAGGGGTATGTATGCTCTGCTTTCACCGCCAGCTCAGGCGGAGACCACCCAGGCGGAGTTTGTCCAGTACTATCACGACGTGGCCACCGAGATCACCATGACCGCCCTGGATACCCAACTCGTCTCCCTTCTCCAGGATGGTTCCCAGGGCCAGGCGGCCTATCGTTTGATCGTGGACACTGTTCTGGTAGGACGCATTGAAACGGACAACCTCATGTCTCTGAGCTACGCTGACGGTCGTTGGGGGGTGAACTGGTCGCCTGCCCTCATCTTTAGGGAACTGGAAGGTGGGAATATCCTGCGCATGTTCCGTCATGCGCCCTCCCGAGGCAACATTTATGATCGCCATGGGACAGCTCTGGCTGTTGAAGACCAGGCGGTCACGGTGGGGGTTGTACCTGGTCAGATCGAAGACGAGGACAGGCTGCTGGCCGAACTCGGTTGGATTCTGGGCCTCGATGCGGCGAGCATCAAGGGGAAGTACGCTCTTGCCCGACCCGATTGGTACGTGCCCATTGGCGACCTCTCTTCCGAGGCCAGCCAGGCCCATTATAGCACATTGACCTCTTTGCCGGCCGTCGTCTTGAGGGACAGGTGGGTGCGGGCCTATCGCCACGCTGGCCTCGCTGCCCACCTCCTGGGTTACATGGGCAGAATAGAACAGGGCGAACAGGCCCAATGGGTGGCTAAGGGTTATAGTGGTGATGAATTGGTGGGTAAGGCTGGCCTGGAGCGTTGGGGAGAGCCCTACTTGGCTGGCCGGCATGGTGGCGCGTTGGTTGTCCTCACCCCGGCGGGCAGGCAACTCGTCACCATCAAGGAACGGCCAGCCTTCCAGAGCCGCAGCATTTACGCCACTATGGATCGAAGGTTGCAGCAGGTGGCCGAGGCGGCCCTGGGAGATAAGCGGGGGGCCATTGTAGCCCTCGACCCCAACACGGGCCAGGTCCTGGCCATGGCCAGCCGCCCGACCTTCGACCCCAATATGTTTGTCACAGGTATTGATAGCGGCCAGTGGCAGGTTCTGGTCAGCGATGCCAGCCGCTCCCTGGTCAACCGGGCCACTCAGGGCACCTACCCTCCTGGCTCGGTTTTTAAAATCGTGACCATGGCTGCGGCTCTGGAAGAGGGGGGATTCACGTCAGGGAGCACTTTCAATTGTACGGGCATCTGGTACGGATTAGGGAAGGACTGGCCCAAGACCTGTTGGTTGGAGACAGGTCACGGACAGGTGAACCTGGTTCAGGCCCTGATCGTCTCCTGTGACGTCACTTTCTACGAATTGGGCAAGCGCCTCTATGAGCTCGACCCTACCCTGTTGCCCAGATACGCACGACTCTTTGGCCTGGGAGCGCTCACCGGTTTGGGGGTGGCGGAAGAGGTGGCCGGGTTGGTGCCTGACCCTAATTGGAAGGTGGCGGAATTGGGTGAATCGTGGTTCCCGGGTGACTCGGTCAATCTGGCCATCGGCCAGGGCTATCTCTTGGTCACGCCTCTGCAAGTGGCTACTATGGTGGCTGCCGTGGGCAACGGTGGTACCCTTTACCGTCCCCAGTTGGTCCTCAAGGTGGCGGCCTCCTCCGAAGAGCCGGAGCAGGTCTTTGAGCCCCAGAAACTGGGCCGGCTCCCTATTAGGTCAGAGACTCTCTCTGCGATCCAGGAGGGCTTGTTGGGAGCAGCTACTGGCCCGCGAGGGACAGCTACTAACGCTCTCAAGGGGATGGAGGTGGCTGTGGCGGGCAAAACAGGCACGGCTGAGACCCCCGATGATGATCCCCACGCCTGGTTTGCCGGTTACGCTCCGGCCGACGCTCCTCAGATAGCTGTGAGTGTGCTGGTAGAGAACGGCGGGGAGGGGTCGCAAGTGGCCGCCCCGCTCTTCCGGCAGGTGGTGGAGACCTTCTTCGCGCTCCAGCGGGGAGAAGAGGTTCTGGAAGGTATACCTACGCCCTGATGGGTGGTGAAGATGAAAGAGCAGACGTGATAAAGCTATTGGTTGCCACCAACAACCCGGGCAAGGTCAGGGAGTACCGGGCGCTGCTCAAGGGGCTGCCGTTGACCTTGACCTATCCGGCCCAGGAGGGCATTGACATTGAGGTGGAGGAGACAGGTAGCACCTTTGCCCAGAACGCCCACTTGAAGGCTACGGCTTATGCCAGAACCAGCGGCCTCTTGACCCTGGCCGATGACTCTGGCCTAGAGGTGGACGCTTTGGGGGGTGAACCAGGCACGCGTTCAGCTCGCTTCGCCGGCCAGGGAGCCAGCGACGAGGACCGTTACCGTCTGCTTCTGAGCAAGCTGGAGGGGGTGCCCTGGCAGCAGCGCACGGCCCGCTTCCGTTGTGTGATCGCCGTGGCCAGGCCGCAGGGAGAGGTGCACACTGCACAGGGGACTTGTGAGGGGGTCATCGCTTTTGAGCCCAAGGGGGAGCATGGCTTCGGTTATGACCCAGTCTTCTACGTGCTGGAGCATGGCCAGACGATGGCCGAGTTGGAACCGGAAGTCAAGAACCGAATCAGCCATCGGGCGCGGGCGGCTGAGGGGGCGCTGAGGATTTTGCAGGAGCTTTTGGGCAGTACAACGAACCTAGGGAATTGAAAAGGACGGGAGAATGCATTGAACTTCTCCCGTCCTTCATGTTCGGCCAGGTCTACTGACCACCGCCGCGAAGGGGCTCACCCGTGTTCGGCCAGGTCTCCTGACCGCCGCGTGAAGGGCTTGGTCGGAGACCTTCGCCCAACAGAGGAATGACAAAATATCCACTTAAGTTGACAGAGCGCTAGCCTTCGCAGAGCTTTTTGAGATTTTGCAATGTCTTCTCCATGTCCTCGGCGTTGCGGCGTTCGATGACTAGCTTGTCCGCGATCTTGCCCAGCACAGACCCCGGCACCGTGTAGTCCATCACCACGCTGACACGCGTTCCCTCCCCCTCGGGCTCGTAGGTCCAGGTGCTGGTGCTGTCAATGGCACCCTCGGTGCGACCCACCCACTTGCGGGGGCGGTCCCACTCCAGCACGGTGTGCTTGAACTGCATCTTCATCCCCGCCATGTCAAAGGTCATCTCAGCGGTGGTGCCGGCCGAGCCGTCCCCGATTATGGATCTCACTTCCTTCAAACCCACGTACCAGTCGGCCCAATGGTTGGGATCCGTACCGGTGTCCCAGATCTTCTCTGGAGGCACATTGACAAAGATACTCTTTTCGATCCGACTCATCCTTCCTTTCCTCCCTCCTCGGTCGTGAAAGTGAGCTCTTCCCGGCCCACTGCCGGGAAACGAAGCGATTTCATGCCATACTCATCACCTCCTCACCACTTGTCACTATCCCGTGCCGAACTGGCGATCCCCAGCGTCGCCCAGGCCGGGCACGATGTAGCCGATTTCATTGAGGCGCTCGTCCACGGCTGCTAGGTGGATGTCTACGTCAGGGTGGGCCTGGGATAGGGCTTCGACACCCTCGGGGGCAGCGATGACGCCCACGAACTTGATGCGTCGTGCCCCCCATCTCTTGAGGATATCGGCCGCAGCAATGGCCGAGCCACCAGTGGCCAACATGGGATCCAGGATAAGGCAAAGTTGGACATTGGGATCCACCGGGCGCTTGGTGTAATATTCCACCGGTTCCAGGGAATCGTGATCGCGGTAGATGCCGATGTGCCAGACCTCGGCCGAAGGGATCATCTCCCAGATACCGTCTACCATGCCCAGGCCGGCCCGCAGGATGGGCACTAGAGCAATCTTTTGTTTGAGGATGTTGCCGTGGGTCACGCCCATAGGGGTAGTCAGGGTTACCTCGTCTAGCTCCAGGTCAGTGGTGGCCTCACAGACCAGAAGGATAGCTATCTCTCGGATCAATTCCCTGAACCTTTTGGGCTCTGTCGTTGTGTCGCGCAACAGAGCCAGCTTGTGCTGAATCAGAGGATGTTTGGACTGAAACACATGGGGCACGCTTTTCCTCCAGATCTAGAGTAGATAGCGAAGCTATTTGACATTTCTGTTGTCCCCTGTTATACTATATACAAGTAATCAGGCACGAGGGGAGGAAGTAGTTGACAGAACCGGATCATAGGTCCAGGGCCGGAAAGCTTGGTGGGGCGACCACCAAAAGGCGTCATGGGGACGATGGTTTCTATGCCAGGATAGGGTCCCTGGGTGGCACCACCACCATGAGATTGCACGGCCAGGATTTTACGGAGCACCGCCGCCGTGGAGGGGAATGTACCAAAGAGCGCTACGGCGTGGAGCACTACCAGCGCATAGGAACCCAATCGGCGCGGTGCAAACAAGAACAGATCCGCCTGCGCAACGAGGCCATGCAGGCCATGCTGGACGACGGCTGGAAGATCCCCAGCATCATCAAACTGATCTGGGACGATTTGCCCCAGTTAGAGAAGTACATGGAGAACGGCCTGGGGACCTATTTGGAGAGCGAACGACCAGAGACAGACAGTGAGTATCTTTTTGTCTCCCAATCGGGCAGACCGCTATCGCTGGCCAACACCTACACTGTGATGAAACGTTACAACCCAGAAGACGATTAGAAGCAATAATCAAACTTATAATTATTGGGGAGACTTGACAAAAATCGAGAAATGTGGTATAGTATATACAGGTTAGCAGTCAGATGCTCAACGGAGTAGTGGCAGTGAGTTCAAGGAATGTCAGAGGGAAACCCAATCTTATAGCCAGGTCGGCCTTTAGCTGGTCGTCAGATTTCCAGATAGAAACAGGGACATTCCTGTGTACCCAGCCGTTTATTGTCAGCTATGAATTGGCGCATGGTCATCAGGAAAGCGTTCACGTTCGGCAAAGGAGGGTTGTTATGAGAGCTTGAATCCTCTCATACAGCCGACTTTTGACGGGCGTGAAGCAACAGCTTTCACGCCCTTTTCTTTTCTCCAGACCAACCACGTCGGTCCGCCGCCAGGCGTGGCGGCGAGGGCGTTGGGGGCGCGCCTTAAAGGTAGCCGACCCATGTTGTGGGCTCGGGTCTCGTAGAGTCCATCCTGGGACCAGCTACCAGCCCCCACCGTGGGCCCAAGAGCCAACGGGAGCCGCAGTGGTTTGCACCCACCTGTGGGCAGGTTCAATTCCTGCCGGGTCCACTGAGACAACAGCATCCGCCACTGTTGCACCACTGTTGCGGTGCAGGCGGCCCAGGCCGCCAGGTTAGCCTATCAACGGCTACCTCCCGAACTGTCCAAAGCCACCCGGTGAAGAGCTGGGGCCAATGTCAGTAGGGCAGGGGAACCCTGAGATGTCAGTGGGGGCGGGGGCTTGCCCCGACCGGCGGATGCTTGTGTCTCCCTGGCCTGTGGTAGCTTATGTGGTAGAGCGGGTGTCTGAAGCACACCAGGAGCGGATTCGAACGCCGCCCCAGGCACCAGGTGTTGGCTCAAGACTGTGCCCTGCTCCCCATCTTTGGAGAAGGCTTGACCGAGCCTCCGGAGAGGGAGCAGGGCCTTGCCATTTCTTCGAGGAAATGCGGTACAAGGGACTATGGTGCTGTGGGCAAGTACAGGTGGAACAGAGCCTGGTACTCCTGGTTGTCGCTCAGGTAGTCGCCGCTGTAGCCTCCGAGAGCGTATATCTTTGCCTCCGTGGCCGCCAGACCCAGGTTGCGCCACTCAGCCGTGATGGGTGTCTCAAAGTTGGCCCAGGTGTTGGTGCCAGGATGGTATCTCTCATTGTACACCAGATAACTTTGCCACCCTCCTCCAACGGCGTACAGGTTTTTGCCCACTACCGCCACCCCTAAACCGCCCCGCCCCACGGACATGGGCGCTTTGATCGTCCAGGGGACTCCCGTTCCATCGTCTCTAGCCGGATCGTACTCCTCGCAGAGGGCAAACTCTGTCGTCCCATCGTAACCTCCGACGACGTAGACTTTGCCCTCGACCGCACCCGCGGCGGCGAAGCCTCTGGCTGTTGACATGGCCGTTTTGGCCGTCCAATCGTCTTCCTGAGGATCATACTCATAGACCGAAGCCACGTACGAGTCACCGTCCCAGCCGCCAAAAACGAAGAGCTTGCCGTCCACGGCGGCAATGGCGTAGGAGCAAAGGGGAGCCGGAAGGGGTGCGCTGGTGTCCCAAGTGTCATGGGCCGGATCGTAGACTTCCATAGCCGCAATGACCTCTCCGGCCGCGTTATAGCCCCCCGGCACGTAGATCAGGCCCTCCACGATGGCAGCGGCGACGTTGCTCACGGGCGTCGGTTTGGACGCTCCGATTTCCCAAGTATTGTCATCGGGGTTGTAAATCTCTACCACTCCGGTGACCCCGCCTGGCGTGTCGCCAGCCATGGCGTATATCTTGCCCTCGTCAACGGCCACAGCCAGCCGTTCCCGTGGGGTGGGCATCTGGGCGCGGCTCACCCAGCGCGAGACCTCGAATCGGACAGCCGACTGCCCCCTGGCCGCAGGGCGATTGGTGAAATCACTGGAGTCCTCTCCAGAAGGCGATGTCCCCCCGGTTTGCGGGAAGAAAGCTACCACAAAGACCAGCAAGGCCGCCACCACGAAGGTAATCCGCTTGGTCAGTGAGATCCTCTCAACCGGCTCTTCCTCAACAGCCTCGGCGGCCTCCGCTTCAACGGTTGGTGGGGCGACAGCAAACCACCCTTCGCGGACAGCGTGCATAGCTGCCTCCGTGCGCGACTGGACGCCCAACTTCTCAAAGATGTTGCGCAGGTGGATTTTGACTGTATTGACGCTGATGACGAGCTCACGGGCGATCTGCCGGTTGGTGTCCCCTTTGGCTACCAGGCGGAGGACTTCCATCTCCCGTTCGCTCAGAGGCTTCTGCTCCTCGGCCATCAAACCTGCCTCCAAAATGGGTACTTACATTATCTCACAGAAACCGTCTCAAATCAAGTCCAGTTCTCAATGGCCCAGGTCAACTCTTCTGGAGTGGCTGTGGCGTTGCCTAGCTTGCGCACCACCAGGCCAGCCGCATAGTTGGCCAGGCGGGCCGCGGCTAGCAGGTCAACTCCCGCCGCCAGAACTAGGGTCAGGACGGCGATGACCGTGTCGCCTGCCCCTGTCACGTCAAAGACCTCGCTGCGGTTGGCGGCTGGAAGGTGGGTGTACTCCTGAAACAGCGAACCCGTCCCCATGAGCGACATGCCCTCCGGTCCGCGGGTGATGACCACCGCCTGGGCTTCAAGCTCCTCTAACAGCGTCTTCCCTGCTCGCTGGAAATCATCCTCGCTGGAAAGCGTCCGCCCAGTCACAGCCTGGGCCTCGGCGTGGTTGCACTTGACCAGGTCAAAGGCGTGGAACTTGTGGAGGTTGCCCTGAGAGTCCACGCTGGCCAGCCTCTCGTATCGGCGGGCCACGTTCAGCACGGCAGCGACGACGGCCTCACTGACCACCCCTGTGCGGTAGTCGGAGACCAGCACCGCATCGGCCTGGGGCATCAGGGTCTCCAGATGGGTGATGAGGGCTCTTTCCACGTCCTCTCCTACCGGTTGGCGGTCCAGGTGATCAATGCGAGCCAGTTGCTGGGGAAAGCGCAGGGACCCCTGGGCCACGATGCGGGTCTTGGTAGTGGTCGGCCGTGAGGGGTCGGTCACTACCCCCGTGGTATCAATGCCCGCTTCTCGCAGCTTCTGCAACAGTTGCTGCCCCGCCTCGTCGTCGCCGACGACCCCCACCTGCCGGGCCACCCCGCCCAGGGCGACGACGTTGTTGGACGGGTTGGCGGCCCCACCGGGCAGGTAGAAACGTCTCTCGAACTCCAGCACTGGGATGGGGGCTTCCCGCGACAGCCGCGTGGCCCGCCCGACGACGTACTCGTCCAGAAACACGTCGCCGACGATCACGATGCGTCGCCCTCGCAGACGAGGCAAAAGCCCAATCAATCTACCTTTATCCATCCTGGACATTTATCCCCTGTCCCCTATTTTCTTCAGGATCACCAACCCCACAAACCTGGGCAAGGCCAGCATTCTTCTCCAGCGCCACGGCTGGCGGTAGAGCCGGTGCAGCCACTCCAGGCCCAACTGCTGCATCCACCGGGGTGCCCGTACCGCCACCCCGGCGATGAAATCGAAAGCACCCCCCACCCCCATGGCCAGCGGCACCCCCAGCCTTTCCAGGTTGCGAGCGATCCATTTGTCTTGCTGCGGTGCGCCATAAGCCACGAAAAGGACGTCGGGTTTGGCTTGCTGGACCAAGGCAACGATTTCGTCCTCCTCTTCGATGGCTGGCGAGCCAGAGTAGGTCCCAACGATTTGCAGGTTGGGATATTGACCGCTCAAGCGTCGAGCGCACAGATCGGCCACGCCCTGGGCGGCGCCCAGCAGAAAGAGGCGATAGCCTT
>Ga0180435_10007795_pt1 | contig 10167 bp, 8 predicted proteins | sample SS_ome_3_FD_132467 | JGI IMG/M metagenome (GOLD analysis project Ga0180435, IMG submission 132467) | Hypersaline lake sediment archaeal communities from the Salton Sea, California, USA - SS_3_S_1 metaG | ecosystem: Environmental > Aquatic > Non-marine Saline and Alkaline > Hypersaline > Sediment... | reverse complement strand
ACTTGGAGAGGGTCATTACATGGTTGATTTTGGAGTGGAGATTTCGGGCTGGGTGCGCCTGCATGAAGTGGAGGGTCCTGCAGGACATAAAGTTGAGATTATTCCCAGGGCCAATCTCTATTCAGGAAAGAACAGCTATATTTTCAAAGGAACGGGCTCAGAATCCTATGCCCCGCGTTTCAACTGGTTTGTATTCCGTGAAGTTGAGATCATCAACTGGCCAGGAGAACTAAAACCTGAATATGTAATCGCTGAAGCTGTGAATACTTACATTGAACCCTCGGCCACCTTTGAAACTTCCAGTGAGCTTTTTAATGAAATTAATAAGATCTGGCGCAGGAGCCAGGTTGATAATATGCATGGAGGAATCGCCAGCGATTGTCCCCATAGGGAAAGATCGGGCTATACGGGAGACGGTCAGATTGCCTGCAATACGGTTTTGCACAATTTCGAAGCAAAGAATTTTTACCAGAAATGGATCACGGATATGCGTGATGCTCAGATCCAGGAGACCGGATATGTACCCAACGGGGCCCCCTGGCAACCGGGATGTGGAGGCGGACCGGCCTGGGGAGCGGCCATCTGTATAATGCCCTGGGAATTTTATGTGCAATATGGCTCCAGGGATATGCTGGAAGACAACTACCAGGCCATGCGGGGCTATGTAAAATATCTTTTAAGCTGGACCGGAAAGGATGGCATCATGCACTCCAGGCGGACCGGGAAGGATGGCTCCATTGTGAAGTGGTATAACCTGGGGGAATGGCTTCCGCCCGGGGAACTAATTCCTGATGAAATGGTGCACACTTTTGTGCTCTGGTATTGTGCACACATCACTTCCCTGACTGCCGGAGTATTGGGCCTGGAAGATGAAGCAAAGGAGTATAGCTTGCTGGCCGGGCGAATAAAAGGTGCATTTCAGAGGCGCTTTTACGATGTGAAAGCAGGATCCTACGGGGATGCCGGTGGTAATATTCTGGCTCTGAAAATGGGGGTTCCGGAGCGACAATATAATTCTGTACTTACAGCCCTTAAAGCAGGAATCCTGAAAAATAAGGGTCACCTGGATACGGGCATCCTGGGTACCCGGTTCTTCTTTGAAATGCTGGCTGAACATGGAATGAATGAGCTTGCTTTTGAGGCCATGAATAAGCGAACGGAGCCCTCTTACGGACACTGGATCGAGCTGGGATCTACCACCACCCGTGAAAACTGGAATGAAAGCGGGTCTCACAACCATCCCATGTTCGGGGGCGGACTGGTTTGGTTTTATAGAAACCTGGCGGGTATGCAGGCCGATCCAAAGGAACCGGGTTACCGGCATATTATTTTTAAACCCCAGCCTGTAAAAGAACTGGAATTTGTAAGCTATAGCAACCGAACACCCTATGGAGAGGGAGGCATCACCTGGCGGAACGAAGAAGGAGCATTTGTTTTGGAGCTAACGGTTCCAGTCAGTTGCCATGCCACCGTTTATGTGCCCGCCACGGATCCGGCTTTGATTACGGAAGGTGGTTTAAGCGTGGAAGAGGCAGAACATGTCACCTTCAAGGAAATGCAGGATGCTTATGCCCTGCTTGAAATTGAGAGCGGAAGCTATAGCTTTCGTGTGAGTCAATAATCCTGAAAAACGGAATCTTTTAGAATTGAAGCTGATGAAGGACAAGCTCAAAATAAAGAGCGCATGGAAATAATTACAGATTAGGAGAAATCTATTACAATCTGCTTTCTGAACACTGGGGCAGGGACTATTAAATATAGGTTGGTATTAGCTCTAGTCCAGCTCCCGGTGCCAGAGTGTTACCCTTACGTTCTGGCTTTCCCGCAGGTGTTCGGCCAGGCGTTCAGCACAGTACACCGAGCGGTGCTGGCCTCCCGTACAACCAAAGCTAACCCGCAGATGAGTGAAATTCCTTTCATCGTATTTATCCACCGACATATCTACCAGTGAAAAGGTAGCGCTTAGGAACTCATTTACGTCGCTTTGTTGCTCGAGGTATTCAATCACCGGCTTATCCTTGCCGTTCAACTCTTTGAGCTGGTCCACCCGGTGAGGGTTGCTTATTACCCGGCAATCGAACACATAGCCTCCGCCATGTCCGTTGGGATCCTCGGGTATCCCATGTTTGTAACTGAAGCTATTGATGTTGACCGTCAGGGCCGATCTCCTGTTGCCCCTGTCCTGAAACCTTTTGAGTTTGGGCGCCTCAAGCAGGGCCTCATATACCTTAAGAAGAGTGGGGATCTCAATGTCGAACTTCACATGATTCAGGATCCATTTCAGGTCATTCAGGGCATAGGGGATGCTCTGCAGAAAATGAGTCTTCTTCTCATAGAATCCCCTGAAACCATAGGCCCCCATGGCCTGCATGATCCGGATCAGCACATAGGCGTAGTAGGATCCCCTGAATTTCTCTGCATCTACCCCCGGGTAGTTGGCCAGACCGGCTATGTAATGTTCCAGCAGGACCTCGCGTACTTCCGGGGGAATATCAGCTTTGGAGTCGTACAGCAGCGATGCCACATCATATTGAAGTGCTCCCTTTCTACCTCCCTGGTAGTCGATGAAATAGGGTAAGCCATCGCGAAGCATCACATTTTTGGACTGAAAGTCGCGATAAAGGAAATAAGCGGTGTCCTGGGCCAGCAAATACTCAATAAGCGTATTATAATCGTTTTCCAGACGTTGCTCATTAAAAGGAATCCCGGCCAATTTGAGGAAATAATACTTGAAATAGCTGAGGTCCCACTGCATACTCTGCCTGTCGAAACTGGCACGAGGATAACAAACAGCATAATTAAGATCCTTTGCCCCCTGGATCTGGAACTTCTGTAATTCACTTAATACTGTTTTATATATTTCGGTCAGGGCCTCAGGGAAATTGCCATTATCTCTGAGCTGAAAAACGTGATCGAAGAGGGTCAGATCCCCCAGATCCTCCTGCAGGTAAGCATGGTTGTCCAGGTCAATGAGATAGATCTCGGGGACGGACAGACCAAGCGCGTGGAAGTGCCTGCTGAACTCAATGAAGGCCTCATTCTCTTCCCGGTCCTGGTTGATGGCTCCAATGGCTGTCCGGCTGCTACCCCGAATCCGGTAATACTCTCTCGGGGATCCGGAAGCAGGCAGTTTGGTAATGGATGTTATACTCTCTCCGCACCACCTGTTAAACAGGTCATTCAACAACTCAAGTATAGTCTTGCTCATGTTCGGTATCTCTACTTTTCGATCTGCAATTCAAAGGTATTTAATTCTTCCATGCAGATTCCACAAGCTTTTGAACATGTGGGGCAATGGCCAGATTGGTGGCGGCGCAGGAAGATGAAAGGTCTGGTTTATTCTGTGATCACACGGCGCTTTGATAAATCATAGCGCATCCCTGCGCTGAGCAGGTAAAAATCTCTGCTGCCCTGGGGAAGCTTGTATATGGTATCTCTTTCGGCAGACCAGCGTGTGCCATCATACAGGGCCACGTAGCTTTTCCCAAAAACGGTGAATTGATCGCCCTTTACGATAATCCCAGTATCCTCGTCCAGTCCGATCCCGAGCAACCCGGGCCGCTTTTCAAGGATCTCAAACATATCAAACTGGCGGTTCCTGGCAAAGAGGTGCTGATCGATAGCCACCTGGGTGATAAAGCTTAAACCTTCTTCATGATCACCCATCATGATGGTATTTTTTTTAGTGTCCCCCCGGGCCAGGTAGGAGCCCTGGATGGTTGCTCCTGCGGAGCTTCCGGCAATGACTCCGCCTCGCTCCAGCAGCTCAAAGAAGGCTTCGTGTGTGCGTGTATCCAGGTATGAATCTGCGTGTCGCCATTGCCTGCCACCGCTAAACCAGATCCCTGCCGCCTTTTGTATTGGCTCTACAAAGGCTTTGCTGTTGGCCTCATTGCGGTCCCTGGTATGCAAGACACTTACCTGGGTGAATCCTTTTTCTATAAAAGTTTCTCTAAACCTATCCAGGTCTTCAGCGGTGAGCTTTTCACTGGTAATAGCAGTAGGGATCACTACGATGGGAGCATCTGCCCCTCCCGCCAAATCCATAAATTTTTCGTAGAAAATATCTGAGGCAGCTCCCCCTATCACCAGCAGGGTTCCGTTAGTGGGACCGTGAGTTTCCAGGTTCTTCGGACCGGACCCGGCCTCCAATTGGGTATCTGACTGGGAAAAGCTATTTACACCATATATCAGTGTAAGGATCATGGTCAGGGTAAGGGGAATTCTCATAAGATTCGATTTAAATAGTTGGATCAGCGGGTTCAGATCTTTTGCATAGATAGGGATTTTTGGTCTGAATACAAGCGCTGCTTTATTTTGCACCAGGCTTTATCAGGACGAGGCAATGATCCCATAAAAAAAAAGGAGAGCACCACGCCCTCCTTTTTTCATCCCCTTGGGACTAAGCGTATAATCTTTTGCTTAGAAAGCTCTGACTGCTCTTACTCCACGGGTGATATCTTTCACGTTGGTATCCGATCTTCCCTGGATAAACCCATAAGCCAGAGCGGTGTCAGGACTATAGGCTGTGGAGCTCCAGTAGAAACCGAAAACGCCGCCAGCAAACTCCTGATTAAAACCGTTGGTGCTTCCATTTCCGTCATTATCCAGGATATCATCGATCAAAATATCCTGTGAGCACATCAAGAACAGCTCCCGGATGGAGGGCAGGTACCAGTCGGTAAAGCCTCCACCGGCGTAGATATCGCATACATAGGCAGCAGTACCCGGTCCGGGAGTGGTCGCGAGTATCAGGGCGGTGTTTGCTGCACCATCGGTCATATCAAAGGAGGTAACCGAGGTGGCCAGAGGACCCCAGGTAGAAGGACTCAGGTCGTCCAGGCTGGCAATAAGCCCGTGGTTTCCGTCTTCAGATACATAGAATACAATTCCGCCTCCGAAGATTTCACCCACGTAGTGTCCGCCGGTGGCCGCTTCAATCTCATCGTCCACATACCTTTTGGTAGCTGGTTCGTAGTCCGCATCGGGGGTGAAAGCGGTAGTGTTATCCAACTCCAGAACGTTGGCGCTGAGAGCCAGGGCACTTAAGTCCTGGTCGCCTGTATTCGTTCCGGATAAGTTACTGAGGTTGAAAATGTCGGTTACAGTAATGTTGTAGGCCTGGCTGGCCATGAAAGTTGGATCTGTTTCAGTCAACAGATAATCCTGCAAGTCAGAAATCTGACTTTCGGTAATACTGATGCCAGTGCTCAGGTCCCAGGCTCCAAAAACGGGATCCGTTTCAGCAGTCAGATAGGTCTGCAGATCAGAGATCTGACTTTCAGTAATGCTGATGTCTGAACTTTTATCCCAGGCAGCAAAAACCGGGTCTGTTTCAGCAGTCAGATAGGTCTGCAGATCAGAAATCTGACTTTCAGTGATGGTACCTAAGATGGTTCCAGAAGTAGTGGCATGGAGCGCATAAGGGACACTTAATAGCTCACTGGTGCCTGTAATGGTGTAGCTGGTACCTCCGGCAGGATCCGTTTCAGTTTTGATGAAATAGGGTCCGGCTGCCCAGTCAATAAGACTGAAATCATCACTTGTGACACCCGTTCCAATTTCAATGGTGACTAAACCATTGGCATTGGTAGTGGGAGTTTGGGTCTCTGTATATACAGCTGTGCCATCTACAGTTCCCTGAAGAATGCTTATCTGCATACCTACTACCTGGCCTGTCACTAAACCAACACCGGGGTTACGGACTACTGCCTGGTAGCTCAATTTTTCCGGTGATTGAGCAAACACGCCTGAAGCTAGCAATAAGAATGCCGCAAAAAAAGTAAATGTTCTATTCATAATAATTAGTATTTAATGACTTTAAATGTTTTCAATTCTTTATTATCACCCAGGACTTTTACAAAATATGTTGCAGGATTTAATTGGGATGTAACAATGCTTGTCACATCATTAACAATCTCTTCCGAGGCTAACATCCGTCCGTTCAGGTCAAATAGCTGGTAGCGCAATGATTGATTATTTTGCGAAAAGGAAGCGTCTACTTCCAGGTACAAAATATTGGTGGTAGGGTTAGGGTATGCGGAGATATTCAGGGTAATACCGGGTTTATCTATGCCCACTACTACTGAAATCTCAATGGGTTGCTGCACACCCTCGGCCAGGGAACCAGTTGTTCCCGAGTGGGTGACATAGAAGGCTTGTCCAACGGTATAACTCACCGCGCCTCCGCTGCCGGTAGCTTCCCCGCCAGATGCGGCTAAAGCTTCCTGCGCCTGTATTGATACGAATCCAAAAATCAATAACAGGACACTTAAGAGTACTGTTTTTTGTTTCATTTCCATTTGCGAATATATTAGGTTATTGATTTGAAATTATTTATTGTCTTGCTGGCACTTTTTTACAGAGGTGACTAACTGACTGGATGAATCGGTCTTTAATATACGGCATAAATTTATAAGAAGTAAATCTTCCATCTGTTAAATTCCACATCCTAAATGTAGCAAATAGCTTTAAATTTTGTATGCATGTTTGATAAGAATCTAAAATGCTTTGAGATTCTATAGAAATCAGGGTAGGTAAGGGGCTAAAAGGACTATAATCGCAGTATTCAAATATTGATTAAAGGCAGATTTTATTGATGAACAGCCCGAAATCCTTAGACTAAAATTTGGAAAGGCGATTTATCCCGCCTGCAGGGATCCTCTAGTGGATTATCAGCCTTTGAGCGATCCTTTCTCCACCTTCCAGACTAATCATTACATGATAAAGCCCTGGTTCCAGGTTAGATACGTCTAACCCGATGGAGAAGGCTCCCGGGTTCTTTTTTTGCAGGACCTTTTGCCCTGATACCCGCAGAAGCTCGATTTTACTCGTGGCCTGATTGAATTCCAAGTGGTCCATTTGCATCACGGGGCATATTTGTATCCAGCCAGTTCAGGTGCTTCTCGATCCAGTCCTTAAACTTGCCCATTACGCTGGAAAGTACAGATTCCCGGAGTGATTCATACCCTTGATATGCGCTTTGATTTTAGGCTCATCGGGAGTGGGAAATCCTCCATTTGACTCTATAACCATGACAGGTATATCCATGTCCTCCTGGGCCATGCCTTTGCTAACCAGTATTTTTTATGGATTTCGGAAAGATTCGAGGATCCTTTAAGTCACGGAGCAATTTGCTGCCCTGGTATGTCCCTCTTAATCCAATGCTGTTGGTAGCATTTCGTCCATTCCCAGATATTATTCCAGCTCTTTCCATTCACTGTCACCGGGTAAATGCCAGCCAATCTGGATAAACCTACTTTATTGCGCTTTCATTCTGGAGGGTATTAAAAGGCCCCCCGTCAAAAGCAAAGTAGACATTGATAAGAGAGAGATGCCCACTCCAAAATGGTCTGCGAGCCATCCGAAAAGCAATGCAAAAATTATGGTCATTATGGTGCGCAGTAATGTCTGGGCTGAGATCACCGAGGTGAAAATGTCTTTGGGGACCTGATCGGCTATTGCTCCAGTCAGCAAGGGTTTCCGAATATTCTCCATCACATAGATGCCGGCAAAAGCCAACAGAGAAATGGACCAGAATTCAATGAGAAAGGCCAGACCGCTGATCGCTCCGGCCAGAAAACCTGTCAGCATGGTTATAAAAACGACATTGCGCCGACTTTTTCTGGCCAGAAAGGATGAGTATTTTGAAGCTGTGGATGTGGCCAGATATATGAGGAAGTACATGATACCAATAAAGAGTCCAATTTTCTGTTCCTGTTCCAAATGGACCAGGACCGGGATCAGCATAACCACGTTCAGCATCGCCAGCTGAATGTAATCTTTGACAGAACGGAGATAGGCTGAATGGGAGGCTGAACTGTAGATGATATTCAGGACGCGGGGTTGTTTTAGAAGGTTCCGAAGCATGCGGAGAGCACTTCCCATCCGTGCACGTTTTCCTTTTATGGAGGGCTCCCGTGAGCGATTCAAAACGGCCGGATAGCTCAGGATGAGAATGAAGTTCAGGACATAGGGAACGATAGAGTAAAGGAATACACTTTGATAGGAGCCACCGTATAGCACAATGAATCCGGCAATAAGGGCAGAGAGCGCGGAACCTTTTTGGGACCAGGACCGGGTATGCCCATAATAATTGGCCGAATGGGCTTCCATATTGTTTAATTTCAGGTAATCCATAATCATGCCCTGGTGGGTGCCCGACCGGAAGGCCTCAGCAGCACCGAAGAGTATAAAGGCAATCAGGAAAAACCAGAAATTCTGAAACAAGAAAAAGAGGATAAACGAGCTGATGTAAAGAATAAAGGAGCCTGCCAGGGCTCTTTTGCGACCAAAGCTATCCGCAAGAATTCCGGAAGGCACTTCTAAAAGGTTGGTAACAATCTCCCGGACCGCATAATACAGACCAATCTGAGTAAAGGAGATTCCTTTTTCTACCAGAAACAGAATAAAGAAGGCATCAAAAAACCTCAGGTTCTTCAAAAACCCGTACATGCAGAATTTGATGTATTGCCTGTTTTTTACAAAGGCTCCCTCCTGACTCATTCCACAACTAAGCTCTCAGGATCCCTAGTTATTTCCTCGCTTGGTTTCAATGACCACAACTCCATTGGAACCACGGGATCCATAGATGGAAGTGCTTGCATCCTTAAGCACATTGATGGACCTGATATCACAGGGATGGATATAGTCAATATTGGTAGTTACCCCTCCATCCACCACGTAGAGGGCTTCGTTAGACATATTTATAGATGTTCCACCCCTAATAATGACTGAACCCCCGGTGGCTGTACGCTGTACCATCACGCCCGGAAAGCGTCCCACGAGCAAGTCATAAATATTGGTATAGTTACAGAATTCATTGTTTTCCTGCTCCAGGTTGTTCATCGCATAATTCAAATCCTGGGAATTGATATAACCATATCCCGTAGCCAGCTCTCTATTGCTTTTAGTATCAATAAATACCAGGTTGATATTCAGAGAATCAGTTGCCTTATCCACCTTCCGGGTAATTGTTTGAAAGGCTTTCGTTTTAATCACTATCCGGTCTTCGTCATTGGTTACAATAGAAAACACACCAAGGCTGTCGGTCTTTACCGACGCTTTGCTTTTTTTGGCCTTTACCTCGATGTTCTGAAGCGGGTATTTATTGAAGGCTGTCAGTTTCCCATACACTACCTTTGTTTGGGCCTGGATGGAACTAAAATATATGATTAATGCCAGAAAGAGAAAGATTCGTTTCTTCATGATTTATACCTTTTATTAATAATTTTTCAAAGCTGTAGCTCCTTAAATCCTCCATGTGTATTGGGATTGTAAGGAGGGTGAAAGTTACGCAGTTTGTCACAATAATGAAGGATCGTCCAACATATTTGTATCAGCGTTTTAGTAGTGACACTTTAATTTTGCAAAAAAGTTTCAATCAAGAAGCTCATCCACTGCTTTCCGAAGAAAATCACGGGTATAATAATCCTGGTCCACAATAACTCCATTCCAGACAACAATATCCAGGTCTATCGAGCGCGGACCATACTTGGGTACAGAACGATCACGCCCCATTTCATCTTCCATACGCTTCAACAATCTCGTAAGATGTTGCAGATTTAAAATCGATTTAATTTTTACGGCACCATTCGTAAAATCAGGCTGCTTTCTGATGCCGAGGGGTTTGGTTTTTATAAAACGGGATACCTTTATTACCTCAACCTTTGTTTTTAGCAGATCCAGCATGTTCGAAATATTTGCCTCAGCATTAATATTCGATCCAATGCCAATAATAACCACATTCATCGTTTTGCCTCCATCTCCATAGAAACCGATTCTGCAAATCGCAAGGCATGTGGTTTATCCACTTCCACACGTGCGTAAATTACCCTCTTATCTTCCATCACCAGATCAAGGATCTTTTTGGTTAGCGCTTCCAGCAATTTGAATTTTCCGTCCTGGACCAGGGCAATCACTTTTTTTGTGATGATTTTGTAATTAAAAATTCCGTCAGGTTCATCAGCCTCCATTGCCGTTTCCGGAATATCTGTTTCAATTTCAAGATTTATCACCACATCTTGCTTATTTACCTGCTCATCTGGATTAAACCCGATGTAGGTTCTGATCAATAGATTTTTCACGCGTATTTTTGCCATAGGTCTTAAACGTTTTGTCCCAGATTTTCACCCCCATCTGAAAAAAGCATTTGCCCGGTCAAGGATT
>Ga0180435_10007794_pt1 | contig 10167 bp, 9 predicted proteins | sample SS_ome_3_FD_132467 | JGI IMG/M metagenome (GOLD analysis project Ga0180435, IMG submission 132467) | Hypersaline lake sediment archaeal communities from the Salton Sea, California, USA - SS_3_S_1 metaG | ecosystem: Environmental > Aquatic > Non-marine Saline and Alkaline > Hypersaline > Sediment... | reverse complement strand
TGGAAGAGTGCAGATATGTGGCTCAATGAGCTAATCTGGCGAGAGTTCTACATTCACATACTCTACTACTTCCCGATAGTGCTTGATGAAAGTTTCCGTGCTAACCTCCGTTGGGTGAACTGGGAGAACAATCCCGATGTGTTCTCCCGGTGGTGCCAGGGCATGACAGGGTATCCCATCGTTGATGCGGCAATGCGTGCACTCCAACACACAGGCTGGATGCACAATCGTGCCCGGATGATCGTGGCATCATTCCTCGTTAAGGATCTTTTGATTGATTGGCGATGGGGTGAACGCTATTTCATGCAATCGTTGATCGATGGGGATACTGCCTCGAACAATGGTGGCTGGCAGTGGACGGCGGGTACCGGTACCGATGCAGCTCCTTATTTTCGTGTCTTCAATCCGGTGCTGCAGGGGAAGAGATGTGATCCACAGGGGACCTTCGTCCGGTACTGGGTACCCGAGCTAAAAGATGTGAATCTGCGCTATGTGCATGCTCCCTGGGAGATGCCTGTAGAATTGCAGAAACAGTGTGGATGTATAATCGGGAAAGACTATCCGGCCCCAATCATCAACCACAAAACAGCACGGGAAAGGGTCCTGGCTGTGTACGCGGAAGCAAAGGAGCTGTATCGTGAAAGAGAAATCCAGAGCACAGATTAGCTGGGAGGTCGTGTTCAGTCAGCACTGTTACTCTTGGATCAGGCATTGTCATTGGCTATGGGCCATTCTGAGGTGATAAGATGTTAGATGTTAATGGGCTATTTCCTGTAAATTACGAACAGTCTCGAGATCGCTTCAAAAGTGAATTCAGCATGGTGAAGCGATTCTGGCCAGAGGCATCCTTGTCCACCCATGCTGTACACGGGGATGAGAGCACAACAATCGATTGGATGGTCGCTCCGCCTACCCATGATTACCGGCATCTTCTCATCTGCACCACGGGGCAGCACGGCATCGAAGGATACGTTGGTTCGGGGATGCTGCAGATACTTCTCGAGGAGTTCGTGCCTCAGATCAATCCACATGAGAATGGGCTGCTGCTCGTTCACGCGATAAACCCCTGGGGGATGAAGCACAAGCGTCGCACAAACAGCAATAACGTCGATCTGAATCGCAACTTCTTTTGGATGTCTCCAGGAGGCTCATCTGAGGCTTCCTGGAACCGCGATATCAATCCAGACTACGTCCGGTTGGAGGGGTTTCTGAACCCTGTTCGGCCACTCGGTAAATTGGGTTGGTCCAAATTCTTGTTTGGGCTCAGATTCTTCTATACGGTTGTTTCTAAAGGCCCGACGGCACTGCGCAATGCATCCCTCCTTGGGCAGTATCGCTCCCGTCAAGGCGTCTACTTTGGGGGCGATGGACGCCAGGAAGAAGTCCAGGTGATGACGGATCTTTACCAAACTTGTATCAAGCCATATGATCGCATATTGCATCTGGATATGCACACCGGGTTTGGTCTGCAGTACCAAATGGGGGTCGTTAACTCACCGCTGGAACCCCGCGAGTCTTCTGATTTGGAGGAAGCCTTCGACTACCCCCGCGTTCTCAAGGCAAATCCGGGCGAGACTTATACAATCAACGGTGATATGATCGATTACATGTATGATATGGTGAAGAACAAGTACCCCAAAAAGCATCTATACGCCACAAGTTTCGAGTTTGGAACGATCGGACTGTCTCTGGCGGCATCAGTCAAGAGCCTGCGAACTATGGTTTGGGAGAATCAGATCTACTGGAATGGAGCCAAGAATTCATCCGATAAGACCCAAGCGTCGAGGGATTTCCAGGAGATGTTCTTCCCGAGTGAAGACCAATGGCGCGCTGAAGCTGTAGCTGACGCCAGACGCGCATTTACCGGGATCTTGCGCGCGGAAGGATTGATTCCGTCAGGTGACAGACAGGTCTGAATTGCTTGATTGTAGCTGTTCCATCATACCAGTAGTGGTGCAATATGCTTGATGAAGTGTTTTTCAAGCGCCTCATAATGGGCGGTTTCGTTTTGCGCGAGGCCCACCTTGAATTGATCTCCAAACCAATCCAGAACCGAGCCAAACGTGACGTGCAGCACCTGGCGTGCGTCAAATTGGTCCAGAACCGTCCCGAGCTGCTCATCTGTCAGATCGTCTGCTGCAGGGACCTTCGATAGATCACCTGAAACATGATAGCTGGCGCGGTCCATCTCATACCGACCCTTGGAGAAGGCAAATATCTGCCGGAACAGTACGGGGTCGACATCTGCAATGGCCCGGAGAGCTTCCAGATAGCTCGTGCCTGCGGTCTTGAGGTGTACGAGCCCCTTCGTATACTGGGCGATGATCGGATAGATGGTGAATTTGTCGGAACCAGAATGAATGCTGAGTTTATAGGGCCCGAATTTGCGAGCGATTGCGGCGTGTTGCGCAATCGCCTCCTCGAATTCATCCAAATCACCGATGTAATCAACCCCCTTCTCAAACCTCCCGACGTAGCGCGGCGCCAAGCTGACCCAACGCACACCAAGTCGCCTTAACTCGCTGGCAATGAAGTAATGTTCGAGAGGGGACGTGGGGGTTGCAGTCTCGTCAACCGATACCTCAAGTTCAAATGGTCTGTCTCCCATCGAATCCACGAGATGACGGTACATATGCACAGCATGGCGAATCGCGCTGCTGTACTTGCAGGCCGCTCTCAGCAGGTGTTCCTCATCAAATGAGAGGCTGATTGTCTCAACCTCAAAAGTCTGGCCCAGATAACGTGCATACAGTTCCTCACGCGAATCCTCCAGATCTTTCCACGGCAGCACTGCGAGTTTGTCCTTCAGCACAGCCAATGACGCCGCGTGTGCTTCATTATCCACGTGATCGCCAGGATCGACGGTGAAGAAAGTAAATCCTGCTGCCGCGAATTCATCGGCATCTCCGAATGTCTTGAGGTGGTCGGCGTCAGCCCCCCAATCCCCGCGCCATCCAGACTCGAAAACGCCCCAAACTGCATCATCCAGCACTTGTCGGGGGGGTCTTCCTGTACGCGCATTCTCTCGCACTGACTGCTGCGCAAAGATTGGTGCCACATCGGCTGGATCTGAAGCCCCCTGAAGGGCAGCTTGCAGGGCGAGTACATGTCCCGGAGTGGCCAATCCCAGACGATCACCGAATCCTGCGGACGTCTTGAGACCTAGCGGTGACGGATTCAACCATGGTAATCGTTCTCGCAGCAGGGTGCAGTTCTGGGCTGAGAGAGGGCACAGCAGAGCCCCACTTGGATTGTGTACAGAGCCATCGAATCCCGCGCTATCGCCGATTATTCCCAACCGCTTCGCAAGTTCACCGCCAGAATGTGCAAGGAAATACGTTGTACCATCTTGATTGACAATTGACTGTGAATAGATCGTGAGATCGCCTAGATTGTGAAGATCCATTCTCTTCTCTCCTGTGTGCCAAGATTGATTCTATCTTACATCAGGAAGCTGACTTCGCCAAGATAGGGTTACTTTTCAACGACAGCAATGCTAGAGAGAGGCGATGCCGCGCAGTGTCCTTATGCATTCCAGTGCAGACACCTCCGCATCAGGAACGGGCATGAACTCACCAGAGACGTGGCCATCGTAGCCGATGGATATTAGTGTATTAAGAATGCTTTCGAAATCCAGGTGCCCGGCGCCGGGGAACCATCGATTCGAGTCCGCGACGTGAAAGTGGAATATGCGATCTCCGCACGTTCTGATACTCTGATTGATGATTGGCTCTTCGATGTTCATGTGGAATGTATCGAGAAGAAGACCGAAGTTGGCTGCGCCTACTTGCTCGATGAGATCCAGACCATCCTCCACTGTGTGAATCAGGTCTGTTTCATACCTGTTCAATGGTTCGAGCGCAAACCGCACGCCAGAATCGACTCCGGCAGCGGCACACTCCTGTAGAGCTTCAACCAGGTAGATCATTGAACGCTCGTGGGTCTGCCCCCTCGGGGTTATCCCACGAATCAACCCCAGGATAATCACGGCATCAAACTGTCTAGCAATTGATATATGGCTCTTGATTCGTTCAATCGCTGCCAAACGAACAGCCAGATCATCACTGGTGAACGATAGCCCCTCCTCACCCCATGCCTGACCAGTACCGATTGCCGGCACGACGAGTCCTTGTTGAAGGATCACCTCCTGTAGTGAATCACTATCAACGAGCTTGGGATCTCGAATGGCCAGCTCCACACCATCATATCCCCAGTTGGCAATCTTGGCCACGTTGTTCTCGAAATCGCCTTTCAGGGCAACCGCCTGGAACTGGGCCTGATGTGTTGATAATACAAGACTGAGCTTCATAGATTCCTCCGAGCGAATCAGGTCACTAATCCGGTATGGTCACTGATAGGGAAGTTGTCGTAAGTCTGTACACGATAACCGGCTCTACGTTTGGAGCGCCGGGGAATTGTGCTCCGGCGCTCCACTTTTATGCAGCCCATCAGGTACCCGGAAATATGTATCTCTTCAGCCAACAACTTCAGCCGGCTGATCTCCAGTCCTCAGTGTATCTAAAGCAGAGAATCCTGCCCAATTCTTGGGATTCCATAGACAGGCTTCCACCCCTCACTCAGCGGTTCGCGCAGATAGGGCTCCATCTCCTCAGCGGTACGGAGCGTGACTTCCTCCACGGGCGGGACCTTCCCGGCGGGGAAAGCTTCGAGGATCTGGTCATTGAGTAGCGTCAGGTAGCGCAAGATAGCAGCTACAGGCCGCTTGGCCTTCTCAGCCGAGCCATGAGTGGACTTGCCTACAACACCCTCAGGCGTCGCAGCGATTTCGATCGCGAAATGTCCCTCGCCTTCGGACCAACGGCTCGGCCGGCTGAATGGATCGACAGACTTGTCAAAGTGCCCATCCGGCAGGTAGCTCTTTCCTTCGGTGTCTACCGCATAGTCCATGTCCACCATCTCCGGATGCAGAAGCAGCCCCAGTGAAGTCTCGGATTCATCAGCGTGGACAAAGTTCGTGTCCCATTTGCCGCCCTTCTCTGTCGTGCGGAAGAACTCACGGACCGCCCGATGCCAGTCGATAACTCTGAAAATGCCAGGCAGTTGGTAGCGCTTCTGGAACTGCTGGATGGCCGACTCAAGGACCCACAGGTGCCCGTGGTTGTTGATGATAATCTGTTTGCGGAATCCGTCGTTCCAAAGGCCCAACATGACATCCATCATGAGCTCACGCACCACGTTCTCCCGCACGATAACTGTGCCGGGCATTCCCACATGGTGATAGGGGTGCGCACCATAGTTTAGCGGGGGCAGAGCCAGGTTTGTGGCTACGCCGCGTTTTGCCGTATAGCGTCGAACCCCTTCCAGAATCTGACTGACATATAGTGTATCGGAGGCGCTTGCAAGATGCCGCCCGTGCAGCTCAGTACAGCCAACTGGGATAAAGACAATATCGTTCTTGCGCCGGTTCGCCTCGACCTGGTGACGAATCGTGGTCTGAATATAGGAACCCGGCTTGCCCCACTCGACGGGCGATGGGATGCCGTACTCGGCCAAAATCGCGTCAATCTCTTCATCACTGGAATCCCACACTTCTTTCTTCAAACGACCGACGGTGTTGTTCTCAAAGAACAGGTCGGGTTGGTCACTCGGGAGTAATCCTTCAGGAATCTTGTCTGACATTCGAAATCTCCTTAACTAATCAAGCGTGGTTCAGTTTGCTCTCGTTACGTATCGATTGTTCCAACCAGTCACACGCGGTGCGCGCTGGTTACCCCATCTTATTTGGTTTGACCAGAATTTTCCCATCTCTGCGATGGATCGACTGGGCGATAGCGTCGACTGTCTCCTCCAGGCCATACCGGGCCGTGATAATCGGGTAGAGATTGAGTCTGCCGGATGCCACAAGACGGATGACATTGGGGAAGGTCTCGTGCCCAGAATGCCCCTGCGCACCAAATGCCTGGGCACGACGTACCTGGAAACTCTCAAGGTACATCGGAACGCGCTGGGCCGCCCGGCCAATCTGGACAATCTTCCCATTGATAGCAAGCGCTTTTTCCATCTCAGGGATTGTTAGATGTGGCGCACCCGCAGCTTCAACCTGGAAGTCGAATCCTGCACCCTGGCTTAGCTCCAACATCATATCACTCGCGCTGACCTCACGTGGATCGTAGACATAGTCAGCTCCCACCTCTTTTGCCAACACCCGTCGTTCCGGTGAAATCTCGAACGCTACAATCAGTCCCGCACCTCCGGCCTTCGCCAGACCAATCGAAGCCAGACCAATCGATCCAGCTCCAAATATGCCGACGTAGTGTCCCGGCCGGAACCCGCCTGCACGCTCGAACATCCCATTATACGCCACACAAGACGGTTCCGTCAGCGCCCCAAGCTCATAGGCCTTCTTCTCATCGCCCAGCCGCTCGGCAATGGCGTCAATCTTCCAGCAGAACTTCTCATCGACAGCAATATAGTTGGCAAAAGCGCCAGGGATTGTGAACCCGATTTCTTCGAGATTGGTGCAGTGATTGGGATAGCCATTACGGCATGGTATGCAGCGTCCACACCAAATCATCTCCTCAGCTGTCACCATATCGCCGACTTTGAGCGTCTCGACCGCGGGGCCAGCCTCAACAACTTTGCCCGAGAACTCATGCCCGAGAATAGTCGGGAACTTTGTCAGGCCAGGATACAGAATGTACCCATCCTTGTCGGTTTCGTAGAAGTGCATATCCGATCCACATACACCACAAGCCTGTACCTCCAGTACGACATCCTGAGGGCCAGGTTCGGGATCAGGCCATTCACGCACCTCCAGTTTCGGATTTCTCCAGATACCATTGCCAGTAACGGCTTTGCCAGTTTTCTTCTCCCATTCTGACACGTCGTAATCGGGTTTGGGATCCCAAGCTGCATCAAGCACTAGACCTCTCATGGCTAACCTCCTAAATTATATGTCCCTTCACAGGGTAATGCACACGTGTGCATCGTATCACGAGAACAAACTTCTGTCAAGATTGCCTCCCTGTACTTCCACTCGTTACATATCCGCTAGAATATCCTGGATTGCACGGAGCCCGTCACCGAGATAGTCTCTGAAGAAGGGTTTGATCTCGAGTATGATATCTCCGTGATACTCGGGTAGGCAAGCAAGGACCCCTCGATAGGGGATACTGCCCCACCCTGGCGGCATGTGAATATCTGCTTCTCCAAAAGCCCAACGCTCCCATTCTGCATCAAAGCCCTGATCAAGGCGCCCGAAATTGTCACTGAAGTGCAGGTGTTTTACCCATGGCGCAGCACAACTTACAGCTTCAAGATAGTCAAAGTCAAGTGTATGGGCTGCGATATAGAGGTGACCGATGTCCAAAGTCATACCGACATTTGGATGATTGATCTCTTGCAACTGCCGGAGGATTGGATCGACGAGTAGCCGCGCGTGGTGCTTACTCAGATGGTCACGTGACTCGCCACACCCTTCAATGACAGTGTACTCCCAGAGATGGGGATCCCCATTCTCCATACCGATGACCACACCGGAATCCTCAGCGATCGGAGCCAGATACTTGAAAGCGTCTACCTCCCGACTTGCTCCTTCTTCGAGCTCTTCATCAGAGAACAATCGCGAGCGTATACCAGATCGCGCCGCATCCAGTGCCTGGAGACCACTGTGATAGACCAGGCGGGTTGCCCCAATGGCACGGCATATCTCAATCTGTGCCACCATGATTCGCCGGCATAAATCGTGTCGCGAATCATATGCCAGATTCAGGCGCATCAGGCCATGGAGACTGTAACGTACACTGAAGTTCCTGAGTACTGCCACGAACTCGCGTAGTTGGGGTTCACGCACCCGCCCATCGAAGATCAGGCGAAATGGCGTGGAATCAATCTCAATCAGATCATAGCCCACCGATTGAAGATAGTCCAGATTCTGTTCCAGAGTGTCGAGATATGTGGCTGGACCGGCCCCGTCACTGGCAATTCCAACTGCATCGATTCGCATCAGATCGTCCTTTTCAGCATCCTTCGAATAACCTGCACGAGGCGGATTGAGTCAGTATGCAGGACTCTGATTAGTCCCCGGAGATCTCCTTAAGATTGACTGGGCGCCGCTCTTTGTATGACTTCTGGGCCGCGTATCCCATCACAACTGGGATTCTCCCATCTTCGCCAGTAACCTCAGGGATGCGATCTTTCTGGATACAGTTGATGAAGGAATTCATCTCAGCGACATAGGCGTCGATATAGCGTTCCATGAAGAAATTGAGGGGGAGATCCCGCCTGACATCATGTGCATTACTCACGACTGTAGTATTGGGATATACATTGTCAGCGCTCACCATACCACCGCTGCCAAAGACCTCGACGCGCTGGTCATATCCGTAGACTGCCTGGCGGCTGTTGTCAATTGTTCCTATTACCCCATTAGCGAACCGCAGCGTGATTACGGCCGTATCTATGTCTCCTGCCTCCCCAATCGCCGGGTCAACCATCACTCCACCAACTGCATAGATTTCTTCGACGTCGCTGCCAATCAAGAAACGCGCCATGTCAAAGTCATGAATAGTCATATCCAGGAATATCCCACCGGAAACCTTGATATACTCAATGGGGGGCGGAGCCGGATCACGGCTGATGATATGGAGCATATGCGGATCACCGACTTCTCCTGCAACCACTGACTCTCGTACCTGCGCGAAATTTGGATCGAATCGTCGGTTGAATCCAATCTGCAGCTTCACACCAGCCTGTTTGACCGCGGACAAAGCGATGTCGATGCGATCAAGGTCAAAATCGATCGGTTTCTCACAGAATATGTGCTTTCCTGCTTCAGCTGCATCCTCGATGATTTGAGCGTGCGTATCAGTGCTGGTGCAGATAACAACAGCATCGATCTCGGGCATATCGAGCATCCGCCGGTAATCACCCATAACAGTTGTGACTCCCAGTTCAGAAGCGCTCTTCTCAGCCGCAGCAAGGTATATGTCGGAGATCGCGCTGACACTGGCACCAGGGACGCGAAAAGCAAGGTGGCGCGCATGAAGTTGTCCAATCCGACCGGTTCCGATCACACCTACATTAACTGGATCATTCATAAGGTCCCTCCGTGAGCGATACGAATCAACAGCGTCCTGTACAATGTGAAGCTTTCAGAATCTACTGGTTGGCAAATAGAGCGGCACAGGATTGCCGTTCCACAAGAACGGGGGTAAGTACTCTGTCAATGGCCCTCGCTTGGCCTGAGAGCAAATCCAAGGCTAGGCGCATGGCACTTTCGCCCAACGCGTACTTCGCCTGGGCAATCGTTGTCAGAGATGGTTCCACAAGGGATGCAAAGGTGATGTCATCGTACCCGATAATTGACATATCCTCGGGAATCCTCAACCCTGCAGCTCTGATCGTTTTGATGGCGCCGATGGCGGTCATGTCGTTGTAGCATAACACCGCAGTTGGCTGTTCAGTCCTGCCACATAGGAATTCTGCTGCATTTCGTCCGCCCTCTGCCCGGCCATTGCCGGACAAGACCCATTCATCGGGGATGCTTCCCCCTGACTTTTCCAGCGCCTGTCGGCAACCAGCAAGTCTCTGCTGGCTTGCCCGGGCACCCGGGGGTCCCTCGATATACGCAACCCGGCGATGCCCGAGCGAGCCGAGATAATCTCCAGCCAGCCTCCCGCCCAACAGATCATCGGAGCGAACAGAGTAGACGTACTGGCTGTCGTGTTGGTTGTTGATTAAGACGATGGGAACTTCTAATTCTACCAGGAGTGGGACGTACAGATTGCCGACCCGAGAAGATGTGACAACAATACTGTCCACCCGTTTTTCTCGCAGTGCCCGAACACAATTCAGCTCGCGTTCGGGTTCAGAGTTGCAGTCGCACAGGATTACACTGTAGCCTTGATCCAAGGCTGTTTCCTCAATACCCTGGACCACCTCTGCTATGAATGGATCGGCAATGGTGGTCACCACCAATCCAATGGTTGCGGTACGTTTCGTTACCAAACCTCTAGCGATCGCACTCGGAGTATAGGCCATTTCCCTGGCGATTCGTTGGATACGCTGCTTAGTTTCTGTGGCCACCAGCGGGCTGTCCGCAAGCGCCCGGGATACTGTCGAGTGAGAGACCCCCGCCTCACGAGCGATGTCTTTGATTGAAACGGGATCCTTTGTAGGCATGGGTACTTATCGCTCCGTTGATCT
>Ga0180435_10007793_pt1 | contig 10168 bp, 6 predicted proteins | sample SS_ome_3_FD_132467 | JGI IMG/M metagenome (GOLD analysis project Ga0180435, IMG submission 132467) | Hypersaline lake sediment archaeal communities from the Salton Sea, California, USA - SS_3_S_1 metaG | ecosystem: Environmental > Aquatic > Non-marine Saline and Alkaline > Hypersaline > Sediment... | reverse complement strand
TACTTGTTATCGTGTTTATGTTCATCTATTACAACGCTTCGGGCTTGATTGCCGATTTTGCACTCATATTGAACATCCTACTGATTGCAGGTGGCCTGGCCGCTTTTCAGGCGACCCTGACCCTGCCCGGCATTGCCGGCATCATTCTGACGATCGGCATGGCGGTCGATGCCAATGTGTTGATTTTTGAACGCATCCGTGAAGAGCTCGGCCTCGGCAAAACACCACGGGCGGCTGTGGACGCCGGATATCAAAGGGCCTCCTTGACCATTCTGGACGCCAATGTCACAACGCTTATCGCCGCGCTGGTGTTGTTTCAATTCGGGACCGGACCGATCAAAGGATTTGCGGTCACCCTGAGTCTGGGTGTATTGGCCAGCCTTTTCACGGCCCTTATTCTGACACGATCCATCTTTGATTATCTCTTGATGCAGCGCAAGATCAAGAAAATCAGCATCTAAAAAGGTATGCGAGGCACATTTTAATGCAGTTTATCAAACCGAATATCAATCTGGACTTTATCGGAAAAAGAAAGATCGCCTTTATTCTTTCACTCACAATGGTGCTGGTCAGTTGCGCTTCACTGCTGATCCACAAAGGCCCGCGTTTTGGCATCGACTTCGCAGGGGGAACCATCATACAGGTCAAATTTACGGCGCCGGTTGAAGTTGACGCTGTCAAACAAGGCTTAACGCTCGCCAACGTGCCCTTTTCAGCGGTTCAGGGCTTCGGCGCCACCGAAGACAACGAATACCTGATACGTGCCGAAAGCACGGTCATGACCGATGAAAGTTTTACGTCCCAACTAGCGGACGGGCTGAAAACCGCCACCGGCGCAGGCACCGAGGTTCGGCGAATAGAAATGGTCGGGCCCCAGGTGGGCCAGGACCTGCGGGAGAAGGCCCTGCTGGCGATGTTTTACGCCTTGCTGTTCATCACGATTTACATTAGCGGCCGGTTCGAGCTTAAATGGGGATTAAGTGCCGCCATGGCCGGTGCCTTGATGGCGGCGGTCTACTTCTTTAAATTATTCCACGTGAGTATCCCCTTTTTGATGGCTGCCGCGCTCGCCGTCGCCCTGCTTCTTTTCTGGTTCTTGGAACTGAAGTATGCCATGGGCGCCATTGTCGCCCTGCTTCATGATGTGGTCATCACAGTCGGTATTTTTTCCGTTGTGGATAAAGAGTTCACGCTTCCCATAATCGCCGCCCTGCTGACGATCATCGGCTATTCTCTCAATGACACGATTATTGTTTTCGATCGTATACGTGAAAACCTGCGCAAGTACCATAAGGATCCGCTGGCAACCATTATCAATAAAAGCGTCAACGAGACCATCAGCCGGACCTTGCTGACTTCCTTGACGACCATGATCGTACTCGTTGCCTTGTTCGCTCTGGGGGGAGGCATTATTCACGATTTTGCGTTCGCCATGATTGTCGGCATTTTGGTTGGAACCTACTCTTCCATCTTCGTCGCCAGCCCCATTCTTTTGGCCTGGCAGGGACGTGTGCAGCGCAAATAGTGTCTACTATGCAGGACATTCTACCGTGGCTCACCCTAAAGAGTGTCCCGGGTGTCGGGAACCTGCTTTTCAAACGCTTGCTCGATCGATTCCAGACACCTGCCGCGGTCCTTGGCGCCACTGCCCATGAACTGCTGCAGACCGAAGGGCTGCGACAGGCGACCATCCAGGCAATTCAGCGATGCCGGGTATCGGACCGGATCAAGCGGGAGGTTGAGCAGGTACATGCAATGAATTACCGCATCGTAACGCTCAACGATCCGGAATACCCGCCGCTTCTGCTCGAAATCGTCGATCCGCCGCCCTATTTATACGTGCATGGCAGGCTCGACACGATCCGCCATCCGGTGGCTGTCGTTGGTTCCAGGCATGCCACGGCTTACGGCCTGGAAATGACTGAAAATCTTTGCCGGGACCTGGCGGGTTTAGGTCTGACCATAACCAGCGGTATGGCACGGGGAATCGATACCGCGGCCCATGTCGGTGCTTTGCTGGGCGGTGGTCCTACCGTGGCTGTTTTGGGAAGCGGCCTGGCCAGAATTTACCCGGCTGAAAACCAAAAATTGTTTCACCGCATTGCGGAAAACGGAGCGGTGATTTCCGAATTCGGCCTCCGGGCCGAACCCGATGCGCACCATTTTCCTCAAAGAAACCGCATCATCAGCGGAATGTCTCTGGGCACCGTCGTTGTCGAAGCGTCCCGTAAAAGCGGCTCACTGATCACGGCGCGCCTGGCTGCCGAACAGAACAGGGAAGTCTTCGCGGTGCCTGGTAGCATCAAATCATTTAAAAGTACCGGCACCCATACACTGATCAAGCAAGGCGCCAAGCTGGTTGAACATGCCCAGGATATCGTGGAAGAGCTGCCGCCCGGGCTGACCGCTTCGTCCTGGCCCAATACGCTCCGTAAATCGGCAGCGCCGGCCGCAAAACCAACGCTTTCATCCGACGAACGCAAGGTTTTGGCAGTGCTCGAGCCTTACCCCCTGCACATCGACGATCTGGTTCGGCGGCTGGCAATTGACGCCGGTAAACTTGCCGGGCTTTTGCTTCAGCTTGAATTAAAAGGCCTGATCAAACAGAGCCCGGGAAAGCTTTTTACCCTGGCTGCTGACGTTGATCGATAGCAGGACATTTTTTTCATCAAGTAACGTTCCATAAGGAGTTAATGTGAGTAAACCACTCGTGGTGGTGGAGTCGCCCACCAAAGTCAAAACCATTAAAAAATACCTCGGGAAAGCATACAATGTTGCCGCAACCGTCGGACATATAAAAGATTTGCCGCCCAAAGAGATGGGGATCGAAATTGACAACGGGTTCAAACCTCAATACCGAACCATCCCCGGCAAGCGCAAAGTTATCACAACCCTGAAAAAAGCCGCCGGCGACGCAACCGAAATCTACCTGGCGCCTGACCCCGACAGGGAGGGCGAAGCCATCGCCTGGCATGCATCCGATATTCTTAAAAAGAAAGGGCGCCGTTTTTACCGCGTCCTGTTCCACGAACTGACCCGCAATGCCATCCTGGACGCCATGTCCAAACCCGAAGAACTCAACAAAAATAAATATGAGGCCCAGCAAGCGCGCCGCATACTCGATCGCCTTGTCGGGTATCAGGTTTCGCCGCTCCTTTGGCGCAAGGTTAAAGGCGGACTCAGCGCTGGACGGGTGCAGTCGGTCGCTGTACGGATCATATGTGAACGGGAACGTGCCATTCAGGCTTTTGACCCGGAAGAATACTGGTCGATTACGGCGCGCCTGGAAGGACCGGAACCGCCGCCTTTTACCGCCAAGCTGGTTAAGCACAAAAATAAAAAAATAAAAATACCCAATGAGCAAAAGGCCAAAGCGATCATGGCCGAGTTGCACGGTGCTACATACCGTGTCGGCAAAGTCCTTCAAAAAACGACCAAGCGTAACCCGCCGCCGCCTTTTACGACAAGTAAACTGCAGCAGGAAGCCATCCGTAAATTGCGCTTCACGGCTCGCAAAACCATGACCGTGGCCCAGCAGCTCTATGAAGGTATCGAACTGGAAGGCGGTGAGCCGGTAGGCTTGATCACTTATATGCGAACCGACTCGACGCGCATTGCCCAGGAGGCGGCCGAAGAAGCCCTGGGCTACATCCACCGCCAATTCGGAGAAGACTTCGCGCCTGGCAAGCCACGTTTTTTCAAAAACAGCAAAAAAGCCCAGGATGCCCACGAAGCCATACGGCCGACCTCGGTCGAACTGACCCCTGCCAAGGTCGCCTCCCATCTGTCAAAAGATCAGGCGGCCCTGTACGAACTGATCTGGAAACGTTTCGTGGCCTCGCAGATGCAGCAGGCCCTGGTTGATCAAAACACGATCTCGGTCGAAGCCGGTGCCTATCTTCTCACCGCCAGCGGATCTTCAATTCGATTTCCGGGCTTCATGACCCTCTATATGACCGTTGACGAGGAAATTGAAAACACGAAGAAAAAGGAAGTCCTGCCACCCATCAAGCAGGGCACCCTTCTCAGCTTTCAGGGCCTCGACCCCAAACAGCATTTCACCATGCCGCCGCCCAGATTTTCCGAAGCGTCCCTGGTGAAAGAGCTGGAAGAAAATGGCATTGGCCGCCCCAGCACTTATGCCAACATCCTTTCGACAATCCGAGACAAAGGGTACGTTGCCTTGGTCAAGGGATACTTCAAACCGTATGAACTCGGCTTTATCGTAAACGATCTTTTGGTCGCTAATTTTGCCGATGTTTTCAACGTCGATTTTACGGCCCGCATGGAAGATAACCTGGACCGGATTGAAACAGCTGAATTGGACGCCCTGACCATTCTGGAGCAATTCTATCATGGCTTTACCAAAGATCTCGATACGGCCACCCAGGAAATGTTGAGTCTCAAAGGCGTCGGCCTGCCGACCGGCTTAAGGTGCCCCAAATGCCATAAGGAACTCCATATCAAGGTGGGCCGCAACGATCATTTTCTGGCGTGTAGCGGCTACCCGGATTGTACCTATTCACGCGACTACACCCGGGATGAAAAGGGCCGCATCCAACCGATTGAAATAGAGGAAGAGGAACTGTCGGACAAACCCTGTAAAGCATGCGGCCGCCCTATGGTGATCAAACAGGGCAAATATGGAAAATTTTTGGCCTGCAGTGGTTATCCGGAATGCAAACACACCGAGTCTTTGGCATCCAATAACAATGGTAAGGACACGGGTGTAAAATGTCCCCAGGAGAACTGTGAGGGCCAGATCGTTCAAAAGACTTCCAAGCGCGGCAAAGTCTTCTATGGCTGTAACCGTTACCCGGAATGCACCTTTGCCCTCTGGGACAAACCGGTCGACCAGCCCTGCCCGGTTTGCGGGGCCCCTTTTTTAATCGAAAAAAGTACCAAGCGCAAAGGGACCTTTTTGACCTGTTATCACAAAGAGTGCGGCTACGAAGAATAACGGTGTTTTTGTGCGACGCAGTCGCACTCAATAAAATCGTGAAACGATTTTATTGCTTGACTTTTTTGCAATTTACTGTCAGTGATAAAAAATTAAATTTAAACGACGCATTTACACATGAAAAAATTACTCGGTCTTAACATCCTTATCAGCATTATTATTGTCCTCGTAGCCGACATACTTGGCTGCTACGAGGGAAGGGGATGATAATGGCCTAAAACACAACGCCGCAAAACAACAAAATCCGTTATCAGCCCCTAAAACTGATAACGGATTTTTTTTTGCGGCCGTTATGCCTGGAGATACACCGCATGAAAAGCGATCTTGTTAAAAAAGGTATCGAGAGAGCCCCGCACCGCTCCCTGTTCAAAGCCATGGGATATACGGACACGGAAATTCAGCGGCCGTTGATCGGTATCGCCAATTCCTACAACAATATCATCCCCGGCCATGTTCATCTGGATAAAATTGTCGAGGCCGTTAAGGCCGGCATCTACACGGCCGGCGGGACGCCGATCGAGTTTGGCGTGATCGGTGTTTGCGATGGCATCGCCATGAACCATATCGGCATGAAGTACTCCCTCGCCAGCCGCGAACTCATCGCCGATTCCATTGAGGTCATGGCGACCGCGCACGCCCTCGACGCAGTGGTCATGGTGCCGAACTGTGATAAAATCGTTCCGTGCATGTTGATGGCGGCTGCCCGGCTGGACCTTCCCACAATTGTCATCAGCGGCGGCGCCATGCTGGCCGGCCGACTTCAACAAGGTGGCGATTTGGCCAAAGTCGATCTCATCTCGGTCTTCGAGGCGGTGGGTGCCGTCCACGCCGGCAAAATGACCACCGACGAACTCACAACCATCGAAGACGCCGCCTGCCCTACCTGTGGCTCCTGCGCCGGCATGTTCACGGCCAATTCCATGAATTGCCTGACCAAAGCAATTGGCATGGGCCTGCCGGGCAACGGCACGATCCCTGCGGTCATGGCGGCCCGTATCCGTCTGGCCAAAACGGCCGGCATGCAGATCATGACGCTGTTCAACCGTGGAATCACCGCCCGCAAAATCATGACGGCCGAAGCCTTCGAAAATGCGCTTACCGTGGACATGGCACTGGGCTGTTCAACCAATACCGTCTTACACCTGACCGCCATCGCTGCCGAAATAGGCATGCCGATCGATCTGAACCGGATCAATGCCATCAGCACCAAAACCCCCCACTTGTGCTCGCTCAGCCCGGGCGGACCCCACCACATCGAGGATCTGGATCGCGCTGGCGGTATTCCAGCGGTAATGAAGGAGTTGGCTGACGCCGGTCTGCTTCAGCAAGACTGTCTGACGGCAAGCGCGAACACGCTTGGTGACAACCTCGCCTCTGCCAGGATCATCGATCGCTCGGTCATTCGGACCATCGATGCCCCCTATCATCAAGAGGGCGGCCTGGCGATTCTGTTCGGTAACCTGGCACCGGACGGATGTGTGGTCAAACAGTCTGCCGTCAGGCAGGAGATGATGTCCCACGAAGGCCCGGCCCGTGTTTTCGATTCAGAGGAGCACGCCAGCGAGGCAATCCGCTCCGGCGTGATTCAGCCGGGTGACGTTGTGGTGATCCGGTACGAAGGGCCGATGGGCGGACCGGGCATGCGGGAGATGCTTTCACCAACAGCGGCGATCGCGGGCATGCAGTTGGACGCCCACGTCGCCCTTTTGACAGATGGCCGTTTTTCAGGTGGCACACGTGGCGCGGCCATCGGCCACATTTCACCTGAAGCCATGCAAGGGGGCCCTCTTGCGGTCGTACGCGACGGAGATCGCATTGCCATCGATATTCCTGCGAAGCGACTCACCCTGAAAATCGAAGACCAGGAACTGCAAGAACGCTTGGCGTGCTGGACAGCACCTGAACCAAAAATCAAACGAGGTTATCTATCCCGCTATGCGCGCAGCGTCTCTTCCGCCAGCCAGGGGGCTGTGGTGCGCTGAGCACCAGGGCACGTAAAGGGCTAGCCAAGGATACAAGCTGAATTGCAAAAATCGTCAATCAAAAAAAAGGACAACTAAAATGAAACTGACAGGAGCCCAAGCGTTGATGCGTGTTTTGAAAGATGAAGGCGTCGATACCATTTTCGGCTTTCCCGGGGGGGCCGTTATCGACATCTACGATGAGCTTGTTAAAACCAAGATCAAACATGTCCTCGTCCGCCATGAGCAGGGCGCTGTTCATGCCGCTGACGGGTATGCCCGGGCCAAAGGTAAAGTCGGCGTTTGCCTCGTCACTTCAGGGCCCGGTGCCACCAACACGGTAACCGGAATCGCATCGGCCTACATGGACTCTATTCCGCTCGTGGTCTTCAGCGGTCAGGTACCAACCCACCTGATCGGCAACGATGCCTTTCAGGAGGTTGATATCGTCGGAATCACCATGCCCTGTACCAAACACAACTACCTCGTCAAAAAACCCGAAGACCTTCCCCGGATTGTCAAAGAAGCCTTTTACCTGGCGCAATCCGGCCGCCCGGGACCGGTTCTGATCGACATCCCCAAAGACGTTTCCAACACCGCTTTTGAATACACCCCCCCCAAAGCGGTCAAACTGAAATCATATAACCCGACCTACAAACCGAACATGAAGCAGCTTAAAAAGGTCATGCAGCTTGTCAAAGAGGCCCAGCGACCCGTCATCTTCGCCGGTGGCGGTGTCATTCTCTCCAAAGCCTCCAAGGAGTTGACCCAATTCGCCCGTAAAATGCAAATACCGGTCACAACCTCTTTAATGGGCCTGGGGGCCTTTCCCGGGTCAGACCCGCTATGGCTCGGTATGATCGGCATGCACGGCACCTACCGGGCCAACATGTCGACCGGAGCCTGTGATCTCCTGCTGGCTGTCGGCGTCCGTTTCGACGATCGGGTAACCGGAAAAACAGACGCCTTTGCAGCCCAGGCCAAAATCGTTCACATTGATATCGACCCGACTTCAATCCGTAAAAACATCCCGGTCAGCATCCCGATTGTCGGCGATTGCAAAACCAGTCTGGAAAGCCTCAACCGTTTGATCATAGACGCAAAACTCAAAAAACCGACCCGGGCACGGGCTCCCTGGATTAAACAGATTCAGGAATGGCGCGACACCAGGCCACTGGCCTATGAACAGACGGACACGATCAAACCGCAGTATGTCGTTGAAAAGCTCTATGAACTGACCAAAGGCAAGGCCATTATCACCACCGAGGTCGGACAAAATCAGATGTGGGCCGCCCAGTACTACCATTTCGATCAACCCAACCACTTTATCACTTCCGGTGGTTTGGGATGTATGGGCTTCGGGTTGCCGGCGGCAATCGGTGCCCAAATGGCTCAACCCAAAAGTCTGGTGGTCGATATCGCCGGCGACGGAAGTATTCAAATGAACATTCAGGAAATGGCGACGGCCATGCAGTATGGCCTGCCGGTCAAAGTCGTGATTCTCAACAACCGCTATCTGGGTATGGTAAGACAGTGGCAGGAACTTTTCTATGACAAGCGGTACGCCTGCACCAACATGGAATGCGCCCCTGATTTCGTCAAGCTGGCCGAGGCCTACGGTGCTGTCGGCCTGCGCGCAACCAAACCGGACGAAGTGGAAAAGGTCCTCAAAAAGGGGCTCAATTCAAAGCGCATGGTCGTCATGGATTTCGTGGTGGCACCGGAAGAATGTGTGTATCCCATGGTGCCGGCCGGTGCACCGATCACCGAAATGCTGTTGGTGTAAAGCGCGCCTGTTCAAAAGGAGCAAACCGTCTATCAAAGGATTGGATAAATGAGCAAAGAAAAACATGTCCTCACGATGCTGGTCGACAACCAGCCGGGTGTTTTGTCCCGGGTGGCCAATTTGTTCACCGGCCGCGGCTACAATATCGAAAGTTTGTGCGTCGCTCCGACGATCGACCCCGCCATATCCCGGATCACCCTGGTTACCAGAGCCGACCTGCCGGCGTTGGAGCAGATCGAAAAACAACTGCGCAAACTGGTCAATGTCATCAAACTACGTGATCTAACCGGCAAAGAAGCGGTGAAACGTGAACTGGCGCTAATCTGCGTGAGGGCCAAACCCGAAATGCGTGCCGAAATCCTGCGCATCGTTGACATCTTCCGCTGTAAAGTCGTGGACGTGGGGCTCGAACACTACATTATTGAGGTCTCCGGTAACGAAGACAAACTCACGGCCCTGATCCAACTTCTCAAGCCAATGGGTATTAAGAAGATTGCGCGGACGGGGGTGGTGGCGCTGTTCCGTGAACCCAACTAGTGTCCATCCGTGAATGGACACTTAAAAGGCAGCATGCCTTTCAGATAAAAGACGACCTTGGATTACAAATTAACCTTTATCAATCATTTAAAAGAGGAAATATCATGGCGACAATTAATTTCGGTGGGATCGAAGAAGAAGTTGTAACATCCGAAGAAGTTACTTTGGAAAAAGCGCGAGAACTGCTTAAAGATGAAACCATCGCCGTTCTAGGCTACGGCGTCCAGGGTCCGGGACAGGCCTTGAATATGCGGGATAACGGTTTCAAGGTCATCGTCGGTCAACGCGAGGGCGGCGAGTCCTGGCAACGCGCCGTGACGGATGGTTTTGTGCCGGGTGAAACCCTTTTCCCCATCGAAGAAGCCGCTGCTAAAGGGACGATTGTCCAATATCTGCTCTCGGATGCCGGTCAGGTCACCACCTGGCCGCAGGTTAAGGCGGCCCTTAATGATGGGGATGCGCTTTATTTCTCGCATGGTTTCGGCATCGTCTACAAGGATCAGACCCAAATCGTTCCACCGGCCAACGTTGATGTAATCCTGGTGGCGCCCAAGGGGTCCGGCCGCACGGTGCGGACCAACTTTTTGGACGGCAGCGGCATCAATGCCAGTTTTGCCGTGCATCAGGACTACACCGGCCGCGCCCGGGAAAGGACAATAGCGGTCGGCATCGCCATCGGGTCAGGCTACCTGTTCCCGACGACGTTCGAAAACGAGGTATACAGTGACCTCACCGGCGAGCGGGGTGTATTGATGGGCTGTCTGGCGGGCGTCATGGAAGCGCAGTACCTTACTTTACGCCGGCACGGGCACAGCCCCAGTGAAGCCTTCAATGAAACCGTAGAAGAATTGACCCAAAGCCTGATCAGGCTGGTAGCTGAAAATGGCATGGACTGGATGTTCGCCAACTGCAGCACCACGGCCC
>Ga0180435_10007792_pt1 | contig 10168 bp, 16 predicted proteins | sample SS_ome_3_FD_132467 | JGI IMG/M metagenome (GOLD analysis project Ga0180435, IMG submission 132467) | Hypersaline lake sediment archaeal communities from the Salton Sea, California, USA - SS_3_S_1 metaG | ecosystem: Environmental > Aquatic > Non-marine Saline and Alkaline > Hypersaline >... | reverse complement strand
TTAGTCAATACTATATTAGCCATTACCCATTCCTTTTAAACCTAATTTTATTTAAAAACACGTGGTGTATAACCCCAAGAAGATATAACCATCTTCCAATCAGTCCCAGAATCAATCAATACTGGAGAGGATCTATTCTCAGTATCTCCTTGTAGTAATTGACCAGCTGCATTATAACCCCATCCCCAAATGGTGCCATTGCTTCTAATGGCTATGCAGGATTCACCACAAACACTTACATCTTTATAAGTATCAGACCCCACTTGCACTGGAGAATGTCTCCAAGTAGTGGTACCATCACCACAAGAACCATATCTATTTATACCAAAGGTCCAGATGGTTCCATCACTTTTCATAGTAACTGAAAAGTAATTACTACCTTGTATTTTACTCCAATTAGTGTCACTTCCAACTTGTTGGGGGTTAGATTTAACACCTCCACCATCTAAAGCACATTGACCATGACCGTCTTGTCCCCACGCCCACAACTCACCATTGGTTTTTAAAGCTAAAGTGTGATATTCACCAGGACCTATGTCTGCCCAATCAGTATCAGTCCCTACCTGAACTGGAGAAGACCTAGACACATCATTGGTACCCAAACCTAACTGGCTATTACCATCATCACCCCAAGCCCATAAAGTACCATCGGTTTTAATAGCCATAGAGTGTCTATAACCATTTTTCACCTTACTCCAATTAGTTAGATCACCAACTTGGGTGGGGGATGATCTATCGTTGTCGTGGTCACCAAGCCCTAATTGTCCACGCCAGAGTCCATTTTCACCCCATGCCCAAAGAGTACCATCAGATTTTATAGCATGTGTATAATTAGTCCCAGTTGTTACTTGAGACCAATTGGTGTCTGAGCCAACTTGTACTGGTGATGATCTGGGTGTTCTGTCCCCTAAACCTAATTCACCAGAGTTGTTAGCACCACATGCCCATAATGTACCATCTTCTTTAACAAACATTGTATAACTACTACCACCAGAAGCAGAATCTACTTGATCACCAATCTGAACAGGAGATGATCTAGTTGTTTCAGCACCAGAATCACCCTGACCCAATTGTCCATAGTGGTTATAACCCCAACCCCAAAAACCATAGCCTGGTAATTCATAAAATGACGCTAAAACATTGCCATAAGAAACAACCTCACCAGATTCGGTTCTAGATATTATAGTTTTAGTACCAGAAACCACATCATTAATTTCATAACTACCTGTTCCAGAAATAACCGTGTTGCTCTCAACAGACCAATCACTTTCATCTAACAGTATAACTCTAGATGTGGCATTTTTAGTTCCTGATATTTTATACGGCATTTTTTTCTCCTTGAATTACGATGCTATTCTATCCCATATTTTACTCCAAAGAGCTTTTACCCAAAGAGGTTGAGGGATTAGATTCCATCCTATCAATAAACCTACTATTAACCAAAGTAATTCCCACATATAATTTCACCTCCTTCTATTTAAGAACCTTTTTTAGCTATGACGTGGCTAATTCCAGCCTCAACATCAACCCAATCTGTGTCACTACCTACTTGTACTGGGCTGGATTTATAAGTACCAGTTCCATTAGTACCTAAACCTAATTCACCATTAAAATTATACCCCCAAGTCCAAAAAGTCCCATCAGTCTTAACAGCATAGGAAGTGTATCTTCCACAAGCTACTTTAGCCCAATCAGTCAATGAACCAACTTGTGTCGGGACTGATTTTGCAACTCTATCATTATGCCCTAATTCACCATTACTATTATAGTTACCCCAAGACCAGAGCGTTCCATCATCAGCAATAGCTAGTTTAAAACCATCACCATCAGCCATCTCTACCCATGTTTTGTCAGCCCCAACCTGTACTGGACTAGATCTTCTACTAGTAGTGGTGCCATCACCTGCCCAACCATTACCCCAAACCCATATAGAACCATCTGTTTTAATAGCCATAGAAGTTTCACCATCAGAACAATCTGGTCTGATCCAATCAGTTAATGAACCAATATCAGTAAAGCTTGCCCTATCACTTATACCACCAGTACCTAATTGACCATATCTTCCTTCACCAGTAGCCAATATAGTACCATCTACTTTAGATGCTATAGTATGACTATAACCACCATTGGCGAAATACCAATCTGCATCAGAACCAACTTGTACTGGAGATGATCTATCAGTAGAACTTCCACTGTTACCTAAACCCAATTGGCCATAATAATTATGACCACAAGACCACATAGTTCTATCCAATTTAATAAAAAAGGTACAACTTCCTGTTGCACATGCTTCTAACCAATTTGTATCGGTACCAATTTGATATGGTGTATTTCTATTAGCTCTATGGTTCATACCTAGTTGACCATAACCATTGTTACCCCAACCCCAAATTGTACCATCATCTCTCATACCTATATTATGATATCTACCACAACTTATCTTAAGCCAATTTGTATTACTACCTATTTGAACTGGGCTGGATACAGGTGTTGTAGAACCAATACCTAATTGACCATTACTGTTATATCCCCAACTATATAATGCAGCAGTGTTTGGGCTAGATTTACCTTCTACATTACAATAACTATAACTTTGCCCAGCATTATTTTCACCAAGAGATACAGCTACTATTGTTTTATTACCTGAAGATATATTAGGTATTTCATATTCACCGTAACCAGGATAAACTATGCTGTATTCTGTAGTCCAATTACTTTCATTTATTACTACTATACGAGCCTTTTCATTTAAGTCTCCAGATATTGTTAGAGCCATTATTTTATCTCCTCATTTAATGTTCTTTTTTGGCAATAACGTGATGCATATGTGATTCAACATCAGACCAAGTAGTTAGTGAACCCAATTGTATAGGTGATGATCTAACCTCTATATCTTTAAATCCTAATTCTCCATTTGTATTGTAACCCCATGCCCATAATGTACCATTAGTTTTAAGGGCGTAAGAAGAGTATCTAGAGGCTGCTACTTTCTGCCAGTTTGTATCTGAACCTATTTGAACTGGTGATGATACATACCCCACACCAGTTTTACCATATTGATTATTACCCCAACCCCAAAGTGTACCATCGTTTCTTACAGCCAACATATGACTTGGACCAACATCGAACTCAGACCACGTGTGACCACCGGCAACTTGCACAGGACTTGATCTATCTACACGATTCAAATCACCTAATTGTCCACCACTTCCTTCACCCCAAGCCCAAAGAGTTCCATCAGTTTTAATAGCAGCAGAAATATAAGCATAACCACAACGCACTTTAGACCAGTCTGTTAATGAACCAACTTTAGTAAAATAATATCTATTACTTCTGTGTCCTAAACCCAATTCTCCTCTAGCATTATAACCACAGCCCCACAGAGTACCATCGGTTTTAACAGCCATTGCATTATATTGTCCGCCAGCTACATTAGACCAATTTGTGTCAGTACCAACTTGTACTGGGGACGAAACACTGGTTGTACCACCATGGCCTAATTGGCCGAATGGGTTTCCACCAAATGACCATAAAGTCCCATCTGATCTAATGGCATATGTAGCGAAAGCACCTTTACCAATTTCAACCCAATCAGTATCACTACCTACTTGAGAAGGTGAATATCTAGTAGATCTATGCCCCAATCCCAATTGTCCATTAGAATTATTACCCCAGGTCCAAAGTGTACCATCATCTCTAATGGCTGCTGAACTATTTGGCCCACAGATTATTTTATCCCATTCACTACCTGTTCCGATCTGGACTGGTGAAGACTTATCAATATTATTACCAATACCTAAATTTGCATTACTATTTTCTCCCCAACCCCAAATAGTGGTGCCTGATAATGTTTCAACTGGCTCAATACCACCATATGCATAACTAGTACCATCATTTGATCCACCCTCAGCTTTAGCTATAATTACTTTAGTACTAGGGCCTATACTGGTTACTTCATAACTACCAGTACCAGGGAATATAGCTGTATATTCTACACTCCAATCTTCTTCATCTAATATTATTATTCTAGCATTACCTTTTAATTCACCTGATATACTGTATACCATTGGTTTTCTCCTTTAATTTCAATGATATCTTTTAGTTTTATGTGTTTAATTCCAAAGCACCACTAGTTTCTCCATAACCAGAAGTACATTTTACCCAATCACTACCAGAACCAATTTGCACTGGCGAGGACCTATGGTTGGTGTCTCCTAAACCAAGTTCACCCCAATTGTTTTGTCCCCATGACCACAATGTACCATCAGTTTTTATAGCCAATACATGAGCTGATGTATCAGCCACACTCCAATCAGTACCAGACCCAACTTGAACTGGAGAGGATCGGTCAATATTATCTCCCAATCCTAGTTCTCCGTATGTGCCATTTCTACCCCAAGTCCAAAGTGTTCCATCTGTTTTTATAGCTAAAGTACTATAAGAACCAGCCGATACAAATTCCCAATTAGTTAGAGAACCTATTTGAACAGGAGATGATAATTTAACTCTATCATCATTGCCTAGTTGACCTTGGTCATTAAAACCCCAGGCCCACAAGGTTCCATTAGTTTTTATTGCCACTGAATGATAACCACCAGCTGAAATAACATCCCAATCTGTATCGGATCCTATTTGTACAGGAGAAGACCTACTGGTTATATCATTTAAACCTAGCTGTCCATTACTGTTCCAACCCCATGTCCATAAAGTTCCATCGGTTTTGATAGCTAACACATGATGACCATTTGAACTGGACACAGAATGCCAATCTGTGTCGGACCCTATTTGTACAATAGCGGACCTATTATTTATGTCATCCAAACCTAATTGGCCGTAAGTATTTCTTCCCCAACTCCAAAGTGTTCCATTAGTCTTAATGGCTAAGGCATGATTATACCCTTTCACGTATTTACTCCAATCCGTATCAGTTTCTATTTGTGTTGGTGAGGATCTATGTGTAATATCACCTTGTGCCAATTCACCATAAGTATTTCTACCCCACCCCCATAAAGTCCCATTGCTTTTCATGCCTATAGTCGCATTACCATCACTCTGTATATCAACCCAACCTGTATCAGAACCAACTTGAACAGGTGAAGAATAATTATTTGTGTTATCATGACCTAAACCGCCCAGAAACCCAGTTCCCCATGTCATTAAGTTTCTCTCACTAGGTGGTGCTGTATATATAGGTTCAACGTCGCCATATCCAATAGATCTACCATCAGAAACTCTTCTACCTATAACAGTTTTGGTGCCTGATACAACATCTACTTCAAAATTAGAATACCCAGAAACAGTAGTGTTGGATTCTATAGACCAATCAGACTCTTTAAATATTATAACTCTGGTTGTTTCACTTACATTGCCTGATATTTTATAAGGCATCTTTAAACTCCTTTAAATGTTTTTTTACATCCTTAAAAGCTGGTTCCCAAGTAGTAACATCGTCTTGTCTAAATAATGTGACTGTATCATACCAAGGTGTAGTCTCTCCTGGCAATGCCCATGTGTAATACGGTAATATAGGTATCACTATCCATGTTGGTTTACCCATAGACGCAGCAAGATGCGCTACTGACGTACATGAGCTAATAACCAAATCTAAATTCTCTATAGCTCCAGCAGTGTCTTCCCATGTGCTTAAATGCTTATGTAGTGGTGTAATGTGTTCTGGTAAATCCCCATCCCAATCTTTTTGCAAACTGTACACATCTATATCATCGAAGTCTACAGCGTCAAACATTAGATTTTCTGGAAATTTTCTATACTGCTCGTGCTCAAAATCAGGCAACCCCGCCCACCTAATTCCTATTTTCAGCTTGTCACCGTTTATTATCATTTTAAATTTATCTATAAAATCTTCGTTTGCTGATAAATACGGACTACCTGATAATGTTTCATAGGTAGTTCCTAATATATATGGCGCACTCATAGATGGAACCCAAAAATCATGGTACACAGCTAATGCTGCTTCATAATCCACTATAGAAGATGCACAACCCATTCTAGAAAATAAGGACATCAGCCCATCACTACATGCTATTGTTACTCTACCACCAGCTTCAGATAGTTCTTTAGCAAAACGTACGTAGACCATTTGATCACCGAGTCCAGCTTCCATAGTTAGAAGAATGTGTTCTCCATTTAATTTCCTACCATCCCAAATAGGTGCTTTAGTTCCTATATGTATATTACCCCATACTTCTTCCCATCTACCTCTATTCATCAACTCAAAACCCTTTAGTAAATCACCACGCTGCATCAAGTACCAACCTCGGTTAAACGCAGATCTATTACATTTGGGTCTTTCCTTTTCTAGTTGTTTAGCTATTTCCCATCCCCTATCAAAATCACCTCTTAGTCCTGCCTGTAATTGCTCATCTAGTAAATCCATATTTGTTTCCTTTTAAATTTTTAATGTATAAAACAGCCGCTCTAAGTCTTGTTGTTAATATCTCCTGATCTTCGTTGAGATCTCTTTCCAAATGATCTAATATATAAATAGTTTCTTTAGTGTACCATTTTATGAAATCATTTGGGGTTCTTTCATCTTCTAAATAAAGTATATTAGACAGTCTATCAGCTAGCTTGATGGTAAAAGCTTTGTCTGACATGGCGTTCATGATTTTGGTCAAATACTTTCTTTTACCCATCAACCTCTGCATAACTTTATCAGAAGTCAATTCATTAACTAAACCAAATACTTCTTCACCGAATTCTTTTCTTATATATTCAGGATCCGCATCGGTATCTTCTAGAGCGTCGTGTAATAAAGCAGCTATAATCATGGATTCATCACCATCTATTTGTTGTATGAATCCTGATACGTCTTCTGGATGTACTATATAAGGTTCTCTAGTAAATTTCCTTTCCTGCCCAGCATGCATTTCCGCTGCATACTCTCTAGCTAATTTTATTTTTCCTAAGTCCATTTCTTTCATCCTTTTCCCATAAAATAAAAAACCTTCCTACTATAATATAGGAAGGTTAGTTAAATGACAATGATATCATGGTCGTAGCTAAAAATCTACTCCCAACTCATGTAATTCTGCTTTTAAAGTGTCAATCTCCTCATGTATCTGTTCAGCATATTCTGTTAGATCTTTGTAGACATTTTCTAGATACTCTAGGTTATTTTTAATCTTATTTACCAATATAGATTCAATATCCTTATTAATAAAATATTCAGCCATCTTGCCCAAGTCTTTATCATTTGCCATGTCGTTCTCTACCTTTCTTGATACAATCATCCAAAATAGTTCTATCAATAAGTTCTACAGCCTCCAACAAACAGCTCTTACATAACACAAATGGATTGGCCCAAACCCCCACAAATGCATAAGCCGTACTGGATTGTTCGCACCTACTACAAGTTTCAGGCCCAAAGTCACCATTCTCAAGTCGAGGGTTATTAACCCCTATAAATTCTATATTATTCATAGTCCTATCCTTAAAGCAGTGGCAGGTGTCCTGTCACTTTGTCTATCCTGCTAGACCAATCAGGTCCAACTGCCACCGCTGTTTTAGTCCTGTCCCCATGGAATTCTGTCTTGCCAGCATCAGTAATTAAAGAAGCTAATAGACCAGCCTCTTTGGCTTTGTCATATACGTCCAGCAATTCTGCTTCACTCATAACATAAACAACAACCTTTGTGAATTCGCCCCTCAGCCATCTATACATGGGTTCGCTCTCATCAACTTCGAAGTACCATATATAGGAGCCTTCCCAAAAGGTTGATTTTTCTTTATATTGATCAAAAGTGGACCTATCTAGTAATACCTTCATAGAAGCATGCGCAGCCTGTGCTGCTACTTTGCCTTTACGCATACCTAGGTCCTTTCTAATTATAATTACCTGCTTGACATCATCCATATTTTATTTTCTGTCTCCAGAGGCAATTTCAGTTTCAATAACCTCTTCAACCTCAAGTTGTTTACCAGTGATAACACCTTTGTTTTTAATCATAAACTCTTGCATAAGTCTATTCTCTTCGAATGTTGGTTCATCAACAAATACATCTTGAAAATAATGCTGCATAAGTTTAGCAGCTTCGAATTCATCCTTAACCCAAGTATGAACGGCTTCCTGAACAAACGGATGCATACAATTCAAATCCTTAGTCCAATCACCATCATAAATACCAATAACTGTTTTCTCGGGGAAATCATGGTACCAAGCTAGTTCAAAAATAGTACCGATGAACGCTTTATCTGGATCATAGGTATTCATATTGGCCACAGCCATGGTGCTGCGCATCACAAAGGATTTATCCTTAGGTACCAGAAGATTAATTCCCTGTGTTTTGTAAACTCTCTTCCTATCAGGATCCAACCCTTGCATCTTCAAAACTTCTTGATTAAACCCATTATTACATGGATCTACCATCTCAAAGTTATCATTCTTCGCAAAGATTCTACGAAGATTCTTTCTCCACTTGTAAGTCTCTGGTGCATCTACACTAATTTGTCCAATTAAATAAACTGTTTCTTTCATTATTCCTTCTCCTCTTCATCTAATTCAATAATTTCTTCTGGTACGAATTGTTCTGTTTGATCTAACCATTCGCAAAACCTAAGATAAGCCTCTCCAGCATCTGCTACTAGTGTACCTTTGTAATACATTCCTTCATCCGTTAACTTCAAAAGTTCTTCATCATTACTTGTGTGAAAAATAATAGCATCTTCTGTCATTATTCCTTCTCCTCTCCACCTTCTGTTTGATCTAACCAATCCAGAAATCTCCTATGAGCTTCTCCAGCATCCTCAACAAACTTGCCCTTATAGAACATTCCTTTATCAGTTATTTTTAGAACTACATCACCACCATTGGTAGCGGTAAAAACTATACCATCAAGCTCCGTTCTCCCTTCTCCTGTATATCCTTCTGAACTCTCCATGTTATTATTTCTCCTTTTTGTTGGCTTTATTCTTCCATTCTTCTTGCTGCTTAGCCAAGTCTTCTGCAAAGCATACTGGGCAGTCATGCACATACATATCATAAAACTGCTTATGTTTCTTACAATAATATTCCTCGTCTTTCATTAGTCTCCCCTTCTCATTTGGATATAATTATCTAATTCTATTAAAAGTTTATCACGCTCTTCAGCTAGTGTTTTAAAGTTTCTGAATTTCATAGGATCGTAGAACCTTAAAGCGTGGAACATATGTTCCTTCCTTTTGGTCCCATAACCATCATCACCTTGAAAATGTCTTTTGTACCAATCATCTATTGCATTTACCACTGACACCAAGACAAAATCTACATAAACTACATTGTCTTCAGTTCTAATAATTACCTCATCTAATTCCTGTTTGCGTCTATCTAACTCTGGTACTTTCATAAGATAACCACTTTTTCCTATTTGTCAAGTTTTTTATTTACTCTTATAGATGTCTCCGTTAGTTCTTTTCTTTTCATCTTCATAAGGTGCTAGCATTCTTCTACCAATTTCATCATGACATTCTTTAAGTTCGCCTCTATAATTTTTATAGTTACCATAACTTGGCTCTATATGTCTCTTACAGAACGCGTACAGAACATAGTTTAAATCCCCGTCAGCTTTTATACCAGCTTCAGCCATGGCGTCTACAAGTTTATCTAATTTAAGTCTTTTATGTCTTTTTACGTAAGGCATTATTCCTTCCCCTTTCCTTTGTGTTCATCTGTTACTATTTCAAACCTTAACACTTTAAATCCATCTAGCATGGCTACTATACAACCCCAACCGTCTTCATCTATACCGAATAGACCATTTAAAATCCCCAGGGCACCGAATACATAATAATCAGGATTTAAAGTACCTACTTGAACTGTGGGGTGTTTGGCCATCTTTTCAGTACACGCTATACGTGTTGAGAAGAAAGCATTAATACCATCTGGATCTGCTTCTAACAATTCATTTAAAAAATCGACTGTCTCCTGTGGAGTAACCTTTTCCTTTAACATTACAATTCTCCTTTATTTAACCATTCATCTAAAAATTCCTTATGAGACATTTGGTAATATTTTCCATACTTTGCAACCCTAGTTCTTGGTCTGTACATATCTAAAAAATCTACAACATCTGCTCTGAATTCTTTCGGCTTTGTTACAGCTACGGCTTTCAGAAAGACTTCAGGGTGTACAACAGCTGAGCCCATACATATATAATGAAATGGATTTCTG
>Ga0180435_10007791_pt1 | contig 10169 bp, 6 predicted proteins | sample SS_ome_3_FD_132467 | JGI IMG/M metagenome (GOLD analysis project Ga0180435, IMG submission 132467) | Hypersaline lake sediment archaeal communities from the Salton Sea, California, USA - SS_3_S_1 metaG | ecosystem: Environmental > Aquatic > Non-marine Saline and Alkaline > Hypersaline > Sediment... | reverse complement strand
TGGCCATCCCGATCAAGAACGAGCTGGAAGTCATCGGCGTGCTGAGGCTGCTTACCGATACGCATCACACGTTTTCACCGGCGGAGATAAACTTCGCGGTGACCGCTGCGGAGGAAGGCGGCAACGCCATTCAAAAAGCGCGAACCTACCGCAAGATCACCCTGCTCTTCAATCAAATCGAAGAAAATGAGCGCTTCCTGCATACCATCATGGACTCTCTATGGCTCTCGGTGCTGGTGCTCGACCCGAGCAAGCGGGTGGTGATGGCCAACCGGCAGTTCATCGAGAGTCAGGGGTTATCGGAAAGCGACCTCCTCGGCAGCAGCTATGACACGATCTCTCCCTGGCCGGCGGCTGAAGCGGGTCATGATCCGGTCGATCAGGTGCTTCAATCGGGGGCTTCCATCGCCATTCTCGAACACGTGGAAAAAGCGGGCACCGGCGGCTGGTTTGAACGTCATCTCACCCCGATTGTTGACGCTGATGGCCGGACCGAGTTCATCATCGAGGCAATCAGGGACATCACCGACCAGCGCCTCCTGGAACAGGAGAAAATGGAGAAGATGAAGCTGCAGGGAGTCGTCGAGATGGCCGGAACGGCCGCTCACCAGCTGAATTCGCCGCTCTTTGCGGCACTCGGCACGGCCCAGCTGCTGATCGACGATCTGCACGAGAAAAGTCAACAGGAAGATCTGCGCATGATTATCCGGAATTTAAAGAAAATTTCGGGACTCACCCGGCAAATGACCGAGGTGACTGGTTTTGAAAGTACCGATTACGTCGGGGAAACACGCATCGTCCGACTGCAGACAGACCACTGAGTTGAAAGGGGGCCAGCACCCTGCCACCGTTAAAATCAAAAGCAAGGAGCAACAAATGAAACGAGTCAGCATGTTGATCTGCCTGGCGATTACGATCGCCTGGTCAAACAGCGCCTGGAGTGTGGATGCCACCCTCTCAGCCGAAAAAATCAAGGCCGGCGACCCCATTACCGTCAGCGGCCAGATCGAACCGGGAAAGGAACTCTTCGTGGTCATCGCCACCGAAACGCTGTTCAAGCCCGATGACGCGATAGGGCAAAAAGAGCGCACCCAGCTCCGGGACGGCAAGAACGGCAAAAACGCTTTCGGCGAGACCGCCATCCCCCCCAACTACTATGTGGTCACGTCCACCCCGGAAGCGCTTGCCACACCGCAGACGGTATCCAAAGGGCAGACCAGCGGCCTGTTCGCCTTCCCGCCCTTCAAATACCAGGTGAAGGTCAACAAGCTCAAGGCCTGGGGCGACATCCCCGTCGAGGCGCAAAGCCAGCTTGGACCGATCGGCAGCGAGGACGAGTGGAAGTTCATGGTCTTTACCCACGAGGACACCTTCGGCATCAATACCATCTCCAAAGAGCTGCCGATCGGCGGCGGCAACTCGCGTGCGGTGATGACCGGCCATGACAGCCAGCAGGAAGACTGGAATGAGGGAGTGACGCTTGCCCTTGACAAGGACACCGGAAAATACGCGGTATCCATGGCCCCATACAAACACATCGCCCCGGATACCAGCATGAAGATCTGGGTAAACGGGGAAGAGGCCGGCAGTTTCACCATTGAAAAGCGCGGCTTCTTTTTCCGCACCGCCAATATCTACATGAATCCCCTGGTGGTGTTTATCGGCGCCTTTATCATCGGCTGCCTGTTTGTCATCATGGGGGCTGCGGGCGGTCTTTTTACCGCCGCCTTCCAGGTTACCGTCCTCGGCACCAAGGGACCGCTGGGCATCAATGCCGCCAATACCATCAAGCCCACCAACCTGTTTCTGACCCTGTGTTCGCCGATTACCGGACTGATGAACTACTTCAAGGAGAAGCGCTTCGCCTGGCCGGTTGCCCTCTTCTTTGCCATCGGTATCGTCATCGGCGCCTTTTTCCTGGGGCCGAACTTTTCTGCAAAATACCTGCCGCTCAAGGCGTATAAATTCTATCTCGGCATCATCTGCCTGATCATCGGCGTGAAGCTCTTCATGGAGAGCATGCCGGGCTCGATAGAGAAGAAGAAAGCCATGAAGGCCATCGTCCAGAAGTTCAATGCGGCGGTAAAAGAGGCGAAATCCTCCGGTAAGGCCATGGAACTCGGCAAAGTCGAGTTCGAAAAATTCAACCTGGTAAAATTCGACATGAAATTCTGGGGCGAGACCTTCGTCGCCCGCCCCCTGGTCATGCTTTTTTCCGGTATCCTGATGGGCATGATTGCCTCTTCCTTTGGTGTAGGCGGGGGGTTCATGTTCATGCCGTTCATGACCTCGGTCATGGGATACCCGATGTACCTGGCGGTGCCCATCGCCCTCGCCGGAACCTTCGCGACCTCGGTAGGCGGTATCGCCAAATACGTGCTGATGGGCTATCAGCCCGACTGGCTGATGGCTGCAGCCATCGCCGCCGGAGCTATCGGCGGAGGCATGGTGGGGCCGAAGATCCAGAAGCACCTGCCCGAGATCTTCCTGAAGCGGATGCTGGCGATTGCGCTGATCATCACCTTCATGAACTATACCCAGCTGCTCTGGTTCCTGCGCTAGAGCAGGGAAGCAGGCACATAACCGGCCGCCGGAGGGGGAAATTGAGACAGGCGACCTCTCCGGCTGCCGTTTCCGGTTAATGGTGTGATATAATTACAGGTGCCGCGAATTCCGCGGCGACAATTCAACCCGGCAACAACAAATCATGGACACGCTGCTTGAGTTCTTCATGTCACTGCTCGACACGCTGTTTTATTCGCTGATCAGCCCGGCGGCGGTGAAGCTTGGAAACGTCATGGAACTGCTCCTGCTCGAGCCGCTCGAACTGCTGCACGTACCCCCCATCCTGCAGATCGGCGCAATCGGCGTGCTCACCGCAGCACTCTCTCTGGTCCTGCGCAAGCTGCTGAAGTCGGCAGAAAAGGACGAGGAGTTCCGCACCCGGTTTTCGGCCAAAAAAGCGCAACAGGAAGAATTGCACCGGCTCGGCAACTGGCAGGTAGAAGAAAAACTCAGAAAAACGATAGACGACGACATCGACGAAGACTTCAACACCTATCTGGCGGGTCGATTCGCCAGATACGGCATCGCTTACCTGCTGCCGATATTCATGGTACTGTACTGGCTGCAGGCGGTCACCGATTACGAGGCGGTAGCCGTTTTCCCGTCTGCGGGCTCCGGCGAGAGCGTAATGCCGGTGATGGTCGTCTACCTGGTTTTCTATGGTGTGGCCCTCGCTCTCGGTTTCCGGAAGATCAAGCAAAAGAAGCAACAGACAGGCAATGTCCAGCACCGTTGAAATTGCATGCTTCACCTATTGAAACAACTCAGTGAGCAGCTCCTGAACCCGGACCAGCTTATCCGGAAACGCTACACCACCTTCAAGGGCATGCTCAACAGCGACCGGCAGGCCCATCATCTGCTCGCCGAGATCGAAAAAATCTACTATGCCGGCAAGGCCGTCGATATCGCCCGGCTGCGCATCCTCTTATCCGATCTGGCGGCCGCCGTGGAGGCGATGATCGACTCCCTCAGGGACCTGGCTCCGGGTAAATACCGTAACCTGGAAGCCTATCACAAAAAGATCGACTTCTATATACGCTTCGCGCTGGCTCCCCCGGAAACCGACCGCAGCCCACCCTATGTACTCCCGCTTGAAGGCCCTTACGAGGACGACAGCCGCGTCGGGGGCAAGGCGTTCCACCTTTCCCGCCTGAAGGGCCTACTCGGGTTGCCGGTGCCCGAGGGATTCATACTTTCAACCTCGGCATGGAACGAGGTTGTGGAAATCAATGGTTTACGCGATGACATCGACCGGGAACTGGCAGAAGTCGATATAGACTCCCTCCCGTCACTGGAGCGGGCATCCGCGCGGCTGCATGAACGAATCTTGAATTGCAGGCTTCCCGACGGGGTGGAACAGGAGATTGTCCGGCGCGCCGAAGAGATTGGCCGGCGTACTGGAGTCGACGATTTCGCCGTCAGGTCCAGCTGCGTGGCCGAGGATTCCGAGCTTTCCTTTGCCGGTCAATACCTTTCCCTGCTCAACGTCAGCGTCGAGGATATAGCTGCGTCATGCCTGCGCATCTATGCGTCCAAGTACACACCTGAAGCGATTTTATACAGGATCCTCAACGGACTGGACGACCGGGCGGTCCCCATGGGGGTGTTGATCCTGACCATGGTCCGGGCAAGAGTCAGTGGAGCTGCGGTTGTCACCCGCTGTGAGGACCGCACCCTGGGTATAGCGGTCCACCAGGTGAGCGGGCTTGGGGATCGACTGATGAGCGGGGAAACAACTCCCCACATCACCGAGATGCAGGTATCTGAATCCTCCGGCGTGAACCTGCTTGACGATAGTAGTTCAAATTCCCGCCTCGATGATGCGGTGCTGAGACAACTCGCTCTATATGGTGAAAAAATTTACCGCGACTGCGGACAGGAGCAGGAGATCGAGTGGAGCTTCGACCAGCAGGAATTTCTGTACCTGCTCCAGGCAAGGGCCCTGACTTCGCCGCCGGCAGCCGCCCGGCAGAACGACGAGATTGATCTGTCGCAGCTTGTCCCTCTTTTTTCCGGGGGCGAGACGGGCAGTCCGGGAATTGGCTGCGGAAACGTTTTCCACCTGGAGGGCGCGCATCAGTCTGCCGAGATCCCTGTTGGAATTATCATGGTGAGCGAGATCACCCCTCCGTCCCTGGTGTCGCTCCTGCCCCACCTGAACGGGGTCATCGCCCGCCAGGGGAGCGCCGCCGACCATTTTTCCTCGGTGGCAAGGGAATTTGCCGTGCCGGTGCTGCTGCAGGCGGGCACTGCCATCGACAAGCTCAAAGGGGAGCATGAGATCGTCGTCGATGCCGGCCGCAAAACCGTATACCGGGGATCGATCGAGTTGCCGGAAACACTGCAGACCAAGACCCAGCTTGCCCCGGAGAGCCCCGTGGGCAGCGCCCTCAAAATGGTCGTCAATTTCGTCTCCCCGCTGAAACTGGTCGACCCCCAGGCTGCGGACTTTACCCCGGAAAACTGCCGCAGCATGCATGACATTATCCGCTTTGTTCACGAAAAAGGGGTCAAGGCGATGTTCCTGCACAGCCCCGACTCCTTTTTCAGAAAGCCCTCGACCGTCGAGCTCGTGTCCGGCATCCCGCTGCAGATTTATCTGGTTGATGTGGGCGGCGGATTGAAAGAGCAGCGCCCCGGCAAGCTGCAGGCAGCTGTCGAGGACATCGTCTCCATCCCCATGAAGCACCTGTGGCGGGGGCTCTCCCACCCCGGTGTCAACTGGAAAGATCACAGCCATTTCGACTGGGCAAGCTACGACTCCATCGCGCTTGCCGGAGGAGTTGCCGGCAGCAAAAGCGCGGAACTGGCGAGTTATTGCCTGCTGTCAGGTGATTATGTGAATATCAACATGCGCTTCGGCTATCATTTCACCCTGCTTGACTGCCTTTGCGGGGAGGTTCCGGAAGAGAATTATATCCTCATGCGGTTCGCCGGTGGCGGCGGTACCGATATCGGCAAAGATCTCCGCCTGTTATTCATTATCGAGATTCTTGAACAACTCGGGTTCACCTGTGTCCGCACCGGCGATTTGCTGGATGCCAGACTCCTCCGCTATGACCGGGACCAGACTGGGGACCGGATAAATCAGGTCGGCCGCCTGCTCGGGTGCGTCAGGCTGCTCGACATGGTGCTGCGCAGTGAGGATGAAGTACCCCGTCTGGTTGAGAAATTCTTTGCCGGGGTTTATGATTATGCAAACCAATAACCGGGAGTAACCCATGTCTGAGTATCCTCTCACCTGGATAACAGACAATATCGCCGTGGGACATGCCCCCATGTCCTATGATGAGCTGGACTCGATCAGGGATCAGGGTATCGGCGCCATCGTCAACCTCTGCGGCGAATTCTGCGACCTCCATGAAATTGAGGAAGGGGCTGGTTTCGAAGTGTTTTTCCTTCCCATTCCGGACGAAACAGCCCCCAAGATGGAAGAAATGGAGGCCGCACTTTCCTGGCTTGACGAGGCCGTGTATCTCGGCAAAAAAGTACTTGTCCACTGCCGGCACGGCATCGGCAGGACCGGGACCCTGGTTACCGCCTATCTGCTCAGGCGCGGCTTCAGTCTCAAAAAAGCCGAAAAACTGATCAAGAAAACCGACACCAGGGCCATTCCGACAAATTTCACCCAATGGTGGCTGCTCAGAAAATTTGGCAGGAAAGAAGGACAGTTGACCATCCAGGAACCGGATCCCCAGAACCGGGGACCGGATCAGCTCTTCCCCTTTTTTTCCCGCTACGAATCCGTGCTGGAGGCAATTAATCGCCTCAACTCCTCAGCGACAGACACGTGCAGGCACAGGAACATCTGCAGCACCGGGGAAGCGGTCCACATCCATCTTATCGAAGCCGCATATCTGCACACCAAGGCTAATATCGCCCTGCCCGCCAGGAAACGCGAACAACTTGCCGAAGAAGCCGCGGCACGCTCGCCTGGATGCGTGCTCTTCGACGGGCCGGAAAGCCCCCTTTTCCCGTTTCGTCCCGCCTCCTGCCGGCTTCACGAATCAGAGCTCCCCGCTGATTTCGCGGAACAGACTGAAAAAGAGCTTGCACAACTTTCGCGAGAGGTGTTTGTTGAAATATTCGACATCAGCATGGATGCTGTCCCCCCGAAGGTTTCGATCGATCAGGTAATCTCCGGGAGGTTCATTCAGGTCTATTTTCAACTCCTGGCCAACTGGAAATCAAGCAGCGACTGATGACCAAGCAAAATCCGATCCCCCCTGAAGCACCTTCCAGAAAAATTCTCATTGTCGATGACGAGCCGGACATGCTCAGCATGCTCAAGCTCATCTTTGAAAAGAAACTGGATTGCGAGGTGTACACCGCCCATTCAGGATTGATCGCCCTAGAGCAGCTCAAACACTACCGGCCGAGTGTGGTGGTCAGCGACATCAAAATGCCGGATCTCGACGGACTCGAGCTGTTAACCAGAATCAGCGCATATGACCCTACGGTGTCGACCGTGATCATGACCGGATTCGGGTCCATCGATATGGCGGTGCAGGCACTCAAGGACGGCGCCTATGATTTCCTGCAAAAACCTTTCAGCAAAGATCATATCGTCCGGGTCGTCAAAAACTGCTTCGAGCGCACCGCCCTGCTGCGGGCGAACGAGCAGCTGCAGCAGCAGGTTGAAACGCTCATCGCCCCGGAGGGATTCATTGGTCATTCTCCCGCCCTGAACAGGGTAATCGAGCTGATCCGCCGTATTGCCGACACCGACGCAACCGTCCTTATCCGGGGAGAGAGCGGTACCGGTAAAGAGCTGGCCGCCCGGGCCCTGCACAACCTGAGCAGGCGCAGGAAGAAGCGAATGGTGACGGTAAACTGCCCTGCCCTGCCGGAACAGATCCTGGAGAGCGAATTGTTCGGATACGTGAAAGGAGCATTCACGGGCGCCACAAACGACAAGAAAGGCTTGTTCATCGAGGCCGACGGGTCAACCATTCTCCTGGACGAAATCGGCGACATCCCGGTGCCGCTGCAGACAAAACTGCTCAGGGTGCTCCAGGAGAAGGAGATCCAGCCGCTTGGCCAGAACCGGATTGTCAAGATTGACGCCCGGGTCATCGCCTCCACGAACCAGAACCTGGAAGCGAAGATCAAGGCGGGAGCATTCCGGGAAGACCTGTTCTACCGCCTCAATGTGGTCACCATCACCATGCCCGGCCTGGAAGAGATGAAAGAGGACATACCGCTCCTGATACACCATTATTTCGATCTCTTCAGAAAACGCTATGGAAGGAACCGGATAGAAATCGACCAGGATGCGGTAAACTGTCTGTGCCGCCGGAAATGGCCCGGAAACATCCGCGAACTGCGGAACATGGTCAAACGACTCGTCCTGCTCTCTGCAGATGGCAGGATAAAGCTCTCCGACGTCGAAGAGAGCGTTGCACAGGAAAAAGATCCCTCCATCCTGAACAACATCGATGACCTCTGCGATCTCCCCTACGGCGACGCCAAGGCAGAGGTCCTCAGACGCTTTTCAATCCAGTACTTGTGCACCCTGCTCCGTCGTCACAACGGCAACGTCACCAACGCCGCGGCAGAGGGCGGCATGGAGCGCCAGGGCCTGCAGCGCCTGATGCGGCGCTACAACATCGTGTCCTCTGATTTCAAGCTCTGAACGCACCATGCGTGTCACGTTGGCAGCATTGCCCTGACTGCAGCCGGCGTGGCCGGCTGCATGTCTATCAGGTGCTGTGAGAAATCAAGTTGCAGAACTGGACGCACCCAACGCGCAGAAACAAGGCCCCGGCTCTTTTCCGCACGCATTTTGAAGGTGGTCGAGATTAATACGCAATCAAGATTATTTTGACAAAATATGAAAAGAGATTTATCAAGAATCGGAGAGGTACAATTTTTTGAACCAGTTCGATTATTATTAATGCCGGCCTGTATAATAGAGGGCAAGCAATGAAGCCGGCTCTAAAACCAGGTGAAGGGGAGTATTGTTATGCGTAAGCGAAGTTTAGTAGTGATCCTGATGGCCGCACTGGCCATCCTCTTCGGCGTGGCGGGAGCCCAGGCGATGACCACCCTGGGAACCCACCCGTTTTACCGTCCGCCGCTGACCTCAGTGGCGGATTTCCAGAAGATGGTTAAGGCGCAGCAGGGCGATATAAAGACAGGTTTCGAGATTGCCGGAATAGGTCCTGTCTTCGAGTCGTTCATTGCCCAGGTCGGCAACACCGACATCAAGCAGGTCGATTATTACAAGGGCCAAAAGTTCCAGTGGATGTTCTACCGCAGAAACGGAGAGGGCCCGGTGCGCATCGACAAAACCGTTCTGTGGGAGAGTGATACCCCGTTTACCGGCTACGAGTTTTATATCGACCACGACGGCAGCCGCTACACCTTCACCGTACCGCTGGTCTGCGCCAACATAGCCCTCAAAGACGTCGGTGAGACCCCTGCTCCGCCCCCGCCTCCGCCAGTTGCAAAGGAGGAAGCTAAACCTGAACCAGTTGCAAAGGAGGAAGCGAAGCCTGAGCCAGTACCGGTGGAAGCAGTACCGGCGAGCCCCTACCAGTGGATTCTCGATGCCGGCTATCTGAATCAGATCGATCCGGCCAACTATCTGTTCTTCCGGGGCGGCATCAAATACCAGTTCCAGGAAAACTGGTCGGTGCTCGGTTTGGCCGGAATAGCGCCAAAGCTGGACGGCGAGGATGGTGCGACCGCTTTTCTGGCCGATTTCCTGGTAAACTACGATTACCACAAATTCTTCGCAGCAGCGGGATTGGGTGCCTGGTTGACAGGTGGAGACAGCGACCTCGACAGTGAAGACAGCGATGTCGATCTGATTCTCGAGACCGGCTACCAGTTCTACGAAAAACCGGGAAAGTTCACCCTCGACGGCTTCATCGAGGCCCGTTCGGCGTTGGACGAACTGGATGATTACGATCTCTATGGACGTCTCGGCGTCGGGCTGCGCTTCAACTTCTGACACCGGGATCGTTTCCTGATTTACGATAAGCCGGAACCAAGGGTTCCGGCTTTGTAAATCACCGATGCAGTGCGGGAGCACAGACAACATCGACGCCTCCCTTGACCAGCGCCTCGGCGGTGGTGTTCACCGCATCATGCTTGTCCAGGTAGTTGATCAGCAGCATGTCCATCAGTCCTCCGGCGACGATGTCCTCCTTGGGAATGAAGTATTCGAGGATATCGGACGGATGTTCCCGGGTCTGCTCGACATCCGGATCGCCGCCCTCATGCTTCGCACTGATGTTCGGGACCTCCCGGGCCAGCTCTACCAGCTCGTCACGCCGCAGATACGGCTGGATGACGATCGATTTATAGGTCTCTGTTACATGGTGCTCGAACCGCACCTTCTCTTCCAGCCCCAGGTCCCGGCGCACCCGGTTGGCCAGCTTGATCGTCTCGTTATCCACCGAGTTGGAAAGGTTGAAACCGATCAGGCTGGTGGTGTCGTCGGGCCGGCTGAACAGCTTGGCCGTCAGCAGCGTCCAGATAACGCTGTAGGGGTTGTCATTGCCCATGAACACGGAGATCTTGAATTCATTATCCACCCCGAGCTTGTTCATCATGTAGCCGAGCAATACCGTACCCGGGTTGATATTCAAGACCTG
>Ga0180435_10007790_pt1 | contig 10169 bp, 5 predicted proteins | sample SS_ome_3_FD_132467 | JGI IMG/M metagenome (GOLD analysis project Ga0180435, IMG submission 132467) | Hypersaline lake sediment archaeal communities from the Salton Sea, California, USA - SS_3_S_1 metaG | ecosystem: Environmental > Aquatic > Non-marine Saline and Alkaline > Hypersaline > Sediment... | reverse complement strand
TTCCGCGACGGCAAAGTTCACTGATAAACATGCGTCATTTGTCCCGCTGCCTGAAGTGCATGTGATTGATATGCGGGCTGAGCTGACTGCTGGAAATACTTCCATCTTTAGCAAAGACCTGCAGGAAAGCCTTATCAGGACGGTATCAGCAGGCCAGCAGGCGATTCTATTCCTCAACCGGCGCGGGCGAGCGACCATCATCTTTTGCCGGGATTGCGGATATACAATGAATTGCCCGCACTGTGATTTTCCGCTCACGTTGCATACAGGCAGAGGAAAACTCATGTGCCATACGTGCGGATATGCACGTAATATGCCCGCGGCATGCCCGGAATGTGGAAGCCAGCGCATCCGGCAGTATGGGATGGGAACGCAAAAAGTTGAACAGGTCATTCAGCAGCTGATTCCGGATGCCCGCGTGCTTCGCTGGGATGCGGATACCGCTGCTGGTCGCCGATCGGAAGCGGTGATCCTATCTCACTTTAAAAATCATAACGCGGATGTATTGATCGGCACGCAGATGCTGGCAAAAGGGTTGGACCTGCCGCTGGTAACGCTGGTTGGAATGGTGCTGGCAGATGTAGGGTTGGGATTTCCGGATTACCGTGCGGCTGAAAACGCGTTCCAGTTATTGACCCAGGTGGCCGGGCGCGCAGGGCGCAGTGCGGTGGGCGGAAAAGCGATCCTGCAAACCTTCCAGCCGGACCATTACGCGATCCAGTATGCCGCCCAGCATGATTTTGCGGGTTTCTACCGGTCAGAATTGGATCGAAGGCGGGATATACAATATCCCCCGTTCACGAAGATCGTTTGCCTGGAAACGCGCGATCTGTATGCGGAAAATGCACAGGCGCGGGCGAATGTGCTTGCCCATGAACTGTCGCAAAGGATTGCGCAGTCTGCTGATAAGACGCTGGAGATAGTTGGTCCGGTACCACCATATTTCGCGCGCCAGCGCGGGTATTACCGCTGGCAGATATTGGTCAAAGGAGACCGGCCAGAAGCCATATTAAACGACCTGCCTCTTTCAGATTGGAAAATTACCGTCAACCCCCCGCGGATATTATAAAAAAGCCCGAAAGCTTTCGGGCTAATTTGTGTTGGAAATATTCTTTACTGCAGAACGTACCAGGGATTGATAAATCCGCCATTCTGCCGTACTTCAAAGTGTAGATGCGCGCCGGTGGAATTTCCAGTTGAGCCACAAAAGGCGATCACCTGTCCCTGTGAAACGCTTTGGCCGCAGGAGACATTAAAGCCGCTCAGGTGGGCATAAAGAGTCAGGTAACCATTCTGATGGTCAATCGCAACCATATTGCCATATCCGCCGCTGATCGCTCCGGCATATACAACTACTCCAGAGTCAGAAGCAAAGATAGAATCTCCCTGGTAGCATTGTGCATCGATAGCCTGGTGGCCTGCCCAGTAATCATTGCCGGACACAATCCCATAGTATGGAGCCGGCCAGACAAACGAATAGGTGCCGAAGAACCCACCCGTTGGCGTGCATGAGCCAGGTCCCGCGATCTGGGCTGTGACGCCGGAGTTGTCTCCGGCGGTGACGGCAACAACGAATGGTTCCAATGCACGCCAGCCATTCGGTATCATGATGTTGGAACCGGGTTCAATAACTGGATTGGTAATGTCCAGGTCGTTTCCAGTGTAAAAGAGGATATCTTCGACAGTGGCATAATATCTGCCAGCAACTTCTTCCAGGGTGTCCCCTTCCTGCCATTGATAAAGCAAACCGTCAACGGGCGGAATATTCAGATCAACTCCCACGGAGATCAGGTGTGGATTATCGTTGAGTGTGTCATAGTTGGCATACATGATCGTTTCTGGTTCAACCTCATATTGTTCAGCAATGCCAAAAAGTGAGTCCCCATTAGCTACGGTGTATTGCTCAACTTCGTTACGAGAACCGACGGGCAAAACCGTATCGGGATTAACAGCCCGCTCTACAGCCTCATACGCTTTTGTGGGTTCAAATTCCGGCAGTGAAGATACATTCGTTGTCTGAATATCCGCAGAAGCGGGTTTAAGAAACGTGAACAGGGATTGTCCGGTGAAATAACGATACAGGGAGAACCCCATCAGGGCTGTCATCAATAGCGCGATAACCCATGTTCCGACTACCAGCCAGCCGGGGAATGATTTGCGGTTTGGGTTCCGTTCCGTTGTTGTGCTCTCTTCTGCAGTAGCCATATTATTTTCCCGCGGTTAATGCCTCTAAAAATTCAATATTATCTTTTGTCTTTTTCATTTTATTGATGATCGCTTCAGATGCGACAGCAGGATCCATTCCTGAGCCCTGGGGTGATTGGCCGATCATTTGCAAGTACATCCTGCGCATCAGCCAAACCTGTTTGAGAATATCAGGGCTGATCAGTAATTCTTCACGGCGTGTGGATGAACGCTCAATATCAATGGCGGGGAATATGCGCCGTTCCTGCAGCCGGCGTGATAAATGAAGTTCCATGTTGCCAGTCCCTTTGAATTCTTCGTAAACCACATCATCTAATCGTGATCCCGTGTCGATCAGCGCGGTTGATATGATGGTCAGCGATCCGCCATGTTCAATGTTGCGGGCTGCGCCATAAAAGCGCTTGGGAGGGTAGAGGGCTGATGGGTCCATACCACCAGAGAGTGTACGTCCAGATGGGTTTACAACCAGGTTGTAAGCGCGGGCGAGACGTGTGAGGCTGTCCATAAGGATGACAACATCGTTTCCTATCTCAACCAGGCGTTTCGCGCGGTTGAGTGTCATTTCCGCGGTCCTTACATGCGAGGTAACAGGCTCATCAAATGTGGATGCAATCACTTCACCTTCCACGGATCGATCCATGTCGGTTACCTCTTCCGGGCGTTCGCCGATGAGGCTAATCATGAGATTGATCTCAGGATAGTTGGCTGAAACTGCATTCGCGATATCTTTTAGGATGGTCGTTTTCCCTGCTTTTGGGGGAGACACGATCATTGCCCGCTGCCCGCGGCCAATGGGTGCGATCAGGTCTATCATACGATTCGAAATTATTTCATTCTCTTCCGTCTCAAGATTGATGCGCTCATCCGGAAAAATCGGTGTGAGCTCTTCAAATTTGACACGTTCTTTGGCTTTGTTGACCGGTGACCCATTGATGGATTCGACATGTACCAACCCGTAATGCCGCTCTGATTCTCGCGGGGGGCGGATCTTGCCGAAAATCATATCACCGCTGCGCAGGTCGAGGCGGCGTAATTGTGCCTGAGAAACGTAGATGTCATTCTTGCTCATCTGGTAGTTATCACGCAGGAAGCCAATCCCTTCGGGCATGATCTCAAGGATGCCCCCGCCTTTTTCTACTTTACCAGCGCCTTTTTCGCTTTCTTCTTCTACCGTTCTGCTGGCTATCGCCACCATCAGGTATTCTTTCTTGCGTAATTCCGCATTGGGAACGCCTAGCTCTGCGCCCATTTCACGGAGTTCTGGTAGCGCTTTTGGTTGTAATTCGGCAATTTTCATAGTAAATAATCCATTCCTCTTTCTGGTGTGAAGGTAAAAATATAATGATTGGGTTTTGGTTTTGATTGAATGATTAAAGATTCATTTATTGGGGTTTGTCGGGCACGATGAGTCACTTGATAAATGATCTGCCCGTTATGAAAGAATAATTTTATCGCGATGGGATTATATCATGTTTAAGCTTGTGGACAATATATCATTTAAACGTACTATAGGTAATCGCGCAGGTTGCGGGAGCGTGTGGGATGACGTAATTTACGCAGCGCTTTGGCTTCAATCTGTCGAATGCGCTCGCGCGTCACGTTAAAATAATTACTCACTTCCTCAAGGGTATGGTCTTTACCATCCAGTAGGCCAAAACGCAGTTCCAAAACCTGGCGTTCGCGTTCTGAAAGTGCGTCAAGCGCAGTGTGTACTTGGTCGCGCAGCATCTCTTTCGCGGCTGCGTCCATTGGCTCTATCGCGTCGCTATCCTCAATGAAATCTCCCAGCTGGCTGCTATCCTCATCACCAATCGGTCGTTCAAGCGAGATCGGTTCTTCAGCGGATTTTAGAATGTTCTGCACTTTTTCGGCAGCTTTGTCCCAGCGTTCCTGGAGCGGTTTGTTAATTTTAGATTTCTGGCGTATATGATCTTTGATGGCCGCTTTATCCTCTGTGGATAAAAGGTCAGATTCGAGGGCAATATCTTCCGGCATCGGGGAGCGTTCCAGTTTTTGTACCAATGTGCGTTGGATCCGCAGTAATTTGGATATGGACTCAAACAGGTGGACGGGTATACGGATCGTGCGGGCTTGTTCAGCGATATAGCGGCTGATGGATTGCCAGATCCACGAGGTGGCGTATGTGCTGAATTTAAACCCGCGCACGGGATCAAACTTGGTGATCGCGCGCAGCAAACCGAGATTGCCCTCCTGTATCAGATCCAGGAAGGAGATACCTCTCCCAAGGTAGCGCTTTGCGACGCTGACAACCAGCCTTAAATTTGCGCGAATTAAGACGGTTGTTGCCTCATCCGAAAGCAAATCGGTTTTATCACAGGTAGCCCGAAGCGTCTTTTCATCAGGTAAATGCTTAAGAATTGTCCTTCTGGTTGGAAGCCGCGCATTATGATGGAAGAAATCAACCAGATAAAGCATGATCTCCTGCGGGAGTAAATAACTCGCCAGGAAAAAAGCATAGATCTCTTGTACGAATCCTGTGATCACTTCTTTTCGAACAGGGTCGTCGTTCTTGTTGATCTTCAGCCAGAATTCCTCAAGATAACTACGTGTGTATGAGGGCACCTCAAAATTCCATTGTGATCGTAAGTCCTGTGCTTCAGCCATCATTAAGCAGAAATCAGGCAGTTCGAATGCGGGGTTCTTTTCTGAAAAAAGCATGAGATTGCCGTAGGTATGATCGAGGTCCGTTATAACCTGAGCGTAGATAGTGTTTGTGTCGACATCTTTTTGGTCCTGATTTTCCAGTTCGCGATTACGCAGCCAATCAAGGCGTGTTTTTGCCTCGTTCCTTGTTGATAGCCGGAATTCGCTTTCAGCATTAAGCAGGTCTATGCGTCCGATCTCTTTCAGGTATAAGCGGACTGGATCCTGCGATAATGTGCTGGGGGTGTTTTGTTGTTTTTTTGGGGCATTATCGATAGAAGTATTGTCGTTATGTTCTGACGAATGAAGATCATTTTTTGGCGCAACATCACCATCAGTTTGATCTGGCCCTAAATCCTCATCAAAATTCTGATTTTTCTGTGGCATGCGTTTCTCACAGCATTAATTATGGGTTTAATTATACATGAGCGAATTTTCAGTCGATCTTGATCTGCTTAGCTAGTGCGCGATCGATCAATCCGCGCCGGCGGATCAACTCAGATTGGCGCGTAATTATTACCTTATTTAATACGGGTGGATCCTCTGTTTCCGATTCCTGACCAGTTTGTAAAAAACGCAGCTCTTTGATTTCCTGGTTGGTATTTATCTGCCGTGCTAAAAGGATCAAGCGTGCTGTTTCTTCCAGTTTGCGAATTTGCGACACGTTTTTTTTATCATCTTCCTCAGGAAGCGGTGAGTGGTTTAATTCTGTTTTAAGCTGGGTGGCATCGATTTTTTCCGCGATGTATTCATCCGCTTCCATCTCGTCCTGTGATAGGGAGTGGAGAATCACTTTGAGCATTTCCTGATTCTCGGTATGGATAAAATCATCTGTGGAAAGATGATCCATTCCGCTTTCTCGCAGAAAACGGTCGATCCTGAAACGGTCTTTTGGTTTAGTACACAGATAAGCGATGATCTCCTGCTCAATCCGATACAGCTTCTGCTTTTCACTGGTCAGCTCGACCTGCTGGCTGGAAATTGAGGATGCTTCACCATTATTTTTCCGGCGCGATGATCGCCTGGGTTTAGCAGTTGAAACTTTTGTCCCGGCTAGTGCGGATTCATCTATTTTGAGTGTGCGGGCGATATATTGGCGATAGGCATCGCGTTCGATTGGGTTGGATATGTCTCTGACCAGCGGCAGTACCTGGGCAGCAATTCGGCTTTTTGCCTTGGGATCGTCAATATCCTGGCCAACCATCAATGTATCCAGTACGTGATAGATGATAGGTCGTGCGCTGGCGATGATCTGTTGCCATTCTTCTTTATCGCGCAGAACGATCTCGTCCGGGTCAAGGTCATCCGGAAGGGTACTTACGCGCAGGTCAGCTTTGAGGCGGGACTCATAATTGATTAAGCCGCGGGCATTGAAAACAGGGTCTCCTTCATGGTCCAATGCTTCGCGTGCGACCTCAAGCCCGCGCAGCGTTGCTTTCTGTCCAGCAGCATCCGGGTCCAGCGCTAAGACGAACTGGCGCGTGAAACGTTTTAAATGCCGCATCTGCACCTCAGTGAGTGCTGTTCCCATGGGTGATACGACATTCTCAAACCCTTCCTGGTGAGGGACGATCACATCAAAATAACCCTCCACGATCACCACCTGGTTGGCTTTGCGAATGGCTTTTCGCGCCCGGTCAAGCCCGAACATTGTCGCGCTCTTATCAAAGAGGATCGTCTGGGGTGAATTCATGAATTTAGGCATATCATCCGGGCTGAGTACGCGTCCGCCAAAACCTGTCATCTTGCCGTACATGTCGCGGATGGGTATCATGACACGGTGGCGGAAACGGTCATACACTCTGCCGTCGTCTCGTTCAGAGATTAACCCTGCGTCAACCAGGTCCGGTATGGAATATCCTTTACCCTTGAAATGATTGCTAATCGCGTCCCAGCTGTTCGGCGCGTAGCCCAGCCCCCAGATTTCTTCAGTTTCCGCATTGATACCGCGCTTGGTACGCAGGTAATCCTGGGCTGCATTCCCTGCCTCAGTGTTTTGGAGTTGGTGGCGGTAAAACACGACAGCTTCTTCAAGTATCTTGCGTAGAAAATCAGCGCGTTCATTTCGCTCCTTGGTTTGCGGAGTAAGTGGCTGCAGTTCAATGCCAGCCTTTTCAGCGAGGAGACGAAGGGCTTCCTTGAAATCAACACCCTCTCTTTTCATAACATAGCGGAAAATATCTCCGCCTTCATTGCATTCGCCAAAACAGCGCCATGTGCCCGTTTCGGGCCACACCACGAATGCAGGAGTGCGTGTGTTAGCGTGGAATGGGCAGAAACCGGTGTAGTTTTTCCCAGACCGGCGTAGTTTTACATTTTCAGAAACCAGATCAACAATGTCGATACGGTTCTTGATCTCTTCGATATTATTCATTATTCACGGAAATAAAAAACCACCATTATGATGGTTTTACTTTACTGGAAAAGATGGACAATGGCAAGGGTGAGAAAAGCGATCACCCCAAAAAGGCATCCAATTGTGCTTTGATATTTTGGATTACTTCGTTCAATTTTTCCTCTGATAAACTTTCCGCCTCCGCGGAGATGGTGGTGTTGCCATCAACCATGCTGACTGCGATGTTACATCGAACTTCCTGCCCGTCCACGGTCCCCTTGGCTAAGACCAAACGCGCTAAATCCCGCGTCTTCCATACCTGTAAGCCTGCCTGCGGGATTGCCTGCAGTGCGGCATTGTAAACCTGGGTGTCGTTTTTCCCTTCAAACCGGTATTTTTCCTGAGATGAAGCCATATTTTCTCCTGATATTTTTTAGAAACCTTCCATGTGTGATAGGTCTGCCAATCCGTCCGAAAGTGCGGATAAACACTGCAGCACAGCCAGCCGGTTGTTTTTTACATCTTTGTCTTTGTCCATGACGAGAACATTTTCGAAGAAAGTATTGATGGCTGGGGTCAATGATTTTATTTCGGTGAAGAGATTATCCAGTGTCTTTTCTTTATTTAGTGCATTTTGCGCTTTTTCGACACCGGCGTATAGGTCTTTAGTTTCTTTTAATGCGAGGGCATCGGGATTGACTACCAGCAATTGTTTCAGATCGCGAGTGATACGTACGCAGCGTGAAAACGCAGCCAGAATATCATTCCAGGCATCTTCGTGTGTCCACTGCTCGAGTGATTTGACCGCGCGCAAGGCCGCGGCAGGATTTTCGCCCTGGGCAGCAAGCACGGCGTTCACGGCGTCATAGCGATATCCTTCATCAAGTAGCATATTCTGCAATCTCCCGATAATGAAGGCGAACACGGCACTCTGGTGTTCTTCGCTGACGAGAACCGGTTGATGTTTGGAAGCGGCTTGAATAGCCTTTTTAAGATCAAATTCAATAGACAACTCCAGCAGGTTCTGCAGTAATCCAATGGCAGCGCGTCGCAGTCCGAAGGGGTCTTTTGTACCGGTGGGGGCCATATCCACAGCGAACAAGCCAACCAGCGAATCGAGACGGTCAGCGATGCCGATCGCCAAACCAGGTCTAGATCCCGGTGACTTTCCGCCAGCCTGTCGCGGCATATAGTGATCTTCGATAGCCTCGGCTACTTGCTTTGGCTCGCCATCACGCAGCGCGTAGAATTTGCCGATCGTTCCCTGCAGAGATGTCATTTCGACGACCATGTTTGTGACCAGATCCGCCTTTGATAGGTGAGCCGCGCGCTCAGCATACCTGCTTTCAGTTTCAGATAACCCCAGATCATTACTGATATCTTTTGTGATCTTGAGTACACGTTTAGATTTTGCCAGCATCGAACCCAGATCGGGTTGGAAAATCAGTGATTCCAGTTTTGGCAGCATTTCTTCAAGGGTTTTGCTGCTGTCTTCGCGCATAAAGAAAGCGGCATCTGCGAACCGGGCCTGGATCACTTCCTCGTTGCCATGTGCGACGATGTCAAGGTTTTCTTCATTACCGTTGCGGACTGTGATGAAATAGGGCATCAGGCCACCCTGTTTGCTGTATACGGGGAAATATCGCTGGTGTTTTTTCATGACACCGACCAATACTTCCGCGGGCAGTTCCAGATGTTTTTTGTTAAAAGTACCCATCAATGCTGTTGGCGCTTCGACCAGGTTGTTTACCTCATCCAGCAGGTTTTCATCAACATCTGTATCTGCATTTACAGAAGTGAGCAATTTCTCTACCTGGGCACGGATCGTTTTCCGGCGTTCGTCAGCATCTGCGATAATGTTTTGAGCGGAAAGAAAGTCGAAATACTCACCGGCATTTTCTAAACTAAAACTGTCCGCATCTGAAAAACGCAGGCCGCGGGAAACATTGCCAGCGGTAAGACCGGCGTATTCGAACGGGATCGCTGTATTATCAAACTGGGAAACTAACCAACGGATTGGTCGTGAAAATGCAACGCCGCTGGCATTCCAGCGCATGGATTTGTTGAAGCGCATATCTGCAATCAGCTGGCGCAATTTGTCGGGAAGGGTTTCAGAAACTGGTAAGCCTTCCATGTGTACTTCAGCTACCAGATATTCACCGCCATCAATCTCTTTCTTCTGCAGTTGGTCGACGGAAACACCCTTGCTGCGGGCAAATCCTTTTGCGGCTGGTGTCGGGTTACCATCCTGGTCAAACGCCCGGTTAGCGGGCGGGCCTTTTAGAAGGCTGGTTTGGTCACTCTGCCGGCTGTCCAGATTTTTTACGTACACAGCAAGGCGGCGGGGTGTGCCAACAACCTTAAAGTTCTCATACTCCAGGCGCAGTTCTTCAAATAATGCGGGGATAGACGACTGCAGTTGTTCGATTGCAGATTGCAGATCCGCGGCAGGCAATTCTTCAGTGCCAATCTCAAGCAGAAAATCCGCTTTTTCCGGAAGTGGTTGTTTTTCCACCGTTTGAGCGTTTTCATTATCGCTCATCGCTGAGCTGGCAAGCGCAGGTACGCCCATCCAGGGATATTCTAATTGTTCACGCTGGGCGACATAGGTTTCAGCCGTGCGCCGTGCCAACTCGCGCATACGCCCAAATAATGCCTGTCGTTCAGTAACGCCAACCGCGCCACGGGTATCCAGGATATTAAAAGTGTGCGAGCATTTCAAGATGTAATCATGCGCCGGAAGAACCAGCTCTTTTTCCAGTGCCAGTTCAGCTTCTTTCTCGAACAGATCATACATCTCCCGCAGGCGGTCAATATCCGCATATTCAAAGTAATATGTACTATGTTCTTTTTCGCCCATGTAATGAATGTCTCCGTACATGATGCTTTCATTCCAGCGGATCTTCTTGAAATGATAATTTCCCTGCAGGGCCATGGCGATGCGTTCTAGTCCGTAGGTGATCTC
>Ga0180435_10007788_pt1 | contig 10174 bp, 10 predicted proteins | sample SS_ome_3_FD_132467 | JGI IMG/M metagenome (GOLD analysis project Ga0180435, IMG submission 132467) | Hypersaline lake sediment archaeal communities from the Salton Sea, California, USA - SS_3_S_1 metaG | ecosystem: Environmental > Aquatic > Non-marine Saline and Alkaline > Hypersaline >... | reverse complement strand
TCAAATAGGTTCAATACTTTTAGGTTTAATACTTTATTGTAGCGTTGCAACGAAGGCAACAAAACCCTTACGAAAAGGAGGTGCGCAATGAAGATCCGCAAAGTGCAAAAATGTAGCAAGGGGCTTTGCAAGTGCAAGAGTTCTTGCTAGATTAAGCCCATTCTCAGAACCAGGCATGGACAGGGTCCATGTCTGGTTCTTTTTTTGAAGCCGTTTCATCACATACCGGCCCCCTGAACAGGACACACCCCTTTCGAATGATCGCATTGGGCGGCCACGTCTCTTTCTTCGAGAGTCGTGCCTCAATGGCCGGTGCAAGCAGTCAGACCGAAATCACCCATGTCTTCCCCAAGAAAACTTATCTGCCACCCCTATTGCGCCTATTATAAGTCAGAAGCGAAGGAAGAAATGGCCTGTGGCGGGCTAACCGTTCTTGCGCCCCTGCTCGAAGCGCATCCGGAAATCATCCCGGTTCTTGGTATGGAAAAAGCAATTCCTTTCAAGGACCCGTACCCCCACCTGTTTCACCATCTGTTATGTCGCCATTGCGATTTCTTCATCGACGGTTGCGATTTTACGGACCCTGAATTCACGGACCCGGCTCCCCCTTGCGGGGGATACGTGGCAGCCGACACCATCCTGCAAAGATCCCCCGCCCACGAATCCATCCTCTTAGAGGCCTTAACCCCCAAGGATCTCCCGGTGACCCTCGATTCAAAATGTACGCTGAAACAGTTGGAGTCTCCCTATCTCTATCATATCGGCCGGGACGAGCTGTATGAACTCGATGAGAAGAGTTTTGCCTTTTTGCGCCAGTGCGACGGCCACCATCTCCTGTCGGACCTCTCGGCGGACATGGCCTTTCTCGATTTCTGCTTACAGGAAGGGTTGCTTCGCCTGGGCAGCGACTGCCCGTCTCCCTCCGTCCGGGAGGCATCCTCACCCATCCCTTCTCTCAGATATCTGGAGATGCAATTGACCAGTCGGTGTAATCTTCGGTGCCGACACTGTTATTTGGGGGAGCCGAAAGCAGAAGACCTATCCCTTGCCTCGGTGCTCTCCGCTTTGGATGCGTTCGAACATATGCAGGGCCTACGCGTTCTCTTTTCGGGCGGCGAACCCTTGCTGCACCCCGACTTTTCACGACTCTGCGAGGCACTTCCCCGATTTCAGTTTCGCAAGGTCCTGTTAACCAACGGCACGTTGGTTCGTGAGGAAAACCGGGCACTATGGGCGGGGTTTGACGAAATTCAGTTCAGTTTAGATGGGCTCCAAGCGGGACACGAAGCCCTTAGAGGACCGGGAACATATGCCAAGACCATGGAAGGCATCCAGGCGGCTCAGGCCAAGAACGTCCCCATCTCCATTGCCACCATGGTTCACTCCCATAACTTGGAAGACTTTGCCCGACTGGCGGACCTGATCACCGATTTGGGAGCCGTCGAGTGGAGTATCGATGTGCCGTGTGCAACCGGTCGATTGTCAGCTCACCCGGAGTTAAGCGTATCTCCCCAACAAGGCGCCCCGTTTCTCCGATATGCCTTTGGCGGCAGTTATCACGGCGCCGAAGAAGCCTATGCATGCGGATACCACCTTTGTACGGTAAGCCCGGAAGGCAATGTCTTAAAATGTGGGTTCTTTGATGATACGCCCCTGGGAACGTTGAAAGAGGGGCTTGAAGCGTCATGGAAACGGGCACGGCACCTGCCGCTTTCCGAGTTGGCGTGTTCCCAGTGCCCGCATATACTTGAATGTAAAGGCGGATGCCGTTATCGTGCAAAATCCCCGCGGGGAAAGGACCCCGTTATGTGCGCCCTATATGGAGTCGGATAGGGCCTTTCGGGACTTTGCAGAGATGACCACGTAACAACTAACCGAGAACCCGATACCGTGACAGCCTGGAGGGCAAAATGAAGGTTTTCAATGTAAAAGAGAACATCGACACAACAGGAGAGTGCATAGTGGGCGCCAAAGAAACGGGAAGCCATGCCTGTTACTTGATCTACGGCACCATGACACCGGAGGAAAAAGAGAGGCCGTTCAAGCCGGGTGCCGGCCACGAAGAACTCCTTTTGGTCATCCGGGGACGGCTACAGGTGAGCGGTCATGTCACGGGGACCTTATCGGAAGGCCAGGCCATTCACCTAAAAGGGGACGAAACCTGCCGACTGGAAAATATCTCCGGCACCGACGCCGTCTACGTCATCTCCGGAGGACATTCCGAAGGCAGCCACCACTAGCGGTCACCCAACACACCAGCTGAAAACAGGACGGGAAATATCATCGCCTCTCCGGCTAATCGACGACAATCACTGAGACACCTTCGGCGCTTTGTACGACCTTATTGGAGACACTTCCAAACAAAAAGCGTTTTATCCCCGAAAACCCTCTCCGGCCGATCACCAGCGTATCATAATTTCCCTTTTTCGCTTCCGAAATGATGTCCCTGGCGATACCCGCCTTTTTCTTTCGGATTCGAATGGCAATATCCTTGGACGCAAAACCGGCTTTGACCAGAACCTTCTTGGCCTTTTCCATAAAGTCTTTCATCCGCATCTTCTTGGTATCTTCCAACGAACAAAAGGTCTGTTTATTCTGTTGAAAAGTGGGGGTCAGGGAAGGCCCATCCAGTTCACATCCGGATGTCGCATCAGGGATAATGCTCAACAGCGTGAGTACCGTATCCGGCTGAAACCGCTTTGCCACGTATTCTACAGCCTTCATCGAATTATTCGACTCATCCAATGCCACAAGAATCTTCTTCGCCATTTTTTCCTCTCTCCTTTCAACCCTCCGTTATCGACTTCGAACAACGGATCACATCGCTATACAGTGCCCGTCTCCCATTGTTATACCCTTTATATGATTGTATAGCCCACGTCAAGTCTCGCCCATCCGGTCTCATGCATCCGGTCTTATGCCCTCGCCGGGTCCGGTTTGACTTATGGAGCCCTCATTCTATATACTTTGACCATTAATGAGGCATAACCTATTCACATATCCCCGCCCAAAGGGCGAGGCTTTATTGTGAAGTGAACGACATGGCATATTTTGGGAACCAAACGGATGCCGAATCAGTCTCCGATAATACAAATAGCCGAAGACGCGTCCGGTCTGGCCCGGCTTGGCGCCGCCCTTTTTGCTGCTACCATCCGATCGGAAGTAGATAAAAAAGGAAGTGCTTTCGTCGCCCTGTCCGGGGGATCCACACCGCGGGCCATGCACCGCCTGTTGGGCCAACCACCCCATCGGCGGGACATCCCCTGGCACCGCCTATATCTGTTTTGGGTGGACGAACGCTGCGTCCCCCATACAGACGGAGCGAGCAATTTTGGGGCGGCCCGGTGGGACTTCTTGGAATCCGTGGACATCCCCCGGGACCATATTTATCCCATGCCGACGGAACCGGGTTCCAAAGAAGCGGCGCAAGCCTATGCAAAGGAATTAGAAAAAACCGTTCCCAAAAACCACGAGGGCGTGCCGTGCTTTGACATCATCTTTTTGGGCATTGGAGAAGACGGACATACGGCGTCTCTCTTTCCCAACCATGACGCCTTGGCGGAAGACGCCCGATGGATCGTTCCCGTCCAGGGCGGTCATCCTTTCGTCGATCGGTTCACGATGACCTTCCCCATACTTAACACGGCCAAACAGGTGGTCTTCTTGGTCTCCGGCACCCCCAAGGCAACAATGGTAAAACAGATTTTGGATAGCGGAACTAAAAGACCTTTGCCGGCTCACCAGGTACGCCCTGTGAGCGGTAACGTGACCTGGCTTTTAGATAAGAACGCCGCGTCCGGTTTGTGAGAAAAGCCGATGGTCATTTCGTCTTCCCTCGGCGACTGATCGCATAATTGCCTGTCTTGCCCCCGAAGGGCATAATCAACAATCGTGGCAAGGTGAGTTCCCGGGGGTTCCGGAACTGGAGAAGCCCTATCGTCATGTCCTGGTGTCCGTCTCTGGGCTGAGCGCGATACGTGCCTAAGAGGCGGTCCCACCAGGGCAGGTTAAAACCAAAGTTGGTGTTGGTTTCAGTCGGGTATATGGAATGATGAACCCGATGCATGTCCGGCGTAACAATCACGTATCGCAATAAACGGTCCAAGCGTAGGGGTATCGAGATGTTTCCATGGTTAAACATGGCCGCCCCGTTTAGCACGATCTCAAAAACGAGTACAGCCAGCACCGAAGGTCCGAGGACAACCACAGCCGAGAGCTTTATACCCATGGAAATGACGATCTCGATTGGATGAAACCGGAGGCCGGTGGTCAGGTCAATGTCTAAATCGGCATGGTGGACCATATGCAACCGCCACAGCAGGGGAACGGCATGAAACAGGACATGCTGGACGTACATGACAAAGTCCAAGACCGCGATCCCAAGCAGGAGTTCCACCCAGCCCGGCAGTTCATAGTTGTTTAACAGGCCCCACCCCCTCTGCTGGGCCATTAAGGCCATATCCACGGCCAGGAGGGGGAAAAGCAGCCGCAACGCCGGCGGGTTAAGGGCGATCATGACCCCATTAGTCGCCCACCGGGATTTTTTGGAGGTGGTCAGTCGACGACGGGCCGCTAAGGCTTCCCACGTCGCCACGACGATAAAAACGGCCGAGAAGAACCCCAGCCGACTAAGGGTATGGTGTTCCATAAGCCGATCTCCATACAGGCGTAGCCAGACGCATATCCTAATGCGGTTATCTACAAAGCTTAAGTCCGGAACTTGGTCGGCCAATGGGGATCGATCCCCATTGGCCTTCTTGTGGCAAGCACATGGGTATTGTGGATAACCACATAGTCTAATAGTTAACACAGGAAACCGAGGTTGGCAATTTCCGCCCTTCGAAAGGATTTGCCCCGGGGGCCCAATCTACCGGCAAAATACTTGAGTAAATACCGGTCATGCATTAGGATACCCGATGTCCTTTTGGAACAGCAAATTGAGGGGGCCGCTTATGAAAGCAGGGAAACTGATAGCCGAGCTTGAAGAATTTGAACGGTTGCTGAAAGAGTTTGAACGTCAGAAACAGTCCCTTCTCGGAAAACCGGTCGCCGGATTGCACGATGACTGGACACCACAAGAACAACGGGTTCATTATTCGTTCGACGACTTCAGGCTCCTGTTAATCCGAACATATTATCGCCTAAGACCCTATATCGAAACGTATAGCCGTTGCTTCCAGACTACAAAAGAAGACGGCACGGCGGGTGAGGAGATATATGAAGTCCTCATCGAAAAGAGTTTGGCCGATTTTGCCGTTCTTTATGACGACCTGGAGCAGATACGAAATCACCTCCGTCAATATAGTTCCGACACCGTACTCGATAAGCGGGGACGGCCCAAAGAAGACGCAAATGCTCGGTAACGATGGGGCAAGTCAAGGTCGTTGAACACGTTTTTCGGTTTGATCAGTCCCGGTAACATCCCATGAACCGCGCAACGGGCGACGACGGATAATTCAGTATGGGAAAGCATTCCAAGTGGGTCAAGATCGGGGTACTGGCTGCAATGATCGGGGGCCTGCTTTTTTTACATTATTTACCTTTTCACGGCCTCCAGTTTCATCAAGCGGTATTTAGGATGCTCTTCTATCTGCCCTTGATACTCGGCACCTGGTGGTTCGGGCGGAAAGGGACCTACTGGGTCTTGGCCACCGTATCCCCTCCCCTTGTACCTTTCGCATTATATGGATGGCAGGACTTCTCCTTCCAAAACATTGCACGGCTGTCGGAAGGGCTTCTCTACATCGCCATGGGTTTTCTTTTGGCCTTTCTGATTGAGCGGGAACGAAAACGGCAACAGGCCTTGATTGAAGCCAAGAGCTTGGCCACCATCGGGAAGACGGTCTCGGAAATTGCTCACGACATGAAAACGCCGCTGATGGCCATCGGTGGATACGCCAACTTGATTTCCAAGCGGTTGCCCGGCGACGATCCCGATCGACAAAAACTCGACGTGATCATAAAAGAAACCGCCCACATGGAAGCCATGGTCCAGGAGATGCTCGATTTCAGTAGACCGGTCAGCATTAAACCGGAACAGGCCGAAATGAACGGGTTGGTCGAGGATGCCATTCAAATCGCCCTGCCGATGGCGCAAGACGGCGGCATTACGTTGACCCCACGATATTCGGATAGCCCTCTGCAGGTATACGCCGACCCCAACAAGATGCGACAGGTCTTGGTAAACCTGCTTACCAATGCGGTCCAGGCCTCTCCTTCAGGGGAACGCGTTGTCGTTGAAACCTACCGCCACCGGGACACGGCGGTGGTCAAGGTAGCCGATTGCGGATGCGGTATCCACGAAGAGATTGCCGACACGGTCTTTCAGCCCTTCTTTTCGACAAAAGAGCGAGGGACCGGACTCGGTCTTTCGGTGGTCAAACGAATTGTGGAGGCCCACCAAGGGGCGGTCTCTTTTCACAACAATCCTGAGAAGGGCGCCACCTTCTTTGTCGAACTCCCTCTGGTCGAATCCGAATCGCATTAAGGTACTGAGCATGAAATTAGACCCCGGCTTAGGCCGTTCCCCAGCGCTTCTCGATGTGTTGTTGTCTTGCGTCCAGCATGTCCTACTGGTTGTCGACACCGCAGGTAAGATCCAGTATGCCAACCCTGTCGTCAGCCAGGTGTTCGGGTATTTACCGGATGAACTGGCCGGGAAGGATCTGTCCACGCTTTTTGCGCCCGAGGACCTGACCTTTTTATACCCAAACCTGCTCCACCTCGCCGGTAAGGGGGAACCCTTTGAGGGCGAAATCGTCTTCTTACACAAAGACGAAAGCCGGTTTCTGGCCTTTGTCGTATTCAAGCCCTTTCGGACGGGTCCGGACGACAAACCGGTCACCCTGGTTTCCGTTCAAATCATCGATGCATTGGCGGCGGAAGGTATGCCCTTTAATCCAAGTCACTGTAAGGAACTGCTAAAATTGGCGGACGGCATCGCTCATGAAATGCGAAATCCCGTAGCGGCCATCGGCGGATTCGCAAGGCGTCTTCGAGACGCAGATGCGCCGGCCCGGCGTGAAGAACATTATAAGGGCATGATGGAGAGCCTTCGGCGCCTCGAAGGGCTGGTTGAAAAGGTAGAGCTCTTTGCCCGTCTTCCCAAGCCCTGTCTGAAGCGCGTATCGCCGAAAGAACTCATTGAAAAAATTGTTTCTACTTATAAACAGGCGGCAGAAAGTCGCGGCATCAAGCTACGTGCCGAATTGCACGAAGCCACCCTCTTTTTGGACAAGGCGCTCTCATCCAGGGCCATGGCCATACTCATCGAAAACGCCATGGACGCCGTTGCCAAAGAGGGTGGAATCACCGTGCGGGGCGTCCTCGACGACAATGAATATCGGATCTCCGTGAGCGATACCGGGTGCGGAATCTCCCCCAAGGACCTTCCCCGGATTTTCGACCCCTTCTTTCGCACCAAGCCCGGCGGTGTCGGCATTGATTTGACGGTTCTCAAACGAATCGTGGAAGGCCAAGCCGGCAGCGTGGACGTGGTATCTCAGCCGGGCAGAGGAACCACCTTTACGCTGCGGTTTCCCATAGAACGGCGACGAACCGTGCGGACCTGCCGATTCGAGACGTAACATCCCGGGACACCACCCCTATGCTTGCACCTGATCATTCCCGTCCAGCAAGGCCTTTAACCGATCCCCCTCGATTTGCTCTTCCTTTAACACCAGCTTGGCGCCTTGTTCCATGACCTTTTGGTGACGGGTTAGGATATCGTGGGCGACCTTGAATTGGGCATCCAGGATCTCTTTAACTTCCGTATCGATCAGTTGAGCCGTTTGCTCACTATAGTTGTTGCCCCGGTTGAAATCCATATCCGGGAACTGTTTCCCACGTTCCCGTTCCAGATACATATAACCGAGCTTCTTGCCCATCCCGTATTCCGTCACCATGCTTCGGGCGATCTGGGTGGCTTTGGATAGATCGTTATGGGCACCGGTAGAGACATCTTGGAAGACGATACTCTCAGCCGCCCTACCACCGAGCATCACAGCGATCTTATTGAGGAGTTCACCGCGACTCATCAAAAACCGATCTTCCGTCGGCACCTGAAGCGTATAGCCCAGCGCCGCCACGCCACGGGGAATGATCGAAACCTTTTTCACCGGATCGGTACCGGGAAGCGATAACGCCACCAAGGCATGTCCCACCTCATGATAGGCCACGATCTTTCGTTCCTGTTCGTTAATCAGGCGGTTCTTCTTTTCCAGTCCCGCCGTAATTCGCTCTACCGCGGCGTCAAATTCCGCCATCCCCACATTCGGCTTGTCGTATCGAACCGCCAACAAGGCGGCTTCATTGACGAGGTTGGCCAGATCGGCGCCGACGAACCCCGGCGTCATGCCGGCGATGGTACCGACATCCACATCATCGCCCACCTGGATACCCTTGAGATGGACTTTCAAGATCTCCTCCCGTCCCTTCTTGTCCGGGCGGTCGACCAAAATGTGCCTGTCAAAACGACCGGGCCTCAACAGCGCCGGGTCAAGGATCTCCGGACGATTGGTCGCCGCCATCAAAATCACGCCGATGGTGGGATCAAAGCCGTCCATTTCCACCAGGAGTTGATTCAACGTCTGCTCCCTTTCGTCATGCCCCCCGGTCATGCCTGCCCCACGGGCCTTTCCCAGGGCGTCGAGCTCGTCGATAAAGATGATACAGGGGGCCTTTTCTTTGGCTTGCGAAAAGAGATCTCGCACCTTGGCCGCTCCCATGCCGACGAAGAGTTCCACGAATTCCGACCCGCTCATGCTGAAAAAGGGAACGCCACTTTCGCCGGCCACGGCACGTGCCAGGAGCGTTTTTCCTGTTCCCGGCGGCCCGACCAGCAACACCCCCTTGGGCAGCTTGCCCCCCAGCCGGGAAAAGCGGTCGGGGGTTTTGAGAAACTCCACCACTTCGACCAGTTCCTCTTTGGATTCCTCAACGCCGGCTGCATCGTCAAAGGTCACCTCAACCTCATCTACCATGTAGACCCGCGCCTTCTTTTTCCCCAAGGTCATGAAACTGCCTTGCTGGGCCGCGAACCGCTTCATCATAAAATACCAGACACCCAAAAAAAGCAGGACGGGAAAAATCCACGAAAATAAGTTTTTCAAGAACTCACTTTCCACGACCCCCTTGAACGTCACATTATGTTTGTCCAGTAAGTCGGAAAGATCTTTGTCCACTCGAACCGTGGTAAAGGTCTTCTCCCGTTGTGTGCCGTCTTCGATGACCTGCAACTTCCCTTGAATCCGGTCATCTCCAATGGACACTTCCACCACCCGCCCCTCATTTAACGCCCGCATAAACTCACTATAGGCGATATGCTCAACGGCAAACATCTGCACAATCAGGTTGTGCAGTATGAGAACGACCCACACGGCGAGTACCACGTACCAGATAGAGAATTTGTGATGTTTTTCCATATACCGCCCTCCTGTATATTCCCTGACCGCTTCTTCACCGCCCGACCGGTTTTGAGCGGGTCCGGCACCACGCGTCGGTAAGTGATTTTATCAAAATTCCCAAAAAAGGTAACCGATATTTAACAGCCGGCCGTTATTGACCCTGAAGTTGTGAATCCTTTACAAATACCCCTATGGGACCTATATTGTCACGAGTCATCTTAACAAGTGATGTACCGACACCCCATTGGGACGGGGGATAGGGGATAGAAATGGCACTTACGGTTTTTTTTCAGATGACAAACAGCCCCTTATTTAGGTGGGTGCTCCCCTTTCTTTTGCTGTGGCTTGCCCAGCCGGCATTTTGCAATGACGCGATTCTTATCGATGACTATCGAGATGGGTTAAAGCCTCAATGGCAGGAAAAATCCTTTTCCGGGAACACTGAATATCGGGTGATTCGTCCCAACGATCGGCCGGTCATTCAAGCTACCAGCCAGGCGTCCGCCTCGGCGCTGATGTATGAGATCGAATACGACGTGGGTCGGTATCCGATCCTGAGCTGGCGCTGGAAGATCGAAAAGACGATTCCCGGCGGCGATGCCCGGCACAAGGAAACGGATGATTTCGCCGCCCGCGTGTATATCGTTTTCCCATCGTGGGCCTTCTGGAAGACCACGGCACTGAACTATGTCTGGGCGAACCGACTCCCCCGGGGTGAAATGATTCCCAACGCCTATACCGACAATGCCATGATGATCGCAGTGGAAAGC
>Ga0180435_10007787_pt1 | contig 10175 bp, 7 predicted proteins | sample SS_ome_3_FD_132467 | JGI IMG/M metagenome (GOLD analysis project Ga0180435, IMG submission 132467) | Hypersaline lake sediment archaeal communities from the Salton Sea, California, USA - SS_3_S_1 metaG | ecosystem: Environmental > Aquatic > Non-marine Saline and Alkaline > Hypersaline > Sediment... | reverse complement strand
TCGATGTGCTTGGTATAAAATTAAATAATTATATCAAATCGATCGGCAAAAACAATTAATGAGGCTCCGTAGGAGCAAATGACAGCGAAGCATAATGACACTCCGTAGGAGTAAATAACAGCGCAGCGTAATATCACTCCGCAGGAGTAAATAACAGCGCAGCATAATGACGCTTCGAAGAAGCAAATGACATGAATTTTCATAATTGTAAGGTTATTTCCGGTATGGATATAAATATTTTCAATTGAATTATTGGCATAGGAGTGAGCTTATGAAAATTCTCAAAATCGACCATCTGGGTATTGCCGTAAACAGCATCGAGGAGGGGAAGTCTTTCTGGTCAGATATCCTCGGTCTGTCATTTGAAGGGACTGAAACCGTGGCGGAGCAGAAGGTCACAACGGCTTTTTTTCCGGTCAGTGAGAGTGAGGTGGAACTCCTGGAGTCGACCGCGCCGGACGGTCCGGTGGCTAAATACATCGAGAAAAGAGGGCAGGGGATTCAACATGTAGCCTTTCGGGTGGCAGACATTGAGGCGGCTCTGGCAGAACTTAAAGAAAAAGGTGTGCGTTTGATCGATGACGTACCCCGCATGGGTGCCGGCGGTGCCAAAATTGCTTTTTTACATCCCAAAGCAACCAATGGGGTGCTCGTGGAGCTATGTGAACGTTAAAATCGTTTCACGATTTTAACGTATAATATTGATAGACTCGTAAAAAGTCCGAAAATTGGCATAATTCAAATTTCACTCCTAACAAATTCAACAGGTTAGAGAGAATGAAAGTGAGAATTTTGACTTTTTACGAGTACATCAATATTTGATTGAATGTTTTAGATTTTAACGCGAAAAAGTTGCGATTCATAAATTCGCGCAGTGATAACTATTTTGGAGGCTTAAGATGTCAGATAAACCAGGGATTAAAGATTGGGAAGAGCTGGCTAGTAAACAACTGAGGGGGAAACCGCTGGATTCGCTCAACTGGGAAACACCCGAGGGCATTCAGGTTAAGCCGCTATACACAGCCGAAGATTTAGAAAACTTAGAACATGTAAACAGCCTACCCGGATTTGTGCCCTACGTTCGCGGTCCCATGGCAACCATGTATGCCGGGCGGCCCTGGACGATCCGGCAATATGCTGGTTTCTCAACCGCCAAAGAATCAAACGCATTTTACCGGCGCAATATCGCCGCCGGCCAAAAAGGTCTTTCGGTGGCTTTTGATTTGGCCACCCACCGTGGTTACGATTCAAACCATCCCCGCGTTGTCGGTGATGTCGGTAAGGCCGGTGTGGCCATCGACTCGGTTGAAGATATGAAAGTCCTTTTCGACCAGATACCGCTGGATCAAATGACCGTTTCCATGACCATGAATGGGGCGGTACTCCCAATTTTGGCCGGGTATATTGTTGCGGCCGAGGAACAAAATGTTAAACAAGAGCAGCTTGCCGGCACAATCCAAAACGATATTTTGAAAGAGTACTTGACGCGAAATACCTATATTTACCCACCGGAACCATCCATGCGGATCGTATCGGATATTATCGGTTATTGTTCACAGCATATGCCCAAGTATAATACGGTCAGCATCAGCGGCTACCATATGATGGAAGCCGGGGCCAATTCAGTTTTGCAAACGGCCTTTACCCTGGCAGATGGGCTGGAATACGTAAAAGCGGCTCTAGCTGCAGGCTTGGATATCGATACCTTTGCACCGCGTCTATCCTTTTTCTTTGGCGTCGGTATGAACTTTTTCATGGAAATCGCTATGCTGCGGGCAGCTCGGTTTCTGTGGCATGACCTTATGAGCCAGTTCAATCCCAAGAATCCCAAATCATCCATGCTGCGGACCCATGTGCAGACCTCGGGATGGAGTTTGACCGAGCAGGATCCCTACAACAATATCATTCGAACAACCCTGGAGGCCTTGTCAGCCGTTCTGGGGGGAACCCAATCATTGCATACCAATTCTTTTGACGAAGCTGTCGGTCTACCAACCGATTTTTCGGCCAGGATATCCAGGAATACCCAGATAATCATTCAAGAGGAATCACAGGTATGTCATGTCGTGGATCCCTTAGGCGGCTCTTATTACATTGAAGCCCTGACGGGCAGCATCATTAAAGAGGCGAAGAAGATCATCGATGAGGTGGAATCCCTGGGCGGTATGGCCAAAGCGATCGAAACGGGTATGCCCAAGATGCGCGTCGAAGAATCGGCCGCACGCAAGCAGGCCCGCATTGATCAGGGCCTGGATGTAATTGTCGGTGTCAATAAATATCAGATTGAAGAAAAGCCGCTGGATGAAGTCCTGGAAGTTTCTGAGGCGGTTCGCGACGAGCAGGTGCAACGGCTCACAGAAATTAAGGCACAACGCGACAATTCCGCGGTGCAACAGGCGTTGGCGGATGTTAAAAAGGCGGCCGAATCAGACGGCAACCTGCTTGAGGCCAGTGTTGCGGCTGTTCGAACACGGGCAACCGTCGGTGAAATTTCAGATGCCATTGAAAGCGTATTCGGCCGGTTTGTGGCAACAACCCAATGCATATCAGGCGTGTATGCGGCCGAGTATGGTGACAGCGAGGTGTTTGCGTCTGTCCGCAAACGAACAGACGACTTTATGGAACGGGAAGGCAGGCGCCCACGAATTCTCGTAACCAAAATGGGGCAGGACGGCCACGACCGCGGCATTAAGGTTATCGCGACCGCTTTAGCCGATCTTGGTTTTGATGTCGATATCAGCCCCATGTTCCAAACGCCGGAAGAAGCGGCAAAAATGGCCGTTGAAAATGACGTCCACGTGGTGGGGGTATCCAGCCTGGCAGCCGGTCATAAAACCCTGGTACCCCAACTCATAGCCGAGCTGCACAAAGCGGGCGGGGAAGACATTCGCGTGGTGGTTGGCGGCGTCATTCCGCCAGGTGATTATGCCTTTTTGCAGGAAGCCGGTGCGGTGGGTGTATTCGGACCCGGAACTGCGGTGACCGAGTCGGCCAATAAGATTTTGAATGTGTTGGAATGAGATCCTCAATCATAAAAGGGTTCAAGGCTTCAAGGGTTCAAGGATTCAAGGATCCGAGGGTTCGAGTGATTATAAATCGGTTGTAAGCTCTTTGCTCTTGGCTGGTAACTGCTAAAAGCAAAGAGCTAAGATCTAAGCGCTTTTCACTTGCCCCTGGAATCCTCGACCCCTTGGATCCAATATAATTGTGATGAAAGATAAGGCAATTCGCACGTATGCCAAAGAATAGAAAAAGCAAGCCCGAGGAACCCGCTTATTACACCCAAGGCGTTCGCAAACAGGACAAACGGATTCTTGCCAAAACCATTACGCTGATCGAAAGTGCCCGCCTTGAACATCAGCAACTGGCGCGCCAGGTGGTCAACGAATTGTTGCCCGATACCGGTAAAGCCATTCGATTGGGTATCAGCGGTGTACCCGGTGCTGGTAAAAGTACGTTTATCGAATGTCTTGGGATTCATTTGGTGAACCAGGGATATCGGGTAGCGGTCCTAGCTGTGGATCCCAGCAGTCAGCGCAGCGGCGGCAGTGTGTTGGCAGACAAAACCCGTATGGAGAAACTTTCCGCGGCTGAGAATGCATTTATTCGTCCATCCCCTTCAGGCGGGACGCTTGGCGGTGTTGCCCGAAAGACCCGTGAAACCATGCTGGTCTGTGAGGCCGCCGGATATGATGTCATGATTGTTGAAACCGTCGGCGTGGGTCAGTCTGAAACGACGGTTGCGTCCATGGTGGATTTTTTTCTTTTATTGATGATCGCCGGGGCAGGCGATGAACTGCAGGGTATCAAGAAAGGGGTGCTGGAGGTAGCCGATGTCATTGCCATCAATAAAGCTGATGGGGATAATGTTGAAAAAGCCCAACAGGCCCGCAAGCAGATTGAGAACGCGATGCAATATTTGATGCCGCCCTCGCCTTTCTGGACACCCAGAGCCATGACATGCAGCTCCCTGGATACCGAAGATCCGGGGATCCAAGCCATCTGGTCGGCTGTATTGAAGCATCGTAGCATCACATTAAAAAATGGTGAACTGCAACAAAAGCGGTGTCGCCAGGCTGTGGACTGGATGTGGTCCCTTGTGGAAGAAGGGCTCAAGGAACGTTTTTATCAGATTCCAAATATTCAGCGGCAGCTTCCGCCGACTATCCGCCAGGTGGAAAAGGGAGAAAAATCCGCCACGATTGCAGCGGATGAGTTGCTTTTTTCACTTGACAATAGGGGGGCTGTTTAGAATGATAAATTTTCGTGGTTCTCTATATTGCTTAAGTTAATTGAGTCCGGCTCGCTGATGTTCTGTTTTTACCAGCCAAAACTCGTTCTCAAAACACTGTAAGGGCCGCCGCTGCTCGTCAATTAAAAGCTATTCTTTGTAATCATAGTAAGTTAAGTAAGTGTTGAAGCGTGTCGTATAACGGCGGCCTAACAGTGATTAAAGAACTCAAACAGTTGCCTGGTTTAAAACAGAACACCAGCGAGCCTCCTATATGTACAACTTGAGCTTTATGGATAAGCGCAATATTTTATTATAGCGACGAAGTCGCGTCACATAAATTTTGCGTAGCAAAATTTAGTATGAAAGGAACCAATCATGGGAATGGTCGAAGATAAAATAAAAGACCTCACTGAACGCGAACAAAAAATAATGGCTATGGGTGGTGAAAAGGCTGTGGCCAAACAGCGCGAGAAAGGCAAGTCAACGGCCAGGGAACGGTTGGACATGCTGTTCGATGCGGGTACATTCCGGGAAATCGATCGCTTTGTAAGCCATCGTTGTGTTAATTTCGGCATGGAAGATGTCGACATTCCATCCGATGGTGTCATCACGGGTCACGGTCTCGTCGATGGCCGGCCGGTTTTTGCCTTTTCACAAGATTTTACCGCCCGTGCCGGTAGTTTGGGTGAAATGCACGCCAAAAAAATTTGCAAGGTCATGGATTTGGCCCTCAAGGCCGGGGTGCCTTTCATCGGATTCAACGACTCCGGCGGCGCCCGAATTCAGGAGGGCGTGGATGCCCTTTCCGGATACGGACAGATTTTTTATCGCAACTCCCTGGCATCCGGCGTCATACCCCAGATCTCGGCGATCATGGGTCCAACCGCCGGCGGAGCAGTTTATTCGCCAGCCATGACCGATTGGGTTTTTATGGTTAAAAACAGCAGTTATATGTTTATTACCGGCCCGGAAGTTATTAAATCGGTTACGGGAGAAGAAATTACCTTCGAGGATCTGGGCGGCGCCATGACCCATAATGAAAAAAGCGGCGTATCCCAGTTCGCCTGTGAGAGTGATGAAGATGCCATCCAAAAAATAAAGCAACTGCTATCCTATTTGCCTGCCAACAATATGGAGGATCCACCCCATGTAAACACGGGAGATGATCCCACTCGTACCGATGCGTCTCTTGATAGCATTATCCCGGACAGCCCCAACAAGTCTTATGACATGAAGGTCATTATCAAATCCATCGTCGATAATGGCGATTTTTTTGAGCCGCACCAACACTATGCCAAGAATATCATTGTTGGATTTGCCCGACTCAATGGCCGCAGTATCGGCATTATTGCCAATCAGCCCCGCGAACTCGCCGGCTGCCTGGACATTAACGCTTCCGACAAAGCCACACGCTTCATCCGATTTTGCGATGCCTTTAATGTTCCTTTACTGACCATTGCCGACGTTCCTGGGTATTTACCCGGCAGCCATCAGGAGTGGGGCGGCATCATTCGTCACGGCGCCAAGCTTTTATGGTGTTACTCAGAAGCGACCGTACCCAAGCTGCTGTTGGTAACACGCAAGGACTACGGCGGATCGTATCTGGCCATGTGTTCAAAAGATTTAGGCGCCGATATGGCCTTTGCCTGGCCGACAGCAGAAATCGCTGTAATGGGAGCGGCCGGTGCCGCCAATATTATTCATCGCAAGGAGATCAAAACGGCCGAAAATCCCAAATCCAAACGGGAGGAGAAAATCGCTGAATATGAGGATCTTTTTTCGAATCCCTACTGTGCGGCCAATCGCGGATATATCGACGCGGTTCTGATACCGAATGAAACCAGACCCCGTTTGATCGATGCGCTTGAAATCATGTGCAGCAAGCGGGAGCTGAGACCACCGAAGAAACATGGCAATATACCCGTATAAAAGAATTGACCAGAACCGCATTGGTCAATTCTTTTATGGTGCGGCTTCGCCGCAATAATTTTATGATAATCTTTTTGGTTTTTTTAATTGGTGCAATTTTAATAAGTCTACGATGGACGGTTTTGAAAAAAGTTCAAATTCAAGGCGTGAGAATTTCGTAATCATGAGGCGTACTGTTCGTACGTTGAATGTTTGCGAAATGAAACACAACGCAGCAGTTGGGATTTTTGCAAAATCGTCTTAATTGGGAGATGGACACCATGGATGACATAAAGCAAGCCGCTGCGATTGCAGCGGTCATGGCCTATATAAGGGAAGAGGAAGAGATTGCTTGTGCAATGGCCATGCAGGCGCAACCAAGCCCAGCGCCTCCAGCCCACCCACCCCAAAAACCTTGGGGGTTGAATGGCAGGCAGGCTCAAATGCAGCTGCGCAGTTTGATGCAGCTTAAAGCTTTCCATAGCGCAAAATTTTAGTCAAAAATACGTATGAACGGGAGCTGATGGACAAAAATTTTGCGCGTGGCGACTTCGTCGCTGAAAAATTTTAAAAAGCATTGCATATGGTTGAAGCTATTCAAAGTTATAAAACAAAATATATATAGCGGCGAAGCCGCACCATAAAAAATTGCGCAGCAATTTTTTATTGAGAGGAGAAAGCAAAAAATGACCGATCACAATCAAGTCAAGATGACAAGCATGAATTACGACAAAGATAGGCCGGCGGCCGAAAATCCTGTCAAGATAGAAGACCTGTCCCTGCGAGATGGCCACCAGTCGCTCTTTGCCACCCGTGGCCGGACCGAAGACATGATTCCGGTAGCGGAGATGATGGACGAAGTCGGCTTTTGGGCGGTAGAAACCTGGGGCGGCGCCACCTTTGATACCATGCACCGCTTTTTAAACGAGGATCCTTGGGAAAGAATTAGAACGTTAAAACGCTACATGAAAAAAACCCCCTTTTCCATGTTGTTGCGGGCCCAGAACCTGGTGGGCTACCGCAACTACGCCGACGACGTGGCCAATGCGTTTATGGACCGTGCCTGTGAAAACGGCATGGACATTTTCCGGACCTTCGACGCCTTAAATGATTACCGCAACTTTACAACCGTCGTACCCAAAATCAAAGAATACGGCAAACACTTCCAGGGGTGTATCTGCTACACCATGACCGAACCGCGCCTGGGCGGCGAGGTGTACAACCTGGACTATTATGTCACCAAGGGCAAGGATCTGGAGGCCATGGGCGCCGACAGTATCTGTGTCAAGGATATGGCCGGACTGATCGCCCCCTACGATGCCTATGAAATCGTCAAGGCTCTCAAGGCTGCCGTAAAGATCCCGATCCACCTGCACAGCCATTTTACCTCCGGTATGTCGCCCATGAGCCACCTCAAGGCCATCGAGGCCGGCGTCGATATCATCGACACCTGCATGTCTCCTTATGCCTACCGAACCTCGCATGCCGCCATCGAGCCCTTGGTGATGGCCCTGTTGGGCACCAACCGCGATACCGGTTTCGACATCCGTCTGCTGGCCCAGATCAATGAGATTTTCGAAAAAGAGGTCATGCCCAAGTACAAGCATCTGCTGGACGACTCCAAGATGTCCATTATCGACATCAACGTGCTGCTGCACCAGACACCCGGGGGGATGCTCTCCAACCTGGTCAATCAATTGCGTGACATGGATGCCCTGGATCGCATTGATGAGGTCTATAAAGAATTGCCGCGGGTTCGAAAAGATCTGGGACAGATTCCGCTGGTGACCCCCACCAGCCAAATTGTGGGCATCCAGACCGTCAACAACGTGCTGTTCGACACGCCCGAAGAACGCTACAAGATGATCACCGGCCAGGTTAAGGACCTGTGCTACGGTCTGTACGGCAAGACCGCGGTACCCATAGACACCGAAGTACAGAAAAAAGCCCTCAAGGGCTATGAGCGCGGCGAAGAACCGATCACCTGCCGACCCGCCGAAGTCCTGGAACCGGAACTGGGAAAAGCCAAGGAAGAGATCGGCGACCTGGCTGTGGACATGGACGATCTGGTGCTCTACGCCATCTATCCGGTAACCGGGAAGAAATTCTTGAAATGGAAATATGGCAAAGAAGAACCGCCCGCCGAAGTCAGACCAAGGACGATGGAGCAGGTCAAGGCCGAAGATGAATTGGTCAAGAAAGCCAAAAAAGGGCTGCTGGTGGAAAAATCATCCAAGACGGCACCTGAAAAGAGCGAGAACCTGCGGACCTTCAACGTTTTTGTGGGTGATGAGTACTTTGAAGTTGGTGTGGATGCCCTGGGCGAGTCACCTGTTTTAAACTATGTCCAACAGATGCCGGCTCAACCCATGCCGGCCATGGCACGTATGGCAGCCCCCAGCGCGGCGCCTAGATCTACTGCACCACCAGCGGCTGAAAAAGCACCGGAACCCGCAGCCGAAGCGCCGGCAGCACCGGCATCCGTGGAGGGAACGCCTTTAAAAGCGCCCATGCCCGGAATGATCGTAAACTATTTGAAACAGGTGGGCGACAGCGTGGATGAAGGTGAAACCGTTGTCGTACTGGAGGCCATGAAGATGGAAAACGCGTTGCCGGCACCTTGCGCTGGTAGTGTTAAGGCCATCAATTATGCCAGCGGTGATTCCGTATCAAAAAATGATGTTTTGCTGGTGATTGGATAGACGCATATGAAAATTCACGAATACCAAGCCAAGTCACTTTTCAAACAGCATAACATCCCGGTGCCCCGGGGCGATATTGCCAAAAATGCAGCCGAGGCTGCAAAAATCGCCGATACACTGGGTGCTTACCCGGTGGTGGTAAAAGCCCAGATCCATGCCGGCGGCAGGGGTAAGGGCGGCGGTGTCAAACTGGCGCAATCACGTGAAGATGTTTCTTCTGCGGCCACAGATATTATCGGAATGAATCTGGTAACCCATCAGACCGGCCCGGAAGGAAGGCGTGTTGAGACCATCTTGGTCGAACAGGGTCTCGACATTCAAAAAGAACTTTATCTCAGCATAGTACCGGATCGTGCCACGGCTCGCATCGTTATCATGGCCAGCGAGGCCGGCGGTATGGATATCGAGGCCGTGGCTGAAGAAACCCCGGAAAAAATCATCAGGGTCAGCGTTGATCCCCTGGTGGGGATACAGGCCTATCATGGCCGTGAAGCCGCATTTGGCCTGAATTTGGCGTCTGCAGTCATCAAACCGTTTCAGCAGATGGTTCACAATCTGTATAAGCTATTTGTGGCCTATGATTGTTCTCTGGTGGAAATCAATCCGCTGGTGATTACGGGAGACGAGCAGTTGATTGCCCTGGATGCCAAATTGAATGTTGATGACAATGCACTTTTTCGCCACAAGGAGATTCTGGAACTACGGGATCTCAATGAGGAAGATCCGCTGGAAATCGAGGCCTCCCGCTACAACCTGAATTATATCAATCTGGATGGCAATGTCGGCAACATGGTGAACGGTGCCGGTCTGGCCATGGCCACCATGGATATCATTAAATTGGCGGGTGCCGAGCCGGCCAATTTTTTGGATGTGGGTGGCGGCGCCAGTGCGGAGATGGTTGAGAACGGATTTCGAATTATCTTAAGCGATGAAAGCGTCAAGGGCATCTTGATCAATATTTTTGGCGGCATATTGCGATGTGACGTATTGGCGGAGGGTGTCGTTCAAGCGGCCAAGAAAACCGGTATCCGTGTGCCGGTGGTCGTCCGTATGGAGGGTACCAATGTGGAAGCCGGTCGTCAGATCCTCGCAGATTCCGGTCTCAACCTGATTACGGCTGTTGATTTGAAAGATGCGGCCCAGAAGGTGGCGGAGATTGTGGCCTAGTTCATGTAGTATAACAATCATGATGTTGTATACTGGTTAGGACCTAAATCACTGCTGAAATTTAAAAGCAAAGTTTTAAGTGAACTAAAGTTCCAAGTGACCTAAAGTTGATGAATCGCTTCGCTCTGTCTTTTTATATTAGAGACAGAATACCTTAACTTTAG
>Ga0180435_10007785_pt1 | contig 10176 bp, 7 predicted proteins | sample SS_ome_3_FD_132467 | JGI IMG/M metagenome (GOLD analysis project Ga0180435, IMG submission 132467) | Hypersaline lake sediment archaeal communities from the Salton Sea, California, USA - SS_3_S_1 metaG | ecosystem: Environmental > Aquatic > Non-marine Saline and Alkaline > Hypersaline > Sediment... | reverse complement strand
ATTCATTATGAAGTATCCTCCCCCAAAAACCTGGTGGCGGTAGTTTTAGAATATTGAGTATAGGTCTCATTTTTATAACACTGAACAAAACTAAGTGGTCACGGATAAAATTTCAACCGGTTTATGATGCCGAATGGATTCCATTGTGGCAAATGTCGTTTCCGTAGCCACACAAATGTCCTCGAAAGAAACAGGAGAAGGCAGGCCTTTTCTCACGGAGGAAAAAAAAGCATCCAGCATTCCGCGCTGTCCCTTGTCCTGAGCTTTCAGCTTTCTTGACACAATCTTTTTTTTGCCATAAAGATCAAACGATTCAAAATCGTTAATGACACCTGTCAGCCCGGATTTATATACTTCAAAATATTCTTTAGGCAGTGCGTCGGCTCCATTAGAAAAGTATGATATTACCCCTACAGATCCATTAAAGAACTCAAGATTAATTATAAGATTATCCCATAGTTCCTCCTGGTCAACGACAGCGGAGGCATACACAAGATTAGGCAGGGAACCGCATACATAGGACATCAGGTCGATGAAGTGACACACTTCCCCAACTACACGTCCGCCTCCGATATCAATATCATGGACCCAGCTGTTTGAAGGGATGTACCCGGCATTCACTCGATAACACATGGACATCGTTCCTCTTCCTATATGAGAGGTCAATTGCCTTATTAAAGGAGAAAACCGTCTGTTAAAACCGACCGTCAGTGCCTGATCCTTACCATTATAACAGTCTTGAATCTCGTTTAGTTCTGTTTTTCTTATGCAAATCGGCTTTTCAACAAATACATGCTTTCCAGCATTCAAAGCGTCCATGACATATTTTGCATGGGTGTCATGGCGGGTGCATATAAAAACCGTATTGATATCGTTATGATTTATGATATCCGCCGGGTCTGATGTGCAAAATTCAAAGCCAAAACGAGCAGCAACACTCTTGGCGGTTGTTCCGGATGAGGTCATAACCCCTTTCAGGCCTGCCCCCCATTTTTTGGTGTTGATCTGTGGAAGCAGATAATTCTGAGCATAATTTCCTGCTCCTACAAACCCCAAAGAAACCGCGGCTCCCTTCACCGAAGGGATAACCATTACTTTCTGATTTCCTAAAGGTTTTTCTACATCATATTCAAGCAACACCCCTAAAAAAGGTTCGCTTTTATTAACAATAATGTCATAGGCCTCAGTTGCTTTTTTCAGAGGAAAAACATGGGTTGTTAAAAATGAAGGGTCAATTCGTCTCGTAGATATTAAATCCTGAAATGCAGCCATATTTCTGTTTTCAGTCCACCGGACATAGCCATAGGGATAGTCAATGCTTTTATCTTCATAGGTGGTATCATATCTGCCAGGGCCATAAGAACATGACATTCTCAGCTCAAGCTCTTTTTTGTAATACTGTTCACGTTCGAATCCCGTTGGCACCAAACCGACTACGACAACTCGTCCCTTTTGCCTCAAAATTCTTCCCGCAAAATTGACCGGCCCCAGGCTGTTAGTGGCTGCTGTGATAATAACCGCATCACACCCCCTGCCTTTGGTATATTCATGTATTTCTCGGCCGCACCCGGGTTGGTCCTGAATAAGAGAGAGGTCTGCACAATGTTTTCCGGCAATGTCCACCACTTCCCGGTCGATGTCCAGTCCAATAACCTTAACACCAGACGCCCTGAGAAGAATTGCTGTCAACTGGCCGATAAGTCCCAGCCCGATAACCGCGCATGTTTCTCCTAGTTTCAAATCAGCCTGGCGTAATCCCTGCATTGCGATGGCGCCAATGGTATTGTAAGCTGCCAATTGCAGTTGCTGCTGAACATCCTCATTATTTTTGCCTGTTATACTTAACCGGACACACAAATTTTGCGGGACAGAGACATACTCGCAATGGTTTGCAGTAGAGCCTCCGCAGGCAACATAATCTCCCACTCTGATTTTCTTTACATTGTCGCCAACAGATACCACCTGGCCGACACAAGAATATCCCAGTAAGGAAAAATCATTCAGTTTCCGCTTCACAGACTTATAAGTCTTAACAGGGCCTTTTTTTTGAATATCATCAACCACTGTTTTAAGAAGAACTGGCTTGGCTTTTACCTTGCTGGCCAGACTTTTCCGGGAGGATTTGATGTTGCCGCCTTCTGTGCCTGCACTGATTAATGAGTAATGATTTTGGACAAGAATTCTGTTTTCATTGAGTTCCGGCACGGGAGACTCTGCGATTTCAATCTGTCCGTTTTTTCTCTGAATAACGTGCTCCATCATGATCCTTTTCTTAAAACTTTTTTTAAAAACGCTGTCCTTTTCTTTTCTTTAACCATTGCATCCAAGTGAGCTATCTGTTCGTGCGGAACTCTTTTGCCTTGCCAGTTCTTTACGAATTGTTCAATCCGGACCGCATTCCGAGTTACATTGTCTTCTGTGTTTGGCAATTCCAATAAGAAAGGTTCAGGCTCCGGAAAATCAGTATCCTTGAAGCCAATGATCGTCGGTATTCCATATGCCAGGTATTCCCTGACTTTTAACGGTGTGGTTTCATTCATATTGATCCGATGCATGGCAAGGCCCGCAAAAGCGACATCTGCTTTTGACATAATCTTTTCATAGCAGCTCTGATCCAGAAAACCATGTGCGGTGACATTTGCCGCTAATTCTCCGCCTAAATCCGAAGCTGTCAATCCAATAATGTCAAATCTCCATTTTTGGAAATTTTTCGCAAGCCATATAATTTTATCCAGTCCGTGCCATGGTTTGGCACTGGAAGCAATTACGACAGCATTGGCAGAATTACCATTATCCGGTGCCGGAATCTGATGAAACTGAGAAAGATCGATACTGTCCCCAATGATCTCAAAGGGCTTTCCCAGCCGGTTGCGGTCTGCAACCTCCTTTGTTAAAAAAACCAGGCCCGCAGCACTTTTAAGAACCAGCTCCCGGGTAATAAGATGATACAAATAAACATACCAGGGATTGGTCACTTTAAACTCGCTCAAGTCATCGGAGTTCAGCTCCAAAACCGTAGGGAAAAGCATCATGAGGCGTTTTAACCCAGGGTAATACACTTCGAACCGATGGTATATCAAATCCGGATGCCATTGTCTGATTGACCTGAATAACAGGCATGCTTTCATCAATATTGTCTTTCTGGTTGCTTTCAGGATAGTCACCGGAATGTCTGAAATGCCTTCCCAGATCGATGTATTTTTAGATAAGACAAACAGATGAATTTCGTGCCCTTCCCTTTGCCAACAGCGGATATGGCGCTCGATTTTCTTCACCAAACCACTTTTTTTGCTGACATCAAGATGGATTAAATAAGCTATTTTCATCTTAGTGGTCAAATTTCCTAATATTTTCTGCAAGATATTCTGGTTTCTAAGAAGTCCGCCCTACTTTCGATTTCAATAACGCTGGTTTTTTCTTTGATACCGTAGCTTTTGGCCGCATAACCCTTTTTTAGAATGATCCGAAGATCTCTTCCCATAAAGTCCATCACCAGTTTTCTTCTCTTTTCTTCATCCCACAGGACCACCCTGTCAGAGGTTTGCTCCTGCACTCTTATGCAGGTATTTAAATTAAAGAACAGCTTGATCTGATGGTCTTTTCTGGATGCAATCCGGTCTTTAATCGACAGTACCCTTTCATTTTTCTGCAAAATAAATTCGCGCTGGTGAATCGCTGGATCTTTCAGCCGCTTATAACCATAGTGCTCTGCCAGGAGCCGGTCGTACTGCCTGTCTGTTTCCCAGGCTAAAATCTTTGTCCTGGCATCATGGTTCATTTTGAAGGGGATACGGGAATCCATCAGATTCTGTTCAATCCCGTCTATCATGACTGTATTATGAAACGGTGTTGTTCGAAACATATGCCGCTGTTCATAATCTGCCGTGTAGACAAAGCACCCCGGGTCAATGATCCAGCTGGAGCCCCCTTCAAAAAATTCAAAACTGAGCGTGTCACAGTGCCCATGACCGATCATATTTTTTTTCCCGTTTGGTCCTGCATCAATGACAACATGAATGCTGTCTGCACGCATGACGCAGATACCCGAATTTTCAAAAAGGCATGAATCAGGAAAAGACGATTCTGTTTTGCGAGATGCTTTTTTGAACTCCAAGACCTTTTCCCCGAAAAACCAGATGGCATCTTCCCACTTATCACCGGCCATAATGGCAAAGTCCCTACGCTGAAACAAAACAGCGCCAATATTCAGTAAATAGCGATAATCTTGCCATTCACTTAGTGGATCCGGCCATATCGAAAGCCGGTGCAGGCGGCCGTTGTCATTATCTCCGATCAGAGGAACTGTCCCATCAGGTCTGGTCAGGCACATCACATATTCAAGCATTTTTTCCAGTTTACGCATATAGACGTCACTAAATTGGTACCCATGAGATGTGGAAAAAATGGTGGCGGAAAGAAAAAGCTCTGTGACAAGACGATGATAGCTGGTTGAAGACTCATAGCTTACGCCGTCTTCATATACAATTTTGCGCATCTCGCTTTCGAGTTCACGCAATCCAAATTCCGTCCATTTTTCGGCATCCCGAAATCCGAACAGCATTACGCCCAGATAAACCAAACCGACAATATTGGAAAGATAGTGGTTGTGTGTATCCCCATCGAGCCATTCCAGATTTCTCCGGATATGCCTGCCATGGGTCAGTAAACTTTTATAGAAAGCAAGAATGAACTCATCCGAAACCGAAGGAGAGTGTCTGACATATTCAAATGCCCACAGCCAGTTCACCGAACGAATGGCCACCTCCATTGAACAAACCCAGTTCACACCCTTTAGCGGCGGATTCTTTTCAATCCAGTCTGAAACTAAAGATACAATTTTGACTGCATACTTTTCATCTTTGGTTATCCAATAGGCCTGGCCAAGCCATACAAGGTAGTGAAACCGGCTTAATTCCCATGGAACTTTGATATCATGCCCCCCGGGATAGGGTGCCGGTGAGATATCGCCAAAAAACAGATCCGGATCGAACTGATGACCGCTTTTGAAATCCATGTGCCAGTCGATTTCTTTGCCAAGTTTCTCCGGGCCTGAACCGAGAAGGTCAAACTCATGCATTAAAATTTTTTTGGCTGCCGAAATTATGCGATATTTAACTCCGGGACAAAAGGATGACAAGAAACCCGGGTCATCTTTGCATCTCTCAACATTCAAAAACAAGGAAGGCAAACCTTGCCGTAGTTGTCGGGAAAAATCTTTCTGGTTTAAAACCGGCAGGTCCCAGGATTCAAGGAATGCATCCCTGGACAAATGGGTATTATCTAGAGACGCTTCCCGCCTTTGGCGAATTTCTTGTATTTTTTCAAAAGATCTGTTTTTGATTTTCCGGGCAATTTTATGGGGCGGTGTTCTTATTAATCTAGAATACTTATGTAAGTAATTACCGTTCACAGTGAAATCTTTTAATGGATAATTTTAATCAACACAAGGCAACCTGAAAGCTGGACTAGCTGGCGCCTTTAATCAGCAATTTTCCAGAACCGGAAGATCCAATCCTTTTTGCCGGTATCCCGCCAAGGACCGAGCCCTGCTCGGCAAAAGATTGGTTTACTACTGCATTGGCTCCAACAACTATATCATCCGCCAATTCTATATCACCGAATATCATGGCCCCGGGGCCGATATATACGTTATTGCCAATCCGGGGGGCCAAATCCGGATATCCGGCTTTGTTTCCTATATTGACACAGCTGTGTATTCTACAATTTGCCCCAATTCTCGACCGACTGTTGACTACAATACTTCCGTAGTGCGCGATGGACAACCCGGGGCCGAACACATTCAACGGGATAGAAAAACCAAGCCGGATACTGAGCTGATGAAACTTGTATTTCAGCAGCATCGCATGGGGTTTTCGGTAGAAAGGCTGTGTGCAGTTGTTATAGTATTCCAGGGTTCTCAACATTATCTGGAATCGCCATATCTCATCTCTCAGCGCCCTTGGCGATTCTAATTTGATTCCGAGTGATCGCCGATCTGCATCCAGATAGAATTGCAAATCAGTAGTTTCACGAATTTTATCTGTCACCCTGTTCAATTTTAAAGCCTTCAATTACCTGATCATAGGTGCTTAAAAGGGTTTGTACAATAGTCTTGGAATCATGTCGTTTTGAAGCCTCTATACGAGCATTATGACTCAACATTGCCGCCAGATTATCATCTTCAAATATTTTCTTGATAATCGATGCAAGAAGCGGCGCATCACCAGAGGGAAAAAACATTCCTGTCTGTTTATCTTCTATAAGACTCAGCACTCCACCTCTGTAAGACGATACAACAGGCACTCCCACCAGCTGTGCTTCACACACTGCGTTTGGACTATTGTCTATATAGCTCGCGGAGACGAATACATGTGATTTGCTAAGCTCACTTGTGATCTTTTCAGCATTCAAAGAGTCCAATTCACGTACGTATTCACTTCGTTTCATAATTTCTTTTCTTATGTATCGGTCATAACCTCGCCTATGACCAATCGTTCCAACCAATCCCACTTCTAAAGCTGAATAATCTCTTTTTAGAATATCGGCTGCCTTTAGCAGCGTTTCTACGCCTTTCCGTGGGTTCCCAGGGTTGATATAAAGGATGCGATACCGCTGACACTGGGACCTATCCCAATGTGCGTTCCAGAAAGGCTCTCGCAGGACTTCACCCACACTGTAGTATTTTGCTTCAGGATTAATGCTGAAAAGATGGGATCTATCCCAAATGGTGCGTCCCATGAAATAACGGTTACCGCAAATAATCTCTTGCTCTCTTCGAGCGGTCTTGCAGTAGCGATAGTAGTCCCACAGCAAACCCCGCATTACAGGGATCTCTATGAATCGATGCAATTTAATGATATCGAATAAGGATCTGTTACCAAAAAAGTGGTACCACTCCGAGTATGGTATCCTGAGCCCCTGTATGCTGACCACAGTAGGGATGGAGATTAGACTTCGGGCCGACATGAGGCCGAAAAACCGTTCCGTCCCATGAATATGAATAATATCCGGTGCCCACTCATTAACGATCTGTGTACACATTTTAAGTGCACGGGCTTTCCCTTTTCTACTGTTCTTGTTACGCATGGGAATAACAAAACAGTCTATACCTCTGGAATTGTATTTCTCAATAGAAGGTACAGAGCCAGTCGATGCAACTCCTAGTGTAATTTCCGGATGTTTCTCCAGCAGTGCATGGCAAAGCGCCAACATCCATCCACCACCCTGGCGTAAACTATCTGTTTCAGACTGCTCTTTTCCTGGTACAAATGTGTTCGTAAACCACAATACTCTCAAAATATTGCCTCCACTTCCATCTACCGGCCTTTCCTAAGACTCACTGCGCTTTCTGACAAAACATTTCTTTCTATCTCGTCATCCGTCATATTCCTTATTGCAGGATTAAGACATACACCTATTGCAATCCAAAAAAAGACGTAACGTGGGCTTGCAGCCGGCACACCATATGGAATCATTTCAAGAAGCCAACCCGCCACAATGAAAGCAAATCCTTTGACCAACCAATTGCGGGAAACAAATAAACCTTTCAAGGCTGCAGGTACAGCAAGCAAAAGTATTAAAACCAGCATAATTAGCCCCCCCTTGAGAATAATCTGAAAATAGCCTGATTCTATTATTGGACGAGACACTCCACCGCTTTCCATGCTACGATAAGTTCCGATTGAACCTCTGCCAAAAAACAGATCTATTTCATCCATATCATTTAATAAATCCTGATATATACTAACACCGGAGCTACTTACTCGTGTATTCTGAAAAAGTTCCTCTTTAAATGCCTCAACTTTAGTTTCTGTGTGAGTACCAAAAAATGGAAGGTCAGTATGGTTGGCAGAATAGTACACCAGCCCATAAATAAATAAAAAGCAAATGATTACTCCAAATCGTCGCCTTCCGCGTAATTTACTTCGACGTGTTATTGCAATATAGGCAGATACGACCATAAGAAATCCATGGCCTGCTATTGCGCTTCTTTGAGAACTTAGAACACAAAAGAGAACAGTTAAAAAGGCTCCAATAAGTGATATTCGCTTAGCCCCTGTATCTATATAATGCCAAAAAATCAACAATGCTGAGCATCCCCAACAGAGATCAAACAGTGAATATAAACGAATTGGTGGTACCCAGGCAATTGCCAGGATAACGAGCCCGAGTCTACCATGCTTCAGCATAGCTTTAAATAATTGTGGGATGAAAAGCGAGTTCATCGATAAAACCATAAAAATCGGTACAAACCATGTCCAGCCAAAATAGCGAATCCCCAAGTTGTCGCGAAAATCCGTTACTTCAAAAGAGCTGAATCCTCTTAAAAAAATAACAACACTCCATAAAATAAGAGACCAGAAAACCAATCGATTGAAAGGGGTTAATGTTTTTATGGCCCTTTCCCAGTTTTGGAAAGCAAAATTTAACATTAAAACCATTCCAGCGCAAAGCAAAGGTGCTGAGAAGTAAATAGCGTCAATCTGCCAACGTGTTTTTTCTAAACCTATCACTGATGAGGCGAAGATTAAGAACCACAAGCCGATGTTGAAAGTTCTCCAGTTAGATTTAGAAGCGTTCGTATTAATTGCTTTCATGATACTATTATTCATACTTTACAGAATCATTGATACAGCTCTTCCATATTAACGATAAATTAGAGCATTCCAGAGATGTGTTCAGCATCGATAGCCTCTCTCGATATAGTCTTTTGATTCTGAAAATGATTAACAAGGATCTACCGTTCTAACATACGGTTACATCTAATTCTTTAGTCGCTGATTCTATGTGCAGTATAGCCTCTAAAAGTATTCTTAATTTTTTGTAGCAATCGCCACACAGGCGAACAGTACAGTAGATACTCCTTTGGTATCTCCAGCTGTTGAAAACTACATGTCGCTGGCAGTTCTCGGGCCTTTCCGTATCTTAGTTCATTTATCATATCCAAATAGGCCTGTACTGTAACATTCGGTGTGAAAAGCCTTTGTTGCCTCTCGCGCAAATACATTTGCGTTTTCTTGTAAGCATCGAGATTATTAACCATATAGGATATTCGCTTTGCGTAGTCTTCAGGAACATGCAGACGACACATAAGGCGTTCAGAGACTTTTCCAAGTACCCACTTGAAATTCTCGATATCGCTGCACACGGGGACACATCCAAAAGCCATCCCTTCTAGCATGACATTGCTAAGCCCTTCACTAATAGATGGTAGAAAGACAAAGTTACATTTCGACATTATCTGTTGGGCCCTTTCTCTTGGAAGTAAGCCTTTAAAGGAAACGCATCCTGGAGCCAACTTTTTAAATTTTTTTTCCAAAGATTTTCGAGCACGTCCGTCTCCTACAACTTGAATGGTGAACTTTATCCCAGATGCTTTTAATATTTTCGCAATGCGAGGGAGTATATTGACGTTTTTATCACGATTGGAAATGCGGCCTACGTAGCAGATTTTTAAATTATCATTCAATTGTGGAAACGCACCTCCTTTAACCTTCGTGGAATTCGAAATAAGTCTTACAGGAGCTTTTATTTGCGCACTCTCTTTCATTACACGCGTCATCTCAGCAGAAATGCCTATTGCTGTATGCAGGTACTCTGAGTTTGTTGATATATGCTTCATCGCGTCCCGGTTAAGAACACGCATCACCCCTACTCGAAGAATCTCAGCCCTCAGACACGGCAATATGATTTGAGTTTCTATGCTGGTATTATTGATTATAACTGAATAATCGTTTAAGTTGAGTAGTTCCGCAACTCGTCTCAGCCGAAGCGGAAGAAAACGTTCTCCAATTCCTGGAGAAACAACATTCCATCCTGATTGCTCGGCAAATCTTAGATCGCTGCCCACTGTGTGGCCAGTTATTACAACGTCTACAGTATATCCGGCTTCTTTCAGACCGTACTCAATAATGGCCACTGAAGTTCCAATGCCAGACATAGGAAGATGCGGAAGAGTCAATGCAACTTTTGTAGAATTATCTATCTTAAATACTCCTTGCTAAAAGCGTCACTTTATATGTAGGCCAGTAAAGTCTAAAGTACACTTTTTTCAAATAAGGCAACTTCGAAATAAATGCATTTAAATTAATAATAGGTCACAATTTATTTTTAATGATTTTTGCAAGGTTTGTTGTAAATAGGGGACTGTTTCTTGCATCTAGGTGAGAAGTATCT